>Ga0210246_101881_pt1 | contig 14677 bp, 11 predicted proteins | sample ChrtobMetaP3_8mM_FD_155469 | JGI IMG/M metagenome (GOLD analysis project Ga0210246, IMG submission 155469) | Chrysochromulina tobin associated microbial communities from unialgal haptophyte culture, Seattle, Washington, United States - P3_8mM | ecosystem: Host-associated > Algae > Haptophytes >...
GAGGGGATAGGGCCGAGGCAACAGGTCAGCGCGCCCGTCCGAAAGCGGATGGCCAATCTTGTACCCTGGCCACGCCAAGAGGGAGCTCAATTCGCGTCCCCATGGAGAGCTTTGGCCTGGAGGCCTTCTCAAGAGGGGTTTTCGCTTCTGGGAGAGAAACCCGATCTAACAGGTTCTTTTTGGGTCCCCAGTGGTGTCCGACCGAGCTACATGCGAGGGATGCGAGAAAGGTTTCCGATTGGACACGCGGCGATTTGTCTCTTGTGCATGAAAACATGTAAGGTAAGCCCACCCCTGCACTAACAGTGAAGCAGATCCGCCCAGAGGAGCTGAGCTGCGTCAAAAGCATGTGAATGCAGAATGGCGAAGAGCCCAGCTCAGCCTGCGGCTACCTTCCTGCGGCGCCTCGGACACTCGGGGCCGTCTATGTAACGATTCTGCTCGCGTGTTGAGGTCGCAGCGTGCCCTGGTTTGCCTCCCGAAAGAAGCAGCAGCGCTTCGCTGGCCCCCTTCGAGCCAATCGCCACACAACGGCAAGGCATCTGACTCGCGTCCATCGTGCCGCCTCGGACACTCCCGGGGCCGTCTCGTGTAACGATTCTGCCCGCGTGTTGAGGTCGCAGCGTGCCCTGGTTTGCCTCCCGAAAGAAGCAGCAGCGCTTCGCTGGCCCCCTTCGAGCCAATCAAGCTGGCCCCCTTCGAGCCAATCGCCACACAACGGCAAGGCATCTGACTCGTCCATCGTGCCTCGCTGCCAAGTCGTGTCCAGCTCCCACCCAGCACGCCCTGCCGGTTAGCCACGTCTAGCCACGGGTCGCCATTCCGCACACGCAAAAAGGTTTTACACGCATACACAACACATTATAGGCCAGCCAGTGCCAGGCAAGTAGGCCTCAGGAGTTGAGTTTGTTCGCGTTGGACCCAGCGAATACGGCTCGTGGCTGTCGTGCCTGCTGCCATTCAGATGACCGGGTGGTTCCACACCAACCGCATTGGACTTTCACCCGCAGCGATGGCCGGCATGCAGCTCGGCGTCCAGATGCCCGCAGGGATCGATGGAGCCGTACGCATGCCGACCACAACGCAGGATCAGACACTATGCAGCAGAATGCAGCTCCAAGCCGGTTGAGTTTGTTCGCGTTGGACCCAGCGAATACGGCTCGTGGCTGTCGTGCCTGCTGCCATTCAGACGACCGGGTGGTGCCACACCAACCGCATTGGACTTTCACCCGCAGCGATGGCCGGCATGCAGCTCGGCGTCCAGATGCTCGCAAGCTTCAATGGAGCCGTACGCATGCCGATCACAACGCAGGGTCAGACACTGTGCAGCTGTTGCAGCGCCAAGCCGGCCACCTGAACCACAGCAAAGCCGCTAGCCGATGCGTGATCAGGAAGAACAAGGCCATCCAGAACATGCCGTTGAATACTTTGCGAGCCTGGTCTGTGCTCTCCACCGCTGCCTCGGCGTCTGCACGACAGTGCTGGGGCTGGGCGCGCAGCACTTTCCGTCGCCCCTTGCTCGCCAGCGAGTCGGCAGCGCGCCGAGCATGTTGCTCCGCTGCAGTCCCTGCTTGCCTCGCACGGCATTGCCTCTCAGCAGCCACCATCGGAGCACTGCCGAGCACGGAGCATCCGTACTGAAGAAGGCCGTCGAAGAGCACGCTGCCGCTCCACTTGACCAGCCACTTGTCCTGCGCCGCGTGCCACTCATCATCGTCCAGATGATCGGCTGACGCTGGAGGGTCGTTCGCCGCCAACGCGCGCCTCAACCGGCCGCTTGAGCATCGCGCGCTCGAGCTGTGGGCGAAAAATCGCCATGGCCTCGTGGAAACTCTCCGGTGGCGGCTTCGTTCCAAAACCGACGAAAATCGACGACCCTCCGTCTTTATAGTAAGGATGCGGTGTTGATGCTCGCATGAAGTCCTTTCTTCTGACACCACCTTTCCGGTACATGTACCGTCGATATCGACCGTCGGTCGAGACGCCCGTCCAATCTTGGCACTGGGATCATTCTCCTGTCGATTCTCCTGCCGCCTATCGCGAGACCGGGGCGCGGGGGTCACGAGCCGGCAAGATGTCGAGCACAGGCAGATTCAGGCCAGTGCCCGTGCGCCACATTCGATGATCTTTGCGAAGAAAAAGGCCGTCCAGCTGCACGAGCAGCCCACGGGTGTTGTGATGAAGGGCGAGAATATCGTACAGTGCGAACCCGAGCTCGTGCAGCATCGCATGCATTTCGAAAGCGAGTGGCGCGCCGCTGTTATACTGCAGGACGGACAGCTCGGCCAAGATGGCTCCAGCTCTGGGCACGACGTGCCTCATGGATCCTCGTAGGACAAGCTTTTCGGCGCCCTGGACATCCATTTTCAGCAAGAGCGCGCCCTCTGGAGCTCGAGGGAGCGAAGACGCTTCCCACATTGGATGACGTGCTGCGTTCCTCTCGATGATGGCATCCAAAGTCGTCATGTTCCGCGACACGGTACGCCCCCAAAATGGCTTGCCGGTGGTTTCGCGGAAAATTGAGTTACCAGTGTCGTGCCAGTTCTTGAGGCCGTCCGTCGACTCCCACATCGAGATATTACCATCGTGATTACCGAGCACCGTGATTACAAAGGGGCGGCCGGTGGCAGCCAATTTTGCCCGGTGCAGAGGATTGGCTTCGACGAGCAGAAAGGATGCAGATGGCCATACGCGGCTGGCCTCTTCAGTCCAATGACCACGGTTGGCTCCAGCGTCAATGATGTGTGTGAAATTGAGACCCAGCGCAGCAAGAGTTGCGAGTCTTGAAGTCGCCTGCGACTCCGGACTTTTGCTGCCGAAGATCGGGCCGCCCATACTCCAAGTGCAGGTGCCCTGCTGTGCGATGATGGATGCCTAGACAGCACACGCACAAACACACGCACGAGCCAACGTCCGCGGCGTTCTGAAGGGACAGGGAATGGAATCCCGTTTTGTCGCACGAGTATAAGCGTGTGAATGATGATTACATAACCATGGCTTTGCCTCGATAAGGGAGGCGCCCCTGACGAGAAATTCAAGCCCCTCGTCCAGGCGATGCTCGCTTTTGGCAGCCGCCGCGTCTCCAAGGTTTCGAAACTGCGGACTCGAGACTTCTTCCGCCGACGGCTCGCGTTGATTTGGTTCCACGTGTTCATTGCCTGATGCCTCGCCGCGTATCCGTCCTGGTCGCTTTCGTGAGCGCGCTCGCGTTCGCACAGGAAGAACCGTATGGCGATGCGCCCATGGGGCAGGTCCCGGACATAGACGGCGCATCGGAGTATGGCGATCGCACGTGGGACTATATCAAACTGTCCGAGGAGGATATGGAGCTCTTCAACCTGTGCGAGTCCAACACGAGTGGCACACCCGCGCAGATTCGCGACGTCTTGGAGCGCGGCGCGTCACCCTCAGTGCAGGGCGAGTATAACTACACGGCGCTGATGTGGACAGCAGTGCGCGGTAAGACAGAGCAGGCGCGCATTCTCCTTGAGGCGGGTGCCGACACTGAGACGATCAACGCCTGGGGTCGCAACGCCCTGTTCATCGCGGCGTGGGAGAAGCGAAACGGCATCGTGGAGGCGATGATTGAGTACGGCGCCAATGTGACCGCGTGCGCGGATCACGACGAGTGGACTGCGCTGCACAAGGCTTGCGAGCTGGGCAACCATAAGATGGTCGCCATGCTACTCGCCGCTGGCGTACGGAGACTCCTGCTCGAATCCTGCGCTGCCCTCCCTTGTCTGTGTTGCCGCGTGATCACCCCCACATCCGTCTCCGATCGCAGGCCGATCCGCTCAAGCGCACGCTGCCAACGTCGACGGAGGAGAGGACTCCGATTGGATACGCCATCACACCGATGGAGCTCGCCAAGCACTCGAAGAGCAAGAAGACGATCGCGCTTATCGAGAAGGCCGTCGCTGAGGCCGAGGAAAAACGCGCGCTCTATCTCGCAATGCACGGCGAGGAGGAGGAAGTATGCGTCCCCGTAGAAGGCGACCCGGAGTCCTGCTGGGGCAGCGAGGCCGAGAAGGTGTCCAGAGCCCCGAGCGAGCCCCCAGCGAAAGTGTGGCTGCCCTCTTCTAACGATGATGAGAATGAGGGGTACCACTCGGGCGAGGCGGCGCTCAAGGATGAGGTATGAGCAGTGCGCGCACGCACACGTATGACGGGAGACGATGCACGCGGCAAACACGACTCCGATCCGTGATGCCAGAGATGACGAGGTTTTGTGCTGCATATCGTGCCGTGCCTGTGAATGCGACGGCGATCACCGATCAGCACACATCAAGAGCGTATCATTCCCGTTCCGGCCCCGCAAGGGGCAGGGCCGGAACTCTATAAGACAGATGACAGATAAGGCATGTTCCATGTGCACGTGTCATCTACCTATAGCTACGCGAGAACGCGACGCCTTCGGAATTCCGCGACGCACGCCGACCGCGCCGCGGCGCGCCAGACGTAGGACGTAGAGGTTGCGAAATGCGGAGGTCTGACTCGCAAGCAACCCGGGCGCCGTGGGTGCGTGACTTGTCCGGACCATCGACGGTCCGGATCCCCGTACCTGCTTCTCGCCGTCTTTCCGCTTCCGGATAATATGGCGAACGTACGGAGTTAACGGTACAAAGAGGGAAACGATACGGGCGGGGCCATACGCGCTCCCGCCGCGCCCAAACGAAATTAACGGGTTTCAGTCGAGTCGATCGTGGCCGGTTTTTGGTTCATGTTTTGCTGTTGAGGTTACCCGTTTGCGTTTTCCCCGTTCCGCCCATGGCCCAAGGCACTATTTGTGTTTCGGTCCGGACAGGATCAGGAACCTATGTGGCTTCGAATGTGGCTAGTCGGACGGTGAGGTGAAACGTCGCGAGACGACGTGCACTGCCACGGCACTACGGTACACCTAAGGTACACCTCACGTGACGGGGGGCGATCGGGATGTGGGGGATGGGATGGGATGACGCCGCGTGGGCGCGTGGCACGGCGGCTGCCGGTGGGCGGTGCGTTGGCTCCTCGTTGAACCGCATGCGCGCTCACTTGCTGTAGTGGGCGGCGGCAGCCTTGCGGCGCGCGAGCAGCGCACTCTTGGAGGAGCCGCCCGTGACGGCATTCATCGCGCTGACGTGCGTGCGCAAGATGGCGGCGACACGCTCCTCGCGCCGCATCCACAACTCTCCTCCTTTGGGCTCCCGCTGCAGCGAGTCGCGCGGGCGCGCGGCCCGGGCCTCGCGCGCTTCACGGTCCGCGCGCTCCGAGCGGGGCCGTGCCACTAGCACCTCGTCCACTGGCGCTGAAAGCGTCAGGGGGCCGAGGACATCGACCCCGAGCCCCATGGGCCCCCGCTGGTGCGCTGGCGCCTTGCGCATCGCGCCTTGATGCATCGTGGAGCCGAAAAGGAAACCGCGATCGTTGAACTGGGTCGAGGGGGCCTTCCGAGCCGACGACGGGGGTTGATTGAAGCTGGACACGAGCAGCGACGGAGCCTGGCGACGGAGCCCCTGTTGCTCCTGCCGCTGCTCGTGAGCGTGCTGTGAGCCTTGGGACGATGCGACCCTAATTTGGGACGATGCGACCCTAATTTGGGTCGGTCCAAGCTGCTGCGCGGACGCCGGACGTTGCAGCGGCGCGCCAGCGCCGCCACCTCCGTCGAAGATGACGCAACGTCCCAAATTAGGGTCAACGATGAGAGCTGCTGAAGCCGAGCGTGGCATCGTTCGCCCGTCTCGGGGCTCGCCTGGCACCGCCGCCGTCCCATCGCCGCTTACCGTTGCACCGACGGCGGCACGCACGGCAGCAGCGTGGGCGCTCGAGGCAGCATACGCGGCGGCGGCGGCAGTCACGGCTGCAGTAGAGTAGGCGGCGGCACGAAAATGGGGGGCAGAGGAGGGGCGCAAGGGGCTGTTGTATGCACGGGGCTGGGCGCTCCCGCTGCTGGCACCCCAGGTGGGGGCTACGGCAGAGGCTACGAAAGGGCCATACGGCGCTTCGTACCGATACGGCGCTTCACCGCTCGTAGCGTTGGGAAACGATTGCCACGTCGCCACGTCGGACAGTACGCCCGTTTCGCTCGTTTCGTGGCGCTCCTGCCTCATTTGGGAGGCGGAGCGGCGCTCCGTGACCTCAAGCAGCAGCTCCTTGCCTTGCGCGAGAAGAGAACCACTGAGCCACTGCCCCTCCTCCGCCGCCCGCTGCCACGCCTCCGACATTTCTGTCAGGTTGCCTCCGCCCTGCCCATACGCACTCGGCCCTGCCGCCGCGGCCGCCGCCGCCGCCGCCGCGGAGCAAGCCGGTAGTCCGCCGGGAACGTTGGGCCTTGGGTTGAGCTCGACGCGGAGACCGTGCTGCACGGCACCCTCGGCGCCCACGATGGCGCCATGATGCGCTGGTGCTGCGCGGTGCTGGGTGGTGGGAGCGGCGAGACGGGCAGAGGATAGGCGCCCACCATGGCGCCCGTGGCTGGCGTCGACTCCCGACAATCCCCAAGTGGGTGGTGGGAGTGGCGAGCCGGGTCGTGACGCCGTGGGGCTCTGAGTGTGCTGAGGGTACGGGGGTGCCGACTGCAGCAGCAACGCAGGTGGCGCACGCCATTGCGGAGCGCCCTGCTGCTGGAGCAACTGCTGCTGATGCCGCCGCCGATCCTGCTGCCCCTCGGCAATCGCCGCAATCAACGCCTCATGCGCCTTGACGCGTGCCTCGCTCGCGCGGTCCGAAACCGCCGTCAATGCGCTCAGCGCGAGTGCCGCGTCCCTCTCGGCACCTTCGATGGCCCCAGTGCCGAGGAGGGAGATGGCGAGCTTGCGGTCGATGTGAAGAAGCGTGGTAGGGGTGCCACGCAGCACAGCGGCGGCGGCCGGAGTGGGCGAACTACGGCCGCCGCCGCCGCCGCCGCCGCCGACGACACTTCCGCGCTGGCTCAGGACTGTGCCGATCCCAAGGGAAGCGATCGCCCGCGGCGGCGCCCACCGACGTACAGGATCCGGAAGAGTGAGCAGGACCTCGCCTTCTTCGACGATGAGCAGCTCGTTCGGGCCGGGCAGCTCGATCATCTCGCCCCGCCCCACTCGCGTCGTCTTCACGAGATAGGCGAGATCGCGAAGGGGCGAGGGCGCTGGCGAGGGCGCCGTGCCGGGCTCTGCGAAGCTCGGGCTAGCTCTACCGCCCGGCACGGCGCGCTCCTCGGCGCCCTCCTCGGCGGCGGCGAGGGCGCGAAAGGCGGGGACGGAGGCGAAGACCATGACGCGGCGCTCGACCATCGAGCGCGCGGCCGACAAGGCATTCGACCGGTAGCGAGCTCCGTTGATCTCAATAATCAGAGTATGAGGCGCGGCGGCCACCAGCAGCGAGCCGCAGCGGGAATAGCTCGAGAGCAAGCTGAACTCGCCGGCGCTGCCCATGGCGCCGAGCGTGCGCAGAGGCTTGAAGAAGAGTCGAGGGACGCGCTCGATCGTGGCCGGCGCAAGCTTCAAGCCTGCGCCGCCGCCGCCACCATCGCCACCATCGCCGCCAGATGAGGCCGCAGCAAGCTTCGCCTCGACCTCGGTCAGGTGCGTTGCAGCGGCCGTCGCCGCGGCCTTCGCGACCATGGCGTGCTCGGCTGCATTCTCCGCATCGAGATCGGAGACGAGGTTGCACCGCGCCTGCGCCGCCGCCTCCTTGGCCGCCCTCTCGGCCTCCATGGCCGCCCTCTCCGCCGCGGCCGCCGCCTCAGAGGCCGCCTTGAGCTCATTACGTCCCTCTTGATGCGTGGCGACCGTTTCGCGATCACGCCGGCCACGATAGCACGCCTGCATGTGCGCGGCGGCGGAGCGGCGCGTCTGCCACTCGTCCGCCGCGAGCCGCTTGCGCATGTGCCCCTGCACGATGACCGCGGCCAACTTGCGCTCCACGTACTCCTCTCGCTTTGCCTTCTGGCTCTCGCCCCTTATGGGATCATGCAGCCGCTGTAGGTAGCCTCTCGACGCAGCTTCGAGAACCTGCAAGCAATGAGGGAGTCACTCAGCGGCACTCAGAGGCAACCATCAGGTTCGGCGCGCCGACTTGACGCACGGCGGCCGCCTTCTCGCGCCGCTTCTTCTCAGGCAACAGGATGCCCCTAGAGATGCGCTTGACCGCCACCAAGTCGGACACACTCGTCGCCGGCTTCACCGACTGCTGACGCTTCCGTCGCTCTTCCTTCCATCGAAGCTCACCAAGCAATTGTTTCCAAGCCGCCGGCGGCTTCTGCACGAGCGTCGAGATGCGCGCCGCCGGCGTGCCCGCCTTCGCCGCCTCCTTGTGCCGGAAGCGGCTCAGCTGCGCCAGCACCACGGAGCGCTCCGCCTCTGGCGTCGGTACGCCGCCGGAGGCGCTGCTGCCCCCGCCGCCGCTGCCCCCGCCGCCGCTGCCCCCGCTGCCCCCGCCGCCGCTGCTCCCACTCCCTCCACGCTCGCCGACGCCACTGGCACTGGCTGCAACGCTGGTCGCGCTCGCGCCGGCGTTGGGCACCTCGGCCGCCGCGCCGCCGCTGGTGCTGCCCGGACCAAATTGAATCGCGAGCGCCGCCGGGTCGTCACCGACGCCGTACTCGTTTGCCTTGCCGCTCAGCACAATCATCAGCGCCTCGGACCGCTCGCCCTGATAGCGTAGCAGCGTGCCGTCGCCCACGGGCGGCCGCAGCACCATCGTGCGGCACAGCGCCTCGACGTTGAGATGCTTCATCACGGCCGGGGAGATTGTGGCGGCGCGCTCGAGCCACGCGGCCAGCACGGAGAGCTCGGCGGCACTTCGCTTGCCAGGCAGCGTATTCAGCGCTGCACGAACGTCGGCGTCCACGTCGTTTCCGCCGGTCATCTCGAGGCCGCGTGCGGCCGCGGCCAGGTCCTCGAGCCAACGTCGCTCAAAAGTTGGCTCAAGGGGAGTAATCGTTGACGCTGGCGCGCTCTGCGAGCGGTTCTCTGACGGCATGTCAGTCGGCGATGGCGACCGTCGCGGCGGCGGCGCTGCAGAAGGAGCCGCGAGCGGGCGAGCAGCGGGCATTAACGGCGGCGGCGCTTTGGTGCGATTGAGAACCACCCCCAATGGCTGGCTCGCAGCCTCGTCGATGCGAGGCTCCGTGCGTGCATGCGTGCGTGTCGGAGCCATGGACGAACTCATGGACGACATGGAAACCGAAGTCTTACCGGTACAGTGTCACGAAACTTGCTCGTCGTTCGAACAATACCGGTAAAAAGACACCGGGGGGAGCCGGGACACACACCGGTAGTTGATCGCGGAGATTTTCCCGTGTGCCACCCGGTGGCCTCAACATTTGGAAAATCTTTGTTTTTTGCATGGATAGTTGTCTAACCCAGTCCTCAGACAGTTCTGTCGCGATCCCTCCCCGGACCCCGCGCGGTCAGACGGACGAAACAAGTCGGAAGTCGGACACCCGGACCCGCCCGGCGCCCCAGCCTGCTCAGACGCGGCATTCCTCACTCCGCCGTGACTGCGGGCGGCTGCCGCTGCGCGAGCCGCGCGGCGGCGAGCGCCTGCTCGACCTCGAGCGCCGCCGTCGCCTTGATGTCCCGTGCTGCCTTGCGCCGCACGCTGGCGCTCGTTGCGCCGACCTGTCCCGCGTCGGCCAGGGCCAGGGCGGCACTGGCCCTGGGCGGGGCAAGGGTGGCGGTGGCGGCCGCGTGATCGGCGCGTGCCTGCCGGAGGAGTACCTTGCGCTCAGTCTGCCACGCCGCCTCGGCCGCCTGCAGCTGCGCGAGCCTCGCCGATTGCTGTGAGCGCAGCAGGGTCGTCTCCTTGAGCTTCTGCTGCGCGAGCACCAGCTGCGCCGACCTCTCTCTTTCGGAGCGCTCGAGTGAGTCGGTCAGCCGGTGCTGCTGGGCCAGCTGGGCGGCGAGCTCGGCGTTCCTCACGGTGAGCCGCTCCGACTCGGCGCGCAGCTCGTTGACGAGACTCTCGGAGCGCTCCGCCAACCGCTTCGCCTCGTCGCGGTAACGGCCGGCAAGATCCTCCTGCGAACGCAAGAGCTCCTCCACCTCGGAGGCCGACTGGTCGTGCAGAGCCCGCGCGTCGCTGAGCTGGTGCTGGAGCGAGGCGACCTGCGCGCTGCTCGCCTCGTCGGCGATGCGCTTCTCTTCGGCGGACATGTGGCACAGCTGTCTGAGCTCTGTCTGGCTTGCATGCAGCTGCTGCTCGAGCTCCGCTACCTGCCCGAGCAGCCTCGCGCGCTCCTGGCGAAGGGACCCGGTCTCTTCCTCGAGCCTACGTAGCTGTCGCTGCGTCTGCTCGGCGCGCGCGCTCGCGGCGGCGCGCTCGGATGCCTGCCCATCGCTCACCGAGCGAAGCTGCATCGCGAGCGTGCGCCGCTGCTGCTCGATCGTGTCACGCTCGCGCTCCGCCGCCGCCAGACGCGAGGCCATCTCATCCATGGCGCGGGAGCCACCTGCGCCCGCCGTCAGCGTCGGCAGCGCGAGGGCGGAAGCGCCTGAGGCGCCCAGGAGCGCGAGCGTGAGCGCGGCGGCGTCGCCGCCGTAGCGCGCGCTCCCCAGTCCGTCGCTCGAGCGCCCCCGCTCGCGTGCAGCGCGGCCCAGCTGGTGATGCAGGTCGGCGATGGTGGCCTCCATCGTGCGGACTTCATCCTCGAGGGCTGCGTGGCGCGAGACTGCCTCTCCGCGCAGCGATGCAGCGAGAGCTTCGCGCCGCTCACGCTCCTCCCTGCCGATGGCGGCCAGCCGCTCGTCCGCCTTGACCGCCGCCGCCTCCGCCGCCTGCGCCGTCGACACGAGGACCACGCGCTCGGCGGACGCCTCGGTGAGCGCAGCACGCGCCTGGTTGAGCTCAGAGGTCGTCGTCTCGATGCGCGCTTCCGCGTCGGCGCAGCGCGCCTCGAGCGCCGCGAGTGCCTCAGCACCTGCCGCCTTGTCGATGAGCTCGGCCGTCAGCCGGTTCATGAGCTGCTTCTCGCGCTCCGACGCTTCGTTCAGCTGCCGCTCGCACAGTTGAGCCTTATCGCGCGCGTCCATCTCCGCGACGCGCGCGACTGCGAGGTCGGCCTGCAGCGCCTCGCGGTCGGCGCCCGCGCGCCCGTTGAGCTCGCCGAGCAGCGCGCGGTGCTCGGCCACCGACTGCAGCGCCGCGTCGCGCTCCGCTGCGTGGCGCTCGGCGATGGACATGGCCTGCGGACGCAGACGAGGAGCGTAGCAGGCGCCGCGGGGAACGAGACGATGAGAGACTTTGAGAGACGATGAGGCTGACCGGTACAGATGAGGGTGAGAGAGCAAAGGTCGAGCCGCGCGCGCTCACGCACGCACGCACGCACTCGGGAAGGGAGGCGGGCGGGAGAGGGGGGTGGCGGTGCGACATTTGGAGGGGCACGGAGGCACGGGGTTCGTGCGGGGGCCTCTCGCCTGCGCTGTGTGCTCCTGGGCCTGGACGAGCTCGGCGGCGCACTGCTGCAGCTCCGTCCGGGCGCGATCGCGCGCTGCGGCCGCCTTGCGCGCGCGTGCCTCGCCGCCACTGAGCTCGTCGCGCAGCGCAGCGCACTTCTTGACGAGCGACATGTGGTCGCGCGCCTGCGCCAGCTTCTCCTCGCGCATCCGTTCGAGCTCCTCTGCAGTCTCGCGAGACTGTTCGGTGAGCACCTCGTTCTCCTGGTAGAGGACCTCGAGACGCTGGCTGAGCTCGGCGAGCGCGACTGCGGAGGCGCCTCCGCCCCCGCGCGCGCCGGCGCCGCTCGAGCCGCCGTGCGTCCCGTGCAATTCCTGCCGAACCGACGACTCGAGCGCTGAACGCAGCTCCGCGCGCATCCGGTCGGCGGACTCGCGCTCGGCGAGCGCCTGGCGCTCGGCGGCCTCGACACGCTCGCGCCCCTTGGCTTCCGCCCGCTCGAGCTCCGCGATGCGGGCGTCATACGAGGCAAGCAGAGGCGGCATCACCTCGGCATCAAGCAGCCACGAGGGCGTCGGCTCGCCGGCGGCACCGGCGAGGCTCGTGGCCGAACTGGACCCGTCTTCGGTGCGTCCTTGCGACCGGGCAAGGGCCTCTGACAGCCTCACGACCTGATCCTCGAGGAAGCGCACGTCCGCTGTCGAGCCTGGCATGACGGGTGACGACTGATAGTTTTTATCGGCCTGAAGCGGCGCGTCCTCACACGCAATCGATGAAGTCAAAGAAAGCGGGTCCGGTGCCACGCAAGCTCCACAACTCGATCAGCGGACTAAATCGCTCAGTTGCGCAAAGGGGAAACTCGGTTCCGTCAAAGTTTGAATCGAATCTTCCCCGATTCGGCGGTCCCGAATTTCCCCGTCCCTGACCTTGTACCCCGTCGACTGGAAAGCGAGCCAGCACTCTTGACTGCCAAGAGATCGACGACGATGGTGTCCCAGATGTTCACATTTCGATTGGCGATCATCTGCCTCATGGGGTGCAACTGTGCCGCGCAGCAAACTTTGCCCAGGCCGCTGCCGCCCTCGGCATCCAATGAGCGGGCTGCTCACAAGCACATCCCGCGTGACTCTCGCCGAATTCTGTTCCTCCATACGCATACCCCGCATACGCACCTTCCGCCGCCATCGCCGCCGCGGAGCCCGCCACCGCCACCGCCGCCGCGGCGACCGCCACCGCCGCCGCGACCGCCGCGCAGCCCCCCCCCCCCCCGCCCCCCCCCACCCCCTTCCCCGGCGCCGGGCCCGCCCGGCTCCGGCACGTGCGTCAACACGTGCATCTGGGCCTCCGACGGCGATTGTGACGACGGCGGCAACGGCGCCGAGTACGGCATCTGCGCGGCGTGCACCGACTGCGCCGACTGCGGCCCCCGCGCCTACTGCACCTTCGGCCAAAGCCCCCCATCGCCCCGGCCCTCGCCGCCGCCCCCTGGCCCGCCCGGTTCGGGCATTTGCCTGAACACGTGCATCTACGCGCGCGACGGCGACTGCGACGACGGCGGCAACGGCGCCGAGTTCCTGATCTGCACGCCGTGCACCGACTGCGCCGACTGCGGCCCGCGCCTTGGCGGCTCGTGCCAGAATGCTGCGAGCCCCCCGCTCCCCCCAAGGCCGCCTCCGCCCCCTAGGCCGCCGGGCGGCATATTGCGTCCGCCACCACCCCCTAGACCGCCGCCCCCCGGCCCGCCCGGCTCCGGCATCTGCATGAACACGTGCGTCTGGGCCTCCGACGGCGATTGTGACGATGGCGGCGATGGCTCCGAGTTTCTTGCCTGCGCGCGGTGCACCGACTGCGCCGACTGCGGCCCGCGCCTTTCCGGCACGTGCTACGCACCCCCACCCCCGCCTCGCCCCCCGCTCCGCTCGCCGCCGCCCCCCGGCCCGCCCGGCTCGGGCACGTGCGTCAACACCTGCAACTACGCCAACGACGGCGACTGCGACGACGGCGGCGCCGGCTTCGAGTACGCCATCTGCACGCGGTGCACCGACTGCGCCGACTGCGGTCCGCGTGCCTACTGCGATTTCTCGACTCTCAACCCACCGCCCCCGTCGCCCTCGCCGCCTCCGCCCGCCCCGCCCGGCACGTACACGACGTGCTTCGACACGTGCATCTACGCCTACGACGGCGATTGTGACGATGGTGGCGGCGGCGCGGAGTTCGCTTTGTGCGCGTGCGGCCTGGATTGCGCCGACTGCGGCCGGCGCCTCCCCGGCAGCTGCGCGGGCAACGAACCCCCCCCACCACCGTCGCCACCATGCGTCGGCCTCGCGTGCTCCCTGCGTCCCCCGCCGCCCCCTCGTCCGCCCCCGCCGTCTCCGGCCCCTCCTGGCGGCGGTGTCTGGTGCGCTCGCCCCGCCCCTCGCCCATCCCGACTCCCCTCCGTTCCTCCGCTCGCGCGCGGTCCCCCCCCCCAACACGGCTCCCCCGCCCGTCATCTTTCTCGTCCACTTGCCCGCTCTCCCCCTCACCGCCCCGCCCCCCTCGCCTCCAACGCAGCTTGAACACGTGCATCTTCGCCTCGGACGGTGACTGCGACGACGGCGGCTCCGGCGCCGAGTACACTTCCTTTTGCTTGCCCTGCACGGATTGCGCAGACTGCGGCCCACGCTCCGCCTCAACCTGCTTCCGTCCCCCTTTCCCGAGCTTCATCCGCCCACCGCCGCCCCCCGGCCCGCCCGGCTCGGGCACGTGCGTCAACACCTGCAACTACGCCTCCGACGGCGACTGCGACGACGGCGGCAACGGCGCCGAGTACGGCATCTGCACGCCGTGCACCGACTGCGCCGACTGCGGCCCGCGCTCCGGTTGCTCTTTCAACCAGAGCCCCCCGCCGCCCCGGCCCTCGCCGCCGCCGCCATTCCCGCCCGGCACCCAGCTCACGTGCTCCAATTCGTGCATCTTCGCCGGCGACGGCGACTGCGACGACGGCGGCGTTGGAAACGAGTACGCGTTCTGCTCGCCCTGCACGGATTGCGCCGACTGCGGCCCACGCCTGCCCGGCTCGTGCACCCGTCCGCCGCCGAGCCCGCCGCGCCTCTCGCCCATTCCTCTCAATCCGCGCCCGCCGCCGAGACCAAGCCCTGCCCCCGGCCCGCCCGGCTCCGGCACCTGCATCAACACGTGCATCTTCGCCAATGACGGCGACTGCGACGACGGCGGTCCCGGTGGCGAGTACGGCATCTGCACGCCGTGCACCGACTGCGCCGACTGCGGCCCGCGCGTAGCGGGCTCGTGCAACTTCTCGCCCCCCCGCCCCCCCCCGCCCCCC
>Ga0210246_101886_pt1 | contig 14630 bp, 9 predicted proteins | sample ChrtobMetaP3_8mM_FD_155469 | JGI IMG/M metagenome (GOLD analysis project Ga0210246, IMG submission 155469) | Chrysochromulina tobin associated microbial communities from unialgal haptophyte culture, Seattle, Washington, United States - P3_8mM | ecosystem: Host-associated > Algae > Haptophytes >...
GCGCGACTCCAAGAAGCAGTAGGGCACCGCTTGAATGATAGCCTTTACGCGCGCATCAAGGGACTTGGCGGCTCCCACCACGCGCGCGGACGCCATCTCGACCCGCGCGTGAAAGACGCGCACCTTGTCCACGGTGCCGGCGAAAGAATCCGTCGGCGATCTCGGAATGAATCTCCCCGAAATATATTTATGTAACGTAATTAAATACGTATAAACAGATTATAAGTCCTGAGTGAGTCGGTATTTCCTTCTCACTGAGGCTGAATCTCGGCTCACTGAGTGAGAATTCTCACTCAGTGAGCGGCTCACTGAGTGAGAATTTCTGCCTCAGTGAGTCGGAATTCTGTCTCACTGAGACAGTTTTCTGTCACACTGAGGTGGATTTTCCCACTCACTGAGACAGATATCCGACTCACTGAGACAGAAAACTGTCTCAGTGAGGTGGGCAGTGAGTCGGATTTCTGTCTCAGTGAGGCACAAAAAACGTCTCAGCGCACGCCTCAGTGAGACGTGCATTGAGTCACTTTGGGTTGGTCTGTCCCTTTGGGTTGGTACCTCCGACCTTCCTAGCACTCTAAACATTTTTTCCCAGGGTGGGTCATGAGCGCCGAAGCGTCATTTTATGGCGGCCCACTGCTGCGTGCGGCGGCGTGGAATCGCAGGGCTGGTATGCACGAGCTAGGTGCGGGGCCAACCATTATGAGCACGGTCGCGACGTCGGCCGACGAATTTGATCTCGCTTTCGTCCAGGCAGCTGCTCGAGGCGAGACAGACTCTGTTGCAGCACTCATTCCTCGCGTCTCTTCCATCGACGTGCTCGTGCGGCCTTTGCAGGGCTTGCGCACCAAGGGGAGGCCAGCAAGCGCACTGCACTCAGCAGCGGCCGTGGGCTCTGAGGAGGTGGTTTCGCTGCTCATCCAAAACGGTGCCGAGGTCTCCAAAAGGATGCACTGGCTACGAGCTCTCACGCCGCTGCATGTTGCAGCCACACCAGCTGTCGCGCACCTCCTTCTCTCGGCCGGAGCGCAGCCGATAGCGCTCGATCCGCGCGAGCCGGACCCAACTTGGTATCACCGCGTTCACGGTCGGGAGCAAGTGGCCAAGGCCATAGATGAGTGGCGCAGAGCGCACCTCAACCCTACACCATCGCCACCGTCCCCGCGCGCAGCAGCATTTGTCTCGGTGGGCCCGATGAAAACGATACCAGCGCTCTCGGCAGCCGAGGTGAAGGCCGTTGCCTCGGTTTGGTCCGTGCTGCACATTGAGGCCGTCGAGGCCGTGGCAAAGCACCTTGAGCATGAGGCGGCGGCGGCGGAGTCCGTCCGCGCACTCGAATGCAGCGTCTGCTTTGGCGAGCTGCGCACCACGCCATCCGCGGCTGCATCGCAGCAGCCGCTCATCTGCCTACCATGCGGTGCCGATGGCACGACGCCACATGCCTTCCACCTCGAATGCCTACAGCGCTGGCTGCTACGCAAGGCCACTTGCCCCATGTGCCGTTCAGACGTGCGGCCGATGCTTCGCCGGGACCTCACCGCCGGAGGTGTGGTGGCGGGCAATCCGGGACCGCCATCAACAGCTCCGCCGCTGGCACCGCGACCGTCGGGCCCATCGACGTCATCAACGTCATCAACGCCGCTGACGGCGCGACCCTCGGGCCCATCTGCTCATGAACGGTCATCAACGGCTCCGCCGCTGACGATACGACCGTCGGGCCAATCTGCTCGTCGGGCCGATCCACGCTCTCAACGAGATCTGCAGGTGCAGCTCTTATCCCCGCCGTCCACAGGCGGTGGGTATCAAGCTGCACAGCACAGCCAGCAGCGGCGCGCAGCGGCTGCCCATGACCGGCAACAGCGCGCTGCGGCACAATGGCTCAGTTCTGCAGCGTGGAGAGATCAAGCGCGACATTCATCCCTCCGTGAGACTGAGCCGTTTGCGATGCGCCAAGATCCGTGGCGACGTGGGGTGTCTCCCTGGGCACCACGCCGTACGTAACCTCATTGCGTGCGATAGCGGCATGGATAGCGGTCGCGTCGTGCTGGCGTGCTGCGTGGGTGCGCGTGCCGATAGAGATAGAAAAAGCGAGGGAGACAGGCACTGGCCCGGTGCACCAGGACCCCTCTCGTTGAACCTACTAAACAAGTTCATCATTCATCATCTCCGTCCAGTTCCTGCTGCCTCGCGACGGCGCTCGCAAGATCCACGACCTTCTCATCTTTACTTCTGCCCTCGGTTGCCTCGCGCTCCTGCTCCTCGGCCACTCGCGCCGCGATGAGCCTGACAATCGCGCGGTCCGTCATCGCGCGCAGCCGTTTGGATTGCGTCTCAAGATCACGCTTGAGGTCCCAGTTGGGCCGCTTTGGCGCGAGGTTGAGCAGTGGCTCTTGCGCCGGATCGCTGTGTGCCACGACCTCTGATGGCGCTTCGGGTTGCGGCACGCGCGTCTTCTCGATGGCAAGCCCTTGCAATTCGGAGCTCTGCGGTTGGTAGCTACGAAACCGCAGCTGTGGACCCGACACAGGCACCTCAACATCCTCGTCAGCCATTTGGTCCCTGGGGCCTAGAGGGTCGACGACTTCACGCTCTCGAGCCTCTTTTTCTATCTTGTCGCGTGTTCGTGTCTTTGACGTCCGCTCAAAGCGCCGTTTAGGGCACCGCGAAACTTCGGAAACCTGATTCGCATAGCCACTGAGTTTCGCGGACGCCTCACCACTGAGTCGCCACTGAGTTTCGCCGAGGCTCATTGCGAGCGCGGGGCTTTCAATACCACACGGTGGACGCGTTTTGCATACTACTCCGCGGCGAGGCGCCCGCCGCATCGGCCATCGCCCATCGGGCACGGGGGCCACATCCATCACTCCATCTCTCTACTACGTAAACAACGTAGTACAATTTGACGGCGTCGCGATAATTCGCGTCAGGGTCATCCGAGGCCCAACGCTGCGAGGCCCTTTGCGCCCATCTTGGCCGCCGCGCCGCGCGAGGTCGATTTGATACACGGCCGCCAGATTGCGATCTCGCTGCCTTCGGGTGCTGGGCCTGAGAGGAGCTCGTCGGTGACCACGGCGTCTGCCGTGTAGCGCAGCGTGTGCAGACGCGTCGTCTCATCGTAGCCGAGCACCTCCGCCTCGAACCACGCGGAGTCGCCGTCCCAGTAGACTTCGATGTACTTGCCCTTGAGGCCCTTGGCCAGGCCCTTTGGCATCTTTTCCAGCATGGGCCCCGGCACACGCCCCTCGGCGGGAACCGCCTCGTCCTTGGCGGTGATCATCGCCTTGTCCTTCCCGCCTGCCCCCTTGTCCTTGCCGCCTGCCTTGCCGCCGCCCGTCTTGCCAGCCTTGCCTCCCGCCGAATCGGCAGTCGCCGCGCCGGCGCCACCCGCCGCCGCCTCGGCCGCCGCCGCCTTGCCACCCTTAGCCTTGGCGCCGCCTGCGCCAGGGGGAGCGTCGGCGCCGCCTGCGCCGGGGGGAGCCTCGGCCGCCGGCGGCGCCGCCGGCGGCACCACGCCCGCGGGCAGCGCGCCTTTGTCCTGCAGCTTCTTGATGCGCGACGTGACGGAGGCCCACGTACGACCTTTCATGATCCTTTCGAGCTCGCGCTTATCGGCCGAGCCCAGCCGCATAACCGCCGCCGCGAGCTTCCTATCGTCCTCGTCAGTCCACGGCTTCATCTTGACAGATAGGCGCAACGCCTCCTCGATGGTGTACGTGTCGTCCTCCTTGGCCTGTCCACGCGCCGTCTTGGGCTTCTTGTGGGGAGGCTCGAGCCCTAAGTCGAGTGGGCCGGTGCCGTCGGCTGCTATCCGTGGGCGCACCACAGCAGCCGGGGGCGGGTACGGGCGCCCCACGAGCCGCGGCGCGCCCGTCGACGGCCAGTTTGGCGGGCGGTGTGCCGCGCCCTGCCCGCGCTTCCGCTCCTTCGTGGGTGCCACTGCATCGATGTGCTCGACCTCATTCCGGCTCGCGAGTGCGCATCGTATGAATTCGTCCACGTCTGAGTCGCCCTCGAGGTCGATGTCTTCGAGCTGCGTGGGTGCGCGCGGCCGCTTGCGTGTGTCGCACTCCGCCGAGGCGAAGGCGGCCGCCTTCGCCTCCTCGGCCGCCTTCGCCTCCGCGGCCGCCTTCGCCTCCGCAGCCGCCTTCGCATTGTGCAAGCGTTCGTGCATTGCCCTCGCCTCGGCCAACAAACCCTCGCTTGCGAGTGCGTGGTGCTCCTCGATCGCACCGACCAGGCCCTCGTACTGCGCTGCCGCACGTGCCTCGTACGGCTCCGTGCACGCTGCCATGGCCACACGCAGCGCCTCGTCGGCGGCGGCGGTAGCCGCCCCCTTGCCCTCGCGCTTGGGAGGAGCGGCCTCCAGGTTGAAATGGCGCGCGATCTCGGCGCGCGATCGGAAGCGCTTGCCCTGCGCAGGTGGGGACAGGGTGGGGCGGGTCAAGGCTCAATGAGGCTGTGAATATGAATAGGCTCAAGGCGAGCATGCAGGGCAGTGTGCGAGGACGCGCCCACGACGGCGCCGCTTCCGGCTCACCTGCGTGTCGAAGTAGTAAGCGTAGGAGGTGCCCGCGGTGGCGCCATCCTTGCGGAATTCGGTCTTGGTGAACCAGCCGGTGACCATCTCCGCCGTGCCGCCGCAGCTCTCGATGTACTCAGCCAGTGACGCGAGCACCTTCTCGGAGCGTTCAGGCGGGTCTGCATCGATGCCCAGTTTGGCGGCCAGTTTGGCGGGTCCGGAATAGGTGCAGGGTCGCTTCGGCTCAGGCGCCGCCGTGGGCTCGTCCTCGCGGCGCACCGTGCCCTTCTCAAGCAGCTCGTTGCGCCGGTCGACGAGGAGCGGCGCGAGCGGCACTACGGCAGCTTCCGTTGCAGACGTAGGCGCAGCTTCGTTCGACATGGATGGTTCGGCCTCCATGGCCTCCATGGCCTCCATGGCCTCAGTTGGCCCGCTCGTGCTCTCGCCGTTCGTCAACGCGGCCATAGCAGCGGTGGGAACCTGTGCCGCCGCAGCAGCGGGGCTGTCGGCGGCGCCGCCGCCTTCGTCGCCGCCCTCGCCATCCCCATCGCCATCTCCATCCCGTTCCGCGTCCTCCGGCTTTCCCACAGAGGCGTCGCCGCGGTCGCCGTCGGCAGCAGCGCCGTCGCGGGCAGCGTTGGCGATCTCGACGGGCGCGCTCGGCTCCGAATCGTTGCCCAGCATGCTCGCGAGACCAGGGGGCGCCGCCATGCGGTACGCGAGCAGCCGCCACAGCCGATGGGCATTGGCAGCGCTCATTGGAGGCTGCGGCGCCTCGCCCTGCCGAGGTCGGCTCATGCGCCGCGCGATGGCCTCCCAGTCGATGCGGCCCGAACGCTGCGTGTGCACCCACGCGTGTACCGTATTAACCAGGCGCAGCAGCCGCCGGAGCGGCACGCCGAGCACGCACTCCTCCACGGGCGGCACGCCGTAGCGCGCTGCGAAGTCTGCGGCCGCCAGGTGGCTGTCCACGCCGCGCAGCCCTGCGGGCCAGGCGAGCGACGCCGCTGGAGGCACCGCGAAGCTTTCGTAAAGGATTGCGTGGGCCACCACGGCGCCCGACGTGGCATCGTCGCGCACGCCGGCGTCGCCCGCCGCCGCCTCGGCTTCCTCCCGCTCGCCCTGCTCCCGCTCGAAGTTGAAATCCTCGTGCACACGGAGCCGCTGGAGCTCCGTGTTCACCTTCCCCCTCTTTACACGGTCCGACTTCCCAGGCGCTTCCTCGGGTGGTGGCTCGGTGTCCATCTTTGCCCGTGAAAAGCCGCCATCAACAACACTGGCTCCTGCGTCCTGATCGAACACAATGTGCTCCTCATCATCATCAGCTGACGCCGTGCCATCCATGCGCGATGCGCCACGTTCTCTGTGGCCGTCTTCGACGTCCGACTGGTCGTCATCTTGCAAGATGGCCTCCATGGCTCGAGGAGATGCCGCGCGTTCCGCTACTGGCGCGCGCGTCGTGACCGGCGCCCGCGAGCGAAGCGCGATGGCGCTGTGAGAGTAAACCCTGTTCAAGACAACGCGAATTTCCGTCCACCCACAAGCACGTCGGCCGCAGCTACTGATGCTGTTCAACACAACGCGCAGCCTCAGCAGTTCAAAACGACGCGATTATCCAATCACGTCTTCGGCCTCTTCGCAACTTTCATTCGATTGAATACTACTGTACATGTACCTCAGACTGTAGCCTCGATTTTTAGTCAAGTCAAGCAGTTAAACACGTCGCTTTTCCTTTGTATTCGCATGGGCATGGGTGTCGTTTCCACGTCGTACGAGTACGGATGGTCGGGCGGCTGTTCACCGCGGCGGGTACAAGATGTACAAGCGAAAGCGGCTGCGGGCGCGGCGGCGGCCGGCGCGTGTCGTGTGCGGCCGAGCCCGGGACTGTCCGGGGAGGTGCCGTGGGCTGGGGCGCGGAGCCGCGCCGCCGGGGAACCGACAGGTGAGACGGTCGGACACCGCGCCGCCGCGAGATCCGGCAGATCCACACAGTGCAGGCGTCGTTCAACTGACAAACAAGAAACATCTGTTTTTTACCTATTTCGGACCGAATAGGCTGACTATCGGCGCCACCAGGACTCATGCGTCACGCGGCGTCTCAGCTCTTCACCGCCCCCGGCGGCGGCCCGCGCACAGCACCTCGTAGGCCACCGCGCTTCTTCTCTCGCGCCACAGATGCCAGCGCCGCCCGCGCGAGACCAATCGTGTGCGGGTCGCAGCCACCAGCGCCGCCAGCCTCGAGCGCCTCCTTGAGCGCAGCGATTGCGTGGCTCTGGCGGTGCAGCGCGAACGCGGAGATGGCCGCTCGCCCCGCCACGTGTGCGTGCTCGGATGCCCCGTGCTCCTCGTCACCACGGGTCTCGGACCACCGGGCTCGGACCAGGCGCCACGCCTCACGCTCGACGTCGAGCAAGGCCAGGGCGCCCGCATGGTCGCCACGCGCCTGGAGCAGCGCGGCGAGGGCCGCACGGCTCGGCTGCGGCTGCCTCGGTGTCAGGCCTGCGCCAACTTCGCCGCTGGCGCCGCCGCCTCGGCTGCTGCTGCTGCCACTCGACGCACGCTCATCCTCCTCGGCAGCTGCGAGCGCGTCGCGGTAGGCAGCCTCGGCCTCCTCGGCCTGGCCGCTGCCCTCGAGCGCAGTACCGAGCGTGTGCAAAACACGGCTGCGCAGCTGCGCAATCCGAGGGACGCCGAGAAGGCCGTCGCACACGCAGCGCGCGCGGCGCAAAGAGCGGATCGCCGGCGCGTGCTGCTTGGCACGCACGAGGACCAGGCCGCGATTGAGCATGCACGGTACGAGCGTCGGGTCCGAGGGCCCAACTGCCGCCTGCAGGGTCGCCGTGCACCGCTCAAAGTAGGCATCCGCGGGCCGCAGGCGTGAGAGCGCTGCATTGACGTTGCCGAGAGCAAAGAGCAGCCGCGCGGCAAGGGTAGGCGGTAATTGCAGGTGGGCCTCCTCAAGCGCCCTGAGCCGACGTTCGGCAGCGAGGAGATCGCCGTCGTCCGCGAGCTCCTCCTCGGCGAGCTGCATCTGCGCGGCCGCATTAGCCTCCGTGGGTCGCTCGGTGTAGCCGTCTGACGAGAGCTTTGGCCGCGGCAGCCTCGATAGCTGCCCGACGAGCGTGCCCGCAGGACGATACAGTCCCGGGCGGAATGCCACTTGGCGAGAGGCGAGCCCGGTGGCCTCGACAGACATTGGCGCGGTGCTGCTGTGAAACACACCGCGCACAACCTCCGGACCCCCAAGCACGAGGGCCTCTATCGCTATGGACGGAGGTGTGGCCGACACAACCTGCTATTACACAGGCCGTTAATCGGCGGTGAGCAGCTGTTCAACACAACGCGTTTCGGCATGCTCCGGACTCTCAAGCAGAAGGCCCTCTATCACATGGACGGAGGTGTGACCGACGGGCCCCGTCTACGACAACGCATCGAGGTCCACACAATCGGTGGTATAGATTCTGGAGAGGCAACAAATTTACATCTTTACTACTACACAAATTTACTTCTTGTAGTCACCTCCAGACCAAGAACGCAAGAAGATTGGAAAGTAGTAAAAAGGAGTACCCCAGAACCCCACTCACTTCGATTGAAAGCCACCCATTCTCGAAAAATAAATTTATGATGCTGTCCGCGCGAACTACCCGTTTATTATTTTCTGGGACCGCCGAGAAACCCTAAACTTAAAAGTCGATTCCCGCACGAGCGTACCGGCTCACCGTCGGGGTTTGTCGGAGGTGCGCACGCGCATTGTGGTACACATTGTGTTTACAGCATCGAGCCGGTGTGCGCGAAATTCTCATCGCTCGTCGGCGCGTTCATCGTTAGGTCCTGTATTCAGGCAGATGAGGCAGCTTCGCATGCAGCCGCTTCCAGGGCTACATACGAGCTCCGAGGCACCCGCATCTCTATCGCCATCCTCGACGTCCACACTCCCATCAATCGAAGTGGACCAACGGTCGATGCACATTGAGCCAGCAGGCGGTCGAGTTCAGATATGCCGCGGTGCAGCTCGAGCTGTCGCTACGGCTTCGGCGTGCCCTGCACGCGGACGACCGGCTGCTCTCAACAGTCTCGCGCTCAAAACTCGTACAGGCCACCACGGCCGCCAGCGTCGTTGTAAGGATCGTTGAAAATGGACTCTTGACAGGACGGCCCTCCGTCTCCGCAGCCGCCGCCGCCGCCGCCCCGGCCCTTCTTGCTCTTGCCCTTACTCTTGCTCTTCTTAGCCACCTCAGACTGAGCTTCGATCTTGAAGAGGGCCACGACCGCGCCAATGAGGTCCGGAACGCCCGAGACGTCGGCCTCTGCTCCCGCCACCCACGAGGGCCCTGCTGCCATGCCCCGCTCGTGATGTGCCCCGGCACTGTTGCTTGCACGTTGAAGAAGCCTCTGCATGAGGGCATCGATCCGCCGGCGCATCTCCAAGACGAGATTCGCGGCGCGCGGCGGCTGCACCTTGACGCTCAGCCACCCGTCTACAAGGAGTTCCACGCCGCCGTGAGTCGCCGCGACCGCCAGACTCATATTTGGATCGGCCTGGCGCAGATGGGCACCTCCAAACAGGAGCAGCGGCAGCAGCGGCGCCGGTGACGAATCCCGAATGTAAAGTTTCGTCGTGAGTACGCATTCATGGAACGCTATGTACGGTGCGAGCCCATCGCTCCTTGCCAGGCGCGAGTTGACAGAGGAAGGATGCAGCTGCGCCACCGATGGCTCCGTACTCTCGCCCTTGGCATCTCGGATCAGGTACGAGACGTGCGACCCCGCGTTGCTACCAGGCTGAACTGCCACGTATGCGAGGTGCAGCGCAGCAGCGAGGATGGAGCAGAAGAGCTCTTGTGGAGGTGGAGGAGGGTCGCCCAGTGCGCCGCGCACACCATCGCATCCGCCGCGTCTGCGCCCTGAGTCCTCCACCCTGCTAGCCTGCAAACCGGGCGGCGCGAGGCCAGCTAGGGAGAGCGCCTCAAGCAGCTGGCGCTTGAGCGAGCCGATGGCGGCGAGCGTCTTGACACCGAGGAAGCGCTCTCGGGCAAACGAGAACTTGGCGTCACCACTCCGCGAGTCGAACTGCTCATAGGCCGAGAGCAGAGCAAGGTGGTCACTCTGAAAGGCGTGAGAGTCAAAGGTCGCAAACAGTCTGCGCGACTCGTCCGCTTCGGCACGTCGCTCCATGGGAGATAGGAACGGCGTGCGCGAAGCGAGCGCGGCCGCGACGGTCAACGCCTCGTCTGTGGCTTGGAACGCGACGCCGAGCAGGATGAGCTTGCCCAGCCTCGCGTCGATGGGCAGCCGCGCGAGCAGTCGGCCCATGGGGCTGAGCTCCTCGTCGAGATCGAGAGCTCCCAGGCTGCTCAGCTCCGCAACGGCGGCGGCCACGGCGTCGCGAGCCGGGGGGTCTGGCAGCCGCGAGATCGAGTCGACAGCCTTGCCCGGTAGTTTCAGAGCCTTGGTACGCATCACGAGTTGCTCGAGCGCCACGCGGCACACCTCGGGCGCTGTGTACGGTTCGAGGGGAGCGTCCGAGGGGAAGAGATGGACGCAAAGGCCGTGCTGCACCCGCCCTGCGCGCCCGCGTCGCTGCTTGGCCGCGGCCTTGGACACGAGCACATCTTGCAGAGAGGCCATGCGTCGAGCCACCTCATACCTCTCTTCTTTCACTCGGCCGGAGTCGATGACAAACCCGACGTCGTCGATCGTGATCGAGGTCTCCGCTACATTGGTCGCCAGCACCACCTTGATCACACCGGAGCGCCCGGACGCCGACACGCAGCTGCCACCACAGACAGCACCGAGCCCACCAGTGCTCCCTTGCGCCGCTGGCCGTTCAAACACGCGCCGCTGCTCGTCCGGAGACAGCCCACCATGAAGCGGCAGGACCCACTCGCGCTGCTCCTCGTCGCCCCCAAACGCGGAGCTCTGAAGCAGTGCTTCGCGCACATCTTGGATCTCCTTGACACCAGGGAGGAAGACAAGGCACGCGCCGCCCAGATTGCCGCCGCCGCCGCTGCGACGACTTCCACCGGAGCCACACACTTTCTCGAGCGCCGCATCAACGCCCCCGCACGACTTGAACCAGATGAGCAGCTCGCAGATCAGCGCGACGTTGACTGCGGAGGGATCGAGGATGGAAAGGGCTCGGCAGGCCCCAGGGGCATGCGGCAGCCGGCGGGCCCACTCCGCCTCTGTGGGGTGCGGTGGCGGCGGCGACTCGCCCTCCGTAAGCCTCTCAATCTGCTGCTGCTTCCGCTTCTCAGCCATTCGCGAGCCAAGGGCCCAATCCATCTCGCTACGCACGACGTGCTTCGTCAACAGCAAGGCATGCTCCAAGTAGAGGGTGGTGACGGGGAAGGCGCGCCCAGCCACTTGGACACGTGGGCAGTCGCCGAAATAATTGGAGAGGGCGGAGGAGTCCATGGTTGCTGACATGAGGCAGATGTGAAGGGGAGGCAAACCTGAGGGACGCCCCTCTGCAAGGAGATCTCGTAACGTGAGCATGAGGAAGTCGCCCTCGACGGTGCGCTCGTGCACTTCGTCGATGAGGACGTGGGTGATGGTCGAGAGGGTGCGATCCTCCTCAAGCATTCTCAGGAGCACCTGCGATCAGCGCGAGGAGCAAAGCAGGGACCGGCACGATCAGAGTAGAAGCAGGGTTCCCAGAGAAGAACCCGGGGCTTGCATGCTTACCCCGGTCGTGCAGAAGAGCAAGCACGTCTCACTACACTGGCGGCTCTCTCCTCGGACGGCATAGCCAACTGCGCCCGTGCCGACCCTCTCGCCGCGCTCGGCGGCGACGCGATCGGCGACGCCGATCGCCGAGATGCGCCGAGGTTGCGTGCAGATCACGTGGATGCTCTCGCCACGCGCCGCAGCCTCCTCGAGCAGGAATTGTGGAATCTGAGTAGTCTTGCCCGAGCCGGTCTCGCCTTCCACCACGCATGCGGGCTCGCCCAGGGCAGTCAGCAGCTCCGCCCTCGAGCCTGCAACAGGCAGAGCCTGTCGGGCCGCAGCAAACGGGCCGCCATGGGGCACCACGGCTGGCGGCGGCGGTGGCCGGTGCGGGATCTGTCGTCTCCGCTGCCCCGGCGGCGGGTCCGGCAGTTGCCTACTGGCGGCGTAGTCGGCGCTGCTCGGTACAGCGCCTCCCAGCGGACGCCTGTTGAGTAAGGGACGGTTGGCGTCGTGTTGGGCGTCCATTCGGCTGAGCAAGTCGTCTGCGCGCGGCCCAGCGGCGGGGGCGGGTGTGCCCAGCGCTGCGCTGCGCTGCAACGCTCTGCGGAGCTGATCTTCCACCACAGCGCTGATCACCACAGTGCGCGACGGTGGCATCCACGGCTGTGCCGGCAGCTCGGCGGCGCGCTCACCAGCGGTGCTCGGTACAGCGCTCCCATCGGGATCGTGGCCCATGCGTGCAGCGGCGGCACGGAGCCCCAGGTTGATCAGTGCAGGGATCCTACCCATCGAGTTGGGTGCCAGCCCTGCAAAGCCCGTGCGACCGCCATTCCCCTTTTGATGGGCGCGGCCGCAGAGATGCTGCAAGAAAGCGGTCTCGCCAGAGCACTCGATGCCGCATGGTGCGCAGCGCAGGTAGGTAGCTAGGCCGCCGCCAGAAGACTTGGCCTTGCTCGATGGCTCAAGCGGTTTAAGGAACGAGAACGGCCTGTGCGTGGGGTGCGACAGCAGTGATGATGATGGTGGTGGTGGCGGCGGTGGCAACGCTGGCCCAAAGTCCGGACTCGACGAATGGCTCTTGGATGGACGCGCACGCTTGGTGGGAGGTTCGCTGTCGTTGCTTGAGAACGACCGCCTCCGTTTCTTCTTCTTCTTGTCGTGCTTGCCCTCGTGCTTCTTGTGCTTCTTCTTCTCCTTCCTGCTGTGCTTCCTTTCCTTCTTCTCCTTCTTCTCCTTCTTCTCCTTCTGTTTGCGCTCCTTGCGCTCCTTACGCTCCTTACGCTCGCGCCTTCGTCGACGGGAATTACTGCTGCTGCTGCTGCTGCTGCTGCTGCTGCTGCTGCTGCTGCTGCTGCTACGGCTTCTCTTGCACTGCTCTTGCTGCGAGAGGTCGACACTTCGAGCCACGGCGCCCGTCGACGGACCGCCATCCATCGTGAAATCCAATTTTGGATTCGGATCTGAGGGATGTGCTCCGTCTATTTCAGCTGTTGGCATGCACTCCCGAATCCGCGTGTGCCGACTTCTTGCGTGAAATCAGTCGCTCCATTCTCGCGTGTGAAGCGAGACGATGGTGCCTCTGGCCCTCGTGCTGCTCGCCGCCGCAGCACTGTCGCCGCGTCACTCGGCGCGAGGATGGCCATCGCAGCAGCGGCTCGCTGCTGCAGCGCGCGCGCCACCACCAATGGCGAGAGCGATGCCGCTGCTCGGCTGGCTCGACAATCAGCTGCAGCTGTGGCGGCAGCGCAATCGGCCTCAGCGATTGATCCTCGTGCGCCACGGCCAGTCCGTCGGCAACACCAATCGCGACGCGTACTCGCAGACGCCCGACTCGCAAATCTCGCTGACCGAGCGAGGATTCGCGCAGGGCGCCGCGTGCGGGCTGCAGATCCGCGAGCTCGTAGGAAATGAGTCTATCCGCTTCTACTACTCGCCGTACCTGCGGGCGCGGCAGACGCTGCTGGCCATGCTTCAAGCCGGCTTCCGAGGCCAGAACGTTGAGGTCACGCATGAGCCGCGGCTGCGCGAGCAGGACTTTGGCAACTTCCAGGACCCGGAGGCGATGGACGCCGTCTTTGCCGAGCGGCAAAAGTTTGGACGATTCTACTACCGCTTCCCCAACGGCGAGGCGGGCACGGACGTGTTCGATCGCATGTCCGACTTCCAGTCGATGCTCTTCCAGACGATGGACGCAACCCCGAGCAGCAGCTCGTCCAAGCCGCCCAAGAACTACGTGATCGTGACACACGGGCTGCTGATGCGCATCTTTCTCATGTGCTACCTGCGCTGGACGGTACAGGAGTTTGAGCAGGTGTGGAACCCGTCCAACTGCGAGATCTGGGTGCTGAACCGGCTTGCGCCCTCGGGCGAGTACGAGCTCGCCGGCCGCTGGCGCGCCTCGCCGTACGGGGGCACCTTCGTCGACATCAAATACGGCCGGAATAGGAACCAGCGGCTCGCAGACTTCATGAAACGTCCGTCACCCACACGCTCGATCGTGCCTGGCTCGCCCACGGCCTTCGATGGCGAGGAGCTCGCGCACTTGCGCGCCCTGCCCGACCCGAGCGCGGGCCATGGCGCGGGCGAGGGCTCCATCTACGCCGCCTCGATGCGCGTGCTCAACTCTTGGAAATTTGGACCCAAGCCCAAGCCGCGGCGGCAAGGGGCCAATCGCTGACGGCGGTGAAAGACGATTCACGATCACGTTTTACACAAAGTAAAGTACAATGGTACTGTACACCTGGGATTACATGAAAATCGACCAGGACGGCGCGCCGTTTCTCTTTTCGGTTTCTCATCTGGCGCATCCTGGAAGCCAATTCCCCGCCACACCAAGAGGGAAAAGAGGTCCGTTGCCCATTTGTCCGGTCAGAGTGCTTCTCCTCGCCGCGTGCCCAACACCGGCAACTCCGCGAGGATTTTCGCACCCGCACCCGCACACGTCTTCCCTACACCCCTCCCTTGGCATCTCCCAACCGGAATTCCGACCCGCGCGCGCGCGCCCCGCGCGACCCACACGCGCGCGAACGAAGTCGCAACCGTGCAACCCACTCCATGCCCAGCTACCCTAGGCGCCGCGCCTCCCACTTCCGCTCCCACATGAACATCATTCCCACGCGCTTGCACGGCCTCTGCGACGCCTTTTCATCCGTCTCGCGTCTCTCTTCACCCCACTCACCTGACTTTGCCTTCCCCCCGTCTCGCAGAACCAACTTTACTTAAAAAATGCGTGAGATCGTCGCAGTCCAGGGTGGCCAGTGCGGTAACCAGATCGGTGCCAAGTTCTGGGAGGTCGTCTCCGACGAGCACGGCATCGACCCGACCGGCACGTACCACGGCGACTCGGACCTCCAGCTCGAGCGCATCAACGTGTACTACAACGAGGCCACCGGCGGCCGCTATGTGCCCCGCAACATCCTCATGGACCTCGAGCCCGGCACCA
>Ga0210246_101896_pt1 | contig 14562 bp, 8 predicted proteins | sample ChrtobMetaP3_8mM_FD_155469 | JGI IMG/M metagenome (GOLD analysis project Ga0210246, IMG submission 155469) | Chrysochromulina tobin associated microbial communities from unialgal haptophyte culture, Seattle, Washington, United States - P3_8mM | ecosystem: Host-associated > Algae > Haptophytes >...
ACCTCACCCCCCCCGCCCTCGCCGCCGCCACCGCCCTCGCCGCCGCCGCCACCGCCCTCCCCACCACCGCCCTCGCCGCCGCCACCGCCCTCGCCACCGCCGCCATCGCCCTCGCCACCGCCGCCTTCGCCGCCGCCACCGCCCTCGCCACCGCCGCCGCCTTCGCCGCCGCCGCCTTCGCCGCCGCCGCCGCTGCCGTCCGTTGCCAACCTGTCGCCGTCCTCGGGTTGGGTACGTAGCAGGACGAGTTTGGCAACCTCATTGAAGGCTGGCCGTAACAGAAGAAGGGCTAGCTTCCAACGGTCAGACCCTGAATACGACGAGCTCATGGTAAGGGAGGGTTTCGGAATCTTGGGTCCCCGGGCATCCGCTTAGTCCTTGCATCTGTAGTGCATGCCTGTGCGCCTTTTACAGCCGTACTTGCCAGGTGGGGTGGTGCCGTGATGTTTGAAATACAGCTACTACACATCACGACGAGCGCGCAGCCTCCGCATCACGCGCACCATGCCCGGCTTTCCCTCCCGTGTCTAAGCCACCCCTGCGTGCATGCCCTGCGTGGTGCCCCGCCCACCATCGGCGATGGTGTGCGGTGTGAAAGTGAATGTGTCTGTGTCTGTGTGATTTCTTACACACAAGAACGAGGCGGCGCTCGCGACCTCGCGTTTCGCACCTCGCGTCTCGCGCACGCACGCTCGGGCAGTCGGCACAGGCGAACGCCACGAGCCCACGACTTCATGCGTAGACTGCCCCTCTTGACGGTTCCGTTAATCAGAATGCGTGTGTTTGACTTCGAGCACGGCGCTGTCGGGCCCGATGCAACACAGCGCGAGCGAGCTGAGCGCTCCGGTCGCGCCTTGTCAAGGCACGTCTCAGCCTTCGCCTCAACTCTGCTGTCGCGCTCCGCTTCTGCACCCGAGATTAGCAAGCCGACGTGCGGCGACTCCTTGTGGAGGAGCACGACTGGCTCGCGCGTTGCCATCAAGAAATCTGACGAAAGCCAAGCTCCTGATGGGTGCGCGGCTCAAAGTTCTGCAGCTCGGCAAAGGCGGTGAGCAGCTGCCACCAGTAGCACGCGACCGCAGTGACGTGCAGGTGCTCGCGCGCAAACTGCTTGCCCGCGTTGGCGATGGCCTCGGCCTGCTGCGGGTGCGCCTTGGCCCACGCGAGCTTCTCGGGCACGTCGTGCAGCGAGGCGGCCACCGGTACGTAGTGCACGTACGGCCGGAGCAGTGGGTAAAAGTACTCGTTTGAAAAGGAGTCCTGTCCGAGGGTCGAGCCCACACTCAGAGGCCATCGGAGACCATCCGCGGCAATCAGGATCGATCAGTAGTGTCCGTGGGTATCTGGAGCACCAAGCAGCTACCTGCTTGAAGATGGTGGAGCCCACATGCAATTCCGATGCGAGGCGCGAAGAGGCCGCGTTGCCGTCGATGTGCAGCAGGTGCTTGTGCGCGCAGTTGGCCGCAAACTTGTCGATGGGCTTCTTGGGCGCTCGAGCGCTCATCTCTCGCTCCATGGCCGCGTCCCAGCCCCATTCAATCTTGGAAAGCTTTGGCGAGTCGCAGTGGTCATACACGCCCGCGTCGATCTGGCCCGTGTGGGCGGCCGAGAGCTGATTCGCGCGCTTGCGAGGATAGAACTTCCACAGCGGCCCTGATGAGGGAAGCAATCACATGCAATCAGAGGCGCTCGGTAGCGATCACACGCAATCACATGCAATGACTCACCTCGCCATCCTCGTGTGGGGCCGTTGCAACCACCACGGAAGTAGAGGACGCTGTCGCGCTGGCTCCAGGGCGTGGCGCAGCCGGCGCGAACCTTGACCCACGGCTGCGGGAAAGCGTGCTGCGTCTCGTCCCAAGACCACGGCGCCGGGATGGGCACATCTCGGTGTGCCACGTCAGAGTAATGGACGAACACCGGCAGTGGCGTCTGTCGATCCACCTTCGCATGATCGTACAGGCACGCGACGAATTCCGCGTTCGGCAGGCGCACGAGGCCGCTCACAGTCTTCATCATGTCAAGGAAGAGCTCAAGACGGTAGTCATTCTGTGAGCGCACAAACAAGTACCCGTCCTTGACTGCCGCGTGCACGCCCGGCAGGGCGTGCGCGCGAGTCGTGCCGTACATTTGAGGCCAGTACGCCATGTCGAGCACTGTGCGCCGAGATGGTCCCTCGGGGTCAGATGGCACTCCGATGGCACTCCGATGGCACTCTGATGGCACTCTGATGGCACTCTGATGGCACTCTGATGGCACTCAGATGGCACTCTGATGGCACTATGATGGCACTCTGATGGCACGCACCAGTAGCGGAGAGATTGCCTGCAGCCCACGGCGCAAGGTACATGTCTATCAGCGGCGCCCACAGTGTCGGATCGTATCGCCAGCCCGATGGTGCGTCGCTCATAGGGTCGCCTTTCAACGGGCAGCGCTGCCCCTGCGCCGCCATCTCGACAGCCGACCGAGGCCGTGCGCCCACTACGGCGCGCTTGGGCTGGGCACGTGGCTCATGGATACCCATCCACGAGGGCTCCTCGGGCATCTCCGAGTGGTGGAGACGTACCTGATGAGGGACGCAATCAGTGGCCATCAGAGCTCATCAGAGGCAATCAGGGAGAGCCACGTACCTGATGAGGGACGCAATCAGTGGTCATCAGATGCAATCAGAGGTCATCAGGGCGAGGTTGCATGCCCATGAGCCAACCCCACGTACCTGATGAGGGACGCACTCACTGGCCATCAGGGGGCTATCCACCGCAATCCACCTGCCATCAAAGGACCAGCTTTCCCGGTGCGTGCCGAGTGCGATCGACAGCCATCAACAGCAATCAAGGGCTATACACGTACCAGCTTCCCCGTGCGTGCCGAGCGCAGCGACACCCAGCCGCCTGCGCGGCCGACGAGCACGGCCATGCCGCTGTCACCCTCGCCGCCGCCGCCGCTGCCGCCCACACCGCCACCGCTGCCGCTGCTGCCGCCGCTGTCGCCACTGCCACCGTTGCCACCGCTGCCACCGCTGCCACCGCTGCCACCGCTGCTGCTGCTGCTGCTACTGCTGCCTCCGCCAGTGCCGCCCCTGCTGATGCTACTGGTGCCAGCTGCTGCTGGCTGCTCACGAGGCCAGAGGTCAAAATCACACGCGCTCGCCTTGGCGTTGCACTCGTTGACGTGCATCAGACCAAGGTGCCCATTGCCGCGCACTGCCAGGTACGCGCCGTGTTCTCCTTGTTGAGTGAAGCGGAAGCGAACACGCATCGGCTGGCGGCAGTCGGACGGCCCGGCAGGGCGATCGCTGAGCTCCTCCCATTGCAGCTCGGTGGTCGCGCTTGGCGGAGCGGCCTTGTCGCGCGGGCTCGAATCCCGATGACCACGCACCGCGCCACCCAGATGGTTGACACAGCCGCCCGAGAGACGATTGATGAGATGGACGCGTCGAGCGCGGAATGGAGTGCTCGCTTCGACAGGCCCGGGCGCAAGCAAGAATTGCGCAGCCCAGCTGTTGACTGACGCTCCGTCAGCTGCAAAGGTCCAGTCCGGATACTGCGGACGGAGCCTCGGCGAGGCCTCGGCCAACGGCGCACACCAAGGCAGATGACCCTGAACCGCCGCACCGGGCGATGCTGTTGGCGCGTAGGAAGCGGGTGAGGGCGGAGGCAGCTCGAGATGGGCGTGTGCTGTCCGAGGAATGGCAACACTGTCTGACGTCACGCTCGCTTCTATGATGACGGGAAGCCGCAGCTGCGCGATGCCGATGGTTGCACGTGGGAGGAGCACGCCGATGGATAAGATTCCGAGAAAGATCAGGAGGCAGTGGATGTCAAAAAGACGCTCGGGCGAGAGGCCGAACATTGCCAGGCGTGCATCTCCACGGCTTTCACAGTCGCGCCTCCTCGGGCGCACTTCGCCTCCCCTACGCCTTCCCCAGCAAGTCTCGACTCGAAATGGCCTGGACGTGTAAAGTATTTGGTGGGCCACATGACCTCTCGACGGACCGGGGAGTCTCCCCGCGGCCGCGCCGCACCTCGCGTCCCACCACACTCCGTGAGACCGGCAGGCGGGCAGGCCCGAAGCGCGAAGGCCCACACATACCCGGTCGCACATCATCCGGTGGGACACGCGGGCGCAAACACAGACATAGAGCGGACAACCGACACGCGTAACACCAATCACGTGAGGGGGGGCACATAGAGGGGAGGCGACCGCGGACCCAGACCCTCCCCCGTTCCCTAACGCGCCTCCTAAACACGGAACGAAGCCCGAACGCAGTAGTGGCCCGAGGGTGTTTCCCCAACACAAGCGATCTCCCTCATCCCTGTGAATCTCTCGTGATGCGTGGTGGGCGGGCGGGCATCACGTAGGAGGCGAGCCGGCCGACAGTCTCACGACGGTCACCGACGCCCTCGAAGCGCCGAAAGGATGATTAGGTGCGACGTTGAAAAACGCCGTCGGATCTGCCCTCGAGCTCCGATCTCTCCTGCATGCATTCCTAACCGCCGGCGTTCCACGAGATCGAAGGAAAGAAGGGTGTTAGGAATCCTACCGCGGTCTGAAATACTTTCTCTAAGCGATCGGGTGGCAGTACCCCGATCATGGCTTGCGCTTGCCCAACATCATCCATCGCCTCGGCACTGGCGGCCTCGATTGCCCTGTGCCTGCGGCCACCAACGCAAAAATGCTTCGCAGGCCCAGCAAGTGCGAGTGCTAGCCAAATCGTCATGCTTCATTGCATGAACGCCACGAGCCCCGCCACCACCATTCGTGGCTTCTTTGTCATTGCACACGGAGGACCTGAAGGAGAGGCTGCACCAGTGTGCGACGGCGGCGACGCATTCCACCTGCACGTTACCGAGCGTCATGACCGTCTGATTCACTTCTCAGCACTCTCGCAGCCTATCAGTGCGGCTCGTCCCGTACACTTCTTCGACACCTCGAGCCTGGGAATGCTCCCAGGCACTCACGAGTTCGCTCTCACGCTGACGTTGGTCGAGACTAGCCCATGGCGCAGACATGAGATCACTACCCACAACGAAGCTGCGCTAATACGGCCCACGCTGCTCGAGTGGCTCACAACACGTCGGTGCGTGGGGCAGCGCGTGCCACTGTCATCTTCGCGCGTCGTGAGCTTGAAGTTTGATGCTGCAAGCACCATACCTGAGCCAGAGTGCACGAGCTTGCCGACAGCGCCCGGACAATATGCTTACGTCAAGAGCGAGAGCAGCGAGGCAGGAGCAGGCACGGGCGGCGTCAGGTCCAGCAGTATGTGGTGCATCGGCAACGCGACGCGTCGGCTGCACGACACGGCCAACGCCGTGCGCCGGATGGCGCGCTCGCGGCAGGGCTTCCGTCACGTTCTCAAGCCCATGGGCTGTCGGTTACGTCTGTACGGCGAGCAGCGACTCGCACGCTGCCTGCGCGGCCGAAGCATGCTGTTGATGGGCTCCACCTTTTCCGTCGACCTACGCAAAGGGCTCGCGCGTCTCAATTCAACGCTGGGTGCGTGGACAAGGCACCCGCCGGGGCCTGGGCATCCGAACGTGGCCGACTTTTGGCGTGCGTTCGAGAAGCCGAGCGGCTCGTACTGTTACCGCGGTGGGCGCGATCGGCCGTGCGCCCTCGCCTTCGGGCGTAGCGTCGTGAGCACTCAGCTCTTTCACTACCCCTCATACCGCGGCCTCTCGAACCTAAAGGGGGCTCACTACGACGCGATGTGCAAGCATGACATTGTACTCGTCGAGAGCGCTGCTGAGGACTTCGCGCTGCCGCCATCGAGCCTGCTGCCGCTCAGGGCATCCTCGCGTCTCCTACGCGCATGCAACAGAGACGCCGTCCACAGGGGTAGCGGGGCGCGCGTAGCATGCGAGGCTGCAGCAGTGGCGGCCACACAGAACAAGTCGTGGCGGCTGGATCCGTGGGCACAGTATTCGACTCGCCTAGCGGAACTGCTTGCCCGCTGGAGAGCATGCCGTAATCGACGGCCTCCCGGCTCATGGCACCCTATCTTTCAGCTCTCCTCCGCGCCTCGCGCTGTGCGTCAAGCCGCCGATTGTGAGATGGGCCTCGTGCGTGGCATGGGCTCGCTCACGCATCAGCGAGCGTCCATCAACGCGCTGGCGCGACGCATGGTGGAGTCGAGCGGCTTTGACGTCTTCGACCCATTTGCCATTACGCTGCACGCACCCGTCAGCTGGTGGGACTACGAGCGCACACCGCTCGAATATGCAGCGCAGGAGGCAGAGGCGGTCTCGGATATGCTCACGCAGTTTCTGCTCAACCACTTGTGCAAAGTGGATGTGGGAGGCAGTGTGGCGACGACGAGCGAATGAACGAGGCAGGGAGGAGGGCGCCGCGTTCGCAGGAAGACACTCATTTGGAGCAACTCCACCTTCGGGCGGGCCAGTGAGAGCGCAGATGGGTCCGTCGTCCGCAGCTTAAGAGTTTTTCGTCGTCACTAATAAGCTCAGCAGGTACGGTTTGCTGAGCTATCTGAGACCCTACTACTACACAGTGCATTGCGCGTAGTGCTCTACCGGAACATAAAGCCCCCTGGGCACACTCCGCCTCCCTGCCGAACAAATAATGCGGCTCTCGATACTAACGGGCCCGGCCGGGCCACGGGATGGTAACGGATGGGGCCCGTCCATCGCATGCATGCCCCTACGGTACTACAATGGTAACACTCTTGAATGCAAATGCGGCCCGTGCAAGTGCCTACATCCCGATTCCCGTCATGTATTACTCTGAAGGTTTTTTCCTGCGCGCCGCGACGAGCGCATCGTTGGCCTCCTTGTCTGACAATCTCTTGGCTATAGCGGCTGCCTTCCGGGCCGCGCGCTCTTCCGCTTCGGCCGCCCTGGCCTCCTCGGCAGCCTTGGCCGCTTCAGCTGCCGCCTTCTGAGCTTCCTGCGCCTCCTTCTCCTCCTTGGCGTTTCGGTTGTCGAGGTCCTTCTGGAGCTTGAGCGCCGCCTTGCGCAGCGAGAGGCTCAAGTTGGACAGCTCTTTCTCCTCACTTCGCATGGCCAGCCCAGCATTCGTGAGCCTCTTGAGCATGACCGAGATCTCCCCCGCGTCAAGAACGCCATTGCCGTTGCCGTCGATCTTGGTGAAGTGCTCGTCCAGCTCGGCGGCCGTCGCATCCACGCCCATCTCGAGGACCGCCTCGCGGAACTCGGCCTTGTCGAGCTTGCCGCCTCCGTCCTTGTCCCACTTCTTCATCACGTCGCCAATCTTCATGTTCTTAGAGACGATCTTCTCGCCAATCTTGGCTTCGACTGTCTTGCCGAGACCTTTGCTTCGCGCCTCGGCCAGCCGCAACTCCGCCTGCTCGTACGCTCGCATTGCCTCGGCCACCTGCTTGACGAAGGCCGCCTTTTCTCGCAGTTGCTGCGCCTTGGCGCGCAGCGCAGCGGCCTCGCCGACGGCGCTGATCGACAAGTGAAGCAACTTGACGAGTGCGAGCTTCATCTCGTCGAGATCGAGTGAGCCGCTTCCGTCGCTGTCCATCGTCATGAAGAAGGCATCGATTTCGTTGTTTTCCGCCTTAATATTCAGCTCGCTCCGCATCAAAGTGCGCATTTCCATCTTGCTGATGTCACCATCGCCATTCTTGTCCCACGTGCGCACGAGGTCCGCCATCCTATCCAGCTTCTTGTTCTTCTTCTCTTCGAGGACCGACTCTTGGACGGCATTATAAGTCAGGTCGGGATACAGCTTCTCGACGAGCGCGGCGCCAAGCTTCCTGCCAAATGTGCTCGTGTGAATGCGGGTTGCCTGCCCGTCGATAGCTGCGGCTTTCCTTAGGACCGCCTGTTCCAGATCATCAACCTCCGACGCGCTCATCAAATCTTCGACCGTGCGAACTTTCCGCTTTGACGCAAGCTTGGTGCCACTCTTGCCACCTGGCTGCGCGCGAGGCGTCTTTGCCGAGGCATCTTGACCAAGGCGCCTCGCGCGCAGCCAGGTGGCGAGAGCTTCCTGACCGCCTTTGCCTCGAGCGGTGTTGGCGGGAGAGCCGGAGCGGTGTTGGCGCGCCGTGACGGGGGGAGACCTGGGGGGCGAGACGGGCTTCGCCGACGGGATCCATCGCGCAGCGTCCTGTGGAACCCAATCGGGCTCCGCAGGGCGTCGCTTGGACGTGGTGGACCGGCGCGAAGACAGGGGCGCTGCGCGTGGCGAGGTGGCTGCGGGCGGAGCGGCCGTGGCCGGAGGCGGCGCGTCGGCGGTGGGGGCCGAGGCCGACGGTGGTACCGTCGGGGCGGCGGCGGTGGCGGCGGAAGGCGCAGCGGCCTGCGCGGGCTGCTGCACCAGCGGAGTCGACGTTACGGCGCCCGTGAGGCTGCGCCGCGAGCCGCCAGCGCTCTTCTCACGTGTGAAAAGCTCCTGGTTGGGCAACGTGGGCGGCGGCGCGCCGTCGTGGCTGAGGTGCGCCGTGCGAGCGCCGTCTTGGCTGCACGCACGTGAGCGCCGTTTGGAGCCGGTCGGCGGTGCGAGGTCAGGCCGGATGTGATTGGGGCGCACGATGCCCCCAAAGTCCGGTGCGCACCTGATGAGGGAGGCAATCAATAGGTCATCAGAGGTCATCAGAGGTCATCAGAGGTCATCAGAGGTCATCAGAGGTCATCAGGGGCCCCAAAGCCCGGTGCGCACTCGAAGCAGCGCCGGCCCTTGACGGAGCCATCATTCTTGCCCACGGGCATGTCGTACTCGACACCCACCCAGTAACCGTTGGCTAGCTCCGGGATCTTCCCCACGAACATGACCTCGGCATGGCGCTCGGCTTGGTCGCTCATCTCGACGACGAGCACGCGATCTCCGACCTTGATCTTGCATGCAATCTCGGCCATGTGCTCGTCCGTGATGAAGGCCGGCCCGAGGGTGTCCTCAGTCACCATCCAAATCGCTGGGTTGGAGGCGAGCTCCGCCTGGTAGCGCGCAAAGCGTGGCGAGAGTGGCTGGTGCGAGCCCATGCCTTCGCATGGATCAGGGTAGCCCAGCAGCCGGAGTACCTGCGGGGAAACGGCGCTGTGGTGAGCACTTGCATGCAAGGCGGGTCATCAGTGGCACTCGGAGTACCTCGACGGCCTGCCCACGCAGCCAGCCATGCCCCCCGAGCGCCAGGCTCATGAGAGGACCGCCCCCCCCCACCGACCGGATCGCCTCCTGCCCATCTGCATCCTGCGCGATCCCCACAAGCGTCGCGGCCGCAAAGCCCTGAGTCTCCCCCTCGTGCCCCTTGAGCAGCTCGACGAGGCGTGCGACCGCCCCCTCGGTCTTCGCGAGCTCGGTACGGTAGCGCGCCCCCTCGGTCTTCTCCTGGGTCAGACCCCAGAGCGCACACGTCGCGTGCTTCTGGGCGCCCGCGGTGCCCTCACACATGGTGACCACGAGAGGCGGGATCGCGCCCGCGTCCGCAATGAGTGGCAGGTTGCTCTTGTTCGATCTGGTGAGCTCGGAGATCACGGCGGCCGCGGACTCGCGCGCCTCAGGCAGCTCCGTCTCTCCGAGGAGGAGCACGAGCTGCCCGATGCCGTTCGCCTGCACGATCGCGCACTTGACTTCCGCCGAGGTGGCGAGATTCCACAACGCCCCCGCGGCGTGCGTGCGCGCCTTGGGCGTGCCGCGGGCGAGCAAAGCGACAAAGAGAGGGATGGCGTCGAGCGCGGTGATCGAGCCTTTATTCTCTGCGCTTGCGGACAGATGGCACAGCGCCACCGCCGCGTGCGTCTGCGACTCGGCGGACGAGCTGCTGAGCATCGTCACGAACGCGCAGATCCCATTCGACTGCGCGATGCGCACCTTGGCCTCTGAGAGCCGCGCGAGGTCCGCGAGCACCGCCGCGGCGCGCTCGGGCGGCGTGTTGGTCTCGCAGGACTGGCCGTTGCCCAGGAGCCGCACGAGCGGTTCGACCGCCCCCGAGATCACAATGACGTGCCGGTTCGAGGCGGAGCGCGCGGAGAGCGCAGAGAGGGCCTCGGACGCCTTGAGCTGCGCCGCCGTGTCGCGCCCCTCGAGCACCGCCACCAGCCGCTGCACCACCGTGTCGCGCGACTCGGGATGCGACGCGAGGCAGAGCAGTGCCGTCACCGCCGAGGCTTGGGTCTCGAGAGACTCCGAGCCCAGGAGTCCCACGAGGGGCGCCGACGCTCGCTCATTGGCCAGGGCGATCTGATTCTCTACGCAGTCGCGTGCGAGCCACTCGAGGGCCTTGGCCGCGTACTGCTGCGCCGACGCGTCGCCTGTTGAGAGGAGGGCCACGAGCGGCGGGATGCCTCCCGCGCGCGCAATTTGCATCTTGTTGGCCTCGTCCCCAGCGAGCATCGCGAGGGCGTGCGCCGCGTTCTTGTGCGCACCCACCTTGCCGGACCGGAGCAGCTCGACGAGAGGCGGGATCCCACCAGCGTGCGCGATGGCCACCATGTTGGAGGGGCATCCCTCAGCGAGGATGGCGAGCGCACCGCCGGCCGCGCGCTGATGCTCGACACCAGCCTGCAGGTGCAGCATCGCGACAAGGGGCCCGATCGCACCGGCCTCCAGCAGCCGTGCCTGCATGGCCGCATTTGCGTCGTTGCATAGGTCGGCCAGTGTGGAAGCCGCCGTCTCGGGAGGGCCGAGTGACCCATCCCCGAGCCATGCGACGAGCGGCGGCACGGCGCCCGCGTGAAAGATTCTCTCCTGCGTGCTCGGCGTGCTGAGCGCAAGTCGTGCGAGCCCAATGGCCGCGTTCTTCTTGGCGCCGAGCGTCTGCTTCGCGTCCTTGATGAGGCCGACCAGCGGCGCGATCGCGCCACACGCGAGGATCTCGTCGTGGTTGCAACGGTCGATGGCCAGGCATGAGAGCACCATTGCCGCGTGCTGCTGGGCCACCTCCGAGAGCTGGCCGCTCGAGAGCGACTGCACGAGCGGCGTGATCACGCCAGCCTCGACCATCGCCTGACGGCGGGACGCGTCCGTGGTCAGCGAGAGGCTCCAGAGGGAGTACTCCTGCGCCTCGACGCGATGGTCATTCAAGCCGTCCTTGAGCAGCTCGACGAGCGGCGCCACGCCACCTGCCATCGCCGCCTCACGCTGCACCTTCGCATCGTCCATCGCTGATCCGCCCGCGGCGTCACTCTTCGTGTTCATTTCACGTAGCGCGGTGCCGGCGCGCTGACGCACATTCGGGTCGGTGGCAGAGAGCTGACCGACGAGATGCTGGACTACCTGAATGCGCAGCTCGGGCGACATGCGCGCGATCTGTGTGAGCGCGCTCGCGGCCATCACCTGGGCCGTCGGACTCCCTCCCTTGAGCTGACGAATGAGTTGGTAGATCGCCCCCGAGCTCGAGAGGGCCTCGCGATGATCACGGTCGAGCGAGAGCACATTGATCACACGTGTCGCATGCTCCTGCGCCTCCACCCTGGCGATCGTCACCGGTGAGCCGTCCGCGCATGCCTCGGCCGCGTTGTCCGGCCCCTTCGCGATGAGTGCCACGAGCTTGTTGCAGATCGAGAACTGGTTCGAGAGGTTCTCCTTGCCGAGCTCCAGCAGCGCACCCTCGACCTCCGACTTGGCCTCCGCGGAGGCGCCTTCGAAGAGAGGAATGAGCAGCTCGATACCGCCCGCCTCCGCAATGGCCGCTCGGTTCTCGAAGCGTGCGGCGAGCGAGTGCAGCGCGCCCGCAGCCGTCTCCTGCGCTGGGCTCCGTGCGCCCAGCTTGCCGGGCTTGAGCAGCTCGACAAGCTGCGGGATGCCATTCGCCTCCGCGATCAGCCTCCTATTGTTTGCGTCCGCCGCAAGGCTCCAGAGCGCGCCGGCGGCGTCACGATGGATGTCGGGATGGCTATCGAGCAACGCGATGAGCAGCGGGATACCCCCCGCCTCGGCCACGGCCCCCTGGTTGCTCGCGTTGCCGAACGTGAGGCTCCATAGGCTGGCGCAGAGCTCCTTTTGGGTGGCGTGGCGCGCGTTGAGTGCGAGCACCTTGGCAGCCTTTTCCAGCTCATCGGCCTCCCTTTCGGCCGCAGCCTCCTCCTCCGTGGCCTTATCGGACGTCGCCCCCTTTAGCAAGGTCGCAGGTGACTTGGGCAAGCGTGCTGCTGTGGAGGGCTGTGCTTTCTTCTGGAACGAGCCCATCATCTTGGACGGGTTCCACTTCTTGGGTTGCAGCAGTGACGTGGCGAGCTCGACGGCGCCGGAGCGTGCGAGGGCGTCCTGGTTGGATGGGTGCGCGCGTGAGAGGCGCGAGATGGCGCGTGCCGCCTTCTCGCGTGTCGCCATCTGCGCCGGAGTCGGTTCTGGTTCTGAGGAGCGGCGCGGCGCCGACGCAGTGTGGTGCGAAACCGCCGCAGACGCGCCGGGCGCTCGTGTGTGCGGAGTGCGCTCCGCCGCCGCTCGCGGCGGCGAGGCAGTGCCTGCCGTATTTGGCAAGTCAGCGATCTCTTTGGAGATGCGAAGGAGATACCGTGGGCGACCGTCGGCATCAGCCACTGGCCCGATGTGTGCCCGATACGAGTCCGCATCGTCGTCGGGGCCGGAGCACGCCGGCGACTCGGGTCTGGAAGCCCCCGAGACTTCCGCCGAGGGCCTCTCGTCAGGACCAGAAGCTTCCTCACTCTCGCCACCATACATGGAAGCCCTCGTCGCTCTCGCCTTCTTAGGCTGGGGCAGCCACTTCGGATTCCCAGCCGCCTTTGTGCTGCGCAGGAGCTCCACCAAGAGCTCCGCGATTCGCTCTTGGTTGGCCTCGTTGGTGAGCGCGAGCGCGGCGAGCGCCTTCGCCACTTGCAGCTGCCCCTTGTCCGATGCTTGGCCTACGTAGTCGACAAGGGCCTCGATGCCACCTGCCGCCGCGATGGCTGCCTGGTTCTCGGGGTGGTCGACTGCGAGGCTCCAGAGCACGCCGGCGGCCTCATCGCGTGGCTGCTCGCGTGCGCTGCTCGACACGAGCGTGATGAGCAACGCGACGCCGCCGCACGCGGTCACGGCGGACTGGTTCGCCGCGTTGCCGAGCGCGAGGCGCGCGAGCGCGAGCGACGCCTGGGCCTGCACCCTCTCATGGAGATCGCGCGCCTTGGCAAGCCCATTAGAGACGCCATTGTCGTGTCGAACGACGTTCCACAGATGAGTGCTCAGCCGGTCCGCCGCCGTTTTCATTCTCTCCGGATAGAGGTCGGGCCGATGTTTGAGCAGGTCCACGAGCAACTCGATCCCGCCCGCGGCCTTCACCTTGTCTTGGTTGTCCATGCCACCCGCTGCGAGGCCCGCGATCGCGCCCGCCGCCTTGAGCTGCGCATGTGCCCTGGTGAGGCTCGAGGTATCAGCAACCGCGGTAGCGTCCGACTTGAGGAGATCAACGAGGGGCTCGATGGCGCCTGCCTCTCCCATCTCGCGTGCGTGCTCCGTCGCGAGGCTCGAGAGAGCACCCGCCGCCTCTGCCTTAGCCTCGATCGTTGAGCTCGTACGGAGCATGCCCACGAGCAATGGGATGCCCCCCTCCTTGGCGACGGTCGCGCCGTATGCCGCTTGGACCCGCGCCATGTCAGCCAGCACGACGGCCGCTTGGCGCTGCGTCTCGGCATCGCCTCCACTCGCCTCCGGCTCGAGGAGCGCGACGAGCGGCTTGATGCCATTGTACTTGGCGATCTCGCTCACATTTGCTTCCGAGTCGCCGCTCAGCGTCGCCATCAGAGAGACGGCGAGCAGCTTGACGCGCGACGACTCGGAACGCAGCTGGAAGACAAGCATCTTGAACGGCCCTGCGTTGGCGATGGCTGTGCGGTTGTGCTTCGCCTCGGTGGGATCGGCGCTGCTACCCGTCGAGAGGGTGAGGAGCAAGTCGGTCACGTACTCCTGCGCCTGGTCAGTGCCTGCACCTAGAAGCGCCACCAGACCGATGGCGATCGCGAGCTGGTTGGCCGGGCCGCTATTGGCGAGCACGTGTAGCGTCTTGGCCGCTGCAGTCCGCCCCTCGTCCGTCTTACCGTTCGAGAGGACGGTGACGAGCGGCATGATGGCGCCAGCGTTGACGATCACCACCGGCGCTCCCGGGTGATCTTTGGCGAGAGCTTGCAGGTCATGCGCCGCGCGCTGCACCACGCCAGCGTCGTCATGATCGAGCAGCCCTACGAGCCGCTTCGCAATCTGCGACTGGTTGTCCACATTCTCGGTCGCAAGCCGCGTGAGAGCGGCCGACGCGTGCTGACGGCCCGATGGCGTGCCTTGCTCGAGGAGAGAGACGAGGGGCTTGATGCCGCCGTTGATCGCGATGGCGCCGCGATTGTCCGGATCGAGCGCCAGATGCCACAGCGCCGCGGCCGCCTTTTCCTTGGCCGACACGGTGCCGGTCTCGAGCAGCTTCACCAGCGGGATGATGCCGCCTGCATCAGCAATGAGTTGCAGCCGGAACTCTTCGCGTTCCTCACACCCCTCCTCCTCGAGCTCGGCAGGCGGCATTTCCTCGGCCGCTGCGGCGACCTCACTCGGTGGCGCCTCTGCAGCCGAGTCTGCCTTGCTCTGCGCGCGTGCGGCGTGTGCCGCTCGAGAGGGGCTGCCGCTCGAGATGGCGCCCGACATCTCCTCACGAAG
>Ga0210246_101926_pt1 | contig 14335 bp, 18 predicted proteins | sample ChrtobMetaP3_8mM_FD_155469 | JGI IMG/M metagenome (GOLD analysis project Ga0210246, IMG submission 155469) | Chrysochromulina tobin associated microbial communities from unialgal haptophyte culture, Seattle, Washington, United States - P3_8mM | ecosystem: Host-associated > Algae > Haptophytes >...
CAGGGCGCCGGGGGGGGGGGGGGGGGGGGGGGGGGGGGGGGGGGGGGGGGGGGGGGGAGGGGGGGGCGGCGGCGGCGGGTGGGGGGGCGGCGGGGGGGGGGGTGGCGGCGGCGAGATTGGCGGCGGCGGCGACGGCTCGGGCCGAAACGGCGAGGGCGGCGGTGGGGGCCGGGGCTCGGGCGACGGTGGGATCATGGGGCTCGGTGGCATGGAGGGGAATGCATAGCCGCCTCCGCATCCGCAGCAGAGAACGTCGGGAGTGGTATCCATCCACGCATAGGTGGAGCAGCGTCTGGCCGTGTCGCTCGCATTTTCGGTCATCCACGTGCAGTCCTGCCAGCCGACAGAAGCCCAGCCACCAGGAGCATACCGATTGACGAGCCAGCCATTGTTAAGCTCTTCCGAGCGCACGCCGTCCATGCACGGAGGTGGAGGCGCGGGAGGGGACCGGGGAGGCAGGGGTGCCAGCGGCGGCTGCGGCGGCGGGGGCGCGAACTGGCTGCCGCCGCCGCACGAGCAGCACATGGTTGTTGGTAGGCGCTCAGAGGCAATTGTGGCCCATCGATACGTGGTGCACCGGCTGACCGGGGAGGCATCGAAGAAGCTGCAATTTGCCGCGGGGAAGGGGGCCCAGTTCCCGGTAGCCCTGACGACGAAAAAGCCCGACCACGCAGTTGATGGCCAAGGGGCATAGTTGAAGGTGGCCCCCGGCCTGGGCGGAGTGCGTGGCGCCGCGTGGTTGAAGCATGAAGTGGACATCAGCCCGCGCCCGTCGAGGAATTCGCATCTCAAACGTGTTTCTGCCATCGAGTTTCGTTTATATAACGGAATGCATGCATGCCCCGCGCTCTCGTTCTTTCGCGCGCGCGCCGGCCTGGGCGCGCGGGCCCGAACACTTCGCGCAATTCGACATCCTTGGGCGTGAATGCCACGATCGTGGAGCCTTCGCTTGGCCCAGTCGCGTTCGGCACTCGATCATGGCGTTCTTGCCCGTGTCGATCATGAACGACCACGCGTCAGCATTAGGAGTCTGGCTGGACTCGAACTTTCAAGGCGCCACCGTTCTCCACATTGACCGGCACTCCGACCTCGCGAGTCCATCGCGGTGTCGTCCGAATGTCATGCCCGTGCACGACCGTGCGGCATGGCGGGCGTGCACCGACCGCGCCGGCTTCCAGCTCGCCGCGGCGTGGCTGGGCACGGTGGACCGTGTGTGGTGGCTCAAGCCTGGCTCGTCCGACAACCATCGTGACTGGCAGCACGGCTTTGTGTCCGCCGCATCGCCACATGACAAGGCCTCACTTTTCTGGTCGGCTCTGCCACCCACGCACGGCACCGTCCAGAGGCTCGCGACACGAGTGAGTGACCTGCACGAGCTCTCGCGCTCCGTCGCAGACAGCCGTGGGCCGCTTCTGCTCGATGTGGATCTTGATTATTGGGGCGGCGCGGCTGGTCCATCGCGGCCGGCGTGGGAGATCCCCGCACTCCGCCAGTGCGCCGAGCTTCTCCGGTCGATAGGGTCGGCAGCGTGGGGCGACGCACGCGGCCAGCGGACGACCGACTCGCTCTGGCCCGCCCTGCTCGACGGCCGCGCGCTGCCGTCGACGAATGCGAGCGCCATGCCGAGCGCACGAGCGCCGTGGCGAGCGCACGAGCGCCGTGGCGAGCGCATGGGCGCCGTGGCGAGCGCTCCTCCTCCTCCTCGGCACACGAGGCTGCTCTCCCGGTGCGCTGTGGAGCTGGCAAGCCAAGGCCTCTCAGCGGAGCAACGGGCGAGGCTGCGGTTCGCCAAGCAGCTGGGGCTTTCGTTGCCCGAGGCACTGAGCGCGCTGGCCCCCGACTTGGACGACAACCTGCACGCGTGCGATCCCGTGGATGAGGGTCAGCTCACCGCACTCTTACGCCTACTGCCCACGCCCGCCGCGGTGACGATTGCTCGTTCGATCGATGGGTTCGTGCCATTCCGATGCGTTGAGCCCCTCGAGGCGGCGGTCCTGCGAGCCCTTCGTGCGGCCTTTGCCAACTCGACCGCCAGTGCCACGCCCGGTGCGAGCAGTTGCACTCTCACTCTCAGCAGCCGTGCTCCTGTTGCACTCGCCATCGACTATCTTCCGGGCTGTGCGAGTAGCGCGAGCTTGCGCGCCCTGCGCCGTTCTTAGTGTACCACATATGTTCAACTAGGTAGAGTGTAGCTTGCGAGTAGCGCGAGCCTGCGCCGTGACAACACGTGCTAACGATGCACGCCGATGTTGTGCGATATCCTTGTGGTTACACCAGCCGCTCTCTATGTAAACCTCTGCTCTCTATGTAATACATGATTACCCGGCTGCTGCCTCCACGGCCGCCAGCGCGGAAGCTCAAATCCCTCGGGCGCCTCCACGTGGTTCGGAGGGACGGTGAGGAGCGCCATGGGCTCCATCATGATGCACGCTAGCAATGCCTCGCACAGCGTTGTGCCACGCAGTCTCCGACAGTAGCATTCGATGCACACGAGCAAGAGGAGGCTTCCGACCACGAGAAGCACAATGATGATGGCCACGTTCGGGCCTTGCTCGCTGGAATCGTCGTCGACTCTTGGCGGCGCCACCGGCAGTATTGGTGATGCCAGCGGAGGCGCCAGCAATGGCGGGCTGCTGTTGGGCGGCGCCCTCGGCGGGGGACTTGACATCCGCGAGCCGAGTTGGGCGTTTGCTGACCGTGACGGCCAGGGTAAGTGCCAGGGTTGGGGATATATCTGATGTTAGTTACTGTAGCAGCCCACATCACGACGAATCGGCGCTAACGCTAAACTTGTCAGTGTTCTCGGCGCGAGCGTTCACCTGCGAGAAGTGTCGCGGAGAGAGTGGCCCGTTGGACGCGCGACTCTCCTTGTCGCGATGGCCTTCAGCGCGCGGCCGTACTTGCAGCAGCAGCAGCAGCAGCAGCAGCAGCGGGACGGCTTTGGCGCGTTCCCAAAGCGCGTGTGGAGCCCGCGCGACGTGGTCTCCGCTGCGCGGAGGGATGAGGCTCGCAGCAGCACAGCGGATGGCTTGCTCCATCGCAGGGGCCGCGCGCCCAAGCCGATGGTTCGCACGTCGCTCGGCGCGGAGGCGCGGGCCCTGCTGGCACGAATGGCGTCCGATCAGCCGCCTGGGCCGAGCGGCTTTGGAAGCAAGGTCTCGATCGATGGCGAGCATTTGCTCGCACTCTTCGGTGGCAGCAAGGTGCCGAAGTGGCTCGAGCCGACAGTTGAGGACACGGCCCATGCGTCGATCATGTCCATCGTAAACCAGAGCGACGAGGCGGCGTTTAAATGCCTCAAGAGCCTCATAACAGAAGCGAGCAAATCGATGGAGCAAGCCGAGTCGAAGGCGAAGCTAGTCGAGGAGAAGCGAACGAAAGCGAGCCGAGAGACGTATGACGAATCCGTGGCGTCGGTCCATGGTGGTCGCAAGCGGCGCAGCCTGCTCGTGGGTGAGCGCGACGACCTCCGCTGATGACTACTGATGACCACTGATGACCACTGATTGCTTCCCTCATCAGGTGCGCGCGACGACCTCCGCTGATGACTACTGATGACCACTGATGACCACTGATTGTTTCCCTCATCAGGTGCGCGCGACGACCTCCGCTCGTCCAAGGACGACGCCGGTGGCGACGTGGCCAACCTCGCCGACCTGGTCGATATCTTAGAAGAGCATGAACTCTCCGACGAGGGCGATGAGGGCGAGGGGAGAGGGTACGATCGGCGGCTGGCCGACGGCGGTGGCGGCGGCGGCGGTGCTGGTGCTGGTGCTGGTGCTGGTGATGGCCGTGCTGGCCGTGCCGCGGGCGGTGTGGCGGGCGGCTCGTCGGGTGCAGTGGCCGTGCCGACCCCGAGCTGGATGAGTATGCCGCTCGTGCCACCGGTGACGCAAGGCAAGGGCCCAGAGGAGGAGGAGGAGGAGGAGGAGGAGGAGGAGGAGGAGGGCAACCACGTCCGAGGACGACCGTCACGCCTGGCGACCGGTCGACTGCACCGACTGATCGAGGGCAGTCCCATAGCAGGCAACGGAGGCGGCGGCGGCGCTTTGAACCATCGGTCCTTGCCTAATAAGGCAATCGATGAGCTTCGGAGCCGTGGGGATCTGTCGGAGTGGCCCGAAGCGCTACCGGTCACTCCCGACGCCATCGTGGCGCTCATGAAACGCGTCGTCTTCTTCAAAGGGGCTTACACAGCGCATGCCGACTGCCGGCGTACGCTGGCCTCGTGGTTCGAAGTGCAGTACGTCGAGCCGTTCACCACGATCGCCGAGGAAGGGCACTGGTGCCACTCGTTCGTGCTGCTGCACACGGGGGCGCTTGAGGCGCGAGGAGCCCCCCTCATTGCCTCCGCCCGTGTGGGACATGGGGCTTCCATATCAGGCAACCGACACATCCAGGCAGAGGGCGGCGTGGACGGTCGGCCGTTGACGAAAGAGGAGAGAGGCCTCGTGCGTTCTTCCCTCATGACCAATGATTGCTTCCCTCATCACAAGAGAGGCCTCGTGCGTTCTTCCCTCGATACCAATGATTGCTTCCCTCATCACAAGAGAGGCCTTGTGCGTTCTTCCCTCAATACCAATGATTGCTTCCCTCATCACCAGAGAGGCCTCGTGCGTTCTTCCCTCATGACCAATGATTGCTGCCCTCATCACAAGAGAGGCCTCGTGCGTTCTTCCCTCGATACCAATGATTGCTTCCCTCATCACAAGAGAGGCCTTGTGCGTTCTTCCCTCAATACCAATGATTGCTTCCCTCATCACCAGAGAGGCCTCGTGCGTTCTTCCCTCATGACCAATGATTGCTGCCCTCATCAGGTGCGCTCTTCCCTCGTGACCAGAGAGGCGCTGCCCGTGCCAACCGTCTCGGGCGAGTTCGACGCTCTCGAGCCTGTGCTGCTTCTCCCGGGCGCCCACTTTGGGGAGCAGGCCTTCTGTACCGAGATGCGCCCGCATACGTGCTCGGTGCGCACTGATGACCACTGATGACCACTGATGACCACTGATTGCGTCCCTCATCTTTACCGAGATGCGCCCGCATACGTGCTCGGTGCGCACTGATGACCACTGATGACCACTGATGACCACTGATTGCGTCCCTCATCTTTACCGAGATGCGCCCGCATACGTGCTCGGTGCGCACTGATGACCACTGATGACCACTGATGACCACTGATTGCGTCCCTCATCTTTACCGAGATGCGCCCGCATACGTGCTCGGTGCGCACTGATGACCACTGATGACCACTGATGACCACTGATTGCGTCCCTCATCTGTACCGAGATGCGCCCGCATACGTGCTCGGTGCGCACTGATGACCACTGATAACCACTGATTGCTTCCCTCATCAGGTGCGCGCGCTCGAGCGCTGTGTGCTGATGACCACTGATGACCACTGATGACCACTGATTGCTTCCCTCATCAGGTGCGCACGCTCGAGCGCTGTGTGCTGCTCGTGCTCCGGCGCGACGTCCTGGCTGATCAGTTGCCCGAGTTGCCTAACATGGCGCGCATCGCGTGGGCCGAGCAGCGCGCTCGACACGACGCGCTCTACGGCGCGCTCGCGGGCCGTTGGATCCACCACGCGCTGCGTCGGCTGCATGTCATCGAGCGGCTCCACCGGACGGACCTGTGGAGGCTCGAGGCGATGGTTACGTACCGTGTGCTCGCGCCCGGCGCGACGCTCTACCGGCTGGGCGAGCGTGTGAGCCATCTGACGATCCTGCTGCGCGGGGAGCTGGGGTTGCATCAGCCCGGCGCAGACGATGCACATGAGAGGATCGCTGCTTCGCTACGTGTCTCGTTACGAGGCGCGCCGCCGCTGCTCCCCAACACAGCGCCGCCGCTGCTGCCCAACACGGCGCCGCGGCGGCTGCCGGAGGACGAGGACGCGGAGCCGACTGACGCGGAGGTGACGGGCGTGGAGGTGACCACGCTTTCAAGCACGGCCGGCGCACCCTTCCATCCGGCGCGCTCCATATTAGGCAAGGCCGACCCAGCTTCCAAGCACCGACCCGCTACCACCGAGCCGGTGCGCGCCGTGTTGGGCACGGCGCGCGCCACGTCGCGTGCGCCGCTGCCGCCGCTACGGCGCCTGGTCACCGAGGCGTCCGCAGTCCCATTCGTCGGAGACGAGCCTCTGCTGCTCGCCACGGCGGCCGCCGCGGCTACGGGCGCGCCGTCCGAGTTCCTCGTGCGCGCGCGCACGCCCGTGTGCGTGGCCGTGCTCGAGTACAGTACTCTCGCGAGACGCGCGCCCGCCCTCCTCACAGAGCTTCGTCAACTCGTCGCCCACGCACGCATGCATCCCTCGAGCCTCATGGCCGCGCTGCTGCAGCCGCTGCCACCTCCGCCAGCCCCGAAGGGCAAACACGCAGCCGCCACGATACGCCCGACACGGCGCTTTCGTCAAGAGGGCATCCAGTAGAGTAGACCCGATCGGATAAAGCGCCCGACGGCTGTAGCAAGTAAAAAAAATCTTCGGAGTTCGGTGTCCAAACTGCGCTGTATGATAATCTATGATTAGAACGATTTCCCCACTGGTTTCGGCAACCACGCGACTTGTTTCTTATGACGCCGATCGACGAGATCGGGTCCTTGATCGGGTCGCACATCGCACATCCACAAGAGGTGAGCACACAACGCATGTGCCGCGTGGGACGGACGCGGATGGGGATGCTGGCGGCGGGGCCCCGGGCGCCGCCCTGAGAGTGCCGATTCGGTTCATCTAATGGAGATCGAGCTCCGCCCCTCCTATGGAGATCTAATGGAGATCTAATGGAGATGGAGCTCCGCCCCCTCTCGCGCGCGCTTGGTGCCATAGCGCACGACCTCCTGCAGCCGCGTCAGGTCGGCCGCGCTGTGGGGCCCCTCTATCGCGACCGCACTGGGCCAGGACGAGGGCGATGCGCCCACGACGGCGCTCGGCAACGGCTCGGCGGGTAGGCCCGCCGCCTCATCCAGCAGATTGCATGCGAGTTGCGGCAGTTGAGCCGGTAGGCCGTGCGCGGCAAAGTAGGGCAGCCGCGAGCCCCAAAAGTTGCGCCAGGTTCGCAGCGTCGCGCCCGGATTGCGCAGGTAATCAGCCTCGGCGCGGGAGGACATGCGACCGGCAGAGGCGAGCAGAAAGTCAGGAACCTGTGGGGCATTGGGGAGATGGCGCCGTGGTGAGCACGTGCATGCTGAGGCGAGCCGAAAGTGACGAACCTGCTGCAGCCGGACGCCCGCCTCTCTCGCGTAGAGGGCAGTGTCGACTCCCTCTGCCTCGAGCATCGCCGCATTCGAGAGGAAGGAGAGGAAGTTGACGAAGTAGAGGTCGACCACCGCGTAGTCGAGCGCGCGTGAGGCTCCCACTGGGCCGCTGAACGTCACCGTCCCCAACCGGGAGAGCACTCGGTCCCACTCGCGCACGATGGCACCGCCATCGGCGTCCGAGGAGACGAAACACTGGCCGCCGCCGGCGCGTGCTTTGGCCGGCGAGCCCGAATACGCACCGTCGATGTACGCAGCGACCGTGCTGGCCGTTGCGTCGCGGACCGTGCGTCCCTCGTCCGGATTGCCGCTCACGAGGTTGCACAGCACCTTGCCACGGAGCGCTGCCTTGTTGGCCGCTGCCTCCGGAGTGGCGCCATCCTCGTCGAGGCCGAAGGTCTCACGCACGACAGCTATCGTGGACAGCATCAGGATGACCAACCCGCCCTCACGCACTGCAGAGAGGGCCTCCGGGATACTTGTAAATGCCGTGCAGGGTGCGTCACCGGGCTCCGTTGCAAGCGCAGCTGCCACAGAGTACGTGCGATTCCATACTGCAACACCCACGCCCTCGTCGCGAAGCCGCCGCACAAATCCGCAGCCCATCTTGCCGCAGCCAAGTAGCGCCACCTCGAACGAGGCACTCGCGCTCGTCGCCATGTAGCGGCCGCCCACGACGACGCGTGGTCATTGCACAACTTTCGGCGATCAGGGACTGCCCGACAGTGACCCAGGATACTTGGCGACCCTCGAAATGTGACCTCATTTGGGCTCATTTCGACCTCAAGTCCATTTATGGCAAAACGAAAAAAGCATTTTTTCCACTAACGCGAGTGCGCGTCTCGGCAGCCCCGTCTGTGCTGGTCTCTCACCTGGCCTCGCAATGAGGATTTCGCGCCTTCTCTTTGCTGTGGCTGGGCTATTGCATCCGATCGTGGGCTCGGACACTGCATGTGTAACGGAACAGCACGCTGCGGAACGGAAGGAGCAATTTGGGAGTTATGGAGCCCATTTTGATTGCAGCCTCATCAGCCGTGTCCAACCAGGACAAGGCCCACTCTACGTCGCAGTCTTAATCGACAAGTCGGGATCCAACACTCTGATGGAGGCCTTCACATTCCGTGCCAGAGATCGAGGTTGGCCCAAGATCTCGGCGTGCTGCCAAGGAACCGTCAAGGAGCTGACCGAATTGTGTAAGATTCCGTTGATCGGGCCGGACTGTCGATTCAGCCCGGACCACGCTGTCGTGCTAGATCAGCGGTTTGGGTTCTGCGAGGAAGTAGTGCACGGCTCGAGGCCGTGCCGCTACATCTTGTTGCTGCGAGATCCCATCGATCGACTGATCTCGTCTTACAACTTCTTTTGCGTGGCCTGCCAAGAAGATGGCCGTGAGTGCAGGCAGGCTGGCCTCGACAATCCCACTTGCAACCAGGCCGGCCTCGACCATCCCAAGTGTAGGCCGTCTGACCTCGACTGCCCACGAATGTCGTTGATCGAGTACGCTCTCGCCAAGGGGAGCTATTACGCGAACACCTTATTTCCGAGGAGTAGCCCCAACTGGCGGCAAGCACGCGAGAGCGTCGACGGAGCATTCCGTGCGATTACGAAGCTCCTCGAGTCAGATGCAATCGCATTCGCATCGACCCTCGAGAACCTGGGATCTCAAGCCACCGCTCTGACCAGCCTTCTCTCACCTGCGAACAGTTTGTCCTCACCGCCATCAACATGGGCACGCTCATTACACCGTATCCACAATTCGCTAGCAGGGTCCTGGGACCACGCAGATCGTCGAGCCGACCTGTCTCCACTGGCGCAGGCGCGCGCTCGAGTACGAACCAAGGCCAGCCTCAATAGGACTGAGCTGAGGCTCCTTCGAGATATTCTTGCACCTGACTATGATCTGTACCATCGAGTCGGTCGCCTTGAAATCAGGAATTCGATCTAGAATGTGCGCGGCGGTCGCGTCGTGTTGGTTGCGGAGCGCGTGACCTAGATACATCTCCACACCGCACAGGGGGTGTGAAGACACAAAAATGGCGAGAAAGTCCTGCAAGCGTGTGCCGTCGCGGCCGTCTTTTTTGAGGACAGCGCCGCCATCCATCCATGGACGAGGCTGCCGAGGCTGAGGCGCCACCGAACGCCGACGAGGCCGAGATATCCGGGTGGCACATGGACGAGGCTGCCTGGTACGATACGGTCGTAACGCATTGGACCAAGGCAGTGAGCGCCGAGGACAACGACGGCGTCCTCGGCGGCTGGGGTTGTGTCGATGAAGAGGACGCGCGCGGCTCGCTGGCCTTCCTCGCGCAGACTTTGGGCGTGCCGGCGGCGCAGTGGCCCATCGCAGGGTATCGCGCCCTCGACTGCGGCGCTGGCATCGGCCGTGTGACCGGAGCTGTTCTGCTCAAGTCGTCCGAGAGGGTGCACCTGGTCGAGGTGAGCGAGGCGCTGCTCGCACAGGCAGCTGTCAAGCTGAGCGAGCACGCGGCGCGCATCGAGTGCTCTCAGACGTCGCTGCGCGACTTCGCTCCACCGGCGGGCTCGTACAACCTTGTATGGTGCCAGTGGGTGCTTGGCCATCTGACCGACAGGGACGTAGTCGCTCTGCTGCATCGATGCCGGAGCGCGCTGCGGCCGGGCGGCGCACTATTTGTCAAGGACAACGTGGCTCCATCGAAGCAATGCCCCTACGACGGCAAGTACATGCTCGACGAGGAGAACGCGGGCGTCATCCGGACGCACAATCACCTGTGGGCGCTCGCCCGGGCCGCGGGCTTCAAACTGTCCAAGACGGCGCTGCAGACGAATTTCCCCGAGGGCCTGTACCCGGTGCGCATGTACTGCTTCGTGCCCAAGGAGGAGAGTGCTTGCTGCGTCTGAGATCAACTAGGACAGCTCCTTGTCATGAATAGGCGCGCGGTCAGGTCTCCGGCCGGCAAGCTTCGTGTCGCTCCGTGTAGGGTGTCGCGGCGCGGCGGCGGTGTTGTCTCATCTCTCATGTTGTCTCATGTTGTCTATCTCAGTCTCAGTCTGAGTGCGGCCATGTGCGGCGGCGGTCGTTCACACCTCGTCGGCAAAGCGTGTGCTCGCGCTCGCGACAAGAAAGCCCGCTTTGCAGGCCCTGTTGCCGATGAGCGGCGACGGCGGCGGCCTTCCGAGCAGCCTGCCGGGCGGCCTGTTCGTGCGCAAGGACAAGGGCGACCGGCAGCAGCAGCAGGCAGAGCAGCCGCAGCAGCCGCAACGGAGCATGCTCGGGCTCGATCGTCTCGCCGCCGAAAAGGCGCGCGAACGGGCGGCGCTCGCTGCAGAGGAGCCGATGCGACCGCCGGCGATACCCTTCAAGCGGCCGCTTCCTGCGCCGGCACACGGCGATCACGAGCGCCACTACCGTCGGCCTCGCGAGGAGACGCCCTCGCATGCCGGCGGCGTCAATGAGGCGCGTTCGGCAGACATTCAGCAGCGCGTCAAGGAGCGGCTCAAGGGCAAGGCGCAGGTCTTCACCTCGAGCAGCGCAAGTGGTCACGGCGGCGGTCACGACGGCGGCCACGGCGGGGGCCAAGGCGGTGGCGGCGCGGCGCGCGTGCCGGCGTCGCCCGCGCCGTCGATGAGCGGCTCAGAGTGGGAGGCACCCTCGCCGCGTCGCCAGCCGCTCGTGCCCGACCGTGCGCAGTTCGGCTCCGAGCCTCGGGGGTTCCTGGACGCGGGCACGCCACTCGGCACGCCCGCGCCCTCGTCGGCGACCACTGGCATCGTCCACCGGCCCTCGCATAGCTTGCCCACGCCGCAGCCCTCGCAGGGGCCGCATTCCGTGCGCGGAGCCGGCGCGGCGGCGGCGGCGGCGGGTGGTGGTGGCGCGGCATCGACGCCGCGCCACCCGGGCCTCGGTGGCGACGTGTCAGCCGCCAGTCACGCAGCCGGTGGCGTGGAGATCTCCACGGCGGAGATCGAGGACGAATGGGAAAGAGCTTCCACAGTGGGCGGCGGCGGATCGACGGCAGCAGAGGATGCGCAGCTGGAGCGTGACTGGTACGATCAGGACGAGGGGGGCGGCAGCACGCGGGAAGCGGGCGCGGCCCCTTTTGTGGGTGACGAAACTCTCTTCGCCAAGCGCGAGGAGCAGCTCCGTACGCGACACCGAGGGCCACTGAGTGCCTCTGAGTGCCTCGGAGTGCGTCTGATTGCGCCTGATTGCGCCTGATTGCGTCTGAGTTTCGTCTGAGTTTCGTCTGAATGCGCCTGATTGCGCCTGATTGGTCTGAGTTTCGTCTGAGTTTCGTCTGAGGTGCCTCCGCGTGCTGTCTCTGCATTGCGCCCCTCATCAGGTAAGCGCGTCAACCATCGGCGGGAGGCTCGGCTGCGGGATGCGGACCGGTGGGAGGAGGGGCGCTTGCGGGCGAGCGGCATGGTGACCATGGTGGATGGCGCGGAGGATGAAGATGATCAGGAGCTACGGACTCAGGTGGTGGTGCATGACACCAAGCCCCCCTTTCTCAACGGGCGTGTCATCTTTTCGAAGCAGTCGGAGCCAGTGATGCCCATCAAGGTACTCATCCACTGATGACCTCTGATGACCTCTGATGACCTCTGATGGCCACTGATTGCGTGCCGTGATGCCCATCAAGGTACTCACCCACTGAGTGCCACTAATGGCCACTGATTGCATCGAAGCGCCTCTGATCGCCTTTGAGTGCCACTAATTGCGACTAATTGCCACTGATTGCCACTGATTGCATCCAACGCCCCAGGATCCAACGAGCGACTTGAGTGCCACTAATTGCCACTGATTGCCACTGATTGCATCCAACGCCCCAGGATCCAACGAGCGACTTGAGTGCCACTAATTGCCACTGATTGCCACTGATTGCATCCAACGCCCCAGGATCCAACGAGCGACTTGAGTGCCACTAATTGCCACTGATTGCCACTGATTGCATCCAACGCCCCAGGATCCAACGAGCGACTTGAGTGCCACTAATTGCCACTGATTGCCACTGATTGCATCCAACGCCCCAGGATCCAACGAGCGACATGGCGGTGCTTTCCAAAAAAGGCTCGCAGCTGATGCGCAACGAGCGCGAGCGCAAGGAGCGCGAGCGGTGCGCTGATGACCGCTGATGACCGCTGATGACCGCTGAGTGCCCTTGATTGCGTCCCTCATCAGGAGCGCGAGCAGTGCGCTGATGATCGCGGATGACCTCTGATGACCTCATAAGTGCCTCGGAATGCCTCTTGATTGCCTCTGAGTGCCTCTTGATTGTCTCTGAGGGCCTCTGGGTGGCTCTTGATTGCTTCCCTCATCAGGGCAACCAAGGAGAAGTTCGATATGGCCGGCACGATCATCGGAAACATTATCGGTGTGCCGCAGAAGCCGGAAGGTAGCGACGCCCACGACGGCGCCCGTGCTGATGTGCAGTCCGATGCCTTCACGAACTCGGCCACGGGCGGCGGCGGCGGCGGCGGCGGCGGCGGCGCGCAGGGCGCGGAGGGCGGCGGTGATGACGAGCGCGACTACAAGCAAGACTCGATGTACGGCGAGCACATGAGCAAGCCGCTCGTGGCCGCCTCCGAGTTTTCGAAGACGAAGACGATCGCGGAGCAGCGTCGCTTCCTTCCGATCTACGGTTGCCGCGACGCGCTGCTCAATGTGATCCGAGACAATTCGGTCATCATCCTGGTGGGCGAGACCGGCAGCGGGAAGACGACACAGATCGCGCAGTACCTCCACGAGGACGAGTACACCACATTTGGGATCGTCGGGTGCACCCAGCCGCGCCGAGTAGCGGCCATGTCGGTCGCCAAGCGAGTGTCGGAGGAGATGGGGTGTGGACTAGGGCAGCAGGTGCGTGATTGACCTCTGATGGCCTCGAATTGCCTCTGATGACCTCTGATTGACCTCTGATTGACCTCTGATTCCATATGATTGCCTCTGATTGCCTCTGATGACCTCTGATTGACCTCTGATTGACCTCTGATGACCACTGATTGCCTCCCTCATCAGGTGGGGTACTCGATCCGCTTTGAGGACGTGACCTCGGACAGCACCGTCATCAAGTACATGACGGACGGCGTGCTGCTGCGCGAGAGCCTGACCGAAGGGGACCTTGACCGGTACGCATGCATCCTCATGGTCCATTGATTGCCACTGATGACCTCCCTGATGACCTCCCTGATGACCTCCCTGATGACCTCCCTGATGACCTCCCTGATGACCTCCCTGATGACCTCCCTGATGACCTCCCTGATGGCCTCCCTAATTGCCTCTCTCATCAGGTACGCGTGCATCATCATGGACGAGGCGCACGAGCGCTCGCTCAACACCGACATCCTCTTCGGCATCCTCAAGCAGATCGTCGCGCGCCGTCGTGATCTGAAGCTCATCGTTACCTCGGCTACGATGGATGCGGGCAAGTTTGCCACCTTTTTTGGCAACGTGCCCATCTTCCGCATCCCGGGGCGGACCTTTCCAGTCGAGATCAAGTACGCCAATGCTGGCCACTGATGACCTGCCTATTGGCCTGCCTGATGGCCTACCTCCATCAGGTACGCCATGTCGCCCTGAGTGCCATTGATCGCCACTGATGGCCTGCCTGATTGCCTCCCTCATCAGGTACGCCAAGTCGCCTGCGGAGGATTACGTCGAGGCCGCCGTGAAGAAGGTCATCGAGATCCACCTGTCGCAGCCCAAAGGTGACATCCTCGTGTTCATGACCGGCCAGGATGACATCTTAGCGGTCTGTCAGGTCGTCGCCGATCGGCTGCTGGAGCTCGGCGATAAGGTGAGTGCGAGTGATTGCGAGTGATTGAGAGTGATTGCGATGCATGCAATGACGGCTGATTGATCTGGGGGATAAGGGTGTGAGCCTTTCTGCTGTGATTGCATGCTGATCGACCCTCTTCATCGCATGCCGATCGCCCCTCCCAAATGCATGCAGGTCCCCGCCATCATGCTGCTCCCTGTGTACTCTCTACTACCGTCTGAGCTCCAAGCCAAGATCTTTGAGCCTGCAGAGGGAGGCGCTCGGAAGGTCATCCCTCACGCTACCGAACTCGCTCCCCTCCCCCCCCTTCCCCCCCTTCCCCCCCC
>Ga0210246_101930_pt1 | contig 14316 bp, 10 predicted proteins | sample ChrtobMetaP3_8mM_FD_155469 | JGI IMG/M metagenome (GOLD analysis project Ga0210246, IMG submission 155469) | Chrysochromulina tobin associated microbial communities from unialgal haptophyte culture, Seattle, Washington, United States - P3_8mM | ecosystem: Host-associated > Algae > Haptophytes >...
GCCGAAAGCGAAAGCGCAAATGTATCTGGTCCCTAGCACGACAAACGCGGCGGAGCCGCTGACCAGGAACAGAATGCGCGCTTTGGGCGACGTCTCAGGAGATATGCGACACGTCACACAATTACGGATCTCGCTTGCCAGATTTGGTAAGCACAGTATGCTTCTGTATATTCATGGGATGCATGCATGCATGCACGTTGCACGCATGTTATAGTTTCACCCGCCCGCCGGCGCTCCGGGCTCGACAGTACGGGTCGAGGTGTTGCGCCTGCCGCCCTTAACGTTGTTCGCTCTGGAAGACAACCAATCTAGCGCAAGCGCTAGAACCCACCATAAGACTAAGACGACGCCCAATGACTTTTAGTTTTCACTCCGCCTCGACCCGGACCCTAACCGCCCCACCATCCGATCGACGACAATCTATGTTACCGGTAGACGTAACACGTATGACGAGAGTTAATCGTAACTTTCATGCCAACCGGGCTCTCTTTTGTGCATGCTTGGAGTCGTAACATAGGCGGCCGCCATCCCCCCCTTCGTCTGCCGCGCCATTGCGATTGTCGTCGGCAAAGATCCACGCCGGGCGCAGCCTCGCTTCCTCTACCTCGTGAAACACGTCATATTGCACCGATCGCACGCGAAACAGCCCACGCACCGAACCGCGGCTGACGAATTCGGCATCCCACCAAGCATCTTCGAACCAGAGGTCGCAACGGTCACCCGGCACAAAGCGCTCCACAAAGTTGGCTGGCGGCGGTGGGGGTGCAGGGCGGCAGCGGCTGAGTGGCACCCATTCCTCCAGCAATGCACCGTCACTGTCCTCTGCCAGCAGCTCCATGTACCGTACAAGCATCTGTACCTGCTGCTGCTCCGCCGACCCTGACGTTCGCACCACTCGCACCACGTGCCCTTCAAAACGGCTGCCTTCGAGCCCGGCTTCCAGAATGCGCACCTCGACACGGCTGCCTTCGGCTGGCCAGTCTCCTTCACCCTGATACGTAGTGGGAGCAGGCGGAGGCGCAGCGATGGCATGGAGCCCAGACGAGCTGGCCTCGCCCTGAAACACAGAGGGAGGAGCAGGCGGAGGCACAGCGATGGCGTGGAGCCCAGACGAGCTGGCCTCGCCCTGAAACACAGAGGGAGGAGCAGGCGGAGGCGCAGCGATGGCATGGAGCCCAGACGAGCCGGCGTCACCTGAACTCTGCAGGGCCCAACTGAACTCTGCAGTGCCCTTCTCCTCACATTTGAGGAACCTTGCGTAGGCGAGCGCACCCTCTTCGGCCGTGGCGAAACATCCGACCACCCGAGTCATGCCGCCACGCCACACTTGCACTCGGTAAGGCTTGGCCGCCGCGTTATTCATGAATATGACGCACTTGTATCCGGTCAGGCTACCCGAGCCTCTGCCCATGCCTTTTCCTTCGGGAGCTCGAATGAGCTCGAGCCCTTCAGAAGCGGCCGCCGCGATTGCTTCTTCGGCTGTCATGCTAGCAACGGAGGAGCGACGCGAGCGAGATGCAGGAATGCCGACTGCAGGGGTGCGCACAGAGAGACGCGCAAAGACACGTCCATGGCCGATGTCGAGCGCAAGAGCAACGCCAGCGCCCTTGAACGGAGCAGATGTCCTGGGCAGCTTGTGACTTGTCCTGGGCAGCTTGTGAACTTTCGCTGGGAGTTTTGGACGGTTTGGGAGCGGCTGCTTTCCGTCCTTTTTAGCTTGTTCGCCAGCCTCTATCAAAGCCGCCAGCCGTGGCGGCATGTAACCTTTTGTGGATCTTGAAGAATTGCGCACAGGAAGAACGGGCTCTGTGGAGCGAGGAGACCGCTGCGCAGGACGATGGCTTCGTGGCTGATGGAATGCCTCGGATGCTCCGAGCAGACCAAGCTCGGCAAGCTTACGCTCGTTAGCCAAAATGTTGCGGAGACGCTCCGATTCGTACGCGCTCAGTTCCATGGCTGAATGTAGGCGGCGGCGACGGCGGCGACGGCGGCGGCGGCGGCGGCGGCGAAAGAAAAAGCTTGCGCAGGGGTCGTGGTCTTACAACCCCTAGAAAGCGGCACACGCACGCCTGCCTGCGCCACTCGCGACTCGGGGCCCGCCGTCCTCTTTTCCCAGAGCCCGCTGGACCCACCTTTGTGTGAACGCGTGGACCTACACGTCGACGATGTACGGTAGCCTTCGGGAATGTGATTGTGTCTTGGTGTCGAACCATCAGTGAATTCAAATGGTGTGAATTCCCCTTGAAGATTTTTTAGAAACATGGCGACCGTCGTTGCATCGGCACAGACGCTACCGACGCGCTTGGGGTTCGCAGCACCCTCACCCCGCAGCCAGGGCACGCCTTCCTCACCCCGTAAGCAGGACATGCCTTCGCGACGCCGTCAGAGCAATCCGCCAACGAACCGAGTGTCGACGCCTCGCTCTCCTACTGCGCCTTTTCCGCGGCCGACGCCCTCGGCCTGGCCTGTTGTCAGTCATCCGCCGCGAGCCTCGGAGGGGCTCGCGCAGTGCATCCTGCGCCTCGATGCGCTGCCGGTGCGCGCCATTTGCGCAGACGAGCGCCTCATCTATCTCGCCGAGGCGCCACTGCGCGCACAATACGCTAGCCATGCGAGCACGCAGCACGCTGGCCGGCTGAGTGCGCGTGAGCCGCGCTCGGGCCGCGTGTCGCGCACACTCTCCGGCGCCGGCGGCCACGCGATCAGCTGCCTGCTCGCCACGTCCGACGGCCACCTCTGGAGCGGCAGCTTCGACGGCCTCGTGCGCGTCTCCCGACGTGGCGGCCAGGCGCTGCACGAGGTGCGCGCGCACAGCTCGACTGTGCATGCATTGGCCGAGGCGTGCGTTTCGTCCACGGCGGCGACCGTCTTCTCGGCGGGCAGCGACTTCCTCATACGCGCGTGGTCGCTCAGCTTGGCTCCGCTGCGTACGATGCGCGCCCACACGTGTCCAGTCCATTCCCTCGCCGCCTTCGCCGCGCCCGCCGCCAGCGCCGCCGGCGCTTCTGGAGTGCACGAGGTGTGGAGCGGCGGGGATGACCACGTGATCCATATTTGGTCTGCGAGCGAGGCGAGCGGCTTCGCGCACGTCGCCAGTCTCGACGACTTCGGCGCGCCGATTCGGGTGCTCGCCACACAGCTGTCAGCAGCCGCGGCGCGCGTGTGGGCCGCGGACACTCTGGGTACACTCCGGGTGTACCATGCGAGCAGCCACGCGGCGCTGCGCACGATCCTGCCCGCTGGCGCCGCTGCACCCACGAGCTGCATCACCGCGACCGCCACCGGCAGTGTCTGGGTGGGCGACACGAGCGGCGGGCTCACCATCTACGACGGCACCTCGACAGCGCCGCTCGCGCGCTTCGAGGGCGCGCACTTGGGCTGCGTCGGAGGGCTCGCCTCCCCCGGTGTGGTGAGCGCCGTGTTGGGCACGGGCGGGCTCGCCTCCCCCGGTGCCCGACACGGCGCGGTCGCCCTGGTGTGGAGTTTCGGGGCGGACGCGAGCGTGCGCGTGTGGGGAATGAGCGAGCAGCTGCCCGAGCGCCTCACCCGCGCGCGGGAGTCGATTGACAGCCAGCATCAGAGCCTGAGCATGATCCGCTCCATGCTGCCACGCGCGACCGCCGCGGCCGCGGGGAGGCTCGAGGCCGCGGCTCAGCGATCCGAGCTCCTCACAAGGCGAATGCTTGATCTTGAGGTGGCCATGAGCGTCGGCGCCGCGCCTCTCGACGTCTACCATGGCGGCGCCGTCGCGGGCGCGCGAGACGGCCCATACGAAGCTGGCGTCGAGTCGATCAACGAGGCGCATCGTCAGGTGACCGAGGAGGTGCAAGAAGCGCTCCTTGCTCTTCGAGGCCGGATCGACGAGCTACTGGCCTTTGCACGGGGACCCCCGCCGCTCGCAGCGGCGGTGCCGCGGAGCGCCGAGATGAGCGGTTCGGCCCCATGGGATTCGCTCGCTCGCTCGCCGAGCGCGCCCAGCACGGCGCTCGATTCGCCCGGGGCGCGGCTGGGCTCCAGAGGTGGATCAGGAGGTGGAGGTGGCGCCATCTTGAGCGAGCCTCCGCGCGCTCCGCCATCGCCGCTCAATCCGCCGCTCTGGGCCACACCGCGGGCGCAGAGCGGCCATCCGTCGTGGTGAGAGATTTCGTAGTATAAAAAGACCGGACATCCAGCGTGAGAGAAAGTGTCGCATTCGGCCACTCCGCACCACGCAGGCAGTTGCTTACATTTCGTTGTCCGTACTAGCGCGGGTAGCCATCGATGAGGGGTACGCCAACCGCGCACGCGGCCCGAGCGGATCGCGGATACCAAGGTGAAGGTCACATGTGCCCCACATGCGAGAGCACCCGGAAGACCAGAACCCAGTGATGAGAGATCCCGCCATGCTATCACACGCTGCCAACATACAGCTCGAGTCGCATGCTGCACCGCCGCTATCCAAAAAGCACCGAAAACTACAATATCACGCACGTTTTGCCGCAGCAGTATCTTCGCCGTGGTCCTGATGCCGTGGGTGTCGGCTCTTTGAGTATGGCGTGCACAGCTCGTGCATGCGACTGGCGCTCGGATAGCAACTGACCGACTCTCTCCTCGGATTCCTGGAGCTCAGCCTGCGCCTGCGTCACAAGATCACGGTGAAGCTGCGAAATCCTCTCGATGTCATCGTCCTCTTCAATAGCAAACACTCCCATGGGCTCGTCCAAAGTGGTCACCTTCTCGTACTTGGATTTGCCGCCGATGGCTCTCAAGGAACCCAGCATGGGTGATGAGCTCAGCTGCTCTGCCACGAACGCTTGTAAGTGCGGGCTGAAGCGCCGCCGCTCGGGGGAAAAAAGTCAGCAACGCGCCATGTCGAGCGTCCAACACGACGCTCAAATGTAAATACATGCACAACTCACCTGACCGTCCGGCTCCTCAGGGCTCCTCAGCTACTCAGAATAATGCCTCCTCAGCAATCCTGTCGAGCCTTCTGAGAACACCTCTGCACTCTCTCCGAGCACTTTTCTTCCCCCGATCGGGCCGCCACCGCTCGATGGCGGATGGCTGCGCGGCCGGGTTAGCGGATGGAGGTGCGCCCTTGGAAATCGAGCATCGAGGAAGAGTCGGAGGCGTCTCCCTTGGTCTTCGGGCCAGGGAAGACATTCCAAAAGCGCAGAGTTTCGTCGCCTGCGCCGGTGACGATCGTCTGCCCATCAGGTGACATCGCCAGGTAGAGTACGCGTAGGGTATGCCCCGTGAGCGTGGCCACCTGCGACGAGGGGCACGGGCGTCGTTGTGAGCGTGTGCATGCAAGGCAGGGGATCCCGAGTGTGAGCATGGCCATCAGGGAGGCCATTAGGGAGGCCATCAGGAGAGGCCCCTTGGTCATCGAAGAGTAACCAGGGAGGCCATAAGGGAGGCCATCAGGAGATGCACCTTGGACATCGAAGAGTAGCGCCACACGACGATCTGATTCTGAGAGTAGCCGTGTGTCGAGACGAGCTCGTTGATGTTCTTCGACCAGCACAGATTACAAACCTACAAGGCAAGGAGCGGCAATGAGCAGCAATGGGCGGCAGGAGCGGAGCGGCAAGGAGCGGTAAGGAGCAGCAATTAGAGGCATTTAGAGGCAATCAAGGAGCTGAGCGGCAAGGAGCGGCACTCGACGATCGCACACCTGTGGGGAGGGGACAAGGCGCCGTGGTGAGCACATGCATGCTGAGCGAGGCTGTGAGTGCCGTGCACCATCGCACACCTGCGATCCCGTGTCGATGCTGTTGAGAGGCGAGGCCGTCTGCGTATTCCAGAACCGTATGCACCTGTCGGCCGTGCCGCCGCCCGAGGCCAACAACCCATTCTGATGCGGCGACCATGAGATGGCCTTGACCGCCGCCGTATGCTCGTTGAATCGAAGCAGCGGCGAGGTTGAGTGCGGCGACCACACGTAGAGCTTGTTGTCGTTGCCGCCCGAGGCGAGCTGTTGGCCGTCGAAGGACCACTTGAGTCCGCAGACCTGATGAGGGAGGCCGTCAGGGAGGTCATCAGGGAGGCCATCAGGGAGGCCATCCAGGGGACCCATCTGAAATTGCACCTCCTGCTTGTGCCCGGAGAGTTTCGAGGTGAAGTGGTCTGCCACGCGCACGTCGCGCTGCAGAATGAGACGGTCGCGACTGCCCGAGGAGAGCATGTGGCCCGACCAGCAGAGCGTGCCCACGCGCGCCTGATGGCCGCTCATAGTGCGCGTCGTCTGGCATTTGGCCGCGTCCCAAATTTGGACTTCCCCCACGCTCGTCCCCACAGCTAGGTGAGTGCCCCGCTGCGTCCAGTTGACCGAGGTGACCGAATCCTCCGGTCCGAGATCGCAGAGCTTGGTGACCTTCGAGGTGCACGCAGACCACAGGTACACGCACGTGCCCAGCCCGACCGCGAGCACGTTCAGCGACGACCAGTCCACCAGGTTGAGGTAGAAGTCGTCTTGCAGCGCAGGAGCGTCGAGCACCTTGTACGGTACGGTCGAGATCTTGCGCGGCGCCTTGCGCGGGCTGCAGAGGACGCGCTGCGAGTCCGAGCCCACGGGCGAGAGCGCGTACGCCGCGTTCTCGTCCGCGCGCGAACTGGGCAGCGCGCGGTACCGGAAGAGGTTGCGCTGCGGGCTCGTCGGAGCGAGCTCATCGGCGCGGCGTGCGCCGTTCGACTCGCTGCCGAGGAACTCGGAACGCAGGAGCATCGTGTACGTGTCGAGGTTGTCCTCCTTGGCCCCCTCCTGCGGCGCGTCGCGCTTCTTGGGCTGCGAGTCGGGCAGCAGCGCAAAGGAATCCTGCAGGTTAACGCCCCTTCGGGAAGGGATGAAGCGGTCGGAGTAGGCGCTGCTGGGCGACTTGCGCGCGCTCGTCGGGAGGCGCGCGTCCGAGGTTGAACCCCACGCCTCGCGCCGCGGGTCCGACGAGGAGCCGGGCTCCGCCGGAGCCGAGCCCCCAAGTACGGTCTCCGTCTCCATTCCAAACGTTGTGTCGGGCACTCCGCGTAGGTGCGATGGCGAGAGCGCTTGACGTAAGCCGGTGTAGTTGGTGATCTGAGCTTGTGGGCAACGATCGGCTGGCGGGAAATGCGGTCTTGCGTTCCGGATTCGTCTGGAAGAAGCGAGCGACTGCCTTCTGCATCGCCGACGATCCGCCTGCCTGCCTGAGCGACATGGCCAAGCTTGGCGAAGGCGACGCGCGCTGGATCGTACGCGAGCGCGATGACGGAGCGAACGTCAATGGCTGGCACTGGTCGGAGAAGAACCTCACGCCGTGGTCCGAGGAGCGGCTGAGAGAGCTGCTCGTGGGCATCTCAGCCTTCGAAGAAGGAAGCAAGAAGGGCAAGTGCACGATCGACAAGCTTGACCATATGAATGGCGAGGTTACCGTCCAGAGCCGCAAGCAGAAAAAGTTTCCGCTGTACGAGCTGGAGATCAAGCTCAATTGGTCTGGAGAGGTATGGGATGCAGAGGGCAAGGTGGTCACGGAGGCCAAGGGTTCGATCAAGATCCCCGATCTGAGCGAGGAGACGTGGGACGACCTCGAGATGACGGTCGTGTGCGACGACGAGACGAGCGCCATGAAGCCACTCAAGGAGGCCATGCGCACCGAGGGGTGCAAGCGCGTGCGCGAGCAATGCATGCTGTGGGTGAAAGAGCTGCGCGAGAGCGTCGCGGCGGGCAGGGACACCGCGGCCGCATCGACGAAGAAGCCCGCGGCCGAGCGCGTGAACGCGAGCTACGTCCCCGCCGCCATCGAGAGCAAGGCGACAAAAGCGATCACCATCAAGTACAGCTTTGTGCTGCCACCGCCCGTCCTCTTTGAGACACTGCTCGACACGAACCGCATCCGAGGCGCGACCGCGAGCGATGCGAGCATGAGCAAGGAGGTGGGCGGCACCTTCTCGATGTTCAGCGGCAGCGTCGAGGGCAAGAATGTGAGCCTCACGCCCTTCTCCTCCTCCGAAGGCAAGGCACAGATCGTGTGGGAGTGGCGTTTTAACACGTGGCCGCCGGGATGCTCATCCAAGGTGACGATCGACCTGCTAGACAAGGACGGCGGTACGACGCTCGAGCTGAAGCAGACGGGCGTGCCCGACGCGGAGGTGGAGCGCATGGAGAAGGGCTGGCGCGAGCTACTCTTCGATCGGCTCAAGGCGATGCTCGGCGGCACAGTCCTCGGATGAGGCGGCGCTTCCAAATTAGGTTCCGCAGCGGCTTCGAGGGGAGCTCGGTCCGTAGCCGTTGGCGCGAGAGAGCAGCTTGCATGCCGCGCTGGTGCTCTCTGCCGCCAAGTATTTACCAATCCAGCGAGAAGGGCTTTCGTGCGCACCGGTCAGAATGGCTCGGCACTCGGGGGCGCCGCGCGGCCGCCGCGCGGCCGACTGAGTGATCACACAGTCGCGTTCATCCGTAGTTATTACGGTGAACGCAGTGAGCAATGTAGGTTGGCCCAGCTCCGCAGGAGCTTTGATCGATGTCGCTATTTTGATCAAAAATATAGCGCACGTCGCGTGTCGCGGTGATCGAATGCAACCGGGGGACAGAAAACGGTCCTGGGGACACCGCTACTGACCCTTGGGACATATACCTCGCGCTCAGGTCTCCGATCATGCAGTCGACAGTACGTTGAGCACCAATCACGAGGCCGAGGCAGCCCTTGACTCCCCTGAGTTCATTTGCGCAAACCTCCGAGCGCCGAGCCCGCATCCTTAATGAGCCCATCCTTGCGCTGTTGCTCCAGCTCCATCTCGCGCTGCAGCCGCGTGACCCTCTCGAGCTCGACGCGCAGCTGGAGCTCGGCAATCTTGTTGCGCGCAATCGCGGACGGCTCCGACGAGCGGATCGATGAAGGCGTGCGCCACGAGAGGGTGCTCAGCCCGTCTTGGCCACCCGCGGCGGAGAGCACGCTGCGCACGCCATCGTCGCCATCGGCGGCTGCAGCAGCTTTAGAAGCTCCCGATGCGCTCGATCGGCGTGACGCACGCGAGCCCCCAGAGAGCATTGAGCTGCCAGTGGGCTTTGGCTTTGGTTGCGGCGGCAGGTCGACAGCCCAGGGCGGTTGGGAGAATGGGTCACCGCGACGAGGTCCCTCCATCCAAGCCGAGATCTCCTTCTCGACACGCTCCATATAGGCGCCCTCGCGCTCGCGACTTGAGCTGGGCATTGGCTGTGTGCGGAGGTAGCGGCGAGAGCGGCGAGTGGAGTAGCGGTTGCTTTGGCAAAAACTTGAGAGGCTTCACATTCTCATTCACACCAGTGGTCCGTTTTGCACACTCCTGATAGACGGTTCAGCCCAGACCAGCCGATGCCTCCTCCGCCTGCGCACCGCCCGGCGGCGGTCGATTCTGGAGCTTGCAGTTAGGGTCCGGATTGTCGGACTGGTCGCGGAAGGACATCCAGTAGCCATCTTCGGGCGGCTGGTCCATCTCCTCCGTGCGCGCCGAGCCCGTGCATATGCAGCACGGCACGTTGGTCGCATTGTACGCGTCGAGGCGCCCCTTGAGTTGCTGCACGACCTCCGGCAGGGCTTGAGAGAGGTCCTGCCTCTCAGCCGGATCGGCGTCGATGTCAAACAAGAGGAATTCGGGGAGGGGCTCCGAATGGTTGGCGAGGGCGGGGGGGCACGAGGACGTGGCATTGGCGTCTGAGGGCGGCGCACTGAAGCAGCACAGCTGCCCGCCGAAGGCGACTGTCGTGCCATTCGGCACGCCGGCGCCCGGTACGGCGCTCGACTTGACTTGACTCGACTTGACTTGACTTGACGGTCCGGCGTTGGGCGGAATCCAACAGCCCCCCGTGTGGTTACACAGATCACACCACCCATCAAAGCCACGGGCGGCCTGCATGCGGTGCAGTAGCTTGTAGGCGCCCACGCGAACCACGGCCACGCCGCTGCCCTCGACACCCTCAATGTTGTGTAGGATCTCGGTACGCGGGAACTCGGCCGCATCCGAAGGCGCCAAGAGCGCCCTCCCGCGCCCGTCACGGCGCCCCACTGGTGGCTGCACTGCCGTAAGCGCGTGCCACTGATTGATGCCGTCCAGCCCGGCGAACGTGGGCCCCAGACTGGCGGCCGTGCTTCCGGCAGCGGCGACGAGTGTCGGCAGCCAGTCAGTCACGTGGAATAGCCCACCAAAAGAGCTGCCGGGAGTGAGGCGGCCGGGCGCGACCACAAAGCTGATGCCGCGGATGCCACCTTCCCACAGCGTAGTCTTGTGCCCTCGGTAGGGCGTATTCAGCCCGCCGTATCCCATCCAGCCGCCATTGTCGTTCGAGACGACGAGGATGGTATTCTCCCACATCCGAGCCGCCTTGAGTGCCCCCGTGACATTCGCCAAGCACTCGTCCACCACCGACACCATCGCTGCGTACGTGCGCCGGCCGCCGTCCATGATTGTACCGGCAAAGGGCGCGATGTACTTGGCCGGCACCTCCAACGGCTCGTGCACGTCCTGCAAGGCTAGGTACAGAAAGAGCGGCTTCGTAGGGGGCGTGCCCTGGATCACTCGGATCGCCTCCGCCGTGAACAAGTGTGTTGAGTAGCAACTCGGATCTCCCTCGGAGCTCGGCGGCAACGGATACTTGAAGTACGTGAGCCATCCATCACCACTGGCACTCGTGCCCGCCTCGGCGGTCTTGAAGAAGATCTTGCAGTACGGAGCGCTCTCGCAGTCGGCGGGGTCGGCCGCCTCAAAGGTGATCGCCGAGCAGTTGGCAAGCGCATCGCAGCTCGCCTTTGCGAGATCGAGCGTCGTGTAATGAAAGTCGACGGCGTCGTGGCCGCCTGGGAGATAGCCCGAGCGTTGAGTATACGAGCACGGCGGCTGGCCGGGCAGGCCACAAGGCGGCGCGGGCGGCGCGGGTGGGTCGAGCGGGGGATTGATGCAATACGAGCGCACGGGCCCTGCCTCGGTGCGAAGGTCCGGGTACATCCGTGTCGAGCTGTTACTTCCCGGGGGGCTGCCTCGCGGCGTTCGGTTGATCTTGGTGTAATGAAGCTCGCTGCCGGTCAGGTAGCCAAAGTAGGTCGCAAAGCCGCGGTTCCAGGGCAGGCACGCGTCGCGATAGATGCCCGCGTGCCACTTTCCGATCATCGCACTGCGGTACCCTAGGCTGGTGAAGGCGTCGCCCAGCGTGCCAAACGAGGGCGGCAGGCACACGCGCGCCCAGTCCTGGATGATGCCATCCTGGAGGCCCGTGTGAATCTGGTAGCGGCCGGAGAGGAGCGCCGAGCGAGTGGGCGAACAGATGTGCTGCGTGTAGTAACGGTCCAGCAGCATGCCCTCGGACGCGAGCGCGTCGATCGTCGGCGTGTGGAGCTGTGCTGGCTGCTCCGGACGAAGAGCACGCTCGCGGAATGCGGCGTCGAAGCTGCCCCAGTCGTCGACTAGCGTGAATATGACGTTGGGTCGAATAACCAGCGCCCCTGCATGGGCGAGCGCGAGCAAGGGGTACAGGTGCATGCCGTCGCTAAGTTTCGTCCATATAGAAATGATTCACGTTCACGCGCCGGATGGGGGTGCGCGCGCGCGCGTGCAGTCACTCCTCTTTGCCATCGTGGCATGCATCAAACTAGATGCAATTTCGTCACGGTCACACTTCACAAACTTCACGCGGCGGGCGCGGGCAATGAAAGACGCGACGGCCTCCCTTGCGGCCTCCTGTTGCAACTGCCTTCGCCATGCTAGTTGAGATAGCTTCGGGAAGCGGATATCAAGGTGGTCGAGCTGAGGAGCCTGGCTTGGTGGAGATGCGGATAGCAAAGCGTACACGTGTCCGTCGCGTGATGCTGACTGTGACTGCCATCATTGCCGTCATTGCCATCGTCATCATTGTCTTCGTCGTGATCGTTGCGGGGCGCGCGGACCCCGCACCTGCCGGCAATACGTCCATCAAGGTGGTCAACGTCTCGAGCGTACGATATGCATAAAGCTACTCGACTGCTGGAGCAGCCTGGACTGCACGACACAGACGCACCAGGAGCCCGCACGAGCCGCGGAGCCGGGCCGGCCCGCGGGCGGCGATCGCGGCACGTGTGGTCAACGTCACTCGGTCGTGTCTGTACTACTACTACTAGCCCGGGCGTAGCCGGCCCGCAACGTATACCGTATAGAGAGCCGAGAGGACACTCCGCCTCAGGCTCACCTGGACATGCACGTACCGTACTCTCTCTACTCGTACCGTAAAAAGCGAGATAGCGAGTGGGTGCGGACTGCGGTGAACTAGTCCGTACACGGGGAACGGCTCGCCACCTGCCAGCGAAAGGCGAAAGGCCGCCCGCTCGGCACCCCTCACATGCGGAATCTCAGCCCATACTCCCAGGCGTCGTAAGCTGCAGACCGCCGGCCTGGAGCGCCGCAGTGAGCGCAGCAAGTGCACCACGCGCTCCAACACGCCGCCCGCCCCGCCCCGCCCCCCACCCGCCCCCCCCCCCCCCCCCCCCCCTCCATGCCCCCCCCCCCCCATTCCCCACAGGCACTGCGTTGCGTGTGCACATCGAGGCCACACATCGATACCCATGCGCAGAGACATCCTCATGCATATGCGCCCGGCTGGAGTCGTAATACGGGCTGGAGTCCGGGCGAGGCGAGGCGCGGCGCACGCGCGCGCGCTGCGGCGGGTACATGGCGCACACGGCGCGCTCGTCGGCGGCGCTCACTGCGGCGCTCACTTGTCGCGGTCATCGGGCATGTTCGACGAGAGCCAGTCAAGGCCCTCGTGCAGCCCGTCGCCGCTCGTGGCGCAACAGCTCTGGATGTAACACGAGCGCGAGATGTGCGGCGGGTAGAGCTTCATGAGCTGCGAGATCTCCGCCGCGTTGCATGCATTGGGCAAGTCCTGCTTGTTGGCAAGCACGAGCAGCAGCGAGTTGTGTAGCTCCTCTTCCTTGATCAGCCGATGAAGTTCCGAGGCGGCCTCGGTGAGCCGCGCGCGGTCGGAGGAGTCGACGACGAAGATGAGCGCCTGCGCCGATGCAAAGTAGTGATGCCAGAGCGCGCGTAACTTCTCCTGCCCACCCACGTCCCACACGGTGAACGCGATGTTCTTGTACTCGAGCGTCTCCACGTTGAAGCCGATCGTGGGCACCGTCCGCTTGGGCTGCCCAAGCTTGAGCCGGTACAGGATCGAGGTCTTTCCCGAGTTGTCCAGCCCGAGCATCAGGATCCGCATCTCGCGCTTGACGAGCCGATCGACGAGCCATCGAGAGAACTGCGAGACGAGCCCCTTTTGCTCGAGGGTGAACTTGAGCTTGCCCTCGAAGTCGCCGCCCTCGGATTCGTTCGCGAAGACCATCTTCGCGTCCGTGTTCACAGGGCCCGACGGCTTCTGGATGGGCGCATCACCTGTGAAGAGACGGAGGAGGGGGGGCGAAACGGCGCCGTGGTGAGCACTTGCATGCATTTGTTCGACGGCGTCTGGAAGGACGCGTCACCTCGATCGATCTGGCCGCGCTCCAATCACGTGCAATCCGCGGTGGTGCAATCCGCGCCCATCAATCACGCACCTCGATCGATCTGGCCGCGGTCCTGACGTGGCTGGCTCGCGCTGGCTGGAGCGCCCGCGGTCGCTGCGGCACGCCAACCAGAGTTGGATCGCTCTCGCATCTTACCCACCCAGCCCGCGCCGCGCGGCGTGCCCTTGGTCGTGAGCCACTCCCCCTCGAGCACCTGCCAAATATGGGAGGCACTCAGCATGCAATGAGGGAGGGCGATCAGCACGCAATGCGGGAGGCACTCGGCGTGCCCTTGGTCGTGAGCCGCTCGCCTTCGAGCACCTTCCAAATATGGTATACGGCCATGCAAGCGCACGCAAGCAGAGGTCACTCCGAGGTCACTCCGAGGTCACTCCGAGATCACTCCGAGGACACTCTGATGTCACTCTGATGTCTCTTCGAGGTCACTCAACACGTCATCAGGGGCAAGGCAATCACGTGTGGCAATCACGTGTGGCAATCACCTGTGGCGCCGTCGCGCGCTGCTGCGGAGGCACAGTGAGCAAGTTACGAATGACGCCTTTGGCTTGGTCGCTCACAGTAGCCCATGTGGTTCGGTAGCCGTCGATGGCCTCCGGGAACGCGTATGTGCCTGCGCGGATCAGTTCGAACATCTGCTCGTCGTCGTCGCCGTAAAAGGGCGGGAAGCCGCACAGCACGATGTACAGCACGACGCCGAGTGACCACATGTCGACGGGCTGTGAATACGAGGAACCGCTCGGCTTCCTCGACTTGTCCGACACGTACCTGGGGCACGGGGGGTGAAGGGCGGGGGTGATGGGGGTGATGGGGTAAGCGGCAGGGGGGCAGGCGGGCAGGGGTG
>Ga0210246_101939_pt1 | contig 14283 bp, 7 predicted proteins | sample ChrtobMetaP3_8mM_FD_155469 | JGI IMG/M metagenome (GOLD analysis project Ga0210246, IMG submission 155469) | Chrysochromulina tobin associated microbial communities from unialgal haptophyte culture, Seattle, Washington, United States - P3_8mM | ecosystem: Host-associated > Algae > Haptophytes >...
GGCGTGCGGGGGGGAGGGGGGGGAGAGGGTGGGGGGGGGGGGGGGGGGGGGGGGGGGGGGGGGGGGGGGGGGGGGGGGGGGGGGGGGGGGGGGGGCATGCGCGCGGGTCGCGCGGCGGCGGACATCGCGGGCGCGGTTGCGGAGCATCGGTTCGATTTAGCGCGATCTAGCGCCCGGGCGCCGCGGGGGGACTGACGGGGGCTACAGGCTGCCACACGAATGTGACCATATGGGCTATAGAGTAGCGACCAGCTACCGTCTACCGTACACGCACGTTTTATACCACTTCATGTCTTCAACACAGTTCTGGAGCATAGACCATAGACTGCACCGGCTCCTGGCATACACTGCATACACAAAATCGACGCGACATGTCCCAATCTCGACCAATCTCGATCACACGAATCGCGGCATCTGCGGACAGTGATGGTCACCATTTGTTGCGTACCACACGTGGATCGTCCTTCCTCGGCCAACGGCCCGCGCCCCGAGTCGACCGCCAAACATCCAATGCCGAGTGTGGGCACCATAGTTGCGCTGTGGGAACTCTTCCCGGCGCGTCGGACGGCCCCTGACGAGGCGGGCGGTGTGCTGCGCGCCGGCGCCGCCTCACTCTGATGAGCCCGGCCCGGAGGTCAGGATGAGCTTCTCGCCCACGATGCGCTCGTACATGGCGAGTACGTCCGTGATCGTCGTCTCGAAGTGCGAAGTCGCGTCGTACGATTCGCTGATGTAGACCTTCGACTGGGAGCCATCCTCCACAGGCACCATCAGGTCATACATGTCGTAGAACATTTTGGCGGGCGACGCCGCCGAGATCAGCTCGAGCCCCGCAGCGAGCTCGCGTTGCGCAATGCCCTCGCACGCGCCGGTCGCCGGGCCCTCAATGATGGTCGAGCAAAAGATGATGTACTTGCCCGCCGGCGCCACCTTGTGCGGCGAGCTGCAGCAGAAGAGGTACAGGTCGTTTTTGCGCCCGATGGTGGAGCCCGGGAAGATGACCTGGTACGAGCCCGCCGGCTCCGAACCGAGGTTGGTCGAGGCGAGGGGAGCGTTGACGATTGCGATGCAGCGCACGACGGCGCCCTGCTTTTTCACCAGTGTGGGGAAGTACGACGGATCGCCAATTACGACCGACGCGTTCGCCACCGTATCCATCACCTTGATGCCCGTCGCCACGCCCGCCTCATACTGGACCTCGAACTTGCCTTCGCCGAAGACAGGGCCCTCGTCACCCATCGCGTGATTGAGCATGTAAGTGCCGCCGTGCACGGCCGCCAGGCGGGCAAAGGCCTGTGGCAGCTCGCCAAGACCGTAGAGCGGGTACAGGAACGGTGAGGTCATGCCCGCAAAGCGCGTCTTCGACTCAAGGTAGAGCTGCATCTTCTTGACGATCTCGATCGCCGGCAGCTCGGTGTAAGATTCGTCAAGGTACAGGCAGCACGCATGCGTCAGGAAGTCGATCGTGGCCTGCTCGAGCGCCCAGTACTTGAAAAACTCCTTACCGGTCATCGTGTCCAACTCAAGCTTCTTCTTGGTCATCGTGCCCGCCACCCAAGTCTTGCGGTCCGCCAGCTGCACCTTGGAGACCCACAAGGTGAACTGCATCATGCGGGTCTTCTCCATCATGGACATGAGCGACGACTTCATGGCATCCTCGGGTGTCGCTGGCACCTTGCAGACCTTGCCCGCCTTGTTTGAGTACACGAACGAGCCGTCCACCGGCTTGAACTCGATGTAATTGGACACGCCCGTGTGGATGAGCACCTTGACGAGGTTGCCGCCTGCCATCAGAAACTTGGGGATGAGGTCGATGCTGTAGTCGCGCAGCTTGCCAAGCTCGGCCTCCACGGGCTTCTCTGACGAGCCCATTTTGTCGAAGAACTGAGTGACGTCGAGCGAGGCCGATGCGCCGCCGTAGTACGGGTTGCGGTCCAGGTGCAACACCTTTTTGCCGGCGACCGAGAGCAGGCCGCTCAGCAGGCACTCCTTGAGGCCGGTGCCGAGAACGATCGCGTCCCACTTCTCGCCAAAAGCCTTCTGCCACGTGTCGTCCTCAGCCATCGCTATTGCTGTGATGTCTGCGGTTGGGTGGGGAGAGGCGCGCCGCGTTCAGATTGCTCACGGCCAGAGCACGCCGCGCAGGGTGCGCAAGGACATCACATGAATCCTGAACCAAACACACCAGAATCTCGAAGTGTTCTGTGAAAAATTCCTCATGCTACCACAAGAAGGGGTTTGGGGTCGGTGAATCACGGTGAGCTTCTCGAAAGTCCCATATCTGGCAACTTCGGTACCGGTGGCAGAGGAGAGCCAGGCGATGCCGGTTGGCGACGTGTCGAAGAAGGAAAAGCAGGCGGCGAAGGCGGCGGGAGAGGCGGAGGCGGCGCGGCAGGCGGCGGAGGACGCCGAGTGGGCCGAGGGAGGGAAGAAGGCTAACAAGAAGAAGGAGGCCGAGGCGGAGAAAAAGGCAGCCAAGGCGGAGCGCAAGGCTGAGAACGACGCCTTGGCCGAGGCGGAAGAGGCGGAGCTGTCAGCGCCGAAGCTCACGGGTAACAAGGCGAAACCCGCCAAGATGACGCGCGCCGAAATCGCCGCGCAGGCGATGGCCAAGCTCGAGGCGGAGCAGAAGAGCAAGAAGAAGGAGAAGAAGGCGGTCGAGGTGTCAGGCGGCAACGAGTACATCGGTGTGCTTGCCGAGAATGAAAACCGCGCCGATACAATCTCGGGCTCCGGCGTCGACGACGCCATCGCGGCGCTGACAATTGCGACCAGCGGCGCTGGCAGCAGCGGTGACGGCAAAAAGGTCAACCTGAAAGCCGCCTTCGCCGCCTTCGAGGAGCGCGAGATTGTCCGCCTCAAGGAGGAGAACCCCGGCCTCAAGCTGTCACAGTACAAGGAGCGCGCGTTCAAGGCTTGGGAGAAGTCGCCAGAGAACCCGGCCAACGCGGCCGTCGATCTCTCGTGACGTCCCGGTTTACCACCTTGCACCTATACTTGGTGACTCAGCTCGAAGCCATAGACGCATGTTTGAAACAGTGATAGTTCTCTCATTTTAGGCTAATAAATGCGTATCTGCCGGTCGCGCGCGCGCTTAACATGACGAAGGCTATCGGAACCCCTTTACCGGTACGGTCCCATAAAAGTCACGTACATAAAAGTCAGTCCGGGCCCCGTCGCGTCGGCGTCGCCCACCGAGTCGACGAGGTCGCGCACAGACACCTAAAACCACACGCCCGATCGTCAATCTTGAATCTCAATTCTGATTCCGGCCGTCTCGTGTCCATGGTCGGCACTTCCTCGCTGCCTCCAGCATTGCAGCTCGCCGCACCGCTCTTCAAGGAGGCCAGCTTGCTCGACGTGGCGCGCTCCGTGTTCGCTACTGCAGACGCCGGCGGCTTCCGAGTCTACATGGACGACGCGTGCGGCACGCCAGCAGACTGGCGAGATCACCTGCGTTTGTCGAGCTTTGTGATCAACGTGAGCAATGCACGCACCCAGCAGGCTCCACTGAACTCGACCCTACACGGACAGAAAGAACGCATTGAACCGATTATGGATTTCAAATACGGCGCCGAGAGCTTCATTCCCCACCAGATCGCCGCAAGCCCCTTTGTCACCTCGGACTGGCGGCGAGCCAACGCAAGCCTCGTCGTCTTATATGCACATGTCTACGGTGGGCCGGTCTTTGGGCCGGAGCGGTGCCGCCAGGCGCTCGCGAAGCGTTCAGAGGCTTGGCGCGCAACTGGCGGCAAGCGCCACTTTTTTGTGCTCACGGGCGACTTTGGCATTTGCGACCACAGCGGCCACATGGTCGTCCCCGAGATGTTCCGACATCACATCATCGCGACCCACGGCGAGGTGGAAGGCCACCACTGGCACTGGGGTAGTGGCCCCTCGTTCCCATGCTTTGTGCCGCAAAAAGATATCAGCATCCCACCATCGAACATGCAACAGCGGCCAGCTTTGATGGAGCACTTTCTAGGGCGAGCGATGTCGTCGTCACCGTCCTTAGGATCAGCGACGGCGGCCCCTACCGCCGCCTCGCCCGTTGGTGGTGGATCTCCGCCGACCTTCACCTTAGGATCAGCGACGGTGGCAAGCCCGCGGAAGAGGACTTTGCTCGCTTTCTTTGCCGGGGCGGGCGAGTTCCGACTCGGCAAGCGCCAGGGACGCCAGCTCATGTTGCGCTTCTGGGGCTATGGCGCGGACCAAAGCATACGTGCCGTCGCGCGGGTGCCGCGCGCGCAGATGTTGGGCAACATGTCGATCTCCAAGTTTTGCCCCATCTTTGGTGGCAACTCGCCATGGAGCACTCGGCTCGTCGAGATCATGTCGAGTGGTTGCGTCCCCGTCTTCTTCAGCGCGTGGCTCCCTCCATTCTCGCGAATCTTGGATTGGGACCGCTTCAGCGTGCGCGTGCCCAGCCTAGACATGGTCCCAGATCTCAAATCCATCCTCGAACGTCAGCCCTACGAGAAGCTCGCAGCCAACGTGCCGCTGGCGCTCGGGGCGATTTGGTATCGCCTCGAGGGAGGCTATCAGGGCGACGATCTGCTCGCCTTCCTGCTGCTGGAGATGCACCTTGCGCTACTCGCGGCCGCCGTGAAGCCGCTGGCGCAGCTCGCCGACGAGATTGTTGGCATGCCGCTGCACCTTACGCACTTTGAAGACGACGTGCTTGCCAACCGCAGCTCAGACGGGTCGCAAAAGGCTCTGATGCTGCCGCCAAAGGTTCAGACTCTCGTCGCTCGTGCGGTAAGGGGCTTTCCGCCGCAGTACCGAGGTGGCATCACGATCGTGAGCAACCGAACCAAGCGTTCGCGCGAGCAGGTGTTTCGGTGCGTGCCCATGATGGAGAATGGCCACTCATACCGTGCGTCAGACCCGCACGTGTTTCGCGACGGCGAGCCGGACGAGCGCGATACCCGTCTGAATGGCGTCACCGGATGGGAATGCCGTGACATGCAGGGGCGCTCGAAGGAGGAGCCGGACGATCCAGTATCGCCGACGCAGGTGCCGCTGAATCAATCGCTTGTACGAGACAACCGCGAGTTCTTCCTTAACCGAAAGGGGCGTGGCAAACTCCCTAAAGCCGGGCGAGCGTGACCAAAGAGATTGACTCAGCGTGACGTGAGCTGATTTCCGGCGTGAGCGCGACGTGAGACCGAAACATGGACCGTCATAGGACCGTCAGAAGCCACAGCGGTTGCAGTCTCATGGATCCGATCCGTAGCCGCCGAACCTGACGGTAGTAGCTGCCTCCCGGATGCCCTCATACGCCAACATTTGGTCATTGCGCATCCGCGCTCTGGAGGGATACTGTATCGTGGAGTGAGTAGCCTCAGGTTTCGGGTCCCGCCTCGGGGGGAGTTAGGAGTCAGATGAAACCACATCGCCTGGTCCAACGAACCTCATTCGACCTTCTCTGGTTTTTGGGAATCTACCTTATCTCGAAGGATTCTCCCCATCGACTGCAAGATGGTGGAAGATCGGACCTTCTTATAGAAGCTCGCCCTTCGACGCCCCATGGCTGAGCGCCCTGGCACGCACCAGGAGCTCGCCGGCCTCGACATGGCCCTGCTGCTCAAGGGCTTTGAGGGTGGTGATGTCGCGGACGACGCGAGCGGTCGCGGGAGCAGCAACAGCGGCAGCGTCCCGAAGGTTGGACAAACAATGTCAACCAACGAGATGCTCGCAGGTGCTGGCAGTAGCTGGATGCCTGGCCATGCCGGCAAGGGGCCTGAATCATCTCAGGCGGCCAGCGCTGGCAATATGCACATGTCCCAGCAGGCGCTCCTAGGCTCAGGCCAGCGCTATCCTCCGGCTACCGCAGAGCGACTGCTCGCCTTCTACCAGCTGCGTCAGATGCAGGCGGCGCAGCAGGCGCAGGCGGCGCGGCAGCAAGCGCACGAGGCTGCGGCGGCTCACGTGGGGGAGGAGCAGAAGACTGCCGTGCACCTCGCGAGCGCGGGCGCCAGTGTCGCAGGCTCGTCGGTGGGACCTACTGGAGACCCTGACGAGTCAGGCGAACAGGAGCAGGAGGAACAGTGGAGGCTCTTGCAGCAGCAGCAGCAGCAGCAGCAGCAGGAGGAGGAGGAGGAGGAGCAGCAGCAGCAGCAGGAGGAGCAGCAGCAGCAGCAGCAGCAGCAGGCTCAATCGCTGCAGCAGCTGTACTACTGGAGCCTCCTGCAGCAACAGCAGCAGCAGCAGCAGCAGCAGCAGCACCAGCACCAGCTGCAGCACCAGCTGCAGCACCAGCTGCAGCAGCAGCAGCAGCAGCAGCAGCAGCAGCAGCAGCAGCAGCAGCAGCAGCAGCAGCAGCAGCAGCAGCGAGAGGAGCAGCGGTGGGAGCAGCAGCAGCAGTCGCTTCCGAACTCGCCGCAGCAACAACCTCAATCGCAGCATCAGCAGCAGCAGTTGATGGTGCAGCAGCAACAGCAGCAGCAGATGTATTTACTTGCCCTTTACCGCCAGCTTCAGCAGCAAGGGCATCGGGAGCAGCTGCTGGACCAGCAGCAACAGCAGCAGCAGCAGCAGCAGCAGCAGCAGGAGCAGCAGGATGCGGCGAGGTTACAGCAGCAGCAGCAGCAGCAGCAGTTGCAGCAGCAGCAGCAGTTGCAGCAGCAGCAGCAGCAGTTGCAGCAGTTGCAGCAGTTTCTGCAAATGCAGCACTTGCGACAGCTGCTCGCGCAGCATCAGCAGCAGCAGTTGATGGCGCAGCAGCAGCAGCATCAATCTCAATCGCAGCTTCAGCAGCAGCAGTTGATGGCGCAGCAGCAGCAGCAGCAGCAGCAGCAGCAGCAGCAGCAGTTGATGGCGCAGCAGCAGCAGCAGCAGCAGCAGCAGCAGCAGCAGCAGCAGCAGCAACAGTTGATGGCTCAGCAGCAGCAGCAGCAGCAGCAGCAGCAGCAGCAGCAGCAGCAGCAACAGTTGATGGCTCAGCAGCAGCGGCAGCACGTGGAGGCGTCGCAGACGTCGCAGGCCTCGTCAGCACAGGAGGAGACGGTGGCCGGCGGGGAGGCGGCGCCCACGTCCGACGCGGGCAGCGAGCCGCGCGGTGGTATGGCCTTGCAAATGCCTGTAGAGGCGAGCAGCAGCAGCGGCGGCGCTGGTCTCGCTGCCCCTGTCGCCGCCGCCGTCTCTTCCCCCAACACCGCTGCTTGGAGCGACTCGTCGTCACAGAACGCGGCGGCTCTGCTTGGGCATCCAGCCCTGATGGCATACGTGCAGCAGCTGAGTGCCGGGCTGGGGGGTGGCGTGCTCAACGAACAGGCGGCCGGGGTCACTGACCCGTTCACCAGCCTCTGGATGCACTACGTCTCGGCGCTCCACCACCAGAATACTGTGCATCCCGCGATGGCCGCTAGCCTGCACGGCGCTGGGGGCGTGGGCGCCGGGCTGCCAGGCGCCCCTAGCGCCCAACATGGCGCCCCTGGCCTCGGCGCGGGTCGTGGCGTCGGCCTGGGCGCCGAAGCATTCGGAGCGCCCGCTGTGGGCGCAGGCACCGCAGGCCCGACGGTCGAGGCACGCGGCCTGTCGTCGGGGCATGGGCCGGGCTCCCGTGGCGGGCGAGGCTCCCGTGGTGGCCGTTCCAACGCCAGCGCCGCCAGCGCCGAGGCCTCCGGCGCCGCAGCGGGCACGATGGCGGCTGGGCGCGGCGGCGCGGCGGCTGGGCGCGCCTCCTCACGCCGCGGCGTCAAGCGCGCGGCCGACGATGAGGCGGAGGGCGGCGGCGCCCCCTCGGCACGTGCCGGTACAAGCGAATCCGCTCACGACGGAGGAGCGGCGGCGGTAGCGGCGGCGACGACGAGTGCGAGCGCAGCAGCCGGCGGCGACGCCGACGACGACGAGGGCGGCGAGAAGAAGCAGCGCTTCGTCTGGTCAAAGGAGGTACATCAGCGCTTCTGCAAGGTGGTGCATGCCCTCGGCATCGACTCGGCCAAACCCCAGAAGATCGCCGAGGAGTTGGCACGGCTCGCTCCGGATGCGCCCGGGCTCCCGACTCGCCAGAACATCAAGAGCCACCTCCAAAAGTACCGTCTGCTCCTCGCGAAGCAGCGCGACGAGGGCGACACGCTCGGGCTCGGGCTCGGCATGTTCGACACCAAATCGGGCATGTTCGAGACCAAATCGGGCATGTTCGAGACGAAGCTCGACAGGTACGACGCGCCCAGGGCGCCGCGCGAGCGACTCGCCGACCGGCGGTCTTCCCTGGGCACTGGCGCTGGCCTCGGAGGCGGCCTCTCAGGTGGGCTGAGCCATCTCGGGGTTGGCCTCGGTGGCGGCCTCGGTGGCGGACTGTGTGGCGGCCTGGGCGGCGGCGGCCTTGGCGGCCTTGGCAGTCTCGGCGTCGGCGTGGGCGAGCTTGCCTCGGATGGCCGTGGCGCCGTCACGAGCGCCGTCTCGAGCGCCGTCTCGATGTCCACCCCGTTCGAGTCCGACCTCGTGCAGCGCTTCAGCCAGCGACTCCCCCCTTCGATAGCTGGGAACCTGGCGGGTGGAGCCGGCGGCGGATTCGGCGGCGACCTGGGGACGCTTGGAAGCTATGCGGCTCCATTCGGAAGCTATGCCGGTGGAGGCGGCAGGACGTCCGCGCATGGATCCAGCGTCTCCCACGGCAGCTCCAAAGCGAGTGGGACGCGTACCACCTCCACCCATCGCCTTGCCGGCTCTCGTGCCGGAGGGATGGGCGCTGTCGCGCCGTCGGCCGAGCAGTCGACGATCGACGCGTTTGGCGCCATGGTGGGCGTGGAGGCGGACGACGACGGGCCAGGCGTGGCCTCCTTCCCTCTGGCGCAGAGCTTCGACCTCGCGGACATCCAGGCGAGCACCGGCTTCGACTTTGGCGTCCTCGGCAGCAGCTGCCTCACGCTTCCCTCGGGCGGATCTTCAGCGAGCGAGGTCGGGCGAGATCGCACGGACACGCATGGCCACGGCAGAGCACAGCGCAACACGAGTGCGGGCGGCGGGAGCACGGACACGGGCGGCAGCCGAGCGCTCAACACGACGCTTATCGGGCTCAGCTCCCTCGGCGGAGTTGGTCACTCCGTCCCCTCACCCCACCACAAAGGCACGACGATGCCCAAGCATGGCGGCGGCAGTAGCGGCGGCGGTAGCGGCGGCGGTACCGGTAGCAGCGGCGACGGCCTTGAGCGTGACAGCCATGAGGGCTCGTCACCGCCGAGCGATGCCGCGCAACCAGACTGGTTCATGAGCTGAGCCGCATTCGTGAGTGGGGCCGTGGCCGTTAAGCGTCGTGTTGAGCGCTCGTGGCCCACACACCGGGGCGTCGTGTTGAGCACTCGGGGCCGTGGCCGAGCCCACACACCGGGGCACCACAGGCCGCAGGGGCGCGTAGGCTGGCCAGGCCACAAGGCATACACAGCTTACGCCCGGGACGGCACTCTAGTGTGAGGACAGAGAACGACGGCGAGAGTATCACGAGGCCGCAGGGGGAAGCATAGAGGCATACGGGGAAGCATAGAGGCATACCATGGCGAGCACGCCGGACGCCGCTGCAGCCGCCACATGTGGGCACGCATCAGCGGGCGACGGGGAGCTCCTTGGTACAGGTAACGTGGCAGAGGACGGAGTGCGAAGAGGAGACGCGGAGAGTAGCGTATGCGCGGGCGACCCCCACCTGAACTAAGTCGTCGTCCCTGTTGTGTGGCATTATGTTGCTAATGTTGCAGCGAAATAACAAATTTTCTAGCGCGGGGACGGGAGGGACCGCGTGTTAACTGACCGAGGGACTGAGTGACGTCGTTTCTTAACACGACAGACGCGACAACCGCGGTGCTACGGCACTGTTACTGCCGTGAGAAGGTGGACGAAACGTTCGGCGGTACGGAACCGGTACGTGTGTCCCGTGTGTGTCCCGGCTCCCACCGTTTTACCGGTTCGGTCTCTGTTTCGGCAAACATGACGTGGTACACGATAAGCTTCTAGACGCAAGAACAAAGAAGGATGGCCGACGACCCGATGCCGGCTCCGGGCATCGATGATCCGATGGCGATTGTCGTCGAGAAAGGTGAGACGGAGAAGCAGCTCAGTGGGCGTCCGGAGGGAGTACCATTGGATGCGGTCGACATTTCGGGCGATGGCGGCCTTTGCAAGCGCATCCTCGTCGCCGGAGATCCGAGCGAGGGTACGCCTTTCAAGGGCGCAGAGGTTCAAGTCCATTATGTCGGCACGCTGGTGTCAGACGGAAGCAAGTTTGACTCGTCGCGCGACAGGGCGGGAAATTTCAAATTCAAGATCGGAAAGGGTAATGTGATCAAGGGCTGGGACGTGGGTGTGGCCACGATGCTCAAGGGCGAGAAAGCGGAGCTGTACTGCCGGTCGGACTATGCATATGGCGCAGAGGGCTCGCCTCCCAAGATCCCGGGCGGTGCGACGCTCAAGTTCGAGGTGGAGCTGCTCTCGTGGGCCGAGCCTGAGAAGCAAAAGTGGGAGTACACTGCCAGGGAGAAGATTGACAAAGCTACCGATATCAAAACGGTGGCCACCACCGCTTTCAAAGCAGAAGAATGGTGGGCCGCTCGCGAAAAGTACGACGAGGCGGCGGAGTGGGTGGATCGCGATTCAATTGCGCGATCTAAGGGCCGCGAGGACGGGGACAAAGAGCCAGCAGCCCAAGAGCTGCACGTGGCCTGCTTGCTCAACGCCGCGCAGTGCTCTCTCAAGCTTTCCGACTGGCCGATGGCGTCCACTGTGTGCACCAGAGTGCTCGGCCTGAAAGAGTTGCCGACGCCGTCTCGTATCAAGGCGCTCTTCCGGCGTGGCACGGCTCGGCTTAAGATGGCGGACTTCGATGGTGCACGCGCGGACCTCAAAGAGGCTTGCACTCTCGACCCCAAATCGAAAGAGATTCGCGAGGTGTACGGTTCCATCAAGGAGGCCGAGGCCGCCGCCAAGCAGTCTGAAAAGGGCCTGTTTGCGAAGATGGTCAAGGGCGCCGGTGGCATCAAGAAGAAGCCGCCGCAGGGAGTCCCATCGGATGCGGTCGACATTTCGGACGATGGCGGCCTTTGCAAGCGCATCCTCGTCGCCGGAGATCCGAGCGAGGGTACGCCTCCGAAGGGCGCCCAGGTTCAAGTCCATTATGTCGGCACGCTGTTGTCCAATGGCAGCAAGTTTGACTCGTCGCGCGACCGGCCGGGCAACTTCTCGTTCAAGCTTGGAATGGGGAGGGTCATCAAGGGCTGGGACGTGGGTGTGGCCACGATGCTCAAGGGCGAGAAAGCGGAGCTGTACTGCCGGTCGGACTATGCATATGGTGACAAGGGGTCGGGCCCCAAGATCCCGGGCGGTGCGACGCTCAAGTTCGAGGTGGAGCTGCTCTCGTGGGCCGACGGCGCAGACATGCCTGATGATGATGACGACGATGCGGACGACATGAGTGGCGCGGAGACGAATGAGGACGACGAGCCTATGGCAGATGAAGCCAAGGACGAAGCCAAGGACGGCGCCAAGGATGGAGCCCAAGGTGAAGCCGTGCCCATCGAGGACGACGAGCCTATGGCAGATGAAGCCAAGGGCGGAGCCAAGGACGGAGCCAAGGATGGAGCCCAAGGTGAAGCCGAGCCCATCGAGTGAGCGCCATGATGAGCGCATCCGCTCAAACACCGCAGGGCTCGTACATCACCGTTCTCGACGCGCTGTGCATGTAGCCTTGGCCCAGTAGGCAACTGTAGCTCAGGACTCCCCGCCAACTTCGTTCGTAGATTCCCGAGCACCATCCACCGCAAGAGACGTCAATGAGCTCGTTTTTGATTCCGCGTTTCGTTCGTAGATTCTCGTAGCGTAGCGTACGGCTTTACGAGGTTAGGTACGTAAGATCGGTTTTTGATCGGTTTCTTAGTGACAAGTACACCTCGTGCGAGCACACGCGCGCCGGCGCCGGCGCGCCGCCGCGGCGGGCCGCACCCGGAAGGGTACCCGGAAGCCGGAAGACCGCGCAAGCGCGGCGGGCCGGCGCGCGGCGGCCAGGGACGAGGCTCGAGGGAGGGCGGGCCCGGCTTAGCGGCTTTTCCCGTCCGCCGACCGGGAACGACACAGCGCGACACATACACGATACAGCACTATAGGTTTACGCGCCATGACTATACGGAGATCTGGTACCGGTAGCCCTAGTGACGAAACCCCCTGGTTGCCTAATAAATATAAATAGATGACGAAACTCTGCGTGGTTAGTGACGAAACTTCGACGAACCTTTTCCCGCACTTTTTCTAATATCATACGCGCTATATATTTCGGACTTTATTGCTAAGCACACTCGATCGGGCGTACCCGGGCGGCACGTCGATCAACGATGCGCGGAAACGTTCGTTAAAAATTCCTTCCCGCGGTTCCGCGCCAGCCTTCCTCGAATCGTCGCGCAACCGCGGTCCGGCCGCGCCGCGCGCGCGCCGCGCGCCCCGCTCCGCAGCCGCGCACCGGCACGCCCCCCGTGCCATGACGCCCCATGTGACGCCCCCGCCGCGCCTAAGCCGCGCCTGGCAGTGTGGTAGAGGGCCCCGGCGCCACGCGCCACGGGGGGCGCGAGGACCGGGGACCAAGTCGCAGACGAGAGAGAGACGACATTACGCCACCGACGTCGCGTCCACTGACAACTCGATAGAGACAGTCCACCGCGCTCCGAAGCTCTCCTCTTACTATCAAAACTTGAAAAGCCGAGTACCCGGCGCGGCTCCGCCGCCCTCATCGTTCGGTTTTGTCAAAAACTCGGCCGCGTGGGGTTGTGACCCGGATACTCTGACCCACGAGCCCCGTCCCTGCAACTTGGGGTCTTCAAAATGCCTCGTGCGGCGAGTCCTGCAAGCCATCCCGCGCCAACCACCAGCGGCCCGCGTCCTCGGCTTGCACCGCGAGTGGGATCCCATCGGGCACGAGTCCGCTCTCACTCACGAGCGAGAGCACGAGGGTCAACCGGTCCTCCGTGTGTGTGTTCGCCCGGCCGCGATGGACCACGTTGGGCGAATAGACTGTGACGGTGCCTTCGGGCACGGCCACGATGACCGAGGGTGCAGCCTGCTCGTCCGTGGGCTCTGTGTGCGTGTGGCTGGCCGGCTGTACCTCGAGCGCGCCCTGCTGGGCACCCGTGTCGACGAGGGCGATCTGGACTGACACGATGCGACCGTCCAACACGTTGTCGTCGCGGTGCCACGCTTGCGCCGCGGCCCCCGGGCTCGCACGCATCACGCCAAGCTCGAGTAGCAGCAGCTGCTCCGCCTGCAGCGCCGCTTCCAGGAAGGGCCAGAGTACCGTAGCCGAAAGCTGGCTGAGCGCATCCGTCACCTCGTGGCTCACTGGGAGGGCACGCAGCGCTCGCTGCGCGGGCGCACGGATGTTGGCCGTTCGATCGATCGTTGATACAGCACCGCGCTCCACCGGCAGCAGCAATGCCTGTGCGTGTCCCCTCAGTGCTCGTACCGACTCAGCCGACAGGAGCGAGGGGAACACGACGACGCCGTGCCGTCGCCACAAGCTCAAGGCTTGGAGGGTCGCGCCAACGGTCGGGCCCGCAGCCGTAATCACGCGAGATACATTCAGATCTTGGAGTGTACGTGCGGGCGCCACTCCTGCATGCAATGAGGGAGGACATCAGCATGCCATTCGGGAGGCAATCAGATCTTGGAGCGGGCGGGCGGGCGGTACTCGGCTTCGCCCCCACCCCCTAGGCCTGCAAACATGCCATAGGGAGGCAATCAGCATGCAATGAGTGAGGTTCGCTCACCCCCTAGCCCCTCTAGCCCTGCAATTGCCATGGCCATCTGGTCGCGACCAAACGTGGCTGCATCGGAGGTACGCTCAGGCATCAGCCTCCACGCGTGTTCAAACGATACCCGAGCTCCACCACCGTCGTCACCGCCACAGCCGCCGCCGCCGCCGCCGCCGTCGCCGCCAGCATGGGAGCTCAACGCAGCACTCTGCTCAGCCCTCGCCTGCACCGTGCCTAGCCGCGCGTACGCCTTCGCTCTCGCGGGCGAGAGACGAATCGCGTGGGCGTAGGCCTCGCCTGATGATGGGCGCAATCTCCATAGGGCACTGATGAGGGGCGCAATCTCCATAGGGCACTGATGAGGGGCGCAATCTCCATAGGGCCCTCAGACGGAATCGGGTGCCATCAGGTGTCATCAGACAACTCGCGACGGCGTATAAGGCCTCACACTCGCAGGCGTACTCGCAGGCGTACTCGCAGGCGTACTCGCAGGCGTACTCGCAGGCGTACTCGCAGGCGTACTCGCAGGCGTACTCGCAGGCGTACTCGCAGGCCG
>Ga0210246_101941_pt1 | contig 14279 bp, 13 predicted proteins | sample ChrtobMetaP3_8mM_FD_155469 | JGI IMG/M metagenome (GOLD analysis project Ga0210246, IMG submission 155469) | Chrysochromulina tobin associated microbial communities from unialgal haptophyte culture, Seattle, Washington, United States - P3_8mM | ecosystem: Host-associated > Algae > Haptophytes >...
CCCCATATGCCCAATACCCCTTCCCCCTGGTTGGGCCCCTGTGGTAGCTCTGCCAACAGTCTCATCACACGTTGAGTTCACGGCCGCTTAACTGTTGGGGTCAAGCGGCATGATGCTACGTTCTGCGACTTTGCTCGGCCTAGTGCTGCGCGGCGCGACTGCCTTCGTCGTCGCCGGGGGCACCGCCAACGCACGCAACTGTTGTGCCACCTACCGCCGTGCCGCACCACCCGCACTGCAAGAGCAAAAGTTCGATCCGTCGGCGCAGCAGTTCGACCTGCTCTCCCTTCGGAGCTATCGACGAGACACAATTCTACAATATGATGCCACCAATCAGTCTGAGCCGTTGCGGATTGCCCTGACGCTCTTCGGCATCCTCTTCTCGCTCTGCGTCCCCACGCTTTTCGGAGAGACGCAGGATGCCGCGACGACGACAGCCACCGCTGCTGCCGGCACCGCAATCTCAGGCACTCTCTTCCTACGCAACCGAGCGGCGAGGTCCGCACGGATGGCCAAGATCGACCGCGAGTACGCCATGGGCGCTCTGCGCGTCGTCTATCGTGGCTTGCGCACAAACCCGCTCACCGATCTTCGTGACAAGCGCCGCGTAGTCGCCATCGTGGGCACGCGGGAATTCGTCGACGCGGCCGTCGCCGAGGCGCGTGTGTACCGTCGCCGCCTCGCCGCGGCGAATGCCGTGATCGTGCCGGTCTACACGACCGATGACAGTGCCGGTGGAGCGGCCAGCGGCGCTGGCACCCCGGTGGGCGAGGCGGAGAGCCGGTGGCTCTACGCGGCCGCTGAACCAGAGGCCTGGCGGAGTTACTTCAACGAGCTCCTCTCGTCACGTGGAATGGCCCTCGAGGCGGGCGGCGCGTGGCTCGGCCTGAACTACAAGGGACGCTCGTTCGGCTCCGCCAAGGGCGCGCCGCGTTGGGACGAGCTGCTCGGAACGGCGCTCCAGCCGAGTGGTGATGGGTTTGGCGAGTTCAAGGAGCTGGCTACGGACACGTCGGCTGCCGCGGCCGAGGCAGCGGCGACGGCCGTGGCCATGGGTTTGGTGTATGCGGGGAGCACATCGACGGCGATAGCCGAGGCGAGAGGACTGCTGGACGTCCAAGAGGCGTTCTACCAAGCGCTGACCCGCAAGGATGTGGTCACGATGGAGAGGCTGTGGAAGGGGGCGCCGGCGGATGCGAGCGTGTCCGAGGCGATCGCGCAAGGCGCGCGGATCGAACCGTGGGCGATGAACTCGCCGTCCTTCCCACCCGAGGGCATGCGCGCCACCGACCGCGACGCGCTCATCATGAGCGCAGATGAGGCGTGGACCACCGCCATCGAACGGCCGAGTGAAGGCGGCACGCTGCTCGCCACACAACGCTGGCGACGCGGCGCCGACGGCGAGTGGCTGCTTTGCACGCATCGCTACATCCCATGGAGCGCAGATGGTGCGACGGCGGTTGTGACGCTGCGCTGTGACGGCCGTGGCTGCGTACTCCTCGGCCGGGAGATCAACACGCGGGACCGCCGTGGTGCCGTTCTATAATAGAGCGAATACAGGTTACAGCCGAGCGGGTGGGAACACCCCGCGACCCCGGCGCGCGGCGGGACTGCTGCGGAGGGGACAGCGACCAGCTGATGTATTTCCCGAGCGTCGCCTCGGATGCTCTCTCGGGTCCACTGTCGCTCGCGCAACTCGGGTGTCTGGTTAATTTTCGCTGCGGTGCGCGCGATTTGATCTGTTATCTCCACGACCCGACCCACCGCCAGCACGGACGCGACTCGCGAGCACGGACGGACGACAGATCACAGTTAGATCGGGAGATCGCAAACCAAGTCGAAGACCGCGCGTACGGGTTCACACCAATCTTCTGACATGTAACCAATTGTCACACACTGAGGACTGGCCGTTATAGTACCTCGAGGTTTTGTCGCCATGTTCACACCTGCGGAACGAATTTTTACAAGTCGAATGGAGAATCAATGCAACCCATCTCCTCCCACGGAGCACGACCCATCTCCTCCCACGCTAAGCACGCTCCCGCCCGAGTTGCAGCTGCTCGTCCTCGAGCAGCTGAGTTTAGCACGAGATCTGCGTTGCGCGCTCCTTGTGTGCAGAGCGTGGCTAGCACCAGTCTCGTCGGTCGCGGCGAAGCGGCTTCTGTACGTGGCTCCGACAGCTCACGTTGCTTTACGCATTGACCGCAATGGCGACACCAGGGCATTTGTTGTAGGAGGACATCTCGGCTTTACAGGCAGCATCTTGCATGTGGGCGGGGTTCTACGCATCCTCGACTGTGCCGAAAAGCTGAGCGCCCGCATTGGCCCATGGCCAGCTAACCGCAGGTGGCGAGACGAGTGGGCAGCCTTGAGGATGGCGCAGGCGCGGCTGCTCGCCCGTAACAATGGAACGCTCGCTGCGTTCGAAGAGCGGATGGGAAGTATGAGCCGCAGCGAGCTGGATGCAATCTTCTCCTCGGGCGGGCTGTCCATTGGCAAAGAGGCGGAAGACTCATACGCCAGCTCGATTGCGTGGAAGCTCGAGCGCCGCTGGCCGAGGGAGACGGCCATCGCGGTCTCGCTCCTTTCCAGCCGCTGCGCGTCCGCGCTGACCGAGAGCATCCGAGAGCGCCGTTCCGACTTTGCCGCGAGCTGTTGGACCCTGTGCATGGCCCTCTGGGAGCGCGCGTGGCTCCAAGAGGACCTCACAAACGCCGCTGACGGGCATCCCGCGCCCAGGGCGGAGGAGTTGCGTCCGGCGCCCGTCCCGCCCGGCATCGGGTCCGATGAGGTGCCTCCGGCAGAGGAGCTGCCTTGGGCACCAGAGGCGCATTCGACCCTTCATCCTTCGCCTTCGACGCTCGTCGCGGCTCCCAGACTCACCCCACCACCGAGTTGTTGCTACCTAATGCTCGACGGCGAGTTTGGGCTAGCCACCGACGACCCTACGTGGGAGGTGCTGCGGGCACGCGACGTTCAGCTCGGGCTCTCCTTCACGACCTGCAACGTCTGCTTTGCGATGGAGGCCAATGAGCAATCCTTCCCGAATGGCGACGGTTTCCACGCGCCCATCACTACGTGGGGTCGGACAGGCTACGAGCTCGCGCGCTCCGACCTCGTGTGCTTTCGCCCAGGCCGAGGCCACGTAAGCCACGGGCCGCTCGTCGCGACGGACGAGGCCATCTATCGCTTACCTCCGCTGCTCAAGATGACGCTCGTGGCGATCGACGAGGCGGGTGAGTGGGAGGCGCGCGACCAAATCTTCGTGCAGCGTCGGTTATTCACCGTCGTGGCCGATTGGGCCGACTTCGGACCTGAGCCGCATCCTGCTTGCGACAGAAACGAGACGAGGGAGTCCTGACTCGCATTGCCGACCTTTCTTGTACGAGCGCTGCGCGCGGTCGCCGGTCGGAACCCCTGTGCACTGTGCGCATGAAAGCTCCAGATGCGCGCCGGGCCTCAGTCGAATCATCGTTGTGGGCGCTTGTCGGGAGCGATCGGATGTCTCGACCCAGTCTCAGTCTGCCCAGTCTCGAGGTATCCTGAAGTGTTGTAAAGTTGTTGGCCGAATGGTTAAACACGGTAGCCCGGGGTTATAATAATTTCGCGCCGTAACCGAACGCGCAAGGCCGGGCGGGGCCGCGCAGCCCCTTGCAGTGTGCGGGACGAGAGAGCGTCATTCTTGTGAGGGATTCCGTACAAGCTACAACACTACACCCCCGCGCGTCCGCGCGCGCCGCGGTGTCCAATCTCCAGACACGTTTACGCCCTTAAGGGCAGGCGCGCACACACGCGCACCCATCAAATGACGCGGCGCGGAGCCCGAGCTGGCACGCGGGAAGCTGTGCGGGTGGATGTGAGGGGAGCCACCGTCGAAGCCACCGGAAAGGACGGGAGGCCGCACACGACAGGAGCGAGGAGGCCCGCGAGTTGCCCATCAGTGGAAAACGTGCGCTACGAGAATGTTCTCGCCACGAAGCCAGACCTTCACGAGGTGTCAACTGTCAGTTTCGTTGTCGGTACAAGCTGCGGCGCGCGATGGCCGACGGCAATCGTCCATGAGGTCCTGTTCCACAACATGCGGCACAAGCGGCGTCGCGTCATGTAGTGAAAGAATTTCCGATCAGACATGCCAGCGTGGTCGTCCAGCTTGGAGAAACCGCCAAAGTAGGGAGACATCACCGAAGTGCCATTCACCTCCCAGCGGTTGCACGGATACTTTTGCACGAAGGTTGGCGTCCGATTATAGAAGCGCAGTAGAAAGTGGCTGTAGGCAATGTCCTCGCCGTTACCGCGCGTGCTCGCCAGCGTGGTGGCGTAGTTGTCGTAGTGGCGAACGAAGGCGTCGTTGAACGCACGCGACGTCGACGCGAATAATGTGAGCAGCACGTTGAACTTGGCGCGTGCCCAAGCGTATGGCCGTCGCATATCGCCCCGAATTTGGTAGCCCTTTTCCTCATTACACGTCCGCTTATGTTGTCCGTAGATGCCGATGGGCTCCTTCAAGGCCTTCGCCGCTAGCAAGCACAGTTGCCTCTCGCACGGAAACTCGTCGTCGTCGAGGTGCACGAGGACGGTGCCACTGGCGCGCCGCGCCGCGAGGAAGCGCGAAGCTGGCCCATAGATCGTGTCCCACTCTCCCATATCGGCCACCGTCGTCATGTTGGCTGCTTGTGGGGTCGTCAGTCGCAACATATCGTGCACTTGCGCTACGCACGGTCCTGCCGTCGTGATCATGACCTCGCGGACGCAGCTCATGTTACCAAGATTGTCAGCGAGCAGCTTCAACCGATCGAGCCGTTTGCAGAGCGTCGGCACGACAACGGTCGTGAAGCCGCCTGTCAAATACGCATAGGAGAGCCACCAGTCCCCTTTCCTGACGGTATCAAAGTCGTCGAATGGAAAATCTTTGACTAATTTCATCGTCTCCAAACGCATTGGCCTGTAGTTTGGCAGGTGGCAACGACCGCATGTCCAGTCACAACCCCACTCGTTGCACCGGCCTTCCGCCTTCATCTGTGCGCAGCGCCCTGGTGCGATGCGAATGTCTCGACATTTATAATGACCATGATGCTTGGCGTGGCATGGGACAGCGCTGATGGCAATTGCTGCCAAGGCTCGAGGTAACATCCATAAAGGACTCATCGCGGCCACCAAGCATAGGTGCGCAAGGTCGGCCCTGTTAGCGGAGGAAAGGACGCATCGCGCTCGGTGAGGCGTCGTCTCGTGAGCCTAATTTGTCAAGACTGCGTCAAGTCAAGACAAGACGAGACAGAAGTCAAAATCAGCATGACTGCCTCGAGCTGCTTCACCACGCGCGAACAACAGTGTTCGTGTATCGGCACTTTCAAGACCGGCCTAATTAATCAGAAATTCCTTGGAGATTCGCATAGTGGAATCAGTCTCGACGCCCGCCTTCTATCCGCCTAAATGCCGCGGCGAATGATGAGAAGATTGTGTCCAGTCGTTCTGAGCGCATTGATCGCGCCGATCATCTCGTTGCACTTGCCCACCGTGCAAGTCGCCGAGAGCCTGCGGGCCCTGGATGCGACGGCCGGTCGGCACAGAACCGTCAGCTGCGTGGCAGCGGTGCGGAGGACCCGTTTGGCTAATTTGCCCAGCATGTCAGCAGCAGCAGATGGCCAGGCTCGCGACCCCGAGGACGAGCCCGATTCTGCCGAATCGTCGTCGGTGACCGAAACGGGCGACAGCAGACGCGACGGTGAGGGTAGTCCCTTTGACATGACGGCGCTAGCGCGCCGCATATCGTCGGTCCAGGAGCAGGATGAGCTGCGCGGGCGGCTCGAGGCGCTGCCGCAGGCGTACGTGCTCGTGTTCAACGAGGACACCGACGACGAGACGGTATACTCGATGGAGGTGGCCGCTGAGGGCGAGATGCCCGTCGTCCTCGCATTCGAGAGCGAGGAGGACGCGGCGCTGTATGCAGAGTCGCTTGAGCAGTCTGGCGAGATGGACGAGGACGATGTAGCGAGCGTGCAGGCGCTGGACGTGGAGGCGCTGGTGGTCACGTCGCGCGAAGCCGACATCCGCGTGGCCATTGTCTTCAAGGGCGACCTCGAGGCGGCAGAGTCCGATTCGTCCGCCGCCGCGCCGCCGCTGCTGATCACGAGTGGTGATGGCGAGCGCCGACGAGTCGGGCCGCTCAGCCTGACGATAACGATGGTGCCCTCCGACCTATCCGAGGATAAGACGAGCGCCGACTTCCTCGACCCGTCGGAGGATCCGGTCTGGGTGCTCGTACACGACGAGGGCACCGCGGATGCCCAGTACTTCTCGATGACGCTCAACGGCACTTCCTCCGTGGTCTGCTTCAAGGATGAGGCGGCCGCCAAAAGCTGCAGCCTGGCGCTCGAGAACAGGGGCGAGGTCTCAGTGCGCGCGGGCCCGACGGCGCGCTCGCTCCTCCTCGGCGATCTGCTCGAGACGCTCGATAATGACGAGGTGGACGTGTGTCTAGTAGACGAGGTGCTCGAGACGATCCTAGACGATGATTCGTCAGATTCGTCACTGCCGGGCGTTGTGGCGTCCGACGCGAATGACTTGGTGCTTGGCGCGGTGGGAGGGGGGGGCGCGGCCGGCGGCGACAGCACCGCCTCCCCCGCGTCCGTGCGCGCCATGCTCAACCGCTTGATGAGAGACAGCGGGTTTCACAGCGGGTCTCTCGACGAGGAGGGTGACGACGACAGGCTCGCGCCGGGCTGAGCTCACGCGGGCACGGCGATGGGATGCTTTCGTCAATGCATTTCGTGCATGCACGGCGATGGGATGCTTCGGGGCGTTTGCCCCTCGAGGCATCATGAGAGATCGGCCCTGTCTATTCATGCGCCATCTCAGGCCAGGCATGCGCCTTGATCGTACTTTTCATGCTGGATGCTGCTAGCCGGAGCCATTCACTCACATTCGTGCATGTCGGCTCCTTCGTCGCCACTGTTGTACGATGTTGCGGACTGGCATGCGCGCGGACTGTCCGTCCGGACCCATCCTAGGTGTGTCTCACCGACCGAGACTGTGGCTTCGACTCCTATTGCTATTGCGCGTGCTAACACAAGAAGATCGTGAAAGCACGGAGCTCGGCGGGCAAAACGGTCCGACTCCGAGAGAAAGCGCGAAATGCGAGGTCCTCGCGTGGGGGTTCAGCAATCCCTTGACCCAAAGGGGTAGGGGACGAGTTCCCTTGAACGACCTTGAACCGAACCATTACAAACGCATTCGCCATATTATTTACACCATACGCGCGTCGACCGGTACACCCCGAGCGTCAAAAGACAAAACTCAAATTACGTCGATACCGACGATTTACGTCTACTTATGTCATGTGCTACTTGTGCAACTCGCGGCGTGTTTCTACAATCTAACACAGTCCCCCTTAGTCCCCCGTGGGCGCGCGGTCCGGTTTCGCCGCGACGCCGCGTGCCGCGTCGCCCCCACATGGCATGGCCAATAGAGCGGAATAGGGGCCGCGGCCGCGGCGGGAGCGCGGGACCCCGGGAGCCGGGTTACCAAGACGGAGGTTTTTTCCGTGTAAACCCTTTAATACACAGTGTTACAGTCAACAGTGTGTAAATACGTGCGATCGCACAGCAGCGGAATCGAGAGCTACCATGTACATGTTCGGTACGGATGTGACGCACGACACTGATCAAGGAACGGGGATGCATTATGTTACATGTTCGGTTGCTCGCGCGGCTCCGGGAGGAGCACAGCACTGTAACTCTCACATTTTGGAAACGTAATGGAATCTGGTGCGTATTCAGCCGGTCCGCGGCGCTGCCCCCGCAGTGAGCCTACCGGATCAGAATCGCGCCAGCATCGTACGGCAGGCCGTCTGTGGGCAAGAGAACACAAGAGAACCATGAGCAGAAACTGGATGGCAGCCACGGTCAGTGTTGGGCGGCGCGCACATTGCTCAAGCACGCCCTTGCCCACAATGAGCTCCTGGAGAAAGAGGATCGTGAACCCCATCATCGCCGCACGCCCGTTGAACTTCTCTGCCGCCTCCGAGAAGCCATATGGCACGCGCCCCTTGTAGGGCGAGGGCGCGTCAAAGACGGGATCGGGCAGCGACTCGTCGAGGATGGGCTCTTTCCACCGCTGGTTCATCGTGGGCGCAGCCGCGCGCGTCGCAGCTGGCGCGGCCAGCGGCACGTTCAACGTGAACGCGGCCGAGCCAGCGAGCATCACGACGATCGATGCCATTTTTTCTCAGACAACCCCGATCTGGTAAGTTGAGATCGAAGGCCCCGGCGCGTACGGGCGAGCTTGGGACCCTTTTTTTCTCACGCACAGGCAGGTCTTCGCACTGGGGAACAGGAAGAAGAGCGCAAAGAGGATGTAGGCCAACGAAAATTTTGCCCACGACGACGTCCTTTGTAGATGCTGAACCTTATCTCCTTGCTTTGCGTGCCGCCGACTGCCGCCTGCTTCACGCCACAGCCTGCTATAGAGCGCTAATGTGGCCCACAGCTCTGCCACCCTGCACATCGTCGATGATCCGGGGAGAGTGGTACTTTCACCTCTCGGAACCCACGCCCTACTTTCCCGACTGCACGCGCATCATCGGCAGCAGTGCCACTCTCCACATCGAGCTGGCACACTCGCTCACAGACGGCCACTTCGCCGCTCTGTTGGGAGATCAGAACGGAGGCCTCGGCGATGCCTCGGTTGGGTCGTGGACCACGACCGGCGACGAGTCGTCCATGGAGGTGATCGTTGGGAACCACGTCCTCTTCGCCACTCTCGCAGCGCCGAAGTGCAATGAGAGCTCCGTTGGCGTGTGGCGCGATGCCAACGCTGAACAGTGGGGATGCTTCCGAGGCGTTCGACGCCACGACGGCGGGCTCTTCTGCGCCGAGGGAACCGAATGCCACGGCGCCGCCTCCGTGCAGGTCGGCGTGGTCCAGATGCACCAGATGCACCCACATGGTTCACCGGCTGCGTCGCACGAGGTGGCACACCGGGTGCGCCTGGGCTCGCACAAGCTACCGGAGTCCGTGCTCGTGCCCGCCTTACTCGACCTGCCGCCGTCCCCGCCGCCGCCCACGCTCAATGCGAGCCGCCTCGCCGCCGAGGTCAACGCGGCCAAGCTACGATGGCGTGCGTCTGCCTCCTACCCTCGCCTCGCGGCCCTTGAGAGTCTTCTCGGGCAGGGCGCGTCGGCCACGCCGCCATGGCCGCCGGCTGCCGCGACCGAGCCGCTCACCGCCCCGCGGACCGAGGGATCCTCGAACAGTCGATGGCCCTCGGCTCTCGACTGGCGCACGCATCGAGGTGGAGGGTGGCTCTCTCCCGCCGTCAATCTCTTCGACGCCCTCCCCGCGACCGCCGGCTGTGCGGCGGCGAGCCACGTGGCGGCTGTGCTCGCGTCGGTGGAGGCGCGCGTGCGGATCGGGACCAACCGCTCCCAGGACGAGCGCTTTGGCCTCTCGCTCGAGGCGGCGCTCGGCTGCTCGCCCTACGCCTTCGGGTGCGTCGCCAAGCCATCAGCGTATCTCGTGGGCAAGATTGGCATCGAGATTGGCTTTGAGCGCCGCTCGTGTGTGCCGGCCCCGTCGGCGGCGTCAATGGTGCGCGGCGCCGAGCACGGCCGCCGCTACCTCGCCACGCCCGCCGAGCCGACAGTGCTCGACACGGCGCTTTCGGCCGAAGCGGTCGAGGCGCCGAACGCGACACGCGTCACCTCCGCTCAAGCGATGCGCTGCACGTCGCTGCCGCGCTGCCCCTCGCCTCTGCGCCGACGCGCGCGTGCGGTGCGATGGGTGGGCGGCTACTACGGCGGCGCTACCGAGGGGGCTCTCATCACAGAGCTGCAGCACGGCCCCATTGCCGTCGGCTTGTTCCTGGAGCCCGAGTTTGCGCTCTACCATTCGGGCATCTTCCGCGCCCTCGAGCGCGACACGTGGCAGCGCAACCTTGGTCGCACCCTTCCCGCCTATGACCGCCGCCGCTGCCACTCGGGATGCAAGCCGCCCGAGTCCCTCGAGTGGCAAGCGACCAACTACGGCGCGCTCCTCGTCGGCTACGGCGTGGATGAAGCCGAGGGCGAACTGTACTGGACTGTCCAGCTGCCGTGGGGGGCGGACTGGGGCGAGGCGGGCTACGCGCGCGTGCTGCGCGGCGAGGCGGCCGTCGAGGCGGCCGCACTCGTTGTCGACCCGATGATCTGACACTAAGGCGGTGCGAGGGGAGCTGGGCTGTCATAGGCGTAGCCTCTTCGTACGGGTGTCGTTGGATGGCGTCGGGGCGCGCGGTCGAGAGGCGAGGCGCGAGGGGCGGTGCGCGGCTGGGGACCGACCGGCAAGGCACAGGACAGGCTCTCAGCTTGCGTTGCGGCCAACGTTCTCAAGGGTGTTGGCCGGTTGCCAGCGCCCCCGAGCGGCCCGACATAGTAACCCGACAGCCGGTTCTCAGCCTCTCGACAGCCACGGCCCAGCCCACGGCGCGCTGTGAAGTGTGGAACTTCGCGTCCGGGCAAGGGCGTGTGCCAACGACGCCCAGCAACGGCGCGGAACGATCCGCTCGAAAAATCGCGGCGGTTCCGCGCTAACGCGCGGCGCCGCAAGCGCAACGGTGGCGCGTGGCGGGTCGAACAGGTGTCAAACTTAAAACTAGAATAGCACAGCAGACAGCAGCACCTTCTGCCGGCTCTTATGGAAGGAGGGTGCCCGCGGCTGCTCGGCTCGTCGGCGGACAAATGTACAAACGCCTGAACGCGGCGCGACGTGGGAGCGCGCGTGTTCGGTTACACACGGACGTAGCACACTGTACAGTACAGTACAATGCAGAGCGCGGTCCCGGTTCATCCGGCGCCTACCTCTTTCATCCAAAGCCAGACTGGGGTTCGGCCGGAGCCCACGTCGCATAGCTCGCCCGCAGCGCCCCTCTGAGGGTTAGCGGCTGCGGGGTCATGATCGCCAGGTCAGCGGTGCGCTCGCTCTCTGCTGAGATGCGTGCCCACGCCCACCGTGGCGGTGCGAGTGGACTCAGGCGGCCGAAGGGCGAGGCTCGCCGCGGAGGGCCGCGCACGCTAACGATGAAGCGCGCGCGCACCCGCCGCGGCCTTAGCATCACCCACCCGAGTTGCCCGAGGCGCCGATGTCTGATGCGGTGGTGATGTCGCGGCCGCCCTTGACACCCGCGGCCTTGGCTTTCCACCCTGGCTCCTTGCGGCACGCGGCGTCGTCGGCGATACCATCGCGCATGCGCTTGCGCTCCTCGTTCTCCTTGTCCTGCTGCGCCTTGCGCTGCTCCATCACCGCAAGCTTCTCCACCTCTGCCGACTGAGCGCGTGCCGCCGCCTGCGCGGCGAGGCGATCGAGGCCCTCCTGTACGGGCGCGGTGGGCGCCTCGGCGGGTAGCGTCAAAAACTCACCGGCCTCGACGAAGCCCACACCGACCAAGATCGCGCGAACGCCCTTTGTGGCCAGCAGGGCGCCGATCTTGGCGTTCGAGGTACGCAGCTGGCGGTACTTGGCCTCCTCGGGGTTCTTGACAATGTTGTCGAGCACCTTTGCGAGCGTGGAGTGCGCAGTGTCGAACTCGCCCTGGCGCGCCTCCGACAGCATCTCGAGGCCGACGGTCAGCTTGACGGTCCCCATGTCGCGATCGCACGGAGTTGACAGCGACCGGCGTTCGGTTTTGCTTTTTTCCGAGCTGTCGTATCAGAAATGAATCGGGCGCTTCTGGGCGTCAGGGAAAGGGCGGTGTCATGACGGGACCGCTACAGGTTACCCGACATCCACACATCTGTTGCACCTGTAATATGCAGAAAAGACCCTTCGCCTTCTTACTAGCTTGTAGCACTACAGTACATTGTACTTGTACGGAAACCGAACCTACCGGTACTCAAGGCACATCATTGCAAAGCGACGTGGCGAGCCGTCGAACCCTCCATAAGTTTGATTGCGTAGTCATCACGATTTGTCGCGTCCTAATTTAACTCATCAATTATTGCCTTGTCGATCTCGCGATCCATTCCGTACGCTTTGTCATGATCGGCCCAGTCCTGCGCCTTCTCAGCCGCGTGCCAGCCCAAATCCGTAGCGGCTGTCCGCTCGCGGCGGCCTGCGGACGACCTCTGAGCATTGTGCATCCCACCGTGCTCCGACAGGTCGTCGCACTTTATTTCAGCCATGCTCGCTATCGTCTCTAGCTCCGCTGCTTTCGCTCCCGTCGCGCCGGTGGCCCCGGTCGCGACGCGCGCCGCTGCGCCGCAGATGGGCTTCGGCAAGGCTGAGCTGATGAGTGAGCCACGACGCGCCACACCTACGGCCTGCCAGGCCCTAACCACGTGCCAAAGAGCACCGTTAATAGCCGTGCTGACGACTTGCATTGATTGGCTTGTGCATCGCGCGCAGAGCTCGCCAAGGAGCAGAACCCGGTCCTGGGCTACTACGATCCGATTGGCCTCGCTGACGTTGACCTGTGGGGTCAGGGCGAGGAGGCGTCGATCGGTGCGCGCCTGAACGCAAGCATCGAACGTGCTGCAGGACAGAGGCGCGGCGGTTGGGGAGCAGCATCTGCACGTGTGAGCGTATCTGGCGGCGGCTGCAAAGAGGAGTATCGAGGGACATGGTTCTCTGCCTTAGCCGTTCGACTCACGCTAACATCGATCCGTTTCGACTCCCGCGTATTTCGGCAGCCTGGCTGCGCCATGCCGAGATCAAGCACGGGCGCGTTGCGATGGCGGCGTTCATTGGCTTCATCGCGGCCGCGAACTACGAGAACATCGGCGCGCCGATGGCGGCGTCGATGTACCCGGCGCTTCCCTCGGGCCTCACGGCGCCGGAGGTGTGGGACAACATTCCTTTCCTCGCCAAGCTGCAGATCATCGGCGCCATTGGCGTCTTCGAGCACATCTCCGAGGACAAGAACTTCCTCGCTGCCGACGGCAAGGTGCACTACATGCGCGGCGGCACGCCGGGCTACATGCCGACCTTCAAGGCCAACGTCCACCCCCTGCCTCTCAACCTGTGGGATCCCTTCGGCTTCACCAAGAACCTCACGAAGGAGCAGAAGGCCAAGAAGCTGAACGCCGAGGTCAACAATGGCCGTCTCGCGATGATCGGCATCTTCGGCTTTGTCTCGGCCTCGTGCGTGCCGGGTTCGGTGCCTGCGCTGGACGGCATCATCCCGCACTACTCGGGTGAAATCATGGGGCCCTTCTCTCCGCCGGGCACCATGGATTCGATGTGGTCGATCGGCAAGCTTTGGTAGATTTCTCTGCTGTGCAGAGGCGCCCGGGCAGTCACTGGCTCGAGGTGAAGCCAGATCTGACAGGGACCAGGCTCACAGCGGAGAGCCGGATAAGCATGTCTCGGAGCTGCCGATGCGGGAGTCGTAGCGTGTGGACTGCGCACACGCTTTACGTGGGGTTGTGCCCTGATGTCATGCCTGATGTGCGGCGCACAGTGGATATCGTCGGTGTGTTCACGTGTGACATGGATTGCAGCTTTCACCCCCATCAAACCGACGTTGTCATCAAGGTAATCCGAGGATAGGCGATAGGGCGTGGTTTTGTAACACCCCTCGGGTCCGCGGCGCGCGGGTCTGCTGCTCCGCTCACATAGCGACCGGGGTCACACGGTTACCGTACACACTGTGACCTGACCCAGTTTTGGAATATTGCCTGACCCGGGAGTCACCTAAGACCTCCTAAGTGCGGCTAAGCCGATCGTGCCCGCCGCCCCGGCCCCGCCCCCCGCCGCGCGCGCACGCCTACCCGGTGGGCAGGGCTCTTCTGAGTCCACGGCTGCGCGGCGCCCCCCCGCGGGCCGCGGCCCGCGGGGAGCGGTCGGCTCCGGGGCTGCGGCCGTTGAGTCGGCCGCTTCGATTCGGTCGTCTCGCGGTCGCACGGGTGCGTTGGTGGGTTGGGAATTTGTGATGTTCGTCGTAGTTCGTCTGTCCGTCCGTCCGTCGTCCCGTGTGCCCCGGAGGGCGCCGCTAAGCCACTTGGCTTCTCTCCCGGTGCGGGCACCTGTTGAGAAGTTAGTTGCATAATAGCATAGGGGAGTGGGTCACTCGACCGTGTCGGCCGGCCCCAAGAAGGGGACCGGCCGACTGACCACACACCTGCGCCCTAGCACCCCACATACAACTATGGGCATACCAGTCTGACACGGGTGGGCGGGTGGGACTCAGACAACTCTATGCCCAAGACCCGAGGCTCTCACAGAGCCGACGAAAGACAACGTCGCTGCTCGCAGTGCGCCTTCTCCCCGGAGAAACTCATTCCCAACAAGTTTCCTTTCCGGGGACTTTCC
>Ga0210246_101945_pt1 | contig 14248 bp, 12 predicted proteins | sample ChrtobMetaP3_8mM_FD_155469 | JGI IMG/M metagenome (GOLD analysis project Ga0210246, IMG submission 155469) | Chrysochromulina tobin associated microbial communities from unialgal haptophyte culture, Seattle, Washington, United States - P3_8mM | ecosystem: Host-associated > Algae > Haptophytes >...
CTGCGGCGGCGACAGGCAAGGCGGCAATGACAGGTTTGGCGGCGGCGACAGGCAAGGCGGCGGTGACAGGTTCGGCGGCGGCGACAGGCAAGGCGGCGGTGACAGGTTTGGCGGGCTCGGCAGTGGCCCCGGGACGCGCTGCCAGTGCCAGCGCCCAGCCCACGCCTCCTTTCAAGGGCTGACCACGTACGCCCCGCCCCATGCCGTCACGTGCACCAGCCTCCCCCATGGATACCGCAGCTTATTGGGCGACCTGTCCCAATTCTGCCGTGCCTTTTATCACGCGAACCAGTGGGAAGCGGACGTGTTCTTGTGCCTCGGCCAGCCGCTCAACGCGGCGGGAGATGCGCTCGAGATCCCCGGAGATGCGCTCGAGATCCCCGGAGATGCGCTCGAGATCCCCGGAGATGCGCTCGAGATGCCGGCCGCCGAGGCCAGCGACGTCGCACTGTATGCCAAGGGCGACAGGAGGGGCGAGCGCGGTCGGCGCGACGGGCCGGTGGGGGCTCCTCGATGGGGGGAGGTCGATACGCGCGACAGGTGCTTTTGCTCCAAAGCACAGGTGACCATCGTAGCGCGCGTGCTCGGTGCCCAGAGCGGCGCTGACCTGTACGTCGCCAGGTACGCCAACTGCTTCCGTGGTAACTCCACATGGCATCCAAGTGCTCACCACGGCGCCATCTCCCCGCGCCTCCCTCTTCCCCACAGGTACGCCAACTGCTTCCGCGGGCGCTCCGAGTGGAACGTGCATGCCGAGGAGTTCATGCTGGCGGATCCCCAGCTGCTTGCGCTGCTTCGGGGGGGGTCGGACGCTGGTGGCGATCGTGCACGCATCCTTCGGCTCTACATGAGCTATCAGCCCTGCCACCACTCAGGTGGTCGGCTGCCCGAGGCGAAGACGCCCGAGGACGCACGCAAGCAGCTCGAGCTCGCCGCGAGGCGTAAGGACCAGGGGCACCCGACGAGCTGCTCGGAGCGCCTTCGCGCCTTTTATGAAGCCGAGATGCGCGAGCATGCAATCTCGCTAGAGCTCGTGGTCGCCGACCTCTATAAGGCCATGTGGACGGAGGACCTGATGATCGAGAGGGCGCCCGACGACTGCGTTCGAAGCTCGACTTACTGCGCCGACGCCGCCTCGGCACGGCAGGGCATCCTACTGATGGTAGCCGATGCGCCCGGAGTGACGATGCGCGCGACTGACGAGAATGACTGGGCCTACCTGGCGACCCTGTGCGACCCGGCCGTGGCCGAGGCGTACGCGACGCGTGGCCAGCTGAACCACCTCCACGATCATATGCATGCATGTGCTCACCACGGCGCCCTTTCCCCACAGGTACGCGACGCGTGGCCAGCGGGGCTCGGCCTTCTCGCGTGTGCACGTGGAGCTCCGGGCCAAGCTCGACGGCGTGCTGTCCACCTTCCTGCGCTCGCTCCTGGAGAGCCCGCCGCGATGATCGGGGCATTCCGGTCCACTAATTCGGTTGTACGTCGCGCTCACGTGGTGGTGGTGGTGGTGGTGGTGCCGGGCGGGTTTTGGGGTTTTGGGCCGAGTAGAAATGCATGCGCCATAACTATGATCCACGCACCTACATTGGTATCTTCAAGCCATGAGAGCCGTTCAAACAGATGGTCTACTTATGCAGATGAGTACGCGCTTCAACGCTTCAATCAAGGGAAAATATGCGGGTAAGCGCCGGTCTTCCAAGTGGTGGTCGTCGAGTTATCGACGGACACGTAATACGTTGGGCTGTCCGGCATGAACACCGGGGACGCCGGGGCCGTCGCGAATGGCTCGTCACGCCGATAGAAGGACGCAAACTTGGTGGGCGACAGCGGCTTGTGAATCTGTAGAATCTTCTTGCGCGTCTCGGGATACAAGGTGCTGTGCGTCAACTGCCCAAAGGCCACTGGCGCAGCCGGAGAGCCAGTCGTCTTATGTTCGTCGCGCGCGACAGGCCTGTGCTGGGGGTATTTAGAGGCCATGCGCGCCCTCCTCCGCGTGAGGTCCAAGGCGGCCGCCCACGCGAGTCCTCAGCAAAGGGGCCGAGGAGCAAAAAACGAAACAGCCAAATTCACAGAGGCTTGATTTCCAATGCATCACGAATTGGCTCGTGTCCTCTGCATGAGTCAGTCAGTCAGAAATGTCGCGGTTCCCCCGCGCTCAACACACTCCGTCTCAAAGTACGGCTCCGCTGCCGCTCGGTCTCTCAAGTCTCAACCGCAAAAGACATTCAAACCCCGAGAAAGTAATAAGTACTCGCTCTCTGGGCTACGGGCTAAGTATTGAGAATTGTAGAGAATTGTTGCTACAGTGAGGTCGTGATCACCCAGCGTGTCATCAGCAAATGACGTAAATACTCACACGTCACAGATTCAGCGTGGTCGATGCGGTACTCTTAATAAACGTACACCCACGGACCACATCACGTCGAACATCACGGTTCCACATTGGCGCGTTGGGCCGATTGAGGTCACAAGAGGTCGGACACGCGTCTTTAACAGTTACATACTATAATACACTTGTACACACACGCGCACTCACGACGAACGGTCACGATTAAGTCACGATTGTGGCGCGTGCACGCTGCGCTGTCTAGAGCTCTCTACTGTATCAGGGCCCGCGATGGACCGCGTCTTTAACCGACTCCAGCATACACGCATAGCTGTTGGTCCCGGAAGCTGATGCCTGCCTGCCTGCCGCTGCGCAGTCGGCCAAAGCATACTCACCGCGCAGCGCCCTCTCCCTTCCGTACACGGTGTGCGTCATTTTCGAATCATCATTCGCTGCTCTGGTTGAGGACCAGCGGCAACTGTGCGCGCCGTCACGAGCACTCTGGTTGAGGACCAGCGGCAACTGTGAGCGCCGTCACGAGCAGCTCGTGTCATTCACATCCAGGATCACGCGCGCCGTCACGAGCAGCTCGTGTCGTTCACATCCAGGATCACGCGCGCCGTCACGAGCAGCTCGTGTCGTTCACATCCAGGATCACGAGGTGCTCGGCGATCAGCCAGAGGAGATCGCGATCGAGCAGGCCGAATCGGCAGCCCGCGGGCGCCGACGTCGTGGGAACCGCGCCGTCGTGGGCACCATCGCTCACGTCCATGGCGGCGCCGTCGTGGGCACCACCGGTTGCAGCCGACGGCGACGTCGGCGCCTCCCGATGGCCGATGAAGAGGAGACGCACACGCACCCAGTTGAATACCCGAGCCGTCCGAAGGAGGGTGCGGTCCGCCAGCGCCCTCGGGACCGAGCACAGGTTGGGCGTAACGGTCACGCATGCAGAGCAGCCATCTGGAGCCCCGAGCTTGAGCACGCACGAGAGCGCCACGAGCATCGCGCCGTCGCGCTCGTCAGGAGCTGGCACATCCTGTATCGACGCGTTCCTCCGGATCTCGTCAGGCTCGTCAGGCGCTCGGTACGACGCGCTCCCCTCGGCGCGCGGCCTCAAGAGCTCGGAGCTGCGATGGGTCTGACTCATCAGCTTGCCCAACTCCCATTCGTAGGATTGTTCCAGGACTCGGCCGACGCTCGCCGGTCTCCTGCCCACTTCGAACCGAAATTCTGCCTGGTCTCCCCACTTCTCGCTCGGCGTGCGCAGCATGCGCCCGTCGCTCTGGCGCGAAAACAAGCACTCGCGAACCACGAGCGGGGCGGCGGGACTCCCACACACCTGTGGGGAAGGGGGCGGCGGGGCGCCGTGGTGAGCACCTGATCGCGAACCACGAGCGGGGCGGCGGGACTCCCACACACCTGATGAGGGACGCAATCAGATGCAATCAGAGGTCAATCAGAGATCATCAGAGGTCATAAGAGGCGAGACTCCCACACACCAGTGGTACAGCCATCCCCGTAAGCGCGGCACCGATGGGCTCCACCGCCCTCACGGCCGCTTCGGCATTGCGCTGCTGGTGCAGCTTGGCCCGCAGGAGCGAGAGGAGGTCCTCCCGCTCGATGCACCGTTGCAGCTCCGCCTCACTCGTCCTCAGCCGCTTGAGGTGCTGTCGAAGCTCCTTGGTCGGAAGTCTTGTTGTCGCTGCGTCGACGGCCGACGCGCATGCCGCCGACGCGGACGCGCACGCGCACGCGAGTGCGTCGGTCGCCTCGGCGGAGGCGGCGGCGCCAACGGCAGCGTCGGCCGCGCCGCTGACCTCTGCGCCGGTCACGCTAGCGGGTACGAAGGGCGGCGCGCTTGCCGAGAGCGTCGAAGGGGTGGCGTTGCGGATGTGCAGCGCGGCCAACCGGCGGATGAAGGGCACCAGCGGCACGAGCCAGGTGGCGGGCGGGATGAGCACGGGGTAGAGTCGGTCCGCAAGCAGGGGAAAGTCCGAGCGCACCTTCGCGAGCGCTTCCGTCACGGCACCCGCGCTGTCCGCGTGTAGGAGCCAGTGCACGTTGCTTGGGTGGCCCCACGGCGCCGCACGCACGACGCGCACCGGGCCGCCGAAGTACGTCTGCCAGTCGAAGGCGTCCCAGGCACGCGCCTGAGCGGCCGGGGCCGGCGACAGGTCGTCGATGGACGGCAGGTGTGGCGGGAGCGGCACGCACACGCACTCGCTCAGCCCGCCCGTGTCCTGCTCGATCCAGTGGAACTGTACGAGCACGCGCTCGACGAACTTGAGGGTGACGTCGGCGCGCGGAAGCTCGTTCGGGTTGCCGGGCACCAACCGATGGTTGACGAGTTTGGCCAGGTAGCCGATGTCGCCGTGCGCTGCCTGATAGTTGTCAAAGTTGGGCAGGAAGACGAATGAGCTTCCGCGCTGCGGCTCGCGCAGGCAGCGCTGCACGAGAATGCGGTAGCGCGGCTCGAATAAGTGAAGGCCGACGGTGGTGCCGATCTCTGGATGCTGATTGTAATAGAAGATGGAGCGGATGAGCGTGGGGGGAGCCGCGACAGGCTCGGACATCGACGATCTTCGCCTAAGCTAGTGGAACCCTATTTCCGGTCAAGTTCCGCACGCAAACGCTCGTCGAGCGGCGAGACCGGCGAGACCGGCGAGACCGCAGCACAGCCGCTGGCGCAGTAGTGGGAAGCGCAGCGGGCTCAAGAGCGGGCTCCCTGCGGTCCTCCACGACATCACGTACACGCACAGGATGATCCCGCTAGCAAGAATGCTGGTCCTTCTACCTTACCCTTCATGCGAGTACTGCGGATTCGACTGCCGCTGTTATGTTACGAAAATTCAAGGTCCTTCGTGGTTAAGAAATCCCCCCTACTGAGATTTTTTTTCGTCTCGGATCCAATCCCCGAAGCATCGCGCGCATCAAAAATGGCGTTCGCTCTCCTCTGCTCCGCTCTGTCGCTCGCGCCCTCGGCGTCGCTCTCGCGCCCGGCCGTCAGCCGTGCCTCGACACCGACCATGCAGCTGACCAAGAAGGTGCGCAACTCGCTCAGCACACTCGGAGCGCCCACCGGCGCTGGTGCAGAGCGCAGCGCTTGCGAGCTCTGCCGTGCGAGGATCTGGATGGTATCTACATCTGCGCGGCGCGCCCGGCTCGTGACACGTGCCTGACCGTGCTCGGCATGCATGTGCTGCTGCGCAGGTCGTCAGCTTCGACCAGGATGGCCTCTTCGAGGGCCGTGAGATTTCGGTGGCCAAGCCGCCCGTGCGCCTGCTCGAGCGCATCGAGGAGCTGCGCCTGCTCTCGTCGATTGCGGACGCTGGCCTGCTCTCGGGCGCCGAGGACGCGGGTCTCTTCTCGAAGCTCGAGGCGGCCGGCGCCTTCAGCAAAGCCGAGAAGCTGCTGCCCCTCGCCGACGACCTCAAGCTCCTCAGCACTGCCGAGTACCTGCTCAACGTCCCGGCCAACCTGCTCGCCCTCGGCGCCGTCGTGCTCCTCGGCGGCGAGTTCGCCCTGATCACGGCGGTGCCCGATGACAACGCGGCGCTCCTCGGCGTTCAGGTGGTCACCGGCCTGCTCGCGGGCGGCGGTGCGGTCGTCCTCCTCGCCTCCTCCTTCCTCTTCAGCCTCCTCCAGGGCACGAACTAAGCGGCACCTTGTTTGCACTGCATCCGCCCCTCGCGGCCACTCCCCCCATAGCATCTCTGACGCAGCGGTGCATGGCGACTCCGGCGCCGTGTACTCGCACGTTGCGCATCCTGCACCTCTGTCACGGTTTCACTAAGTCGGCTCGGCGATGCGGCTCCCCCGTCTGACCGAGAGATCTGATATTGAAATTATTATGTGCGACTCTTAGCGACGTGGCTGCGGCTGCCGATGATGGCGTGAAAACCTAGTTCTGTCAGACCGCGGTTCGATGAATCTCGAGGACCATTTTCGGATTTCCATTCGGGGATTCCCTTCCTATTTCGGGACGCAATGGCCGCGAGAGGCAGCTTCGTGGCGGCCAACGCAATGGTCGACGCGCTCCGTCGCGGCGACGAGGCCATGGCCGTGGGCCTCATCGACAGGGTAACAGGAGCGGCCGACCTCGGCCTTTGCCTGCTTCGTGCATGTGAGACTGGTCACCCTACGTGCACGAGGCTGCTGCTCGCTGCCCACGCCGCCGTCGACCATGCAGCCAGTGTCGGCTACACGCCTCTGTTCGCCGCCTGCGGCAAAGGCGACGGCGGCTGCGTGCAGATGCTGCTCGCTGCCCACGCCGCCGTCGACCAGGCAGACAGCAACTGCCTCACGCCTCTGATCTACTCCTGCATCAAAGGCTACGGCGACTGCGTGCAGCTGCTGCTCGCCGCCCACGCCGCCGTCGACCAGGCAGCCAGCAACGGCACCACGCCTCTGCTCGCCGCCTGCGACAAAGGCGACGGCGACTGCGTGCAGCTGCTGCTCGCCGCCCACGCCGCCGTCGACCAGGCAGCCAGCAACGGCGTCACGCCTCTGATCACCGCCTGCGACGAAGGCTACGGCGACTGCGTGCAGCTGCTGCTCGCCGCCCACGCCGTCGTCGACCAGGCAGCCAGCAACGGCCTCACGCCTCTGATCTACTCCTGCATCAAAGGCTACGGCGACTGCGTGCAGCTGCTGCTCGCCGCCCACGCCGCCGTCGACCAGGCAGCCAGCAACGGCACCACGCCTCTGATCGCCGCCTGCAACAAAGGCGACGGCGGCTGCGTGCAGATGCTGCTCGCCGCCCACGCCGCCGTCGACCATGCAGACCGCAACGGCCTCACGCCTCTGATCGCCGCCTGCATCAAAGGCGACGGCGGCTGCGTGCAGATGCTGCTCGCCGCCCACGCCGCCGTTGACCAGGCAGACCGCAACGGCGCCACGCCCCTGATCGCCGCCTGCGACAAAGGGCACGGCGACATAGTCAAGGTGCTCGTGCATGCTGGCGCACGCACCGACTTGCGATGCAGTGCGGCCACAGCCCTCGATCTCGCAGAGGCCCGAGGCCACACCGCCATCGCAACATTCCTGCGCAGCCGGCGCCGCGCACCTGCGACGATCGCTGCGGTCGCTCCGGTGTCGAGTGCGGAGCGTGCGGCAGCCGAGCGGGCAGCCGAGCGTGCCGCTGCGGCTCTGCTGGCTGAGGAGGAGGCGGAGGCTGCGCACAAGCAGCAGGCGCACACGAAGAAGGCGAGCAAGAAAGCCAAAGCCAAGCAGGCAGGGGCGAGTGAGGCGAGAGCGTCGGCAGCGAGTGCGTCAGCGGCCGCGAGTGGCAGCGCCGAGGCGGACAGCGCTGTGTTGGCGGCGGCTGGCGACGAGGACGTTGTTGGTCCTCCTGCTCCTTCTGCCGCCGCCGACGAGGCGCTGCGTGTGGCCATGGCGGCCGCGCAGTACGAGGGCCTGGTCGGTGCGATCGAGGAGCACCACGCACTCGCAAGCGAGGATGTGTTGGCGGAGGCGAGGGCGATGCGCGAGCGCTTGCACAAGAAGCGCAAGCAGGAGAGCCAGAAGCTGCGTCGCAAGCACGCGGCGGAGATGAAGATGCAAGCCAGCCTGTCGAAGCTGTCGCTGCACGAGGTCACACAGTCGCCGCCTGCCACAGGCTCAGCATCCGCAGAAGCGGCGCGGGCATCGGAGGCCCCGGAGGCACCCTCGGTGCCGCCTGCAGCTGTCGCCCTCACGCTCGCCGAGCTTGCGGCGGCGACGGACGGCTTTGGAGAGCAGCGGCTCATCGGCAGCGGCGGCTACGGCAACGTTTTCACCGCGGATGCGCTGTCGTCGCTGCGGCCCGAGGCGCTGCCGCTCTGGCTGCGCCACAAGCCCGTCGCCGTCAAGCGCGCCAAGTCGGGCGTGCACGATCTCGCCGACCTGCAGCGCGAGGTGAGTGTGCTGCAGCAGTGCAGCCACCCGCACGTGCTGCCGCTGCTCGGCTACTGTCTGGAGCACGGGGCGCCGCCGTGCCTCGTCTTCCCGCTGATGCGCGGCGGCAGCCTCGCCGATCGGCTGTGGCCGAAAGAGGCCGACTCCGAGCACCTGCGCCGCCTCGGCCTCGGTGCGTCGCTGAGCCCTCTGATGTGGCACCAGCGCCTGCGCATCCTACGCCAGGCGACCGACGCGCTGCTCTACCTGCACACGCGAGTGCCTGGCGGCAAGGGTGCCGTCGTGCATCGCGACTTCAAGCCCGAGAACATCCTGCTCGACGACGAGCTCAACGCCTACCTCGCGGACACGGGCTTCGCCAAGATGGACGCCGGGACCGAGGCGTCGAAGATGAAGAGCGCGTCGAATGCGCTCTACCTGACCCGCGGCTATCTGGACCCGAGCGTTGTCGAGGGCGGCGCGTACTCAGCTATGACGGATGGTTGGGCGCTGGGCATCACGCTGCTCGTGGCGCTTACCGGCCGCTCGCCCCTGAGCATCATCACTAGGTGCGAGGAGGACTTCGATAAGGACTTTGAGGACATCGATGCAGTACAGCTTGCTGACGCTACTGCAGGCTGGCCGCCACATGTGGCAACGAAATTCAAGGACCTTGTCCGGTCTGCTGCTTCGGGTCTGTGCCATGGCACGAGTGTGCGGAAGAGGCTCAAGGTGTCCGCTGCACTGGCGACGCTCTCAAGCCTGGCTGATGAGGATGGGAGCAGAGGCACAGGCCGCGGCGCGCTCGACGGTTCGGTGCTTTCAAGCTCGGAGCCGCCCGCGAGCACGGCGGCTGGCTACGTGCCCACGCCGCTCTCGAAGCAGGTGCGTGAGATGCGCAAGGGCTCCGATGCGCACAAGGGCATCAAGGACAATATGCTGCTCGCGTTCAGCAGCGTCATGTCTCGACTCGACGCCATCTATGCAGCGAGGGCGGCGAAGGCGCCCGAGGGCTTTGAGGAGCGCATCAACTATTGGCATCGCGAGTGTAGCATGCGGGCCGACCTGAAAGATCGGCTGCACTCGCTCCGCATTTGGGCAAATGCCGCGCGCCACCTCGACGACGATCGTTGGCGCCGCGATGGCCCACGGGGCGAGGCGGAGGCGTCGCAGCTAGTGTCCGCGGTGAAGACGGCGATTGAGGCGCTCGAGGGCACTTCATCACGTTGAGTATCATGGCGGCGATGTGGATGTGCGGCATCCTAGTCGAATATTACTTCCGAATAGATATTAGATTGTACGAAAAAACTAAGGCATACGATACGTAACGCTCGGCGACGGGCGAGAATAGAATGAGTTGAGTCAGAGGTGCGGTGTCGCGAGACAAGTGTCTAGTGTGAAGTGTGAAAGACGGGTGCTAGATGGGTATGCGGTATCGTGCGCCGCGCCCCCGACGGGAGGCTCTCGCATGGTCCGTCTCGTCGGTGGAGATATTTCTTCAAAATTTCTACGAGGAAAACCATGTGGAGGAAAACACGGAGAGATCAGAGAAGTCTCCACCCTCGGCTCGTCCACTTGCAGTGGTTACAAAGCGATGAAGAATCGAGAGCGATATCACTGTACACTGAGCCCTCCGCGCTCCGCGGCGGCAGACCGGGTGGTAGGGGACTAGGGGCACCCCGCCGCGTCGCCGCGAGACGAGATCGAGGGTGAGCATCGCACGCGTCCCGGTTGCTATTATGCTAAAGCATCCGATCGGCTCCGAGGGCGCGCCACCGACGCACGCGCGCGCCTCGCGCCGCCGCCGGCGCCGCTCGCTCACGTCAGGTGCAGACCGCAGTCCCCACATGGATCGTTACGTCAGTTACTTCAGTAATTACGTCAGGTGCAGACCGCCGTCCACGGGGATCGTCGCGCCCGTTATCATGCCCGTCTGCTCGCCGACCAGAAAGTCAACCGTCTGGGCGATCTCGTCGGGAGCTGCCCAGCGCTGGATAGGCGAGCGCACGAGCATGCGCGCGTCGAGCATCGCCCGCCCCTTTTCGAGGTCGCCGCCTCCCATCTGGAGCCGCGCCTTATCCCATTCGGCGGTGTCGGTGTACCCCGGAGACACGGCGTTGACGCAGATGCCGCGCTTGGCGGTGCGCATCGCGTACATGCGAACGGCGAATTCCATGGTGGCCTTGCCCTGGCCGGGCATGTCGTACCCTACGCGCGGAGTCTGCATCGCGTTGCACCCGGGGTTGCTGATCGCGATTATCCGGCCGCCCCGCCCCATCCGCTGCAGCGCCTTCTCCGTGATGGCCACAAAGCTTTTCGGGTAGATGGACTGGTACGCGTCGTACATGGCGAAATCGTCGCACGCGCCATCAAAGTGGTGCGAGAGCAGGTCGGCTGCAAAGTAGCCCGCCGCGTGCACAAACGCCGACACGTTGCCGCCAAGCGCGTCGACCGCCTCAAAGATCAAGTCGACGGTCGCCGTGCGGCTCGCGTCTGTGGTCAAGTCGCCGCCCACGCTGACGACCCGTATGCCAGGGTAGGCCGTACGCAGCTCGTCGCATGCCGCCGCAGCGCGTTTCTCGTCGCTGCCGTAGCCGAGCACCAGCTTCGCGCCGCGCGCCGCGAGCCGATGGCAGACGGCGAGCCCGATGCCGCCGGATCCGCCGGTGACGATGGCGACGTTGCCTGCGACGGCAGCGGCGTCCATGCGAGGTGCATGTGCGAGACGCGAGGCCGTGTTCGGCTGATTTCGGGCCAGTGGCGACCAGGCGATGGCCGCCGCGGCGACGAGCGAGATGGCGATCATCTTGTGTGAACGTTAACACGACAGACGCGACAACTCTTGTGAAGACGACGGCGACTTTCGACTAAGTTCATGTACCCGGTACTTTGCCCCATGTCTTTGACTAAATTCATGTACGCACCACGACCTGGGGACGTCCAGGGCCCAGGGCCTTACCGGCACCAAGGTGTGACTACAAGTCCAAATTTTTAGTGGACAGTGGAGTGATAGCCGCGAGATCCCATCCTAGCAGCTCAGCCAGCCTCTGCGCACCCGCGTCACAGTCGCCGAGGAAGGCGCCGTCGTGGGCGTCGGTGGAGTCGAAGTCGAGCCCGAGGTCCTCCCCCACGAGCTCACGGTTGATTAGGAAGCGCGGCGTGCCTTCGGGGGGGAAGCGCACGAGCGACGCGAACGGCTGCACCTGCAAGCTCCGTCCCGATGATCAGGAGCAATCAGCATGCACTCAGACGCACGCTCAGACGCAATCAGACGCAATCAGACGCAATCAGCATGCACTCAGACGCACGCTCAGACGCAATCAGACGCAATCAGGAGCAATCAGCATGCACTCAGACGCACGCTCAGATGCAATCAGACACACTCAGACGTACCTGCAGGCTCGTTCCGAAGATCAGGAGCAGCCGGCAGTCGTCGAAGTCGCTCATTGCGCACCTGATGAGGGAGGCAATCAGCATGCACTCAGAGAAGCCATGAGCACGCACTCGTACTCAATCAGCATACACTCGGACGCACTCAGCATGCAATCGAAGGCAGTCCTCGAAGCAGCTATGCGCGCACTGATGGAAGCGCCTTCATCTGATGAAGGAGGCAATCAGCATGCAATCAGCTATGCGCGCACTGATGGAAGCGCTGCGGCAACGGCTCGCCAAAAAAGGTAATCGCCGGTTTGACGAGACCGCCCGCGCGCCGGCAGAGCGCATGCAAGCTCGCCTCGCCCTCAAAGATTGCCTTTTTGAGCAGCTCGACGTCCACAGGCGCACCCGTGCCGACGACGTGCGCTTCGTCAAAGTTGCCGTGCGCGGCGACCACCATCTCTTTGGGAAGGCCGGCCGCCGCCTCGAGGCTGTCAATGTTCTGCGTGAAGCAGCGCTTGAGCTTCCGATGGGCATGCAGCTCGCGCAGGAAACGGTGCGCGCACGTGGGCGTGTACTGGCCTGGCCACATCTCGCGGCAGAGCCGGTAAAAGGGGCGCGGATTGGACTGGAAGAAGTCGATGTCGAAGACCTGAGAAGGGGGGGCCATCGAAGGTCATCATATGTCGTCAGAGGCAATCCGATGGCAGTCCGAAGGCAATCCGATGGCAATCAGCGCACCGCTTCGGGGAATGGCAGATTGTAGCTCTGGAGGTTGTCATACAGGCCGGTGCCCGGGGAACGGAAGTCGGGGATGCCAGCAGAGACAGAGGCGCCCGCGCCTACGAGCACGATGACCTGATGAGGGACGCAATCCGCGGCCATCAGCGGCAAGCAGCGCCGAGCACGAGAGCATCATGATGAGGCAGGCAATCAGCCGCAAGCGGCCGCAATGGGTGGCAAGCCGCAACGGCGGCGATCTCGGATGCGATCTCGGATGCGATCTCGGATGCGATCTCGGATGCGATCTCGGATGCGATCTCGGATGCGATCTCGGGTCAATCACCGACTCATCTGGTCCCATCTCAATCTCGGTCCCAATCTCGAGCGATCACCGACTCATCTGGCAGCGTCCGGATGAGAGACGCCACGCGCTCAATCTCGAGCGAGCCGACGGCGCGAGATCGGGCTAGAGATCGAGATGGCTCGAGATCGAGCGCGCCGGCGGGCGGCGGCTGCGGCAGCGGCGCGGCAGTCGGAAGGACCACACGCGCCGTGGCGGGCGTGATGGGTGGTGCAGGTGGGGCGAAGACGCCCAAAGCAGCCTCGACAGCCTCGGCAGCCTCGGCAGCCTCGGCGGCGTCGGCGGCGTCGGCGGCGTCAGCGGCCTCGACAGCTTCGGCAATTTCGGCAGCCTCGGCGGCGTCGGCGGCGTCGGCGGCGTCGGAGTGGGGGCCACCAACACCGAAGGCGAGTTCGGTGATGGCCGCGGAGAGGATTCGCGTCGAGAAGGTGGACCATTTCGCCGCCCTGGCTGCCGATGCCGCCTCCGCCGCCCCCGCCGCCCCCGCCGCCTCCGCCGCTGTCGCCTCGATCGGATTGACCTCTGCTGCTTCGTCAACAGCTGGGGTGGAGGAGTCAGCCTGCCCCACGGCGGACGACGACGACGCAGCCGCATCCTCCTCCTCTTCCTCCTGGAGAGCAGGCAGCGAGCTCGGCGGCACGCCACCGCCACTGCTGCTGCTGCTGCTGCCACTGCCACCGGCGCCGCTGCCACCGCCACTGCTGCCACTGCCACTGCTGCCACTGCCGACGGCGCCGCTGCCACCGGCGCCGCTGCCACCGGCGCCGCTGCCACTGCCACCGGCGCCGCTGCCACTGGCGCCGCTGGCGCTGCTGCCGCTGCCACTGCCTCCACCGGGCCTGAGTTTGAATTTGATACCCCTCATTGCCTCCTCGAGTGGCTGGATGCGGGGATGAGTCACATACCTGAGGAGGGAGGCCATCAAACCTGATGAGTGAGGCAATCATAGGCCATCAGGGGCAGGCAGAGGCCATCAGGGGCAGTCAGAGGCCATCAGGCACAATCGGGCTCATCTCGAGTGGCCGGATGCGAGGGCGTGTCACGTACGCTTGGCAGAGGTAGCACCAAGCGGAGAGGCACTCAGAGGTCATCATGGCAAGCAGCGTACGCTTGGCAGAGGTAGCACCAAGCGGAGAGGTCGGAGCAGCTGAGCGAGACGCAGTGGCCCGTCGCCTCGAAGTGCTCGGCGGCGTGGTTGTGCACGTAGCGTGAGCACAGTGTGAGGCCGCAGCCGAGGCAGAGCCACGTCTCGCTCCCCGCGCAGCCGCGCGCGCACGGGGCACCCCAGCCGACAGCCGAAGGTACGATGAGTGCACGCACAAAGGGTGCGGGCTCGAGCGTAACTTCGAGGCCCTCGACGATCCGCGCCTTGCCGTTCCTGCTCCCACCGCCACCGTTGCTCCCACCGCCCTCGTGGCCATTGTCGCTCCCGCCGCTCTCGCGGCACTCGGACAGATGTGGACACCGAATGAATTGCACGGCACCGCCGGGGTCCTCGCCGTTGTCGAGCAGCCAATTGAGGGCAAGCTCGACGTCTGACTTGTCACCAATCGCACCGACAGCGCGCTCAGCGCTCGCGCGGT
>Ga0210246_101954_pt1 | contig 14162 bp, 14 predicted proteins | sample ChrtobMetaP3_8mM_FD_155469 | JGI IMG/M metagenome (GOLD analysis project Ga0210246, IMG submission 155469) | Chrysochromulina tobin associated microbial communities from unialgal haptophyte culture, Seattle, Washington, United States - P3_8mM | ecosystem: Host-associated > Algae > Haptophytes >...
AGCGGGCGGTCGGCTCGCGTTCGTAGCGGGTCAGCGCGCGTGGCTATAGCGAGCGACCGAGGGGGTCGGCCGCCTCTCGGCAGCCCCTCGGTCAGCTATCACGATGTAATCGTGATGCACTCATAATCGGGTTGATGAGCCAACAATGGCGTTCAGCCTCTGATTTGCACGCAGCTGTTTCGTAGCGGGCGGTCGGCGCGCGTGGCTAGCGAGCGAGGCGCTGTGGCCGGTGGCCGCCTCTCAGCAGCCCCCTCGGTGAGCAATCACGAGGTAATCATGAAGCAATCACAATCAGGTTGATGAGCCATCAGGGGTACTCGGCCTCTGATGCGCTCGTAGCGGGCGGTCGGCTCGCGTTGCGCGCGAACGAGGCGCTGGCTGCCTCTGGGGCAGCTCCCTCGGTGAGCAATCATGACGTAATCATGAAGCAATCATGATCAGGTTGATGAGCCCTCACTGGCACTCATCCTCTGATTCGCTCGTAGCGGGTGGTCGGCGCGCGTGGCGCGCGAGCGAGGCGCTGGCCGGTGGCCGCCTCTCGGCGGCCCCCTCGGTGAGCAATCATGACAAAATCATGAAGCAATCATGATCAGGTTGATGAGCCATCGCTGGCACTCAGTCTCTGATGCGCTCGTAGCTGGCGGTCGTCGCGCGTGGCGCGCGAGCGAAGCACAGGCCGCCTCTCAGCAGCCCCCTCGGTGAGCAATGACGAGGTAATCACGAGGTAATCAGGATTCAATCACGATCAGGTTGATGAGCCATCAGGGGCACTCAGCCTCTGATGCGCTCGTAGCTGGCGGTCGTCGCGCGTGGCGCGCGAGCGAAGCACAGGCCGCCTCTCGGCAGCCCCCTCGGTGAGTCATCATGACGTAATCATGAAGCAATCATGATCAGGTTGATGAGCCATCGCTGGCACTCAGTCTCTGATGCGCTCGTAGCTGGCGGTCGTCGCGCGTGGCGCGCGAGCGAGGCGCTGGCCGCCTCTCGGCGGCCCCCTCGGTGAGCAATCACGAGGTAATCACGAGGTAATCAGGATGCAATCACGATCAGGTTGATGAGCCATCAGGGGCACTCAGCCTCTGATGCGCTCGTAGCTGGCGGTCGTCGCGCGTGGCGCGCGAGCGAAGCACAGGCCGCCTCTCGGCAGCCCCCTCGGTGAGCCATCATGACGTAATCACGAAGCAATCATGATCAGGTTGATGAGCCATCGCTGGCACCCAGCCTCTGATGCGCTCGTAGCTGGCGGTCGGCTCGCGTTGCGCGCGAGCGAGGCGCTGGCCGCCTCTCGGCAGCCCCCTCGGTGAGCCATCATGACGTAATCATGATGCAATCATGATCAGGCCGATGAGCCATCGCGAGCGCGCAGCAGTATCGCGCGTGGGCGCCGTCGAGGGCGCGTTGCCTCGGCGCTTTCGCCGGGCGTGACACTCGATTCACGCCGTACGGGTTAGGCAAGGGGTCTGCCCGTGACGGGCCGCCGCCTCCGCCGGGTACGGTCGCGGTTCGCGACAAGTGCACGACTTCATCGCAGGTCGCTGCACGCGCGGCGCGGCGTGCCGCTTCACTCACTAATCGCCGTCTGAGGCGGGGGTGATCTGAGCGCGAGCGAGCCCGCCGTCTCGGCCCTGCAGTGTGGCCGGGCGGTGCATGCATGCGCTCGTGTTTATCGCGCGCGGGCGCCGTCGCGGGCGCGCTGATCGCGCGCGGGCGCCGTCGCGGGCGCGCTGCCTCGGCGCTATTGCGAGCGCTGTCGCGTGCGCGCGGTCTTGGCCAGACACTGGCCTTTGTTGCCTGCTCGCGTCGGACATCTATTGCGCTGGGCGCCGTCGCGGGCGCGCTGCCTTCGCCCGGTACTGGTGGCGCGGGCGCCGTCGCGGGCGCGCTGCCTCGGCGCTATCGCGAGCGCTGTCGCGAGCGCGCGGTCTTGGCCCGACACTGGCCTTTGTTGCCTGCTCGCGTCGGACATCTATTGCGCTGGGCGCCGTCGCGGGCGCGCTGCCTTCGCCCGGTACTGGTGGCGCGGCGCGCTCGCGCCCTCGGTTTTCGCTGGGTGGGAGGGGGGAGAGCGATCGTCGCGTGATCGTAGCCGATCCGCATCGGTCACGTGACGCTTGATAAATCTCCTGAGGAAGGAGGTGTCGCAAGATGCCATTGGGTTCGTCAATGGGTTATGTGGGGAGGCGCTCGGTGCTAGCGCCGCTCTGTGCACTGTGAATTCACACTGTGTGACATCGCCCATGTTACGAAGGGGGGATTGGGTCATCCACTTCGCCCTTCAGGCGTTGCAGCTTCACGCCACACCCGCCAATCCGTCTCCGCACACAACTCCTGTGCGTGCAAAGTTGTATAAGCCCACTGATAGGGTTTCGTCGCGCCTTCGCGCCGCTATCGCGCTCTGCTGCTGTGTCACGCGTGGGGACACAGCGATCGTGGTACGGTACGTACTAGATAGGGGGGATTGGTCATTTAGATGCCCGTCGGGTTAGCACTTCCTCTCGGGAGTGCGGACCATTGGGTAGTGAGGTCCCGTGTCCGGGACCGGGAGCATAACGCTATTTGCGCTAAGTCCTGTCTCCAACGGTCCTCCATCACGTCTGCGCTTTCTCTGACTCCCAATGGTCCTAACACCCAGAACCATATGTGGTTATAGATGAGGTTCATATGTACCCGGCCAGAACCGTGAATCGGTACGGGACGAGTGATTGCCTGCGTCTCCTTTCCTATTTAGGAAGGTCCACCCATAACTGGTATTCGATGAGTGGTCGCTTGAGGCTTGTTCTGTATAAAATTCACGTTCGTGCATGAATAACCGCGACCCTTGACTGGTCGCGGGACTGGAGGATACTCACACAACCCTGAGGATGAGTGGGTGACTTTGGTCCTTTCGATTTTATTCATGAGCGCACATGAAACACCGCGTCCCTTGACGGGTCGCGGGACTGCCGCCCGCCGCTGCTGCTGCTGCTGCTGCCCTGCGCGCTGCTGTCGCTGCTCGTCGAGCGCGCTCCGCGAGAGAGCGCGCTCGCGTCTCTCTTTATCTCGTCGCCGGCGTGCGCGCCGGGCTCGACGAGATATGAGCTGCGTCACGTTTACACTCATGTCCGTACATGAGTCACCGCAACCCTTGACGGGTCGTGGGACTGACGCTCGGCGATCGCTGCCGCTGTTCCGCGCGCGCGTGTCGCTGCCCTTCGAGCGAGCGCCGCGAGAGCGCGCGCTCGCGCCTGTCAGGGAGGATGGGAGGTCCCGTCCGTCTCCTTGCGCCATGTGTATGTTCATGTTCGTACATGAAGCACCGCGGCCCGTTGGCGGGCCGTGGGACTGTCGCTCGTCGCTGCTGCTGCTGCTGCCGTCGCTGCGCTGCTGCTGCTGTTCTGCGTGCGGCTTGCTGCTGTGACCGCTGCTGCGCGAGGTGGCGCGTCGCGGCGCTGCCCCTGGAGAGGAGGCGAGACATTGTCGCTGTCCGTGACGCTGCACGAAGAGACCGAGCCGAGCAAAGGTACGGCCAAACGCGCTCATGGCCTTGTGCGGCTTGCGCTCGACATCTCGAAGGCGTAGCTCCGATTTTCACGGTGACATTCGAGCGGAGCGCTCGACCCCATCGTCATGGTGACGGTGTTACGGGGTGCGTCGGGCCTGGGCCGGCTGTCGGTGCGGAAAACTCGAAAGCCGCTTTCGAGTTATATAGTCGGGCCATCGCCCGCAACAGTCTGCCCCTGTCGCTTGCTGTATTCTCCTTGTTATCAAGCGTCGCGTGAGCGATCGTCGCGTGATCGTAGCCGATCCGCATCGGTCACGTGACGCTTGATAAATCTCCTGAGGAAGGAGGTGTCGCAAGATGCCATTGGGTTCGTCAATGGGTTATGTGGGGAGGCGCTCGGTGCTAGCGCCGCTCTGTGCACTGTGAATTCACACTGTGTGACATCGCCCATGTTACGAAGGGGGGATTGGGTCATCCACTTCGCCCTTCAGGCGTTGCAGCTTCACGCCACACCCGCCAATCCGTCTCCGCACACTACACGTAGTAACTTCGTGGAAGAATCGTGAAACTTTTGTGCGCGCCGTTTCATTGTCCGGGCCGCCCGTGGTTGGTGGGGGTGTGAGCTTGTCAGGCTTCCCTTTCGTCTTTCGAGGGTGCACATGGTCACCTTCGTTGGAACAAAAGTTCACATCGAGCAGAGTGACGTGCGCTCGTACGCGACCAAGAAGCGGACTGAGGACGGAAAGTTCGTCGATCTCGAGGAGGAGAAGCTTGCAGTCGGCACGCATCTATCTGCGATAGATTTTGAGCTGGCAGCCGAAGCCAGCGGCAAGCGCACGCTCAACTTCGACGCCTTCTGCAAGCTCATACGCAGACGCGAGGTGGGCGAGCACACGGAAGAGGAGCTGCGAAAGCGCTTCGACCTCGTGGACGCTGACAAGAGCGGCCGCATCGAGGTGCATGAGTGGGCGCTCTTCACGCTGCGTGATGGCCTGCGCCGCTCTTCGGAACGCGTCTATGACATGTTCAAGCAGTGGGATGAGGACCGGTCCGGCGAGCTCTCTCAAAAGGAGGTGCACCGCGCGCTCACGTCGCTGCTCGGCTTCAACCTCACGAAGGAAGAGTCGGCTCGTCTCTTTGGGCTGCTCGATACCGAGGGCTCGGGCAAGCTCAAGTATGCGGAGCTGAACCGCGCGCTGCGCGAGGGCGCGGGGAGCGCGGCAGACGACGCCATTGCGGCGGAGAGCGCCATCCCGGGGATGGAGACGACGCTCGGCGGCGGGGGCCCTGACGGTGCGCCCGCGCGCAAACTGCGCCGCACGCAGTCCGATACAGGGCCGGTTCGCGTTGGGCGGAAGGAGGCGGTGGGCGAGAAGCTTCAAAAGCTCGGCAACGAGCAGGCGCTGGTGCTCGGGGAGGGCGGTCTGGACGGCGTGCTCGCGCAGCTGAGCGCTCTCATGTCGCGCAAGAAGGTGCAGGCCATCACGCTCTTCCGGGAGATGGATGTGGACAAGAACGGTCGGTTAGATCGCCTTGAATTCCGTGCGGCGATGGGTCTGCTGGGCTTGGATGCACCGGCGCCGATGGTGGATGCGCTCTTCAAGAAGATCGATGCGGATGGCGAAGGCGAGATACAGTACGCTGAGCTGCAGCAGTCGCTCACCCGTGCCGCCGACAAGGCGCCCGCGCCATCGCCCGCCGCCGCTACTGCGTCCGCCACTTCGTTGGAGGATGCGCCAGAGGCCGAGGCCGGTAAGGCCGGCACCGCCCCGTGGACACCGGGCGCGGGCGGGACGGGCCGCGCGCCGCCGGTCGCGCCCGAAGTGGGCAAACTGCGCAGCATTGGCGCGAGTCGATCGCTCGGTGGAGGCTTGCTCGGGGGGCTGACCGAGACCGTGGATGACGACTCCTCGCCCACGACGGCGCCTGGGACCTCGCCTGTCAACGGGGAAGACGAGGGGGGCCTCAATGGCGTCTCCGTCCAACGGCTGCTGCGGCGTGCTCTCCTGAAGAATTTGGCGCGCGTCAAGGACCTCTTCGTCGCGTGGGACCAAAACGGCGACGGGCGCATCTCACGGAACGAGTTTGCCCTAGCGCTGCGTGAGGTAGGGCTCAAAGCCTCCGATCGAGCTATCGATGGCCTCTTCGTCTCCTTCGATGAAGACTGCTCGGGCTACGTGGACTACACGGAGCTGCACGAGGCGCTCAAGCACAAGCCGGCGGTGGCCAATCTGCTCCACAAGTCGCCGCTGCAGCGTACCCTCAAAGAAGGTCAGCCTGAGGGCAAGATGCCGGCAGAGCTCTTTCCCGTGCACGGTCCCACAAGTGGCACCTCGAATGCCACTCGCGTGCCCTTCGCCTCCGTGCCTGTCGAAAGTTTCGTCGCCTCATATCGCGGCGCCCGAAACAGCGCCCGCAGTTTGCCTGCCCTCGCCGCTAGCGTCACGCCGCCGCCAGCCGCCGCGCCCGCCGCGCCCGCCGCCCAGGTTGCCTGCGCCGCCCCGGCGTTGCCGAGGTTACCACCAGCTAAAGTACGTGTGCCATCACCCGCCGGGCAGGCAGCCCTCGCCGCCACTCGGCCGCCGCCTTCGATGCGACGTCCCGCTATGCTCCTGTCGTCGGAAGACCTCCGGCAGCGTGTAGCGCTGGATGCTGAGGCTGAGGACACGGCATGGAGCCGACCGCGGATGCCGCCGATGCCGCCGATGCCGCCTCGAGCGCGGCAACGCTTGGCGTCGAGCCAGAGCGAGGGCCTGCTGCGGCTGGGCGCTATGGGCCAGCGCACGCGCCGTGCAGCCGCAATGGACGCCGACGCTCAGTGGTTCTTCAAGGAGATGTACGGGAAATAGTCAGAGTACGGAGCTCTACGGTCTTGGGTATCCGAACGGCGCCGCGGCCCGTGGCATGGAGAGTGCGTGGCGCGTGGGGACTGTGCGCTGGTCCCTCCTGCTCCTCCCCCCGTTGAGCCTTGTTGCGTGGCCCGTCTACCCCGCGTGGGGCGTGGGGCCCCGAGTGCCGCGAGAGGCCGTTCAGGCGACGTTCCGATCGCGTCCGTACTATAACGGTTATAGTTAATTTAATAACGTTATAACTAACTATTCCGTAATTCGACGCATTCTCAAGTAACATTGTTCTCCACCAACACACCTACGCTGTCACACAACACGTTTTCATACAACATGCTGCACGCAGGCGCTATTGGGGGAGTGCCCTGGGGTAGAGTGTAAGAGGGTTACGATCACGTCACAGGAACACTCCGCTCAGGGAACGGGAAGCGGCGAGAAGACTCAGCGACGACCCCCGTAGCGCGCGCGCAGTTCCACACTTGCACGCACGCGCCGTTGCCGTCACAGCATCGGCGAGTACGGGGCGAGGCTCGCGCAGACGCGCAATGTACAGGCGCAGTGCAGACGCAATGCCGGCGTGTCTCCACACCTCCCCCCACGGCTCTTGTTCTCCTCACTACTGGCCTCCACACGCTGCTGCCCACGCGCACAAAGGGCGGCGGCCGCTCAGCTCAGGGAGCGCGCACGAAGCCATCTTCCGTTCCGGAGGGAGCGCGAGCAGCCCCGCAAGGAGTGCGTGCCGTTCAGTTGCCGAAGATGCCTCCCTCGATCGACGAGGCGTTCGGGTTGCCCCGGGCGATGCTCGGCTTGGACATAGGGGGAGGCGCGCCGAAGATGCCGCCCTCGATGGACGGCTTGTTCGGGTTGCTGCGGAAGTTGGCCGAGCCGACCTCGGCGAGCGGTGCGGAGTTGAAGATGTCGTTCTCCTTGGGCGCCTTCGACGCCTGGCCCGCCGAACGGCTCTGGTCGATCACGGGCTTCGGGCCGCGGGCCGAGCGCGGCGGCTCGGGGTAGGCGCCCTGCTGGCCGTACGCCGACTCGGACGAAAAGATGCCGCCCACGATGGAGCTCTTGGTCATGTTACCGCGCGGTGCCGGCGGCGCCGCAAGGGCGGCGCCGAAGATGCCGCCGACCTGGTCGGAGCGCATGCCGGTCGTGGGGCGTGGCGGCGGAGCCTGCTGCACGGGGGCATCGAAGACGGTGCTCTTGGTCATGTGGGCCGCGGAGGCGCGACCGGCCTGCGGCGGGGCGACGGGGCCCGTGCCGAAGATGCCTGCGCGCCGCAGCGGCAAAGAGGAGGAGTGAGTGCGCCGCCAATCAGGGCTACGGGCGGAGGCGCAGCATCGTACCGCCCTGGATGGACGAGCCGTTGTGCGCGCCACGGGGAGTCATCGACATGGTGATTGCTGCGACAGCCGAGGAGACTCGAGCGATCCGGTCAGCGGGGACCGAGCAGGCGCAAACTCCATGGCCCGTCACCTGTTTTGTCAGCGGCCGGCGGCGGCGCGTGTCGCTTCAAACTGGTGTCGCGGGAACATCGAATGGCAGAATTCATCAGGGTCAGCATGCCCGACGAAGGTCGAGAGCCTCCGGCTCCGGAGACGGTATTCCGTGGGCACACAGCCGAAGTGATGTCCGTCTCGTTCACTGCATGGTATGATTCCACGTCTGGTCTGCCACATCTGCTTTCGGGCTCGGCGGATGGCGAGGTGAAGCTGTGGTCGCTGTACACGCGGAGGCCTATTGCAACTGTGGCTGCGCACTCGGACGCATCTGTCCTTTCGGTTCACGCGCTCGCACGTTCTCGCGTACTTAGCCAAGGCCGCGATGGGGCGGTGCGGTTGTGGGATGCAGGTAACGGGGCGCTGCGCGGCCCGCTCTTTGCGCTGCCTTCGCGCTCGTACAACTTTTGTCAGTGCGCAGTCAGCCCGACACTGCAGCACGATGAGCAGCTCTGGGATTTCGACGATGCAATCGCCACGCAGGCGCCATTCCCCGCACAGCTTGATGCGAAGCCGGAAGCGACGTCACTGTCGCCGACTGCAGCGGCTGGCGGCGTCAGCTCCTCAGCAGGCCCGTCCGCGTCGCTGCTGGCCGTGGCCACCGAGGATGCGCAGCAAGTGCAGCTCTGGGATGTGCGCCAGCGGACCGCGGCGCGCACGCTGGCACCCTCCGAGGCGCTCGGCAGGGCAGGCATGTGCATGTGCTGCCGCTTCGTCGATGACGAAACCTTACTCTCCGGTTGGGAGGACGGCTCCCTACAGCGCTTCGATTTGCGCGGTGCGGCGCCGGTCGCGAGTCGCCGGCTGCATTCGGAGCCGCTGCTGTGCATCGACGTGGGCCCAAAGGCCGAGCACGCACTCACGGGCGCAGCCGACTGCGTGCTGTGCATCGTGCCGCTCAGCGCTGTAGTGGGCGGCTTCGGCGAGCCGATCGCGCAGCTCAGCGTGCCAGTGACCAACGAGGCCACTGGAAGTGGTGGGCTGAGTTCGGTAAGTTCTCGGCCCGACGGGCGTATCTTCGCCGCGGGCGGCTGGGACCGGCGCGTGCGCCTCTGGCAGTGGCGCAATTTCAAACCACTCGCTGTCCTGAAGCACCACACCGGCACCGTCCACTCTGTGCACTTCTCTCATTGCTCGCGCTGGCTGGCAACGGCGTCGGCCGACAAAACCATTGGGCTGTGGGCATTGTTCCCGCCGTAAGAGGTGTGCTACCTTTGAGTAAGCAGTAACACCCCTCTCGCCATTCAATTCCCAAACAGGTGTAGGGTTGGGGCCTTATAAACATGAAAAATAGTAGAGAGACCACTCCCCGACGCCTCTGGTCGCAGGTACCGGTTAACGGTACTGACTACTGTTTACCCTGACTTGGAATAAGAAAGGAGGTCATCCGAGCTCCAGCTGGGTGGGCAAAAAGTTGAGTGAGGGGGGGTTGACGCGACGCGTGTCGCGTTGGCGTGCGCGATTTTACCGAACCTTGGCTCGACTATGATGGCTCGACTCCATGTAGCGCCAAACGGCGACTGAAATCGACCAGCAAAATCCTCAGACGACTCGGTACGGTCAGCGCCGTTAGGCCACGCGCGTTTTTTTCCAATGCTGTTCACGTTCACGTTCACGTTCACGTTCCACCCCTGCAGGCGCCAAACGAGCGCGGCCTCAAGAAGAGGGAGGGAGTGGAGGACATCGCCATCATGTCTCGGCGTGACGCAAGATCTCCGCGTCGCAAGCGCGGCACCACAGCGGTGGAGCCTGGCTACGCGGAGACCTCGGCATCCCATCTCGGCACCCCAGCTCGGCAGCCCAGCATGGATCGGCAGACCAGCATGGACCCCAGCGGTTCACCAACCCTCAGTAGTCCGGCAGCAATTCTGCCCTTGCGGGAATTTTGGATGCACCTGCTCATCAAGAACTGCCACCTCGACCCTCAGAGGCAGGTCGCAACTGCGAGCTTTTTCCTGAAGCTCGCATTCGAAGATGAGCGCTCTCCTGCCACAATCGCGGATCTGCTCATAGAGAGCTGCACTACCGAAATGGCGAGCAAACTCAGCACAGGTCAGTATGTCCATGGGGTGAAGTTCAAGGCCGCTCTTCAGCGAGATTTCCCACTCAACCCGGGCAGTATCTTTCTGAACGAGAGCTCGAAAGTGAACAAGGGCGCTGCGCACGAGTTCATCCATCAAATGAGCTGGCTGCGATGCAAGGACGGGGTCGTATCCGCGCAACTCGTTTTTAGAAACACCCTGGATGTGGACTTCCGTGTTGGGCAGTACCCCTTCGATCGGCATGTGGTGCCCTTTCGCCTGGCCTTGCGCGTGGAGGCCTGGATGCTGCCCACGGCACGTCCGGAGTGGGCGCTGCTGCGCGGCGGCATGAAGTACCCAGAGGATCCCTTTTTGGTGTCGGAGGAGCCCTTGATCTCATCACCCTTCGTGCACGAGCGGCCTTTGGTGATCTGGCAAGGCGAGAGGCGGAAGCCCATATTCTGCCTGCTGGTCGCGCGCGATCCGAGCCCATTTGTCTTCGGTTCGGCCCTTCCCATCTGCCTCTTGGTGCTGCTTGCTATGGTCACGTTCCTCGTCAAATCCGACGACACCACGGCCCTGCGTATGGCCGCCCTCTTGTCCTCTTCCGTCGCAGTCACCACGTACGAGCAGGCCGTGCGCGAGAAGATGCCAGAGGTGAGCTACCTCACCTACGCCGACTGGTACTTCATCACCACGTACGTCTTCCACCTTGCGGCAGCCCTCAAGCTTGTGTTTGTCCTGCTGTGCAGCCAGGCCGGGCTGCTCGGCATAGAGAATGGCGGCTTCACCAGCCTCGACGGTGAGCACAGCACGCCCTCTTTGGGAGACCCGGCCGTATGGCGGGGACGCCGCGGCTGGGACCCTGGCGAGCCAGCCCTAATTAAGGAGACCCGGTCCTGGCGAGCCTGCCCTAATTAGGGAGCCGGCCCTGCCCCGCTCAGTGCGTCCCAAGCTGACCTTCGTTAACCGTCGTCTCTCTCGCTCGGCAGGCTTCACCACGGGCGGCCTCCTCTTCGTCTGGATTGTGCTGCATCTCATTTTCTTCTTGCTGACGGGCACCAAAAGCTCGGGTGTGGTGCGCAGCTTCTTTCGCCACCTCTTCCAGTTAGAATGGAAGCGCCTTATCTCGAAGAAGCAGTGCGAATCGAGCAAGGCCAAGGGAGTTTCCCCCATGCCCAAAAGAAGTTGGGCCGCCAGTGCGATGCCCACGGAAACATTCTGGAGACGGAGACGAGACGATAGCACTCTGACTCGTAATTTAAAATGAAAAGAAGCTAAACTCGTACACTCGATTTCTCGATCTCGTGGCGACGACGCTTGCTCTCGATCTCGTGGTGCTCGGCCTGCAGATGTTCCGTGTCGTCGTATCGCTCGTACTCGATATGTAGGTTTTGTAGATTGATGTTGGGCGTGATGTACTTGTCAGCAAGTGCGCAAAAGAGACCCTCACCGTCTGACTCTCGCGCGTAGTTGTCGGACGTGCTGCCGTCATAGATACGCACAAAGTACCTGCCGGTGCTGGCCTTGACGTCTGAGGCGGTGGCGACAATCCGATGTTCGGGCTGCAGCTCGTGGAATCGAAGCCTCGCTCCGTCGGGCATAGCGTTCCGTAGAGAATCGAGCCAAGCCGTCAGGCCCTCTCGCAGCGATGCCGGCAGCTTCTTGCTCGTGAGCTGGCACCACCACGCGTGCAGCATAGTAGCAAGGGTTGCGGCGGACATGGATGGGCTAGGCCAGTCAACGCCACCTTCCTCGCCATCCACAAACGTCGCGGCGGTGCCTAACTCCTGTGGCAGATTTGTGAGGCCGCCCACATCGCAAGCTGGATGCTTGAACATGCTGTCAGAGTGTCCGTAGCTAACGCTATCTAGGCACCCGTTGCCAATGTGCCACATCCGGATGCTTTTCTTGGCTGGCAAGTTGGCGGTCGCACCCTCCTGCACACAACTTGATGCCGCCATCATGTCTCGATCCTTGAGGTGCGAGTCAGCCACCAAAATCCACTTGTGCTTCCGGAGCACCGAGGGCGCGCCGTCAGACGGCACAAGGGCTGTTGATCGCACGACGCGATCCGGGAAGCTTGCTAACACCTGCGCTTCCCACTGGTGGTAGGCGTCTCTCGTCACAGTCGCCATGTGATGGGGAGGTGGCGGCGCCGGCGCCGGCAAGTCTGTCTTGGCGTCGATTGAGGAGGTCATGTGGTTGCGGCTCATCGTCGCGGTGTCGCTCGTGGGCATCTCGCTGATCCCGGGGGCGGCGCGCAGCGGCGGCCACAGCGGCGGCGCCGGCCACGGCGGCGGCTCGCCCGAGGCCGGCGCCGCCGGCGCCGCCGGCGTCGCCGGCGCCGCCGCATCGGGCATGAGCGGCGGCGGCCTCGCGTTGATGAGTGTGGCGGCCTCCGGCTCGTACATTTTTGCTGGCTGTGAGCCGTGTGCACGTGCGCTTCCAATGCTGTGGCTTCTCTTGCTCACCCCTGTGCGCGCGAAAAAGGTTCCGTTCATTAGGAATTCACAGCCAAAACACTGCCAAAACCCGGTGGTTCTAGGGCTTCGAAGGACAGGCACATGCGAACGTGCTTGGGATTTCGTCACTTTGGGTTTCGAGCTCGCGCTTCGGACGCGAGCGCTCGCGTTTTCTGTCGCCGTGCGCTCGGTCCTCACGCAAGCACGCGCTAGTTCCTCTCGCGCTCGGAGGATCCACGACATCAGCCCCGACAACACGTCCATGATGCTTCTACTGCTGCTTCTGCTGTGTATGCCTATGATGCTTTCCTCAATAGTTCTCGAGGACGACAGCAATGCGCTGATCCAGGACATCAGCTACGTGCCATCTTCGGCCATCTTACCCTTCTTCAGCGGCTTTCAGACGCCAGTCCGGGAGCCGTCCTGACATGGCTAGACCATGTCGGCTGCTTCGGCATGACGAACGATTGCAACCTCGGTGCGGCCGTGCCCATACTCAATGATCTTGTCGCGTGGTCCTATTCGGTCGTGGCCTCACCTGCCAGCCGACGGGCACCGAGGTTCCGCATCGGATCGGCCCGGGCTAAGTTGGAGGGCTCGCGCACAACAGAGAACTGCGAATCAGCGGCAAGGTACCACGAATACTCGCCGATGTCGAGTGCATGCTCGCGGCGAAGGGGGTCGACGCCCTACCTGGTAATCCGGTAGTCCGAATCCGTTTTGGATCCTTCTGCACGCGGTAAGATGTCATACGTACGTCTGTTCTTGTGACTCGGGGTAGCTGGCGAAAGGGTGTTTAATCAAGGTGAGTGGCAGGAACGGTTGATGTTGAGTTCCAACGCGTTTTGACTCGGTTTCCAACGAGAGTGATTACTTGATGAGATTGAGAAACTGAGAAAGTGCGTAGTACCGGTAACCGTATATAGTAGTGAGATGTTACAATTTAGTCGTCGCACACGGAATGCGCAAGGAGCTGCAACAAGCGAGCACACCCGACTCATGTCTGAGGAAAGAAAGCGCGCTTGCGGGAAGCGATCGCTATTCCCCAGGCGAAGCGCGCCCGCTTAGCCTTAGGAAATCGGGGCCCCGGCGGTGCCAGCACCGCAGGGCATCTCTTGATTCAGGAATAACTCATGAGTTAAGATCACACAGGCACTTGTATGAGTTACTCAACTCAAAGATCACAAAGGACCTCGTAACTCAAACTCAAGATCACTCAACACCTTGTGACTCAAAACTCAAGATCTTAACTCAATATCTTGCGGAGTCACGAGCTCTCCCCGGCGCCGGGCCGCGGGGCTTCGTCTGCCTCTTCCTTGTCCTCCTCGCAATCCTCCTCAAATCCCTCCCCTCCCTTGCCACGAAAGAGCTGGTAGTACTTGACCTTAATGGCATCACAGCTCGGCTTGAATGCCTTCTTATTGCAGCCGACCACGACGAGGGTGGCAAGGTAGTCCTCGTGGTCGATGTTCGGGTCAGTGAGCCCCCCAGCGCGTGAGAAGATCTGCTCCACGTTGGCCTACGAAGAGCGGTCTGATCCGGAGTGTCCCTCTTCGCCCGACGGACAGAGGGCATCATGCCCATATCGAGTTCAACATCCACGAAGTGCGCCGCCACTCGGCCGAGCATCGGAGTGAATGCTGGTGTACAAATACGATTGCGAGGGTGCTCACTGGGCGCATGCCGATGATTGACCTGATGCCTCTCTGATGCCATCGGCGTGAATGTAGGCGTGGCGACGCGACCGCTTGCTCACGGTAATGGCCGACCCTCTCTCTCTGATCAAGAGAGGGGGTTGATGGACCAGCGCCGCGTGCGTACATCGCGCCTACCGGCTTTGAGCAGGC
>Ga0210246_101956_pt1 | contig 14146 bp, 15 predicted proteins | sample ChrtobMetaP3_8mM_FD_155469 | JGI IMG/M metagenome (GOLD analysis project Ga0210246, IMG submission 155469) | Chrysochromulina tobin associated microbial communities from unialgal haptophyte culture, Seattle, Washington, United States - P3_8mM | ecosystem: Host-associated > Algae > Haptophytes >...
GGCAAGCACGCGCAAAGTCGCGGCCGCTTGCGTTCTGTTCTCGCAATGGCAGCAGTACGCTCCGCACGCCCAGGCTACCGAGCAAGTTGATGCGAGACGAGGCGATGGACAGTGGAGACGCTTCAGACGGTATGCACATCGCCACGACTGGGATCGCGAACGACGCGCAAACCGCGCGTGGTGCCGTCTCGCGTGATTCGGCGCCGTGAGCTGGGAGCGCGGGCATGGCGCTCGGTGTCGGCGCGCGCGAGAGAGAGTCGCAGCCTACGCCGCTGAAAACTGCACCCTAGCTGCACGCTTGCTCGGAGAGGAGTGAGTTTAGCCTTTGCATTTGCATGGCAAGCCATGCCCGTTACGAACGGAAGGCATGCGCTTTGCAAGCTCCGAATGCGAACAAGTACTTTTGACTCTCGCGTAGCTATGTGAAAACGTTAACACGACAGACGCGACAACCGCGATGCTTTCGGATACCGATACGGCGCTCAATTCCGCGCGTCGTGCATCCCTTTTCGTAAAGAGCGTCGCTTCCGCCTCATCATGGTGGCCATGGCGAGTCTCCTTGTGTTTGCCCTGGTCGCTGCCCTGACTCCGACGATCGCTAGCCTGAGCATCACTGCCGGCGCCAACGAGCGTGCGCTGCGCAACGCGCACCTTCAAGGACGCAATAACGAGATCATGAATGATCTGTTTAAGCCGGTGGCCACAGAGGTCCGCAGTGCCAAGGCGGCCTTTGTGCGAGGCGGCCTCCCTTCCGACTTTCCGCGCGGTGCGGTGCTCAAAAACGGGCCGAATGCGCGCTACGACTCCGCGGGCGGATGGCTCGACGGCGACGGCATGGTGCACTGTGTGGTGCTTCCGCCCGATGCATCCGAGCCCCGCTACAGCCGCACCTACTTGCGCACCTGCGGATTTTCCAAGGAGGAGGCGGCAGGAGAGGGCCTCTTCCTAGGCTCGCTCGTGGCGCCGGACGGCTACCGGCTCCTCTGGGCCTTGTTCAAGAACGCCGTGCGCGCGGCCCAGCCCCAGAAGGACACGGCAAACACGGCATTTCTTCGCCTACGCGGCACGGGGCGCGTGTTGGCCCTGATGGAGCAATGCCTTCCGTGCGAGTTCACCGTCGCCACTGACGCGACGCTCACCACGACGCGCGCCAGCTGCGACTTTGACGGCATCATGCTCGACAGGCAGCGCTTTCCATTTTCAGGCGGCGCGACCACGGCCCATTTCAAGGTCGATTGCCACGGATTGCCACGGATGACATGGATTGACATGGATTGACATGGATGGACAGTGAATTGCCACCGATAGCCCATGTGAAGGTCGATCCGTTCACCCACTGATGGCCACTGATTGCCTCCGATGGCCACTGATGGCCACTGATTGCCACTGATTGCAGGTCGATCCGTTCACCCACGAGGCCATCGGCGTCACCTACTGCACCAGCGGGCCGCCCGCCGCGCGCATCGACCGCTTCGATGCCAACGGCCGCCCATTCACACCAGTGGTCCTCCCTCTGGCCGGCGAGGCCGCCTGCATGATCCACGACTGCGCGATCACGGCCAGCCGGCGTGCACACTCGAGCGATGCATCACCGGCGGGCAGAGGGCAAGCTGCTGTGAATGGTGCTGTGAATGGTGGTGGTGGTGCTGCTGCTGCTGCTGCTGCTGCTGCTGCTGCTGCTGCTGCTGCTGCTGCTGCTGCTCTGCCGGATGGTGGTGGTTACGTGGCCGGCCATGGTGGTTACGTGGTGGTGCTCGACTTCGCTCTGACGGTGCGCCCAGCACGGCGCTTGCCTCCCCATTGGCATGCGAGCGCCCGGCACGGCGCTCGGTGGTTCCTCGATCGGCTGATGGCCCCTCTGATGAGCGCTGATGGCCACTGATGAGCGCTGATGGCCCCGTGGATGAGCACGCACGGCCTCTCGTGCGTCCTCAGGTGCGCCCGCGCCGTTTGCTGAGCTCTGATGACCTCTGATGACCTCTGATGACGTCCCTCATCAGGTGCGCCCGCGCCGTTTGCTCCTCGATCGCTTCCCTGTGGCCTATGAACCAAAAGCGGGCTGCCGCATAGGGCTCGTGCCACGCGCCGTATTGGGCGGTCCCGAGGCTCGATGCGCCGTATTGGGCGGTCCCGAGGCTCGAGGCGCCGCGGACGGTGGCGCTGTGTCGGGCGTGTCGGAGGTCATGTGGGCGGCGGTGGACCCTTGCGTCGTGCTGCACACGGTCAACGCACACGAGCGGGACGACGGGCTCGTTTGCGTGACAGCGCTCCGTTCAGAACCAGCGACGCCCTCCTCCTTCATCGAGGCCTACTCAGCGGCGTTCCTGCACCGCTGGCTGGTCGACCCGCGCACCGGTAAGTGCACTCTGAGGACCACTGAGGACCACTGAGGACCACTGATGACCACTGAGGACCACTGATGTCTCCTGATGACCGCTGGCTTGTCGACCTACTCTCAGGCAAGTGCATTGCCGAGCAGCCGCTCTGCGACGTGCCCCTCGAGTTCCCCACACTCGACCCGAGGCTCCAGGGGCGCGACGCGCGCTTCGCGTTCGCGATCCGGCCCAGCACGGTGGGAGGGCCCAACCGGTAAGGGGGCCCCGCTGATGACCTCTGATGACCACGGATGACCACTGATGACCTATGATGACCACTTATGACAACTGATGACCATTGATGACCATGGATGACCACTGCTGGCCACTAAGTGTAATTGGCTCCTTCATCAGGTACGGCCCCCCTTTCGAAGGGATCCTAATCGATGCCGTCATCAAGGTGGATGTACGCAGCGGCGCCCTCGCGGGCACGTGGAGCCTACCGGACGGGTGGTACGTGGTGAGCGAATGCTGCTTCGTGCCCAAGCTAGACTCCGTTGGAGGGGCCCAGGACGACGCGGCCGACGGCGACCGAGGATACCTGCTCGTGTTCGCCACGTGCGCCGAGCCTGAGCGCGCCGTGATGGGCACCGAGCGCGCCGAGGCTGGCGATGGGCGCCGCTCGCGGCTCTATGTGCTGGACGCGCAGAAGTTAGACGGCGAGTGGCGGGGCGACGAGTGCGACGTGATCGTCGCAGTGCTCGCCCTGCCGGGCGCCGTGCCGTACGGCTTGCATGGGTGCTGGGTGCCGTACGAGGAGTTGCAGCCACCCGCACTCGTTGTGGATTGAGGGTTTCTGGATTCGCTCTGAGAAACCCCAAACGAAACCCGAAACACAATGTGTCGTTACATGCGCATGGTAATCCTCTTTTCTATGACCCCATGACCTCGCAGGTGCGTGGCCGCGCAAAGGCCGCGTTGGCAAGCACCGCCGAATCTGATTCTGACGTTTCACGGGCGCAAATCGGACATTTCGTGGGATCGCTGGAGCTCAGCCATCTCCCGCGTGCACCCGACGCATTTTTGGATCGCAACCTGCATCGTCCCTGGACCTCGAATCGCCCCTCGAATCGCCCTTCCGATGATGACCACCGACGAGGACGTGCTGAGCCGCAACCCATCGTACGAGCATTCGCTCGATCAAGCGGCGGCAGCCAACAAGCCTGCGGAGAAGCTGACCGGCTTGATGCTCGCCAAGGAGGATCGCTGGATCGCATCCTTGGATCTGCCCGAGTTTGCACGTGAGCTCAAGGAACTCGGCAAGGAGCTGCAAGCGATGGAGGGTAAGGCGGACGTCGAGCACCTGCACAAGATCGTCCGGTGGTCGCGCACCTGCACGGCCTTCGGTGTCCTCACCATGGCCTTTGGCGTCAACCCGCTCTCCATTGCCGCTCTTGCTCTCGGCTGCATGACGAGATGGACGATCGTGGCGCATCACGTGTGCCACGGCGGCTTCGACCGCCTGGACACGGGCGGGCGGTACAACCGTTTCACGTTCGGCGTGGGCAGCCTGTGGCGCCGCTGCGTCGACTGGCTCGACTGGATGCTCGTCGAGGCGTGGAACGTCGAGCACAACCAGCTGCACCACTACTTCCTGGGCGAGGATAAGGATCCCGATCTCGTCGAGCGCAACCTCAAGCTGGTGCGCGACCTGCCCAAGGCGCTGCTGCCGCTCAAGTACGTGCTCGTCGCTTTCATGGCCTGCACCTGGAAGTGGTACTACTACTCGCCCAACACGTTCAAGGTGCTCAAGCTGAACCAGACGCGTCGCACCGGTCAGCCGACCGGCTTCACGGAGACCGAGGAGGAGGCGCCGTGCGTGCTGGGCTCGTGGATGACGCCCTGGTACAAGAAGTACTTTACGAACGTCGAGTTCTTCGGGCGCGTCCTCGGCCCCTTCTTCGTCGGACGCTTCGTGCTGCTGCCGCTCCTCGTCGCGGCCGTCGCGGCTATGTGTGCGGTGCTGCTTGGCGCGGCGCCGGCCACGTACGCGAAGAGCGCGGGCTACTACTCGCTGATCAACCTGGTGCTGGGCGAGCTTGCAACGAACGCGTGGGCCTTCCTCGTCGTCGCCACCAACCATTGCGGCGACGACCTCTACCGGTTCGAGGGGCACGCGGCCGCACGCTCACCGAGCTTCTATCTGCGCCAGACGATCAGCTCCGTCAATTTCGCGACGGGGACGGATACGATCGACTTCGTGCATGGTTGGCTCAACTACCAGATCGAGCACCACCTGTGGCCCGATCTCTCGATGCTCTCGTACCAGAAGGCGCAGCCCCTCGTCCAGGCCATCTGCAAGCGCCACGGCGTCCCCTACGTCAAGGAGAACGTCTTCTGGCGCCTTAAGAAGACGGTCGACATCGCGGTGGGGAACACGTCGATGCGTCGCTTCCCCGTGGCGTACCATCTCAAAGAGGACGTGACCATGTGAGAGCCCCCATAGCGCTGGTACGCTAATTTGGCCACGGCGCCGGCACGCGCGCTCGCTCAGGGCACTCCAAATCGGGAGCAATCTCAATTGGTGATTTTGCTCAGGGCACTCCAAATCGGGAGCAATCTCAATTGGTGAGATTGCTCAGGGCACTCCAATTCGGGAGCAATCTCAATTGGTGAGATTGCTCAGGGCACTCCAATTCGGGAGCAATCTCACCCACAGTGAGATCTTCTGCTTGATCTCTATTGTGCGGATATTTGGGACGCCTTGAACTCCAAATTGGAGATGGCTTGGAGAGCTCCAAACCCGAGTTGGGATTTGATTCTGAGAGGCTCTCGTTCTCTCGTGTGCTGTGCCCCTGTGGCTGCGGCCCCCCTCACCCTAATCCACGCTCCGCGCTCCACTACCTCAGCCGCAGCCTGTGGATCTCGCTTATCTGAGGGCATCTGCACTCGCCCGGATCCAGGTGTCCACAGTGGTGTCTGGACGTGTTGGTGCCAGTTGGTGCGGTGCCTGCTGTCGTAAACATTTATTTGTTATTTCCCATGTATGTGCATACGATATGATCGTCCTCAGCGGACAGCTTTCAAGCGCTGTTCAAGCTTCTCCAGCCGTGAAGCTCGAGGAGCGAGGAAGGTCATATCCACATGAATGTGTGGGGGCTCCCGCGCCGAGTCACTCCCCTTCGTCTCGTGAATTTGAACCGACGGGACGCTGTTTCGACCCTCGCAGAGGGTACTCTGTGAGTCTCGCTGGGCTTTCCACAGGCAAATAGGTCAGCCAATTCTGTATTCACGAGAGGGGAAGAGAGGGTCGACGGTCGAGTCAAGACGACCACCAAGGCCGCGCCTCGACCGCTCGGCCAGTCATCAGGCCGAGGCGTGGTGCTACCGATTGCCGTCTCTCCGCACGGTGGCGTCCACGAGTTCCAAGTGGCGAGGCAAGCAGGCTGCTCCTCGCTCCTCAAGCGCAATCAACTCGGAATGGGGAATGGATCTGCAGCCCGTCTGATGGAGCCTCTCAGCAGCCATCGACCCTCGCTACTCATGCTCGTGAGAGGCGAATCGTTCCGATATGATGCGACAGGTTTCGGGCGTGGATCTCGATCTGGATCTCGCGACTTGAGCTCACATCTCTGCTCGCCAGATCGTATGAGGGCTCAGCAGCTCGCGAGCGCGTCGCACCGGGAGCTCTACTATGCGCTCCAAGTTGGGCTCGAGATCGACATCTCGCTGCACACATACAGGGTCGCCTACTGCACGGACTTGCTAGCTCTGATGTACCGGGTGTATGACGACAAGGCCAGGGGAGGGGAGTCTTCGACAGGGGCCCATCTCAAGATGCCCCGCCTCACGCTGTACGATTTGGAGCCATCGAGCAACCAAGGGCGCCTGTGGCACCAAATGTGGACGTCCGAGCTGCTTCGCCGGCCGCCCTTTCAGCGCAGTTATGACAGCGTCCTCGTCATACGATTCGACATGGCTTTCTGGAAACCTGCGAAGCTGGGCGCTGAGATGCAAAAGCTTGCGATCTTCCTGGACAGCAGCGGCGCTGACAGCGTCTACTTTTCCTTCCCCTGGGTTCCGAGTGCCATCCACTCACATGCCGAGGCGAAGAAGATGCTCGCACGGAATGAGAGTGCTCCGGAAGCGACGACGACGACGACGTTGCTGCGCCAGTGGCCAGTGGGACAGTGGGACTTCATAGTCCTTTGCCCAGCGTACGCGCGGCACGCGAGCGGCCGTAGGCCATATGTCAACGACGAGCTGCAATTTGTGCCGCATTTGACGCTGCACATCGCTCGCGTCTTGAGTGTCTTCCCTGAGCACTGGGCGACGGACTGCCTCACGCTGGCGTCGCTCCAAGTCCGTTTTTTAGAGGATCGGCCCGCGGACTCCAACCCGGCAGTGTGCAAGAATGCCATCTACTATTGCACCGACCGGTTCATCTCCAGGGAATCTTGTTCCCCAGCGCCGATGGCGCACTTTAAGAGAGCGTGCTGCCACTTTGGGCGTGACTCGGCGACCGGACGCCTCATCTTTAACGACAGCCTGCCACTCTTATCTGAAAAGCGTGCGCTCGCCGAACACCGAGGACCGTCCGTCCTTCGAAGGTCCGACGTTTGGTGTCCCACTACTATCCATGCCGCCGCCTACCAACAAGCAAGCAAACGACGCGCAGTCGCCTACCAACAAAAGTTGGGCACCGAATGGCGGGGGCGGAGGCGCACGCTCTCGATCAACAAGTCGGTGTCGTCGATCACTCCTTAGAAAGCCTTCCGAGCATTTCCTCTGTTTTCCAAAGTCAGACGTTGTTTTTACAAAGTTCAGTTGCGAAGAGTTGATCAAAAACGCTCAGGAAATGTAACAGACGCGCGCGGGAGAGAGCTGGAGGAGGGACGTGTGTGTGCCGCGCACGATGGTCAGGCCTTCTGACTTTGCGTCCTACCACGGGCGTTTTCCGCCCTCGAGCCAGCTGTGGCAGGTGCTTAGAATGCCGGCCGAGGAGAACGCCGTTGTCGAGGAGCCCGGATGGAACCTCAATGTGCCACCGGCCTCGTCGGACGTGAACCTCCCTTTCCAGCCAAACTACCACCTCGCCTTCCTCCACCGTCCGCAGACGTCACACGCCTACCGCCCGTACGAGACGTCACACATCTTGCCTGGGCAGGTTCCCCAATCGCTGCAAGTCGTGGCTTCCAAGTCGCTCCACCACCCACAGCCACTCAAGTGGAACACGCCGCCGAAGGCGCCGCAGTACAATGTATTGAACCCCTCCCAGCGCTCGCTGACCACGCACTGGGGCTCGTCCGCCTACGATCCCGAGGGCAATAATTGGCACTCGGTCGCGACCTCGCCGCGCCCGTTCTCGCGCTCCGCCTCGATGGCCTCCTTTGCTGGAAGCAAGCGCGCCACATCCGAGTACGAGGTGCCGTGGGACATGCGGTCACCGCCCGCCTCGCCCTCGCTGTCTTACCCGCTCCCTCCCGCCGCGAGCACGCCCCCAATGGGCTCGCCGATGACGAGCCGTCGGTCCAGCCCGGTGCACCGCTCCAAGGGCTTCACCAACCGTCCGCTTGGCTCGCCTATGTCGCCGATGCGCTCGTCACGGCGCTCACCCTTTGCGCACGGAGTGTAGCGCCCGCTTTGCGAGCTTTGGCGAGCCTTCACTTTGGGAACGATTGAGCCAGCGGCTATGACGGAAGCTCCATGATGCCGCGTCGGCGGCATGCGGCTCGGCTTTCTGGTGGCACGCTTTCCCCGGTTCCGCGCGCATCGTTCTCGGTTTAATCGACGTGGTTTTTACCCGGGCCTTTGGTCGGATGAGCGCGACTGCGGAGTTTGTTGCGGAGTTTGCGTCCTTACGTGGTGTGCGGTGTGACGATCACAAACATACCATAGGTTCCTACGAGTCGTTCGCTGAACAAGTGTACTCCTCGTCGAGACACGACGGACACGGCCCATCGCCGTGCATTAAATATTAATATCCGACGCCGCTCCGCTAGCGCGCTCGGCGCCGGCGTCCTGCTGCGAGCATCAGCGTCACACGCGAGGGCATGGAGGCGGAGAAGGCACGGCTGCGAGCACGGCGCTCTAGCGTGCCATAAGTGGTGGCGGGAATCGGCGGCCTGGACTGAATGAGACCCCACAGCCCACACGACACTCCGGCCCCGACTCCGGCCCCGTGCGCATCGAGCGCAAAGGGCTTATGAGATGCCGTGACGAGAAGCCGTTACGAGATGCCGGCCATCCGCTGGAACATCTCGTCGATGCCGGAGAGCTCCGAGTCCTGTTGCTTCTCACGCGCACGCTCGCGGAGCATCGCCACCTGCTCGTACGAGAGCATGTCTATCTTGCATGCGAGCTTGGGCTCGATCATGAGGATCATGCGGTCAGCGACCGAAGCCGCGTACTTGCCACGGATGTACAGGCTCAGCACAGCCATGACCTCCTCCCACGCAGAGCGGCGCATCTCCGTGCATGTCAACAGATGGCTGAGTGGTGCATCGGCTGCCGAGAAGAGTGCGACTGCTCCAGGCACACCGCCGCGGCTGCCGCTGTGGATGTCGCCCGTGCCTGATCGGAAGCCCACGTCTGAGCTGCCACCGCTGGCGTCATCTCCGTCGCTGCTCAGGTCGGAGCCCGGCCTGCTAAGGTTGTCATCTTCGCCTTCTCCGTCCTTACCGCTTGATGTGGGACTGCGAGTCCGTTCAAAGAGCCGAGCCTCCTTGGCGTTTGGAGAGGCAACCATTGTGGACGACCAAAAAAAGCATCCAAAAAAGGGAAGGAAGGCCCCGTTTTGAGCAGCCCTTCCAAAAAGGGAATTCATAGTTAATCGCCCCAAAATGGAAATTCAATTAAACGAGTTGATTTTCCGATCCTAAATCATCATTGTCGAATTTCAAGCGTGATTTCTCACGCCGAAGACTCTGGTAATTGGTCCTGCTCCCGTCCTGGAGATACTGCATTCTCAGAAAAGATTATCAACATAGCCTGCAGAAGCCCCCGTGGCGCACCAAGAGGTCTTTGGAGTGCTCGATCCGGATCACGATGCAGCTGGCATCGTCCTTTGGGATCCTGTCCCCGTCGTTGCTGTACGCGTGCCGTTGCGTCAGGGACGAGTTGATCAGCAGCTTCGCCGCATCTTCCGGCAGGCACATCATCGACGATCGAATGATGCCATCGACAGCCGTTGGATAGAGAGCGTCCCAGACGCCGTCCGTGGCGACGACGACCGCGCACGACTCCGCCGCCGGAAGTCGATACGTGCGAGCAAAGGGCATCGGCTCGATGTAGCGGCCGACGTCCTGATCCCCGATCGTGCGCGCCTGGATGACGCCGCTGGGCCACAAGCGCAAGGGCCCAAAAGGCCGGCCGCAGGTGTCCACGGCGCGCTCGATGCGCCCCCCTAGCGCACCCACCCGCGCGCGCTCGGCTTCGGACGACTCAAGCCGATGGTCCTCGCAGAGGGATTGGGCGGCCGCCCTTCGAGGGATCAGACGCGCAAGACTATCGCCGCATTGCAGCATCGTCAGCTCCGCTCGCGTCGCGTTGAGCACGACCACGCTCAGCGTAGAGCCAGCCGTCTTGGCCCTCGCACGCACCTGATGAAGGAGACCATCAGGCGTCATCAGGCGTCATCCAGGTGTCGTCAGCCGTCATCAGTGGTCATCAGAATGGTCCGCAACGCGCGCACCTCGTCGTGTGTCACGAGGAAGGCTCGCCTGCCGGCGGCGATCACGTGCGACCCGTCTGCAAGGCTCCCCGGAAGCGCTGACCCATTCACATTCACAGGCCTCCCTGCGCTCGCATGCGCAGACGCCGTGCCGGTCACCGACGCTGCCTCGCTGATTGGGCGTCGCTCTGGCATGGAAGACCCCACAGCCATCTGTGGAGGCTCGGAAGACCCCACAGCCATCTGTGGAGGCTCGGAAGACCCCACAGCCATCTGTGGTGGCACATGCGTCGCATCTGGGGATGGGCCGACCGGGGCATCGTGAAGCGCCTTAAGGAGCTCGTCGATGGCCGTTGCCTTGCAATGCATCGATGCCTCCTTGCCGCAGTGCCCGTCGGCCACAAGCGCGATCACCAGTCGTTCCCCATGAACCGTCACGTCTCGCACCATCATTTGGTCCTCGCCGTCGAGCGAGATCGCGGCCTCTCCGATGAGCACTTCGAACAGTGGCCCACCTGGATCCAAAGCTGCCTTGAAGCCGGACGACGTGATGTCATAGGACGATGCAAGTGCCTTCGTCACATTCGTCGCCTTCTCGGAGAGGGGGGGTATCTTTTTGTTGCGGCTTGCGTACACCTCTGCGTTCGCGGCGCTTGCCGCGATACGCCTGCGAGTCTTGATCCTGCGATTCGACGGTCGGTGCATGAACTCAATGGCATTTAGGGGCAGCATCGATGTGCTGCGTTCGATAATAAGGCATGTACCAAGCGCACACAAGCACCGAGACCACCATCACCCCGATGAAGACTTCGATGAAAATTATCCGATCCGTCGGGCTCATGCTGTCGTCGCGGTTGGGATCCCTTGTTGCTGACGGAGCAGAGGCGTTGACGGCCGGCATATACGGCGGCCATGCCGGGGCTGAGCTTCCCCCCGGCATGGCCGTGACTTGGCTCGGCGCCACCGTGACGCTCCCGCTGCAAGGACAAAAGCAGCGGGACCACACGATCGAGCGAACACGCTCGCTGCTTTTGTTTCGTCAACGGCCAAAAATAGCCGCCGAAACCGCACCGTCGACAGAGAGAATGACACCGACGACACCAAGCCCGGCAGCAAGCAAACAAGCAAGCACACCACTCCACTTGCCTCGCCCAGAGGCATGTACGCAGTGCACAAAACCTGCACATGTACCGTATAAGGAGAGGCGTATATATATGTATATGTGGCCCCCCTTGTGTGGCCCCCGGTCACTCGGTCACTCAGTGCGACTCAGCGAAACAGGCAAACAGCGACGCAATGCAGCGACGCTGACCGCCATAAACGGTAGAGTGATTTGGTTCACAGTGGGTCGGTCCCGCGCGCTCGCACTCATCATCAGGAAGCGAGCGCGCAAATGCTCGGTCTCGTCCTTCTCGCCCATTCCGCCGCTGACCGAGTCGTGATATCCAAGACTCCCGACCTCGTCGAGGTGGTCTTCAGAGGCCACTACCCTGCACGCCTCGCCAAGGACCCTCGGCTCGAGCAGGCGCTCAATGCGGCGGCCTACAAGCATCGACAACTTGAGCGTGAGGATGCCGGCGGCGAGGTCTCCGACGTCTTCGACGCCATGGACGGCGCGCAGCACTTCCGCATCCAGTACGAGCCGCGTCGCTCCGGATGGACGCTCGGCGCCGTCGTCGGCGGACGCCTCGAGCCGCTGCTGCATACGCGCAGCTCGCAGCGCCACTCTCCGGTGGCGACGCAGTGGTTCGTGCCCGCCGACGGAGGTGGCAACGCTGCGGAGGTGGCGACGCTGGGCGACGTGCGGTGCGAGTACGTGAGCGACGCGGCCAAGCACGCGGCCGACGAGCTGCAGCGCGCCGCCGATGAGGCCGACGCCGCCGCAGCCACAAAGGCCGCGGAGGGACTCCGTGCGGCGCAGGAGCAGAAGGCGGCGGAGGAGGCGCGTCGAGTAGAGGAGCAGCACGAGCAGCACGCGATGAAAGAGGTGGAGGCGCAGCAGCCGGCCCGGGAGGCGCCCGGCCTCTCAGGTCGCCCATCGGGTCGCAGGGAGGTTCCCTCCAGCGCCGCACGCAACAAGTCGAACACCGACTTCGTCGTCACGGGTCTGATCGGGTGCGTAGCCCTCCTCTTCCTCCTCCTTTGGCGCGCGCCGAACCTGTCTATTAGCGCCGTTTCGGGCCTGGCGGCGACTTACCTCTTGTGTTTCTTCCCCATCTTCACCTGCGTCCTATCCATGTTCGGGCTTCTCGTCTTCCAAACGAAACGGTCTGGCACTGATCTTTGGTCTGCCACTCGTGCCGCCGGGCAGCCGATGGCAACCTCGTACTCGACGCTCCCGTCGATCTCGTTGATCTCGTCGATCTCGTCGATCTCGTACTCGACGCTCCCGTCTGCGCATGGCCCTGCCACTCGGCCGCCGCCGTCGTGCGTTAACCAAGATGCGGTCGACCCTTGGAACTGCCCAACATGCACGCTCACCAACGAGGGAGGCGCGACCTGCCTGATGTGCCACGTGAGCCGGCCGGGCACCCAACCGCCAATCAGCATGCAATCAGCATGCAAGCAGAGGTCATCAGCATGCAACCATATGTCATCAGCATGCACCCAACCGTCAAGCCGCTGCAGCCGCAGGCTGAGCTCCACCCCATCGCGCCGCACCACCTCTCACAGCGACCTTCACAGCGACCTTCACAGCGACCTTCACAAGGCGAAAGAGGCCTCGTTACAGCTCTCCAAGTCCCAGGCTGCGGTGACCGTGCCGCTCGTGTCGTTGCCGCAGGACCTGTCTGAGCTTGCGGCCGAGTACGCCGGGGGCGCGAGCGCTGACCTGTTCCGGGACAAGGTCGCCCACCTGCGCACTCGCTACCGCGCGCTGCGCCGGATCCGCGGCGATGGCAACTGCTTCTACCGCGCCTTTTACGTCTCGTGGATGGAGAGGCTGCTCGGGCTGACGCGCGAGCAGCAAGAGGACGTGTGGAGGTGCCTCATCCCGTGGACGAGCTCGCAGCTCGCGCGCCACCTGCCAGGCAATCTTGGCGACGATCTCAAGGCGCTCGGGCTTCAACTTTAGCAGAGCATATCCGCGCTCTGCTTGGGCGGCACTGGCCACGGGCCCTTCTCGTCCTCGACGCCCCTCTCGTCCTCCACGTCGCTCTCGTCCTCGGACGCGTCCCTCGCATACGCACGGGCTACGATCTCGCTGTCGATCTCGCTGCGGTTGAGGCACGCCTCAACGTTGCAGCCAATGACGAATCCGCCGCCGGTTCGATCAGATTGCATGCTTCATCAGACCTTTGCATCGCCGACGGTTCGATCGCATGGCTTCGGCTGGTGACCTCGGCCCACATGCGCGCGCATCGAGAGATGTTTGAGCCCGTGTGCGCCACCGAGCAGCGCTCGTTTGCGGACTTTCTTGAGACGCAGGTCGAGGCGATGGGGGTGGAGGCGGACGAGATGCACGTGCAGGCGCTCACCGCGGCGCTCGGGTTGCGCGTGCGAATCGAGGTCCTCGACGCGACACCGGTAAACTCGTCCGCACGCTGTGCCGTCAACCGCGTCGTCATGTGTGGTCCAACGGCTGAGCCAACGGCTGCTGTGAGCGGCAGGAGCGGTGGCCGAAGCGGGAGCCTAGAGGCGAAGGCAGCCATCCTGCGGAACGAGCTCAACCTTCTAGGTGCGGCGGCGTGCGTTCTCTACCGTCCGGGACACTACGACGTGCTCACGCCGCGCAACTGGGACGACCCTGCCCTGCTCGAAGGGACGGACCAGGGGGGGTCAGATTCCCGTAAGTAAGTAAGTTCTGTCGAGTATTAACAGCCAATTCACACCTGGCGCGCGGCCGTCCGACGCGCTCGCGCTCCGCCTTCTAGTCGTTTTTTGTGGCGACGCATGCTCGCCCTCGTCCTTCTCGCCCATTCCGCCGCTGACCGAGTCGTGATATCCAAGACTCCCGACCTCGTCGAGGTGGTCTTCAGCGGCCACTACCCCGCACGCCTCGCCAAGGACCCTCGGCTCGAGCAGGCGCTCGCAGCGGCGGCCTACAAGCATCGACAACTTGAGCGTGAGGATGCCGGCGGCGAGGTCTCCGACGTCTTCGACGCCATGGACGGCGCGCAGCACTTCCGCATCCAGTACGAGCCGCGTCGCTCCGGATGGA
>Ga0210246_101960_pt1 | contig 14113 bp, 10 predicted proteins | sample ChrtobMetaP3_8mM_FD_155469 | JGI IMG/M metagenome (GOLD analysis project Ga0210246, IMG submission 155469) | Chrysochromulina tobin associated microbial communities from unialgal haptophyte culture, Seattle, Washington, United States - P3_8mM | ecosystem: Host-associated > Algae > Haptophytes >...
CGGCGCCCGCCACGACGGTGAACAGCGGCGTGCCGCGCCCGCGCAAGCCGTTGCGCATCTTCGCGGCGGGCGTGACGCTGGCACGCCGCTCGCGCCGTGGGAAATTCAAGCTGACGCCCGAGGGCGCGAAAGTGGTCGCTCCGCATGCAAAGAAGCGCCGTGTGCTCTCGCTGGGGGCGGACGATGCACTTGAGCTCCTCGAGCGCGCAACGTGCCGCTCGTTGAAGCGCACCGTGCCGCTCGATGCGCTGCCGAGCGCCGCGGCAGCTTTGCCGTATGGATCATGCTTGCTGCTGCTGCAGCCGCTCGACACGACGCGTCCGGCGCTGCCGGTGCCCGCACGACGCGTGCACAAGCCGGATGGGCTGCGTCTCGTGCTTCTCCACACGCCAGGGCTCGAGTTCCGGCCGCTTGCCATCGTGCTCTCGTTGCGGGCCGCGATCCTCGGCAGGAGCGCGGCGCCGCCCGAGGTGCCTATTCCCAGGCGGGAGCCTCGGGAGCTCGTGGACGAGAGCTAAATGGCACAACTGTGGAAAAGTCTTTCAAGACTATTTTTGAAGTTTGACTTTTCGTCAAAAGATGAGTTCTTGTGTCTTTGATGTAAGAATGTAAGATGACGACCTTGCCGACGCCTCCTGCGAAGCGCGCCAAGCCAGCCGACATAGCCGCTCTTGTGAGAGGCTCCGCGTCCGCTGACGGCATCGAGCATCACGTGACTGAATATTCTTGGTGGCACAGCCACGATGGATCTGTCACCGCGGTAGACAAGTCCTTCCCCACCAGACGCATGGCGCTCCTGTATTGCTCCAAGAAGAACAGCGATGAGCTCAAGCCGCACGTCGGAAGTGATTGGGCGAAGCACTTCCAAGGGGTGTACGAGCTGCACCCGAATACGCCATTCCAACTGGATGCGTTCCTCGATTTGAGCGACGAGTTGATCGAGGCATACGCGAGCGAGCTTTCCAACGCATTTTGTCGGCTGGTGCGCGCACATTCCGCTGGCCCTGATTTCTCTCAAAAACTCACGACGCGATGGCCATGCTCTGTGCGCGTCTGCCGAACACAGAAAATCGCCAAGGGCACCGTGTGGCGCTATGTGCAAAGGAAGGCTCAGTCAGTGAATGTCGACGAGCTGATCACCATGCTCTCGCGCGAAGGCAAAGAGGTCGGCGAGCCTTCCCACGTCGAACGGCAGCGGCTGCTGATGGGCAACCTTGCCGGTTTCGACTAGAACGCAAGGGCTACGGTGCATGCATCGGACACGACGCCGAGGTCTGGACCTCTGGAGTGCGCATAGTTACGGAGGAGTCCACATCCGTAACTGGCTTGATGGAGTCTCGAAAGATGACATGATCATGATTGGAGATAGCCATGTGCTGCATATGAATGGCTCTGCACAATGCTGAAGGTTGTGTGGTGGCAGAGCGTGTTCGATCTCACTCACGGTCTCAAGCAGGGAGATTGATGTTCTCGCGTTTTTTGTCGTTGCACGATTGACGCGCGCGCGAGTCCGCACACAAAAGAACGAGGCCACCGCTGTCGTCATCATGCTCCGGCCATGGCTCGTGGCGTCGTGTCTTCTGCCGGGGTTGCAGCCGACTCCAAGTGTCATTCCGCGCACGCCGGTGCCACTGAGCTGCGCGACACCCTCTGCTGCACCATCGTTGCGCCAGCGGCTCCGCGAGACGCCAGTCGATCCGTGGCTTCAGGCCGAGGTGAACGCCATTGTGTTGCACAAGAAGGCTGGCATGCGTTCGCGCAGCCCGACACGCAGCCCGGCAGATGCGGCGTTTATTGCCGAGCCGCTCGAAAATCCCTTTGGTACGAAGCCGGTGTTTGTGGCGTCAGCAGATAGCCTCTCGAGCCTGCCACCCGAAGGCCTTCCAGAGGTGGCGTTCATCGGCCGAAGCAACGTGGGCAAGTCATCGCTGCTCAATGCCATCACGGGCGTGACGGCGCTCGCACGCGTGTCCGACAAGCCCGGGCGCACGCAGGCGCTCAACTTCTTCCAGCTTGGGCAGCGCGAGCGCGCATTCCTCGCCGTGGATATGCCCGGCTACGGCTTCGCCTTCGCCAAAGACTCCGCCGTCGAGCGCTGGCGAGAGCTCTCGGCAGAGTACCTGCGCCAACGGAAGACGCTTAAGCTGGTGCTCGTGCTGCTGGATGCGAAGATCGGCCTCAAGTTCAGCGACCTGCAGATGCTCGCCTTCCTCGAGGATGTCGGCGTCAAGTATACTGTCGTGCTGACCAAGGCTGACGCGGCGGGGCCACCCGACCGCGCCGCGAAACTCGCTGCACTCACGCTCGCGTCCGTGCGGCGCGCGCGCCACTTTGTGCGGCCGGCCGCGTACGTTTCGTCGCGCACCGGCGCCGGCATCGGCCGCCTGCAGCGCCGGGTCCTCGAGTCAGCCGTTGGATGGGACCCGCTCGCGCACGTCGACGGCGGTTGGGACCTGTCGAAGCGAGCCGTTGGGGAGCGAGGACGTGGAGCAGCCGCGGCTGGACGTGGAGCAGCAGTGGCTGGAGTACCCGCTCTGGGGCGCGGGCGTGGCGCGAGCGGCGCGGGTGCAGCTCGAGGCCGTGGTGTTCGAGGCCGTGGTGTTCTAGGCCGTGGCGGGCGCGGTGCGGTTGCAGGCCGAGGCGCACGCGGTGGCGGGGCGGCGGCTGCGCGCGGTGGTGCGCGCGGCGGCCGAGGCGGGCGCGGGCGCGGACGCGGCTGAGAGACTGCTGAGAGAGACACGGTCCGCCTGGGGCTGGGCCGGGAAAGGCGGAGGCGAACGCCCACCCCGCACCCGTGACCGGACCGCGGCAATCATGAGGTCCAGAGTTCTGAGGCGTGTCAGGGGCCTATCTTTTTTGAAGGACATGAAGCTTGCCCACGTCGGGTTTGATAGTGCAGATGTACTGCGATACGCACGATGACTCGAGAACAACCAATCGCCGTCGCGCTCTCCTTCGCGCCCCCCGCGCCGGTCGGGTATTTTAATAGCCGAAATCGCGAATTATTGGCGGGCGGGGCGGAATCTTCCGCGACGGCACCCGAGTCCTCGAGTATTAACCGTTTTCGATTCCCATGCAAGAACCCACCCAGACGCTCGCGCGTTCACATCTGGAGCCCTTCCGAGATGGCCGCTAGCTCGGAGTCGAGCACGTCGAGCATCGCAAAGCGATGGGAGCACGCGTCGGCCCTGGGCGGCGTTGCGCCCGCGGTGAGCACGACAGAGACCGCAGAGCCGTTCCGCAGGCCCGCACCCTGCACGGTCTGCTCGCCCACGAGCTTTGCGCCGCTGCCGTCGTGCAGGCCGACCTGCTCCGGTCGCAGCCCCGACCAGCGGCAAAAGGTAGCGAGCACACTCTCTACCGTGTGGACTGCCTTGGTCTTTACCATCGCCGGTCCGCATAGCTGGTGCTGTTGGCCTGCATCGAAGGCAGTGATCACGAGCAGGATGTCTCGCGGCGGTGGCGGCCGCTGCTGCCCCTCGGGCGGCGGAGGTGAGCGAGAGCGTGCACGGTTGCTGCCACCGTCCAGTTCTCGCTCTTCATCATGCCGGCGGCTGCGGCTGCTGCGGCTGCTGCTGCTACTGCTGCTGCCCACGCCATGGGTTGGCGGAGCAGAAAGATCGACGGAAACGTCTTTTGTGGCGGCGTGCGCAGCGCTCTGCGTCGCGTAAGGCTTCGCTGTAGCCATGCTCTCTCGAGGCGTGAAAGTGCGCTTCGCCATTTCAGACGAAAACTCAGTGTCACGGACGATAAGCACCTCGTCTCCTCCAGGTGCTCATGAGACTATTCGTCCCGTCTTGTGAGAATTCCCGTCTTGTGGATTCCGCACGATGAGGCTGAGTCATATTTCGCGACGCGCCATCTTTCGCGGGCACGCGGTAGTCATCGTTTGGACCGGCAGCGCCCTTGGTGCGGCTGCACTCCTGCACCATCGGCGTCAGCAGAGCAGCACCACGCATCGGCGGCCGCGGAGCAGCAGCACGGGTGTCGGCAGCACCGTGCACTGCGCAACGGAGCGGATTGAATCAGCGGCAGCGACAGCAGCACAAACCGCCTCAAGGTTATCCGCAGCCGAGCTGCGGCGTATCGTGCATGAGGCCGCGGCAGCGATACACGAGACAGCAGCTGCGACGGCGGCGCAAACCGCCTCGGGCTTTTCCACGCGGCAGGCGATCCGATCGACCGACGAGCTGCGGCGCATCGTTCACGAAACCGCGGCAGCAACGGCGGCGCAAACCGCCTCGGGCTTCTCGGCGGGGCAGGCGTTCCGATCCACCGACGAGCTGCGGCGCATCGTGCACGAGACTCTGGTCAGCCGGTCGCGCAGGTTGTGGGCCGGCGGCGTCGCCGTAGCCGCGGTGCTCGGTGTCACCATGTTCATCTACCGCAAGGAGACGAAGCAAGCGGTGGCGACGGAGCTCTCTGACGTGGCATCGCGCTCGCTCGGCGACGAAAAGGTCCAGGCACAGGCGCAGATGGCCACGATCCAGACACTCAAAGGGTTACTAGAGCACAAGGAGACAGTGCAGCGCTCCGCCGACTTCCTCGCGAGCGTGGCCCAGCACGAGCAGACGAAGGAGGCGCTAGTGGAGCTGCTCGTGCAGGCACTCAAGACTCGGGCGGTCGTCGACGAAGCGCTTGCGCTCACTCTGTGGGTCCTCAACAACGATGCGGCGCGCGAGAACCTCGTGGGTGCACTCGTCTCGGCGTTATGCTCCGACCGCTTCCAGGACGCCGCCAGCGACTTCGTCGTGCGCTTCTTCGCGCGGGAGGAGGTGCAGGACGCCGTAGCGACGCTGCTCAAGGACGCGAGCTTGAACGTCCTGCAGGAGCCCAACCTTCAGGCGAAGACCTCGGAACACCTGTGGATGGCAGTCAAAGGTCTCGTGTATACGCCCAGGCCGCCCAAGCAGCAGCAGCAGCAGCAGCAGCAGCAGCAGCAGCAGCAGCAGCAGCGAGCCTCCTCGGGCGCGGGCAACGGCGCCTCCACACTGCGCCGTGCGCAGTCCGCGACGGACCCCATACCAGCCGCCGAGGCGGAGGCGCAGCTTGCACAACAGATCGTCGGCCAACAAAGCAGCTTGCGTAACACGCCGTCGGGCAACACGCCGGCGGCCGCGGCATTAGAGCCACTGCTTCGGCGTGCGAGCAGCGAGAACGCGGCCCGCTTCGCGCGCGGCGAGGCGGCGGGTGAGAGAGGCACGCCGACTGCCGCCACGGGCGTGGGTGTCCCTCCGGTGCCTTCCCCTCCCGCGATCACGGAGAGTGCAACCGCTGCTGCAGCCGCGACGGTCACCGATGCAGCCGATCCCAAGGTTGGTGCAGCCGCGGCCGCGGCGGCCGCCACCGGCCTGGACCCGGCAGACCCGACGGCGTCCATGACTGGTGCACCATCGGCCTCCGCTCCCTACACCTTCGACACCACTTCTCCGATTGGAGGTCCACTAACTGGGACGTCCTCGCAGCCAACGTCGTAGATTAGGACTAGGCAAAGAATCGTGTCGTCGGAAGTAGGCAGTCATGCCCGGATGTCGCATGCATGCTTAGCGGGGGCCGGCGAGCAGTATGTTGGCATGTGAGGCACATGGGGTCGACACATGGGGTTGTAGAACACGGGGTTCCGAAATCTCGAATGCGTACAACCGATATCGTGTCGCGGTATGGAGTGCAGCTGCAGGCTCCAGCCGATGCTCGAGAGATTCCTAATCTTCGTAATGGCTAAGTGAACTGAGTCCTAAGTAACATACTCTACGTATAGGTTGCGCCAGGCGCAGAGGAGGCCACACCCGAGCCGCGGCAGAGGGCCACAAACAAGGAAAGCAGCGGCAAAGCAGTCACGGCGAGCGCGACCCAATCGTCAACCTCCATCGAGCTCGTGATCGCGGCGACCTCTGGGGGCACCGGCACGCCTCCGTGGACCACGATCCACTCGATGAGGAAGATTCCCCCCCAGGAGGCGAAGAGGAGTGCGAGGATGCCGAGCCCGAGCGCCCGTTTCGTCAGCTCGTCGAGCGGCTCCTCGAGCGCCCGCTTCGAAGTCGTGGGCGTCATGTTGGGCGTCCGGCTGCTGCCATGCTCGCCGCCGCCACTGCCGCGCGGCCGACGCAGAGGGGACGGAGATTCGGCAATGGTGATAGCGACCTGCTTAGCCGTAGGCGAGAGAGCCCCGAAGCGATGGCGCAATCCGGCGTCGTGTTGGGCGAGGCCGGACGAGCCCGCAGATGTGCCCAACACGACGCCGGCGCCCAGCGGCGGCGAAGCGAGCTTCCACTGCCAATCGGCGAACAGGAAGCGGTGAAGGGCGGGATCGAGGGCGAGGTCGGCCGGTAGACCCTTGGTCGCGGCGACATACTGCGCGGCCGTCGGCAGGAAGAGAGGCAGCCGCGGCCACGTGCTCTCGATGCGGGCTTGGCGGCTGGCCTCGGTGGCGGTAAGCTCCATACCCGGCTGCTGCTGCATACCCCGGCCGGCCTCGTTGGCGGTACGCTGCAGCATCTCTGGGGGTGCCTCTGTCTTCGCCTTGGCTGCCTTCGCCTTCGCCGCCGCCTCCTTTTTGGCCAACACCTTGGCCGCGCGTGCCTCTGCATCCGCACGCACCCGGGCCGCGCTCTCCTCGGCCTCGCGCTCTGACCTGTACCGCGCTTCCTCGGCCTCGCGCATCTCTGCTGCTCGCCTCGCACGATGCGCCGCCGCCGCCGCCACGGCGCGCCGCAGTTGGCTCACTCCACGCTTGAAGAGCAGGTACCGGTAGGCCGACTCCAATAAGAGGTGCCTCGCGCGCTGCTTGCGCCGACGCAGCTTGCGTCGTTTCGCAAAGCGACGGAGGCCATGGAGGATCACCAGGCGGGCCCATCGGCGTGAGGATTGCGCTTGCAATCGAGCTTCCAACTCTGGCAGCACCCGCTCTGGCGGTAGGCTGAGCATCCTTTCCAGAAAGGCCGCGCGCCCAAGCCTGAGGAACACACGCGTCTTCCCGAGTACATAGTCGGAGCCTTCCTTGAGCTCTTCCGCCGACAGAAGAGCCTCGACCAACTCCCGTGGCCCAACGGACGCGAGGCTGGCGAGACTGTGCGGAGGCCGCGGCGCGCCACGTGGTACGCTTCCTCCCTTCCTCTGTGTGCCCGCGAGCGTCAAAGTACGATCCGCCGCGTCTTTTGGCTGCTCGGCAAGCTGCCGGAGCAGGGGCGAATATCGAAGGTGCACCTCTGCGTACCCTATGCGATGGGGGTATCCCTGCTTGATCAGGCTGACCGCCTGCAGCACGCCCTGCTGCCGAAGCTGGCGCAGGCTATATGCGCGCTCGTGCACCCGGGGCGCCAGGCGCGCATTCGGCTTGATGCACTTGATGAAGAAGTTGTGCACGTCGCGATCCGGGTCGAGGGATGCGAGCAGCTCAGCGAGACGAAGGCGATGGCCCTCGGAGAGCGTTCGAGGGCCACGCGAAGCGCCTCGCAAGGGGAGCGCCGAGCTGGGCGTAGTTGGGGTGCGAGGCGGGGTGCCGCCGCCGCCGACGCCGGCGGCGCTGGCACCGCCGCCACTGATGCTGCAGCTGCTGCGGCTGTCACCGTCCAAGCCCAACTCGGCGCGCAGCTGGGTTGCCTGTCGCTCGACGAGCGCGTTCAACGCCGGGGTGAGCTCATCGCGGTTCTTGTGGACGAACCCCACAGCAGAGTACTGGACGCGGCTGTGGAAGTGAGCGAGTTGGAAGCCCTCGTCTGGTGCGAGGGCACGCAGCTGGGCAGCGGAGGGCGCGGGGCGCAAGAGCAGACCCACGCCGCTCGCTGCGCCACATTCTCCAAAGAGCTCCTGCACAAAGCGCTGGTCCTTGCCGCTCTGCATCCGGCATTGAGCCTCGAGCAGCCCAAAGAGGCTGGGCGGCCGGCGCATCCCCGGAGTCGGTGCGAGAGTCGACCGAGGCCCCTCGAGCAACACAAGGAGCGCCTCGTTATCCTCGCATGGCAGCGCACGCGTCGCCCTGAGCACCGCTTCGGCCACACCCTCGGCCCGCTGGGCGTTCTCATCCTCGCGAATCGTGCACCGTAGGAAATGCTGGTGCAGCTTCTCATTGGTGTAGTTGATCAGCAGCTGCTCGAGCGAGTTGGTCGCGAGCACTTCGAAGCCGAAGACGTCCAGCAGCGCCACACCGCGGCCCACTGGCATCGCGCCGGCGCCGGCGCCGCCACGCCCGCTGCCACTCGGGGTCAACGACGTCTCGGCCGGGGCGAGCCGCGCGTTGATGAGGCCTAGCGTGGCGTCGAAGGCGGCCTGATAGAGCGCCATCGCGAGCGCGTCGCGTAAGGCGCACGCCTGCTCGGCCGTGTTCGCCTTGGTCAGCGTCATGCCGGTGCGGGGGCTCGCGATGCTCTGGCTCAACAGGAACGGGTGCACATCCTCTCCTAACAGCTTTGTGAGAGACGAGATGCAGCGCGGGTCGGCAGGCGGCGGAGGATCACCCGGCAGGGCGCCGGACACAAAGGCGAGCTCCCCCAGCGCGAGCACCGCGCGTAGCACACGCAGCAGCGCCGACTGCGCCTTGGTGCCCATGCCGAGCTGCTTGAGCGCTGAGAGGAGCTTGTCATAGCCGGCCGCGCCTGCCTTCATGGCCGCATCCTTGGACGCGGCTGCACCACTCGACTCGCGCGCGTCGTATCGAGCGCCCGTCGTATCGAGCGAGCGGCCGGCAGCGCCTGCCGCCGCCGCCCCGCTGGCGCCCGGCTCAAGCCGCGGCCGCTCCTCCACGTCCTGCAGATAATGGTACGCGCCCGGCTCCATCGCAGAGCCGTCTGCCAGCAGCGTCGCGGGATGGCCACCGCCGCCGCCCATGCGCAGGAAGCCGTTGGAGCGGGTACCGGCGAGCATGTAGTAGAGGACGTGGAAGTTGCATTCGCCGCGCGCAAACGAGCACAGCCGGCATTTCTCGAGCAGGAAGCATGTTGTGGTAGCTCCCTGGAGAACGATCGGGGAGGAAGGGTCCGCTGCAGGCTCCACCTGCAATAGCACGTGCTTCCCGAAGCGCGATGAGTTGCTGTTGGCGACCATCTGCGCGTTGCCGAGTGCCTCGAGCACGGTCGTCGACGCGAGCACGCCCTCGCGCACCGCGCTCGCGCGCGCCTTTGCCTCTGCGTGTATTGCTGTCCTCGCCTCGCCCGCGGACGCGCGCCACACAAGGTACTGGAGCACGCATCGCATCGCCTCTGTCTTGCCCGCGCCGGACTCGCCGCTCACGAGCACGGAGACGCAACGCTGTCGATGCAACCGCATGCACGCTGCCTCGGCCACCGCGTACGTGTGCGGCACCGACGTGCCAAGCTCGTGCGCGCGCCCGCGGAAGCGCTCCATTGCGGCCTCACCAAAAAGGCCGTCCACGCCCTCGCACGGGTTGACCGAGAGCAGCTGGCTGGCCCCCACCCAGGTGTAGATCTGACCCCGAGTGGCGCGCTCGAGCGTGCTGTGAAGCAGAGCGGGCTCGTTCAGATTGACGAGGCCGCAGGCGTCATCTGGATGAGAAGCCTTGCTATCGTTGGCGAGGTGCAGTTCGGAGAGCTTGCTCGACACGAGCGCGCCACCAGCCGTCGGAGCGACGTTGCACCGGTCATCCCCGGTCACCTCGGTGATTTTGCCGTGGCTCCACGGCTCTGGGCCGAACCAGACCTCGCTCCCAGCCACCAGCGCGACACCCGCCATCGGTCCAAAAAGGCGCTGCGTTGAGCACATCTGTCCCGAAGAGCACAATAGGACATGATAGGAGCAAACTTGCACATTAAGCACATATGTGTGTGCATGTGTGTGTGCATGTGTGTGTGCATGCACATGGTGCCGTTCATGCGCGTCGTGCCGAGCTGCATCGTGTGCGACACCCCGCCGATATGCTTAGTTCATGCTGCTCTGCGCGGAGCCTGCATATGTGTGTGCATATGTGTGTGCATGCACATGGTGCCATGTGCTGCCTGGTCACATGTGCCCGGTGCGGCACGGCACTGCGGGGGCACACTGGTACTAGTACTGGTACTAGTACCGGTACTCGCTCCCAGCCACCCGCAGCTCATACGGTGACCCTGGCGAGCGGCTTGAGTGGCGGCAGCCGTCTCTGCGGCCACGTGAGCGCTCGAATGAGCAGATAGAAGAGGGCCGAATAGCCAAGCGTCGTGTAGAGCAAGAGCTCGCCGTAGCTCGAGTGGCGGAGCAACACAGAAGCGATGATGAGTAGAAGCCCCGTGAAGAACACACGCCCCGAGGTGAGCAGGAGCTTGCCCACCTTGACGAGCGGAGCGTTCCACGCCCACGCAAAGTCGGTGCCCGTGTAGTCGTCCACCACCAAATTAGGCAACCACGAGCGATCGGCGGCGCCGCCGATCGTCGTGTCGCCGTGCGTCTGCTTCGCCAGCAGCGGGTGCACCGCGAAGAGGCGCACCCCCCGTGTACCCCATGCGATGACGTCGACGTGGTAGGACGCTTTGGGAGAGGACGCGAGCAGCTTGCGCGCGCCGGCCGGCGACACCGCGTATGCATGCGTCCCAAACGGTCGTAGCGGCTCATGCAGAAGCTTGCTGTGATTGCGCGGCCAGCGCATGCCGCCGGCAATACACGAGTGTAGTAGGTTGATCCAATAGTACCTGCGAGCGGTGAAGGCGATGGTCGGCGTGAGGCGAGACGCACGGCACCGAGCTGCGTCACAGTGCGGGCGACGGGCGGGCCGCGGCACGCATGCGCGTGCAAGCACCTCGGGTGGACTGCACCGAGAGCCCCGACGAGGAGCACGTCCCAATCGTCGGGAAGCTCCTTGATGGCTGCGCTGAGCACGGCGTTGAAATCGTCGGCGAGGACGACTGAGGGCGCGGGAGATGTCGCGAGACACGTGCACACGGGCAGTGAGAGAGTGCCTCATCATTCAGCTTTGTTTGGAAGGTGGCGATGAGGGACGCACCATCATCTTCGAAGACAAGCACCGGCTCGCCCATCTCGACGCACTTTTGCCAGCATGACCGGTGCGATAGAAAGCAGCCCATCATTCCGCGCGTCATGAGCAAGCGTCCCAACGCCGTCACATTCTGCTTCATCTGCTCGTCGGTGAGCAGCTTGCCGTCGCACGCTGGAGCGCGCAGGAAGCGGACGTTCTGCACCTCGAATTGCTCCTTGACGGACTCATAGCGCTCGCGGTGCCGTGGCAAGTTGATGAGCAGCGCCTTGGGCACCTTTGCCGCGAACGCAACTGCGAAGAGCAGCAAATGACGAAGCATTCGCATTGAAAAATCCAGATAACTATCAGATCTCACCCTGGGGGATTTCTCCGTAAAAGTGTGAGATTGAGTCGTACGTCGTTCGGCTACGCACACGATCGTTTCGATGCAGTTTAGTGTTCATATGTTGAAGCATGAACACCGTCGGAAGTAGCGTTCGGAAGCACCGGTGGCGGAGCTGCTCGCCTCGCCCTGCAGGTGCTTATGCTCGCCCTAACTCTTGCCATGCTCGCCAACCACGACAACGTGGACACTCGTTCCGCAACCTACATGGAATGCGGCTCGGCGCCATTATGCGGCGTGCTCGTCCTGCAAACAGGCCTTGGACCTGGCACCTACCACCACTCTAACCCCCTTGTGCACGGCCTCTGGCCTGAGACGGGTCAGTACGGCACGTCGCAGTGCATCCGCCCGTCCGAGTCCACGGCCGACCCGACCATTACGTACCCGTGCTACGCTCAGCCCGACGAGCCGGATCCGGTTGGCTTCGAGACGCATGAGTGGGAGAAGCACGGTGAGTGTGCGGGCGTGAAGAGCGCGGCCGACTATTTCGACCAAGTCTGCAGCCTCAGCAGCATTCCAATCCAGATCATGACAGCCACTCGCAAGGCCGGAACCGCCGACCTCGCATCGTACGGCGCCGCCCTCGAGGCGGCGGGCTTCCCGGTCTTCGAGCTCGATCAGGAGAACTCGCAGGTGTACCTGTCGGCATGTGCGGGCTCTGACGGCCTTTGGATCCTCGCGAACTTGAGCGACTTCTCGACGAAATGCCCGGGCTCGGGCCCCGGACCAGGCCCCTCGCCCACGCCGCCGGCCCAGTGCCTGCCCAACACCCACGGGCCGCCGTGCACCACAGACGATGAGTGCCACTATCCGGGCTGCGTGCGCTGTGCGAATAGCGGCTTCTGCACCAACGTGCCAAAAGAAATGATCCTCGCGCCATTGCGAGCGTCCGCGGCTCTCTAAGTATACATTCATTCTCGTCTAAGGAGTCCACCAACGAGAAGAAGTCCATGGCATGATTTATAACGATCTGCACATCTCCTTGACCTTGTTCGCGTGCAACATCGCTCTGTTCGCGGTCAGTCCGTCAGCGTGTCCGGGCAGTCGGGGTCGCCCCCCCCCCATTATTGGTCCTCTAAATTATATAAACGTAGCGATGCACCCCGCTGCGCAAAATAGTTACGAACCGAACGCGTTTAGCCCCCCTAGCGCCTAGCGTTTTAATAACATAATAAGTTCATCTAAATTTCTAAATAGGTAAATTATTTTCACCGCACAAGTGTCGTCACCGATCACCGTTGTCGAGTAGCTAGCTAGCGCCTGTAGTCTGTGCCCCGTGGTGAGGTGATCGGACGTCGACGTGACACATACCTCATACCAACGAAAGTTTTAATCACGAACACGAATACGATAAACGAAACTCGAAAGTTCAGAAGCAGATAATGGTTAAATGCGACCAGACGCGAACTCGAAAGAGCAAAGACAGACTGACAGAGGCAATGTGGGGGACAGAGGTCCAATGTTGAGCCCTGGCTGTCGAGCTGTCGAGCTGTCGAGGCTCCGTCAAGCCGCTGTCGAGGCCGTTGTCGAGGCCTTGCCTGTCGAGCCTTGTCGAGCCTGTCGAGGAGCTGTCGAGCCTGTCAAGACTGACTCCATGTGCCTGCGCGTCGAGCTGTCGAGAAGCTGTCGAGTTCCCGGTCGAGTTTCTCTGCTCTTAGTCCGAATGCAGAGGTCGAGACACAGTGTGCGATCAACTGTAGTTTTTTTTAGGACGCGTTCCCAATCCTGGTCACCTCCTACCCTCAGTCAGCGCACGGACCAGCAGAATGTGCTAGTACCCTGCATCAGGCTCGCACACACGTGCCTCCGCCGCTTGCGCCGAGAAGGCGATCGCGCTTCTCGTTATGCGCAGCGGCATCATTTTGTGTAGCAGCCGAATATGTGCTTGAGAGTTGGGCGCAGACTATGTGTGGTAACCCACATCTTACATCAGAGCGCTGATCTGCTCCGGGGTGGGCGCGTTGCGAATCGACGTGCGGCTCGCTGGAACACCCAATTTGTCGAAAAGGAAAATTCCATCAAAGTTCCACTGCACGTCACTGAACACGGGAGACGACCGGCGATTCAGTATGTGCGATGAGCAGATGGTATGCGCGGGCCACGCGTTCCATGCACGTGCCGCACCCGGGAAACTTTGCCTTGGCAAGAGCCCAAATTGGATGGGTGGAAGGTCCGTTCATATCGCTCTTGGCAAACATCTTGCACCCCGGAGCGTTTGTTGGCAGCCCTTTCTTAACGCAGAAATCGGCAGCCTGATCCGCTGGAAGTTCTTGCCCACCAAACTGGTCGCATGGGAAGAGCAAGATTTCGAGCTTCTCACCGAACGCTTGGTGCAGCTCGAGGGCCATCTTGTAGCCCTTGCTTGTTGCGCCTCACCGCGAAGCCACGTTCATGGCAAGCGCCGGCTTCCCCGCGATCGACTTCATGTCGAGCTCGCTACCGTCGATCAGCTTCTGGGCCCCGAGGTCAAAGATGGACATGATGGAGCAGTGATCGAAGTTGCGATCGAAGGGCGGTGAGTCGGAAGCTTGTGGGTCAAGGAGGAAATTGCTTGGAAACTGCTGAGAGGAAACTGCACATGTGAACACATTTTGAAGGAGTTACCCAAGAGGTGCCTCCTAGATTTCCTTGGCACTCAGGAAGCAGCACTTCCACCCGACCTCGACCGGGTCGAGCTTGCACAGACGAGAGTGTGATTCCACGGCGGTCCAAAGCCGCGCCACGGCTGCCTCGCGCTCGGCGTGAGCGGCCCCTCGAGGCCGCACGGGCGGCGCGCCCACTTCCATCCCCACTTGCTACAGCTTTGCCTGCAA
>Ga0210246_101962_pt1 | contig 14085 bp, 15 predicted proteins | sample ChrtobMetaP3_8mM_FD_155469 | JGI IMG/M metagenome (GOLD analysis project Ga0210246, IMG submission 155469) | Chrysochromulina tobin associated microbial communities from unialgal haptophyte culture, Seattle, Washington, United States - P3_8mM | ecosystem: Host-associated > Algae > Haptophytes >...
GGTGGTGGGGGCGGTGACGGGGGTGGCGAAGGCGGCGGGGGAGGCATCGGCGGAGGGGAAGGCGGCGGTGGTGACGGCGGAGGCGGCGACGGCGCTGGTTTTCGGGGATTGCGGGGCGTTGGCGACGGTGCAAGCGGGGGCCGCGGGGACGAGGGTGGAGGCGGCTTTGAGGGTGGTGGCGGCTGTGACGGTGGAGGCGGTGACGGTGACGGTGGAGGCGGCGACGGCGAGGGCGGACGGGGACTGGCTTGGAGGCGGCGGCGATGGCGGTAGAGATCGTAGTGGGTCGGCAACGCAGGCGGTTGGGAGGGCGGTGATGGTAGCATGAATGGCGGGGGGTAGTGCGTTTGCGGTGTGTGAGGATGGTGCGGATGGTGCGGGTGGTGGCAATGACCGCTGCAAGAGCAGCAACAACTTCCGCATGTGCAGGTGGTGCCGCAACCCCCAGCACCGAGGCAACGGAGCCTGCGGCGCTCGAGGCGCCTCCCAACGTGCTCCCCGACGTTGTCGAGAACATCCGCCTCAACGTAAGCGATGAGTTGCTCGACCCCCTTTTTTCCCTCGAGCTGCTCCTTGAAGAGCTTGAGGTCAACTGAGAGGTGGGACAACTGCTCGTCTCCACTTCGATATACCGTAGACAAGTCCGGCGCCATAATGGGACCTCCCTTGGACACCAGCTCTCCAGCATCGAGCATGTGCTGCATCAGCCCACTTGGGACAGTGATAATCTTCCAAGTGGAATCCAGCGCACACGGCGTATGCTGATGACGAGCGCTCATCCGCTCACCAGGATTGGGTTTCTCGACGGGGAGCTTGGAGCCGCGACTTCCGGGAAGCGCGAGGAGCAGCAGGAGGAGTGCGCTCGTAGCACGTGAAGTGTAGGATGGAGGCCGGGCTTGTGAGAGACTTACCACGAGTGGAAGCGTAGCACAGCCGTGCAGGCGGACGTTGACGAGCGGCAGCGCCTCCAATCGGCCGAAGAGCGTAAGTGATGTGCTGGTACAGCTCCTTGGCGGATGCGGGGTCGACATCGACGCGCGCGGTCTTTTGCGGGACTCCACTGGAGATCGTGGGGAGCGCGCCCTCGGCCGGCTCGCCGAGTAGGCTCTCGGCTGGGGCGGGGCACATCTTCTTGTTGCCGATCACGGCGTTCATCGAAGTTAGGCCCCTAAACAATTTTAAGAGAAATAACTGGCATTCATAAAACTCCTCGAAGTGAAGGGTGCATGCATGAATTGTTCTAGATGAGCGCCAGCTTTCGCATTCGGGTCCGGACCTTCACGCGAATCGCGCGACTTTTAGCGGGGGGACTGCCGGAGGGGAGGGCGCGGTCAGCGCGGTCAGCGCCCGCCCGTCGGGTGGTCGGGGCCCCGCGGCAATTGCCCCATCAGTGAGAGGTACGCCATACGCAGCGTAATTTTTTGTTGCGTATTTTCAGCATTTTGCGTATTGCGTATTTTTGACCCGCATTACGTACTGCGTATTGCGTATTGCGTATGACTGCAATTTTCACATCCAGCCCACTTTGACCCTCTTTGCGTATTGCGTATTGCGTGTGGCGTATTGCGTACTGGCCAGCCCACTTTGACCCCCATTGCGTATTGCGTCTTGCGTATTGCGTACTGGCCAGCCCACTTTGACCCGCATTGCGTCTTGCGTATTGCGTCTTGCGTCTTGCGTATTGCGTTTTGCGTTTTGCGTTTTTATCAGTTTCGTCAGTTTCGTCTGTTTCGTCACATCCTGACTACAATTGACGGAACTGACGAAACCCTCGAAACCGTGGATGGGCGCGAGGTACGCCGCAGCCCACCACAGGCTTAGGCGGGACGCGCTTGCACAGGCTTAGGCGGGATGAAGGTTAGGGGTGAGGGGTTAGGGGTTGCGCCGAAACCACAGGTGGAGCGGTATGACGGTTACTCTTACGGCTACGAAACCGACTTTACGGTTCGGGTGGGTGTGGTTAGGTTTAACTGTCGAAACCACATGTAAAGGGTTAGACCAGAGGGAGGTTAGAGGGGTTAGGGGTTCGGGGTTAGGGGGTTAGGGGGTTAGGTGGGTGTAAGTAAGAAGAGCTATCTACTCTAACTGCACTAACGGTACTGCGGGAGAACGTTACTAGGACGGTAGGTCCCTCACAGTACCACAGTTATACTCACGGTTTGCTACTGGAAGCCGGCTACCGCAGCTAGACGTGCGTGGCTCAGATGCTGGCTGTGGTTGCGCAGCCACGGGCGAGCTCGGCTGGATGTTTCGTCCGGCCTTTGCCACTCAACAATTGGAGCGTCCATCAACTCAATGGTCGTTCAGTGCCTGGAGCACCTGTCACAGCTTGCCAGAAGCCTCATGAACATGGCCCGATGCGCCGACCGCAGAGCCGCGGCGATTCCAGGGAGAGTCACCGCACGCCGAAGTTAGGGAGCCGCTCCTTCCGGCTCGAACGTCCCGCTCGCGTCTGAAACAGAAAACTCGAAACAGAAACATCCAATAGGTACCAAAAAAGGGATGTGGTGAATGAAATGCATGCAACTTTGGCAGGCGCGCTCCGTGCACCAGCGTGTCCCCAGACGCTCATCTTCGGCCGACCGAAGGCCACACACCGGCCCAAGGCAACGCACGCGTGAGCGCGTGCACTTACTCCCCCACCCCTTTCCGACGTATAGTTAGAGCTCGAGAGCAGCAGGCAACTCGGTTTCGGCAGAAGCTCGGATCGACGTGACGGCCATCGCGGACACCAACGACTCTGGCGAATTGAGAGCAGAGAAAGCGTCTACCTTGGATAGAAGCAAAGCGAGCGAGGATGCCTCCACCCTCGTCGCCTTCGTGCTCACGTTGAAGAGCTTCAGCTCGTACCGCCAGAAGCCTCTGCCTGCTGCGTCGCCATTCGTCTCCACGACGAAGGTCACCCCTCTCAGACCACACGTTAGGTTGTACGGGTCGCAAAGCTCGTCGGGTACAGCATGGTTCCGAAGGACTTGGTGCACGTGAGCACGTCGGCGTTTGATCACCGCCTCGAGGAGCGGTATCGCACGCTGGGCAGCGCTTGCAGGAAGCTCGCGCAGCGCCAGTACGTGTGCTGGGTACTTCGGAATCACGCTGTCGTCCACGAGATGCTGTGCCGCTCCGGGTGGCGGTGAGCTTCCGGGGACGCAGGCGAGGGCGACCTGCGGTGCATCGGCGATCTGGAGCGCATCATCGACAATCTGCGGCGTAGCTGAAGCTCTCTGCAGTGGCGTTGACGGCAGTGGTGCCTGGCCTGGGTCGCATGGTGCGGCGGGGACGACGAACATGGAGTTCATCGGCGGTGCGACGTCTGGGATGCATGCAACCTCACCGCCGTGAGCAGCGACGGCTAGTTGTGGCGCTATCGCATCCGATGCGACCGGGCGATCGCCCGCAAGCCGAGGTGCGAGCAGGAGCATCGTCGCCAGAGCACTCGCAAGAAATTCGGCAGACACAAACGGCGGCGCCATGATGCCTGCGCCCTGCGTGTTCGGCACCACGAGCTCAACTGCCCCCAGCGAGAGCATGGCGAGGCATTGGCTGAACCACTGCACTCGCGGTGGAAAAGCAAGATGATGCTCCGAAGCACCTGCGCCCGAGTGTGCGTGTTGCCCTCGGCCATGACTAGGTCGCCATCCACGTCAGATGCCTCCCCTTGCTCCATAATGAGCGTCGGCACGGGTAAGTGCGATGGGTGAAGCGCCTCAGAGGATGATGAAATATGCGAAAGTGCTTCTGAGAGCACGTGCATTTCGCCCGCGCGAACGCCCACGTCACTCGACCCCCTGTCGATCGCCAAAGAGGCGACTGGAATTTGGACTGCTTCAGGTGCCGTAAGAGCGGCGGCGGGCCCTGTGCCCGAGCGCTTGGCATGGCGGATATCGACGGAGGGAGACGTGTGCCGCTTCCCAGTATGTTTCGCCTTGGTGCACGTGTGCTTGAGGCGCTTCGAAGCGCTCTCGCAAGCCTTGCAGCTCGCTTCGGCTAGGGCATTGTAAGCATCCGTGGACGGGGTTACGGCACTTTGCTCCCAGCCCGTTCCACAGACGGGCGTCGTGGGCGACGGGCGCAGGGCGGCATCGGGCGAGGGTGACCGCGAGCGCCTTCCTGGAGCGTCCGGTGCGCAATCGAGGGCCTCCATGGAGCGTGGGCACGGGCGGAGTGGTAGTGGGCAGACAGAGGCGACGCCGACGGCGTCTGAAACAGAAAAATCGCAACCGAAACACCAAATAGGTACCAAAAAGGGGTCTGAGGAATGAAATGCATGCGACTTTGGAAGTACCGGCACCAGCGTCTCCCCAGACGCTCATCTTCGGCAGACCGAAGGCCACACACCGGCCCAAGGCAACGCACGCGTGAGCGCGTGCACGTACTCCCCCACCCCTTTCCGACGTATAGTTACTAGCGGTGGAGTGAGCGTGGGGGGACCGCGAAGAAACTGAACTGAACTGAAAACGCAAAACGCAAAACGCATGTAAAACGCAAAAACGAAAAACGCAATACGCAATACGCAAACGCAAAACGCAAAACGCAATGCGGGTCAAAGCCCCAATACGCAATACGCAAACGCAATACGCAAAACGCAATGCAGGCCAAAGCCCCAATACGCAATACGCAAACGCAATACGCAATTCGCAATGCGGGCCAAAGCCCCATTACGCAATACGCAAACGCAATACGCAATACGCAATGCGGGTCAAAGCCCCAATACGCAATACGCAAACGCAATACGCAATACGCAATACGCAATAAGGGTCTTAGCCCCAATACGCAATACGCCGAATACGCAATACGCAATACGCAATACGCGCCAAGGTAGTTCCTAGTGGGTACGCCCATACGCAATACGCAATACGCAATACGCAATGCTGCTCAAAGCGGGTACGCAATACGCAATACGCAATACGCAAACCCTGTCAAACTGTTTTGTGTAATACGCAAAAGGCTGCCTCAATACGCAATTGCTCAAAACGCTGCGTATGGCGTACCTCTCATCTCTCAATTGCCCCGCGGTTCCGAAGGTGGGGGCGCAGCACGGCAGCAGCCTCCCATTTTTAGCCCATTTTGGTTGCCCAGACCCGCCCGCCCTCAACCGGTGATCCGGAGCGGCTGTTGAGAGTGAGAGAGAGAGAGAGAGAGAGGAGGACTGAGAGCTACCGGCAAAGGTGCCGTTCCGCGTTCGTACCCCGTGTGTTGCGATTGGTGCAATCGATTCGTGTGTTGGCTATTGTGTGGGGGTGTCCGACGCGTGGAGCGTCGCCCTCCTGCCCTCTGGTCGCACCGTGGGGCCGGCGCGATGCCGGGGGTCGCAATTCATTTTCCGTCATTTCGGCCGACGCCCGGGGCTTCCGGCCGACGCCTACCGATCTCTCCTCCGACGGCCCCCACGAGGGCCAGCCGAGCCTCCCCGCGCCCACGGCGCGCAATCCGCCGCCTCAACATCATACGTCATGCGGTGCTTCTCGTAGCTCATACTACCAGCGAGACGTCTGGGCATTAAAGTCCATCCCCACAAGGTGGATGGCAGCGGTCGACTGGCCGCCGCTATGATTGCATGCACCGAGCTCCAGAGAGGACGAGGCACAAGGGGCTCTCAACGTACAGGCGCTCGCTCACACGCGGACGACACCCCCGGACAGGGCGGGTCGCGAGCCGGTTGCTACTTTCGGGGTGTCACAAAGCTCACATATTGGCCCCAGCGCAGGATTGACTGCACAAAGACAAACCACAGCATAAAGCACTACTACCAACACGAGTTGAGAGCTTCCCCACAGCTTCAGTTCAACTCAGTGTCCTCCTCTTGCGCATGCTGTCGCTCCAAGAAGCGCTTGCTATGCTCGCGGAGGATCCGCTTGACCTCCTCGTCGACGCATCCGCATCGCTCGTCGGCCACGCATCGCCCACCGGCGTCCGGCGCGCCGCTGCCAGCCTCAAGGCCGAGCGCCCGCGCCACCGCGGCGATGCGCTCGCTATCGTTTGAAACCTTCCCAATTTCGTTGAAAACTGTGTTGCACGTCTGGCGCCGTCCGGTCTCTCAAACATCTATGCACTCATGACAGCGATGGCCTCGCGCACCACCCGCTCGACGCACTCGTGCTGCACCAAGGGCCGCAACTCCAGTTCCAAGCACGCGGTGACGTTGACCCGGGCAAACAGGGGCCTGCCCTCGGCGCGCGCTCTCACGTAGGTCGCGTGCTCCTCCCCACGCTGCAGCCTGGCCACATGGCGCATCACCGCCGCCATGTAGCGCACCACGAGCTCGTGGGTCAGTAAGGTCTCCATCTTCACGCGCCCATTGCGTCCGATGCACTCGGCGAGCCGCGGCCGTTGACGAAGCGCGTCGAGAGCGGCCGCTAAGTCTTCGCACAGCGCGCCGAGCGGGTCGCTGCTGCTCATGTTGAGCGGTACAAAGTCGACGCCGGGCAGCAGGAGCTTGGAGACGAGCGAGTCGACCTGCCCTTCGCCTGGCTCGGCTTTTGGAAACGGAGCCGCCTCATCCACCGCCAAGACTGCCGCGGAGCCGCACGCGAGCACGTACGGGAGCCGATTGATCCATCCCGACGTGCCGGACAGGAGCAGCAGGTGCCGCCAGTGGCACATGTACCGGAACTGCCAGCTGTCTGGTCCGAGGACGGTTCGCGTCTCCAGGCGCTCGAGAGCACTTCGAATCGGCCGTTGGACATCGAGGAAGCCGCGCAGCGCCTGCGCGCCGCTGCCGTCCGCGCGCAGGCACCGGAGGAGGCTCAGTCGTAGCGGCTTGATCGCGCCGTCCCCGTCAAGCTGCCGGACCGTCGCGTCGTAGAGCACTCGGTCGAGCCGTTGGCCAAAAGGGATCGTCCTCGCGTGCCGGTAAATGGGTGGGCCGCCGCTCGGCCAGGCGAGCACATGGTTCTCTGGGTAGCCTCCCCACATCATGTGGTCTGGCCACAGGACGTGCGGCCGCTTCGGATGGGACAGGTACGAGAGCACGAGCTGCGTCATGGGCGTTGGCTCTCGTACGCGGTTTTGAGAGCGAGTCCGTCGCGGGTTGGAGAGCGTGTCCATGCAGTTGTGGATCACGCACACATCTTCGACGTGGTGCCGCCTGAGTACGTGCGCCATCCCGAGCAGGAAAGCATTCGCACGGTACGTCGAGCCGAGCCGAAGGTCGTGAGGAGAGGCCACCCAGAGCGCGCCATCGACGACGCACGCTTGCACGCGGCACCAGGGGGAGAGCAGCGCGAAGCCTCTCCTCACATCGTCCAGCAGTTGTCGGCGCCCGCTCCAGGGCTGCATCGTCTCCCGAACGATGGGCGCAAACGACTCGGTGAACGATGGCGTCGGCGGCGGCGACCGGCAGACGTCGTCTGTCAACGGGAGGCTAGGGCGCGGCCGAGTTGATACGCGGTCGAGGACCGGTCGCACTTCAGGGCAGTAGCCGTGGTGCTCGCAATGCCCCGGGTACACACCCGCGGAGACGTTCATCGTCAACCTGCCGCCGAGCTCCCAGCCGAACGCAACGGCCACCGCTGGCGTCTCCGAAGCGCGCGCCTGTGCCCGGCGGGCAGTGGCGGCCTGGAGCCAAGACTTTTGGCACGCGGCGAACCGCGAGGCCGGCAGCAGGTGTGTGCCTGCCGTTGCAGCGGCGAGGACGACGTCGTCGTGAGCGGGCGAGTCGCACCGAGACGCTGCCGTCCGCTCGAGCAACGGCGTCCAGCGTCCACGATCCACCCGACCGGATCGAAAGTCGTCCACGTCGGTGTGCAGGCGGTCGAGATCGCACCGTGCAAACCATGAGCAGTCATTCCAGCGGCTTGACACGGAGATGAAGTTGCAGTTCGCACAGCCCAAGCACAGCGAGATGCAAGCTGCTGTGGCTGTCCACGCGCTGTCCACATGCTCGCGCGCGGTTGCGAGCTCGTGGGTGGAGAGCGCGAAGCTGCCCTTCTCTGCGGTGGTGCACGAGGCGTAGGCCTCCTTTGCGCTCGTCACGGCGCAGAAGCCTCGGGCGGAGCCCTTGTGCTGCCAATCTCGAAGAAGCGCCGCGATCAGTGCCGTATCGTTGCGAGTCGCCGAGATGCCACGCGCCTGAAAGCTCTGCATCTTCATCCCTCCGACCGACTCCCGCATGTCGTGGTGCCCGACCCTGTGTGCGAGAACAGTGCTGCGGACTGTCTGTGAAGTCTGAAGTGTGAACTCGCCTGAGCGGTGTGAATTATTTGGATTGAATGATTAGTGTTCAGGGGACGGTCTCGTCTCCCTGTCCCCGATGCCCGCGACCTGCATCCACTCGGCGCAGCGCGCGAACCCCTCGGCCTCGTAGGCGGCGAGCGTTGCGTCCGACGGTGGCGACAGCGCATGGCGGAAGCGCACGAGGTTCTCCGGGGAGAGCTCCAGCGACCGACCGTGCTTGTACTTCCACTTGAGCGTCGGCATCGGTCGCGGAGCTGGCCAGGCCGCCGAGAGGGCACGACTGGCGACGGCAAGGGCATAACCCTTGGCGAAGGACTTGCCGGTGATCACCGGCGTCGGCGGCTCCTGCCCCGAGTCACTCGGGGCAGGAGCCTTCGAGGGGCAGGGCGAGATGGCGAAGCCGACGCCGGCAAACGGGCTGACGAACGCCACGTCACACGTGCCGTGCCACGGATCAGGGAACAGATCCCATAGGCCGCCATCAACGTCCAGCCGGCGAGTGAGAGCTTGCCAAACGTTGGCTGGGGCGGGCAGGGCAGTGGCAGCAAGGCACGGGGTGGTGGCGCGCGTGAGGCACCCCGTGAGGCCAGGTATGTCGGACGACGACGTGACCGCGTGGATGAGCTCGTCGCGCGAGCCGAAGCTGCACTTGTGGTACAATGCACCCACCTCGCCAGGACGGAGAGACGTGAGCGCCACGTGGAGCCTGCCCGAGGCCCGCTGGTGCGCGTCCAAAGGCAGGTGCTCGTCGAGGTGCTTTCGAACGCCATCGACGAGGCTGTAGCCAGGTGTGACAATGCCGAGAGGTTGTGATCGCGCCTCCATCGCAAGCGCCGACAGAGCCAAGCGGGCCTGCTGCAGTGGCACACCCGCTACAATGACCGCGCCAACGATTGCACCCGCCGAGGCGCCGGCAACTTGTAACGAACCATTCTCTAGGACGCCGGCCCGAAGGAGCGCTTCGCTGACGCCGAGATGCCACGCGCCAAGAAAGCCCGCGCCTGAGAGAGAGAGACGGATGGGCTTCATTTTGTGACTGCGCGCGAGTGTGAAGACGAATTGTGGTGAAGGAATTCGCGCGTCGCTACGATGTCCACTGTGCGTGCCCCCTTGCGACTAGCTTACACCTGAGCGCAGCTTTCAATGGTTGGTATTGCAGTCGTATTTTTCAGAGGTCATTTATGGCGGAAAGTAGAGCGTGTGAAATGAATGCTGCTGCTTCACCACCTCTTAGCCAGAGGACGTCTTGCGCAGCAGCTGGCCCTCAAATGGGCGTGGTCGACTGGGCTCAGGAGGCGCGTCGCGCCGCTGTCAATGCGATTGACGACGCACTGTTGCAGCCGCTTTACCGACTGCACGACAAGAAAGTTGTCCACCACACCACGAAGACACTCCTCGCCGTCGAGATGTACCTGCTCCGCTTTGTCGAAGATCCTTACATGCCTGAGATCTTGAAGCGCGTCATCCGTAAAGCGTGGGAGCTCACGTGCGATGAGATGAACGCGGAGCTCGTCGAAGAGGTCCTTGATATGTTTGGGCAGGCGGACCGCCAGCTGGCCAAATACCGGCTCGATGGCTGGCCGGGACCACCTCGGCTGTGGTACTTTGGCGACGCTGGCGTCAGCACATGCGAGGCCACGCGCCGCTTCTGGCTGGGCATGCGCGCAAAGTTTCTGTACGCGCAGATTCCTGCAGACGCCTCGACGTGGAAGGTGGTCCGCGACCCGCTCGGCTTTGTGATTCTCGCATTGAAGATGCAGCCGATCTCGTCCCTCTTCGCCTTCTTTGCAACCTTTGTGCTCATCGAGCGCGACGACGAGTATCAGCTGGTGCGGTTCATCCTGAAGGTCAAAGCGGCATCCTTTTTCAGCCAAGGTATAGTGCCCGCCGTCGCCCTTGGCATGGGCTACCACCGTTGTTTGTTGTCGAGCGGGGCTGGCTGCGTTGACAGCTCACCCGCCTCCTCGCCGACGTTCCCGTTATACATCGCGTCGACCGTGGGGCAGCTCTGCTTGATTTGGTGGTGCTTCGGCCTGCTGGCCTGCAAGCAAGCGTACGGCGGGAAGGAGAACATTCAAGCTCTGGAATACGTCCGCCTCGACGTTGCCGATGGTAAGATGGATGGCGCTGTGACCGAAGCACACATCAGGAAGCTTAGCAAGGTCCGAGGCGCTGAAGCGGCAGCCCCGAGCTGCGCGATCCATGTACATCAGGTGCGCGATGCCATCGAGGCGCAGCGTCGCCGACGCCAAGCATCACGGCGCATGGGAGGCTACCTGCCGTACTTTATGCTATTCGATCTATTTGTCCTGATTGCGTTGGTGCTCGGCTGGATCGTCGGCTTCGTCTACAACTATGGACTGGACCCCCAGGACCCAATCTTCTGGTCGAGCCTATACGACCTCAAGATGCTCTACGGCCTCGGCTCGTTCCCGTTCCTCCTGTTTCAGATATATCCCATAGGCGAAGCGCTGCACGAGGCACAAGCCACCGGCTACGATCAATCTGGGCAGCTCGTCCGGTGCCTGTACACTTCCGACCGTCTGGCAATCTACCGTGCCACGCACCCGCCGACCACCAGCGCCCGTGTCGAGAGCATTCTGAAGCGCGGGCCCTCACCCGAGGAGCAGGCTGCAGCCACCAAGATACAGGCCGTCCGACGCGGTCGGAAGGTGCGCACCTTGTACGGCTTTCTAAAGGGGCTTGCTGCGCGGGTGAGCCAGCTGTGGCCGAAGAGTTCGAAAAGCAAGTAGGTAACAAGTAGGCATTGCAAGTGTGTAGGTCGGAGACTGCGTGCTGTGGGACGATACGCGCTCATTCGGACACTCGGAGCCTCTAAAGCTTTCACACAGAAACCTTTCACACCGTCCGATACTAGAGATTCTACGTTGAAAGATCGGATCTTGCGAATGCTAATACGCTCGACAGCCGTCTGGTTCGGTACACGTGTCGTGACATCTCGACCCGAGTCGCCGAGTGTACCAGTTGAAACAGAGGGCCTTGGAGCGCTCATCGGTTGGATTGGAACCCATCAGGAATTTTTCTTGAGCCATCGCGCCACTACGCGCTCGGCACTGCCTACGACAAGTGCGCCGAGCACAAGCAAGGCCACCACGGCTGGGGCAGCCGCCGATGTGCCAGCCATAGCGGTGCCCGCTGACGACTGCAGCACACGTGCCGTCAACGCGGGTTGCAGCTGGGCCGCCCAAACGGATCCGGCCATTGTGCCCAAGACAGCGCCCACGCTCACTTGCGCGACCGTGTGCAAGCCAGCTCGAACTCGGAGGTATGCCAGCGCTGCCGCGAGCCCGAAGCATACCGTCGGGACCGCGGCGCGCAGCAGCGGCAGCGGAGCGATGGCACCGACTGCGAGATGCAGCATCTGCTCGTCTGCGACCGTCGACAAGTACGATGCGAAGAAGAAGAGCGACTGTGAATGGCTCGAGGGCATGCCCGGATCACTCAGCTCAGCACCATCCGGACGGCGCATGTTGAAGACGCGCTTGAGTACCTTGCCCATAAGCGCGTTGAGCACAGCGCCGAGAATACAGCCCGCCGTCTGCAGGTCGCGTCGGCAACACAAGGTGGCGAAGGCCGTGCCGGAGACGAGCCACTTGGTCTCGAGGAGCGGCATCCCGCGCGAGTTCCATCATGGAGTTCCTGCCGGCCCCGCGGCATTCGAGAGTGTGAATACAACGACCTCTCAGATCAAGGACACCGACCGGCTGCCGGGTGGTGGGGGGGTCTAGTTCCTAGTACTTTGTCGGCTAGTAAGAGACATACACTCCTGCCCTGGCAATGACGATTGTGTGGCATCCCCATCTTCAAGAGCGTCCCTGCTGTGTTACTCGCCTCTCCTATGCAGCCACTGCCTCCCACCGGTGCGCCGACTCCACGTCCCTGCTGTGTTACTCGCCTCTCCTATGCAGCCACTGCCTCCCACCGGTGCGCCGACTCCACATCGGGTCAACCTCGATGGAGTCCACCAGGCGCATCGGCACGCCCGCTGGGTGCCACGCGTCCTCCGCCGCGCCAAACTGGGCAGTGGCGGCAGGCGCGGTGCAGGCCATGGTGCTGCAAGCCATGGCAGTGGTGCTGGCCATGGTGGTGCTGGCCATGGTGGTGCACGCCATGGTGGAGGTGCAGGCCATGGCAGTGCAGGCCATGTTGGTGCTGCAGGCGGCGACGGTGGCGGCAGCACTCGCGGTAGTGGCGGCTGGAGGCGTCTCACGCTGCCGGCTCAGCAGCTCCAGAGCCACCGCCCGACTTGCCCACGCGTCCAGTGCCGCGTATCGGGTCTGCTCGTCGTCGAGGCACGTGGACTCCCAGGCACTCGTTCGCACGCGCTCCTCCTTGGGCAGGTGCCGTCGCAAGCACGCCTCCACCAGCTCGCTCAGCGACCATGGCCGCTCGCCGTACGTGAGCACAGCGGCCGCCAGCCTCTGATGCTCCAGCAGCCCCGCCGCCTGAAGCCCAAAGTCCCTGCGCAGCTTGTGCATGTCATTCAGCACCTTGGAGCCCGCCTTGAGAACGCGCCTGTCTTCGATGACGGTCGCGAGGCGCTCAGGGAAGCGGCTCATCGCCGCCACGTGGAAGAGGTAGACGCTCGTGCCCGTCGCGAGCTGTACCAGGGCTGCCGGACGCTGCGTCTTGCCCGACTCGTAGGTCACGGTCCACTCGATGTCGAAGCCAACGAGGGAGAGCGTGCCGGCATCGGCAGCGGCGACGAGCGCTTCGCACAGCTCATCGGCCTCGCCCTCTGAGCGCGTGTACACGATCGGTACCGGCAAGGCGAGCGGCGGCAGTGCGCCCGACCGTGCAGCCTCGTCGAAGCGCGGGAGCTTGCGCGCAGCGGGTGTGGGGCCGCCACCAGCGGCTCGCCCAAACGCGGGCAGCTTGCGAGCGCGGGCGGCCGCGGGTGGCGGCTCTGCGGCCGCGGGTGGCGGCTCTGCGGCCGCAAGTGGCGGCTCTGCGGCCGCGGGTGGCGGCTCTGCGGCCGCGGGTGGCGGCTCTGCGGCCGCGGGTGGCGGTTCTGTGTCCTCGGCATCGATGATCTCAAGGAGCATGTCAATGCCGGCCGTGCTGCTCTGACTCATGGCGCGCTACCGGCCGCGGACGACGCCGATGATGGTGCTACCGTCCGGATACGAGAGCAATACTCGCACGATGTCAGGAAGCGATGTAAGCAAAGGCGGACCGCTCGCCGCGCGCACCGTCCACTTCGAGGCCCACAGAGGCGAATTTCGCCGACCGGGCCGACCGTGAGACATTTCCCCGCCGCGGCAGCTGATGCGAAAGGCTAACACTGTAAAACATGCAGAAACACTATGAGCTTCCAATGAAAAACGGAGTGCGAGCTTGGTGTCATGAATCTGTACGATCAGTCGCAGCATCCCTGTAAAATGTCCATCGTTCATGAATTGACATGACTCAGAAGTAGGGCGATATATGGCTTGCCTAGCTCAGTTGGTAGAGCGCTAGACCTTTAATCTAGTGGTCTCGGGTTCGATCCCCGAGGTGAGTATAAAAAGATTGTCCTTTTATATCCTTTTATATTTTAAAGAGTCTTCCGTAAGGGCGAGCTTCTTGTCGACGAGCATGGCAGCCGGCTGCTGCGCGTGCGCATCGCACGTACAAGATCGCACGCGCCTTCCGGGTGACGGGGGGTTTGTTATCGAATTTGGGGGGGTTTGTTATCAGGATACGTATCCCATGTATCTAACATGTATCGTGCATGTATCGCGCATGTATCTTGATGTGTCCCGTCAAGATACATCGAGATACATCGAGATACAACAAGATACATTTGTATCTGTCACTTTGGCTATCATAGGAAATGTATCTTACCTACGGATAAGTATCCTTCTTTACGATACATTTAGGATACAGTAAGGATACATTTAGAATACAATG
>Ga0210246_101968_pt1 | contig 14038 bp, 11 predicted proteins | sample ChrtobMetaP3_8mM_FD_155469 | JGI IMG/M metagenome (GOLD analysis project Ga0210246, IMG submission 155469) | Chrysochromulina tobin associated microbial communities from unialgal haptophyte culture, Seattle, Washington, United States - P3_8mM | ecosystem: Host-associated > Algae > Haptophytes >...
GAGCGAAGCTCGGCATCTTCAATGACGAGCTCCTCTGACTTGGGAAGGTTCAGTGACATCGTGACGACGAACGAAGCGCTACACCAGTGCGCCGTCACGCTTCGCCTGTGCGCCGTCACGCTTCGCCACTGGCGCCGTCACGCTCAGCCCAGCGCCGAAAAATCGCCTTCCCCGGAAAAGCGCCCGCCGCTCATGGCCGATGCTTGTGCTTGGCAGTCGCCAGCCGTAGCTCGCCAGAAGCCGGGCGGTCGCCGGCGTTCAGTGGCCCACGCGGTGCTGGACGTCTCACATGATTCATCTCAACTGGAGGAGCTCAAAGCTCAGAATGAAGCAGCGAGCAACTGGAGAGAATCCTTGTTCGACTTGGGCAGCGGCGTCTTCGGCATCTTGCACGGCTTTCTGCTCCCCTTCCGCGCATGTTTCACGTCGACCACCTGGGGCGAGTACGCAGACCGGCCGGCGTTGCAGTATCCAGAGCTTGCTAACTACTGCGTCTCTCTCTACCTCGTGGACGTCGCTTTCCTCGCACTCCGCATCACGCCGCTGGTGCGCGAGCATGTTCGACGCCGCGCCGCCCGCTCCCAGGGGCAGCTTCTTCCGCCGACCGAGCTCGTCGAGCACCGGACGATCGGAGCGGTCAGGCAGGCAGAGGAGGAGGCTAGCGGCGAGGGGGAGGGCACCCCGTTCTGGCGCTCCTTCCGCCTCTGCATCGCCATCCTCGAGATCCTTCGCCGGCTACTGGCGTGGATGCCGATCGACCTGGTCTTTCTGCTCAGCAATGCATCGCTGCGCACCTGGACGAATGTCTCGCTTCTGCGCCTGCTGCGCCTCGCCAACACCCGAGGCAATCCGGTTGGCGGGACCTACTGGTTTCTGCGCTTCAAGGCGGGCTTCACCGTTGGCTGGGCTCGAATCACTTCCTACTTCCCCATGTACATCCTGCTGTTGCATCTGTTTGCGTGCGGATGGCAGGCGGTGGGGACCTGGGTCGACGACGAGCCGGGCTGGCAGGACGTCGACTTTGTCGCTTTAGGCAGCTCGTGGGTGCCTCAAACGTGTAGAAGTCGGGATGCTGAGCGCGCTCCGCCTCCGTCGGGTGCGCCGCCGCCGGATGGCTGACGCACGACACCGCGCCCGCCGCAGCGCCCGAGTGCTTGGCTGCTCAACTCGCGTGCTCGCGCTCAAGTCTCCCCAGATCGAGTCTCCCCAGATCGAGTCTCCCCAGATCGAGTCTCCCCAGATTGAGTCTCCCTAGTCTCACTTGCTCGCGCTCGAGTCTCGGTGGCCGTTAGATCCCTGGATCTACTATGCGCGAGCGCTGCACTGGGCAACCAATACGATTACGACCGTCGGCTTCGGTGACATAGTGCCCACCAAGCTGGAAGAGTTGATCTTCTACGTCTGCACCTCAATTGTGGCAACGGTTGCGGCCTGTACTTCGATCGGCCTACTGATTCCGGCTCTCAAGGGCTCAAACATGCTCAAGGAGACGTGGCTCGCGCGCGTTGAGCGTGCCGACGCCTTCATCAAGAGACACAAGATCCCCCCGGAGCTCGCGAGGCGCATCCAGGAGTACCTGCAGTACCAATGGCTCTTCCTGAGAGGAGCCGACGAGAGCACCTTCTTTGCGGGGCTGCCTGCATCCCTCCGCTCCGAGGTACGCTTCGCACTCAATCACAAGCTGCTCCGCTCGATCCCCTCGTTTGCCAGCTTGGACGCGGACACGATCGCGGCCCTCGCCGGGCTGCTCTACCCCGTGATCTACACGACGGACGAGCATCTGCTCAAGTGCTCGTCCGTCGCCGATGATGGCACCCTCACGATCGTCCCGCAGACGTGCTCGACCGCGTGGCTGCTCGTCCGAGGGATGGTCCTTGAGTTTGGAATGATGGAAGAATGTGAAGACGCCTCCGTCAGGGAGAATTCGAGTGGCGCCGCTGGTTCCCCCTTGGCCGAGGGTTCGCAGAAGCGCAGCGTGTTGTCCGAGAATTCGTTAAGCGCTCGCTGGCGAAAGCGCGCGGCCAATCGCCTCCGCCAGATCCGCGCATACGACGAGGGTGACTGCATCCTACCTTCCGCTGCGACGCGCGTGGTTCAAGCGCGCACCGACTTTCGAGCGGCGACTTTCGTGGAGGTACATGCCTTGCACTGCAACGACGTGGTGCAGCTGCTTGCGGCGCGCGAAGCTGCTGCCTCCTCGCAATCGCCCTTCTTATCACCCACAATGCCTGACGCAGCACCGCTCCGGGCAAGTGAGCCGGCACCCCGGCTCGTTCAGTGGTCTGTGGGTGCCGGCAGCGATGTGGGTGGCATCAGCGAGCCACCTCCCTCCCCCCCCTCCACACCGCCCGAGTCGGAGCCCCCTCCTACGGAGCCCGCGCCGTCGACAGAGATTGACATGCATGCTAAGCTTGGGCACTCTGTGGACAGCGTCATGGCCGGTGGCGCGGCGACCAATCACGGCGGTGAGCATGCCGTCGAGCAGTCGGCTCAGTCTGCAACCGGATTCTTCGTCGGCCGCTCGGCAGAACGCGCCGTCATGGGCGTGCAGGCGTCGAAGGGGATCATGAGCCAGGCGCCGGCAGTGGACAGCCGGGCGTCGCGCGGAGAGACGCTGCCATTCCTTTGGCTCACGCTGCGCTTGCTCACCGCCGGCTACCTCGCCCTCGTGCTCCCTCTCCGCTGCGCATTTGAGGGACGCGCCGGCCTCAACCCATGGTGGCTGGTCGCCGACGTAGTGACGTATGTCGTCCTTTGGCTGCAGCTGTGGAGCCAGCACAACCCCGCGTGTGTCGCCGCGCTCGAGCTCAACTGGCTCATGCCCCCAGGGAAGCTCCAGCGCGAGGAATCGAGACGGAGCGACCGCTCCAGGTTTGCCTGGCTTGGGATCGCCGTCGACGTCCTGTGTTGCCTGCCATGGGAGTGGGGAGGCTACGTGTGGAACCCTTCGCCTTCGGGAACGCCGTTCCTCATGCTGCCGCGGCTGGTGCGCCTCCGCTGCACTAGCAGTTGGATTGGCGAGATCTTTTTCCACATTCATCAGAAACGTCCCTCACTCTCACCGTCCTTACATATCCGTCGCATGATCTACCTGATCCTCTTCTGGCTCATTTGGTTACACTGGAGCGGGTGCCTCTTTCTGTGGCTTGGCCTCGTCCGGAGCGACAATGCATTCGCTGGCGCGTCCGACTTCGGGACGGGCGGCTCGTGGCTCACATGGGACGCGGTGTACCTGCGCGAGCTCATACGAGATGACGAGATTGCATCTCCCGATGACGAGATGAGCCCCTTCCACGCGTACGTGCGCTCGGTCTACTGGATGACCGTCGCGATGAGTCCCATTGGCTTTGGCGACATCGTGCCCAGAACGATCCCCGAGACTTGGGCCATGTTGATCCTAGAGGCTCCAGGCAGTATGCTCTACCCGGCGATCATCGCCGCGATCATGTCGCTCCTCATGGATGCGATGACCGCACGCACCGTGCAGGCAACGGCCGTACACGACTTTGTGCACCGTAATCGCCTCGCCGGACCGCTGCGCTCGCAGATCATCTTGCTGGCCGAGCTCGGCGAGCGCGTTCGCACGGAGACGAAGCTGCTTCATTCGCTCCCGCCTTCGCTGCACGTGCTCATCTCGGCGCATCTGTACCTTGGCATGGTCCGCGCTCACTGATTGCTTTCGACTGCGAATGATTGCGAATGATTGCATCGTTACCTTGGCATGGTATGCTCGCTCGGGCCTGTGGTGATGGCGGTCTTGTGATGATGGCCGTGATGATGGCGGTCTTGTGATGATGGCGGTCTTGTGATGATGGCGGTGGTGATGGCCGTGATGAGCCTCTGAGCACGACTGATTGCCTCTGAGTACCATTGATTGCCATGGATGACCTCTGGTTGCTCTGAATACCACTGAGTACCTCCTTGATGGCCTCCCTCATCAGGTCCGCTCGGTCTCGTGCTTCCGCGAATGTACGGAGGCGTTTCTGCTCGAGGTGTGTGCGCTGCTGCACGTCGAGCTCGTCGTCCCAAACTCATTCATCGCGCAGACCGGCGACGTGACGACCGGCATCATCATTCTCAAGCGAGGTGAGGCGCATCGTCGGATCAAGCTCGTCCACAGCGCAGGCACAGGGGACGCCGCTGCCGCATCGCAGTCGGCGCAGCACAGGAAGCAGCGTGCCAGTTCGGCCGAGCCGCACGGACCCCCAGCCACTGAACCGGAAGGGCAGCCGGAACGGCCAGCCACTAGCTATCTGGTAGATCTCTCTCTTGCATCGGTGAAGCTCGACACATCACCTCGCAGCTCTACTGTCGAAGCAAGGATGGACCAGTTCGCTCTCCCCCTCTCCTTCACCCCAATGCCCCCGACGGCTCGATCCTCGCTCGACAAAGAGATCGAGATCGAGAAAGAGATCGAGCTCTTCGGCGACCGCTGCCCCTACTCGCCCGGTGGCACCCTTACGCCCCTCCCCCCACGGCCAGGTGCTCTCGGCACAGCACTCGGCACGAATCCTTGGCGTGGTAAGATCGCCTTGCGCACGGGCGCAAAACCCACCGAGGATGAGATGGACCGAATGTCCGATGCGTCCAGCGATGAGGGTAGTGAGAGTAGTGAGGTGACCGGTCGGGCGAGCTCCACACGCTCACCAAGCATCAGCTCCAGTGCCCCGAGCATCAAACACGTTCGAGATCCACGCTCCACGGGAATGACCTTCCTTCGCAGGGCGATGAGCAACCCGTCCAACCCGCGAAAAGCGACGCCCGATGTGATGGCGGATGCGCTCGCGAATACAATCCTGCTAGAGACGATCTACGAGGGCGGCAGCATCGGCGCGGACGAGTTCTTGTTGGGCGTCACACATCGGTACGACATCATCGCCGTCCAGATGTGTGAGTGCCTGCGACTGCGCCGCAAGCCCTTCAACGAGCTCCTGAGCCGCTTCGCTGAATTTGGTCCGACGCTCAAGGCGAATGCCCAGCAGGCGATCCATGCGAACTCCCAGCGCGACCAGGCGGTCATGCACAAGCTCACCACTTCGCCCAAGAACAAGACGTCTTCTACGCAGGGCGAAGAAGACGTCTTAGGCACGGGCGTCCTCGCAGGCGTCACTGAGGACGCCGCGTCCATCACGGCTGTCGAGATCCTCGGCCAAGACAAGGTCATGGCGGCGCGACTGCACCAGTGCCACCGGATCCTCGACGCCGCTACCAAGAGGCTCGGCTCGTCGCACGCCTGGTCGCTTCTGCTGTTCATACTGCTCCTCTATCGGCTGTGCGGCGACACGTTACGGGCGAGCCTGCACGAGAACTTTGCTCTGCCGATCGAATGGTCGGAAGCGCTCCAACTGACGCCTGCCTTGTACCGCGACCGCCTTGAGGCCAACGAGGCCTGGGGCTACCAGCCTTGGCCGTTATTCCCCCAGCCCAACGGCGTTCCCACAGTTCACAGCCCGTGGGGCGTGAAGAGTTGTGACCCTAGTGCGCCCAGCGCACAGCAGTACTTCGACTCGGTCGGCCTCTGCGTCTTCGACTTCCTCGCCGACGTGGCCATCGGCGTCGACTTGCTCGTGGTGCAGCTACGCACTGTGCGCGCACGCGCGGCCGGCACCGAGGGGGCGATCGATGAGCCCACGACGGCGCGTCTCACGGCACGCAACGTACTGCCCTTTGCGTCGCTCTTCCTCGCCGCTGTGCTCATCCTCGACATCCTCTCCATCGCGGTGGCCGGCGTGCGCAGCGGCGGCGACGCGGTGTCGGACGCGGCGGCGCAGACGGCGAGCATCGTCTGGGCCGTACGGCTGCCGCTGCTCGTCCTTTTGCCACGTCACCTGTACAGCCTAGAGGCGTGGCTGCTCGAGCGCTCGCCGTCCACCGACATTCAGCACGTGCGCCTCGGCCGAATGCTGCTCGCCATCTTCGTGACCTCGCACCTTGCAGGCTGCGCCTGGGCGATCATCGGCTTGCGAGACTTCCAGGCGACCTTCGTGTCCAACACGAGCGAACACACGTGGTCTGCGTACTCGTGGTGGGCGACTGACCCCACTGTGTGCAGCCCAGCATGCAAGTGCTCATCACGGCGCCCCCCTATCCCCTCCCCACAGGTGGGCGACCGACCCCGTCGTCATCGAGGGCGCGGCCACATGCCAGCCGCTTGCGGTGCTTGCATGGTTGCGCGGTTTCTACATTGCATTTGGCACGTTCCTGTTCGTCGTCATCGGTGACGTCGCGCCCACCACGATGCATGAGACGTACACCATGGTCTTCATGATCGTCGTTATGGCGACCGTGGTATCTGCAGTCCAGGGCACGGTTGTCAGCGTGATCTCGTTGATTGGCAACGAGGAGCATGAGGAAGAGTGCGTGCTAGCCAACACGAAGAAGGTCATGGTGAGCCATCCCGGGCATCTCTGATTGCCTAAACTGCCCTATTTGCCCTCCTACTTGCACTGCTAATTACCCCCCCTATTTAACCTCAACGCCATAAGCGCCCTTAACGTGTCCAGGCGAGCCATGCCGTCCCGCCGGCGCTCCAGGATCGCGTCGTCCGCTACCTCATCTGGTCGGGTTACCGAGGCGTCGGCAAGAATCACGCCGTGTTGAGCAAGCTGCCGCCGCAGCTCCAGCTCGAGACGTCGAAGGCGATCCGCCTTGAGTTGCTTCTCAAGACGAAGCTTGCTGACCTTTTGCCGCGGGCCGTCCTCGGGTACATCACCAAGGAGATGAGCGATCTCGTCATCACGCCGGGTGAGCTACTGATGATCGAGGGCGACACAGGCACGTATGACATGTACGTCGTCGTCGAGGGCATCTTCGAGATCGTCACGACCGGCGGCCGCCTCAAGGTGCGCTCGACGCCTGTCCAGCGCCTCAAGAAAGCCGAAGACCTCCTTGGCGAGAGGATGAGCTTCACCAAGCAGCAGATCGAGCACACCAAGTCGCAGGTGGTCGCCACCGTAAGCAGCGGCGCGGTGCTCGGGGAAGTTTCCTTCTTTCTCCAAGGCACCGCGCGCAATGCCTCGGTGCGCGCGGTGACGCGGGCGCACGTCATCCAACTGACGCGCCGGCAGCTCGACGCGGCGTGCGCGCTCTTCGGGCTGCATCACGACGCGGCGTATCTTGCCAAGCTCGAGTCGCTCGTGCGCACCATGGGTGCGAACCAGCGATTTATCAACGAACGCATCGTGCGGGAAGCCGTTCCGGACGAGGCCATGCCGGGGCCATCAGGGCAATCAGGGCAATTCGGAGGGCAATCACGAGGGCAATTAGACGAGGCCCGCGACACGGCGCCCCGCCTCATCTTGCCCGTCCAAATCTCGGGCCGTCTCGCCATCCGGAAGCGTCGTCTTGAGCGTCGGCCGCGGTCGCCCAGCTCGGCGCCCTTATCGCAAGTCGTGAGTGTCAGTGCCGAGGACGTCGAGAGCTCAGCGCCGACGGTCAGCGCTGCTGGGGTCGAGTTGCCTAAAATGGTAAGCACCGTTGGGGTCGAGCTCATCCCACAGTCGTCAGCGGAGCTCATCGCTCAGACGGCAGCGGAGCCCTCTGCTCGGCCGCCAGCAGTCGAGGCGCCGTCGTGGGCGCCAACAGTTGAGGCGCCCGCCTCGCGCCCGTCGTCGCGGCGGGCGAGCAAGGAGCAAGTGCCCCCCCCCGCCACCGATGCGGTCCTCCCTGTTCGGCATCCGGCGACTTACCATCACGTCTATCCACCCTCGACGCTGCCGCGGCAGCTGTGGGAACTGTTGATGACAGCGATCTCCTTCTATCTCGCGATCTCGATCCCCTTCATCATCGCCGCCTTCGGGCCGCGTAGCCCGGTGAGCGTCGACAGCGCGTGGGCCGCGCTCGCGACGCAATGGACCTGCGACGCGATCCTGCTGTGCGACTCGGTGCTGCGTGCCAACTGCTTCCCCTTCCTCCCTCGCGGGCGCGATGGGTTCATGAAGTCCGAGCTCACGTACGCGGCAATCCGCACGCACTATGTCCAGGCTAAGCTGCGCCTGGACGTGCTCGCCACACTGCCATATGAAGCCTTGGCGCCGATCGGGTTTGCGACGACGAGTGATACGAAGACGATCCTGCTCGCCGTCGCACTGCTGCGCCTACCGCGCTTGCTGCGCTGCTCGCGCTGCCTCGAGCACTTCCGCGTGGCCTTTGGCTGGCTGCCTCCTCAACTTCGGCTCTCGAAGGCTCAGGCGCGCCTCTTGAGTGCCTGGAGCTTCTGGATCTACGTCGCGCACGTTTTCGCCTGCTGGTTCCTCTTCGATGCGTACACGCTCCCCCTCTCCGCCCTCGGGCGCAATTGGATGACCGAGGACATCGCCTGGAAGCGTGCGGACTGGGCGCATGTGACCATTTGGACGTCGTACCTTCGCGCTGCCCACTTTGTTCTCTTCCACATGGCGAGCATCGGGTCTGGCGACGTGCGGCCGCAGAACGCGTGGGAGACCGGCTTCTGCATAGTGCTCGCGCTCGTGGCGGCCTCGATGTTCGCATACCTCATCGGTCTCATCTCATCGTATGCGCGCCTGGGCGACGTCCAGGAGGAACTGCTCCAGACACAGACCGACTACCTGCAGCACTACATGAGGCATCACCCGCTGCCGCACATGCTGGCCAAGCGCATCGCCTCGTACTACCGGGTGCTCTCGTCCAACCCACGCATCTCGCACGCGCATCTCCTCCAGGAGCTCCCGCCCTTTTTACTCCGCGACCTCGGTCTATGGATGCATCGTGACCACCTGCTCAATGTGCCCGCGCTCGGAAACCTCACCTTCTTCCCCCTCGTTGAGATCTGCCTCGTACTCCAACCCGAACTCTTCCTCGAGAGTGACACCGTCATCACCAAGGGCGCACCCGCCGTCCAGCTCTACCTGGTCGATGTGGGCAAGCTCCGGGTCCACCGCGGGCGCGAGCCGCCCAAACACTCCCGGTACAGCGAGACGGATCCGTCCAAGTCACCGCCTGCGACTCCGAATCAGCGGCGGCGGTCCGTCATGCTCATCAAGGACGCTCACGACGCCCTTATAGTGGCTGTGGCGGATGGCGCGGCCGACCAGAGCGATGGCAAGGTAGACACCATCTCATCATCCGATGCGGCACTTGAGAAGCTGCAACCCGTCAGCCGTGGCTTCATCGTCGGCCGTCACGGTGCCGTGGGCGTCGAGATGCTCGCCTTCAATGGGCCGCAAGCGCCCGTGCTGTCTGAGAGGTACGTGGAGGCAGTGACGCACTGCCATCTGTTTGGGCTCAGCCTCGGCGCGTGGAAGGGTCTGTGCGCCAAGTTTGCCGACGAGCTCGGCCCAATCAGCCGAGGCGAGGCATTCGGAGAGGAATAGGGAGGCATGGGTGTACCGGGGGTCAGGCAGAGCATGGCGTCGCGGCGATTTACGAGATGAGGGTGAATCAGGTGTCAGCCTGTTTCTGCCCGTCTTGCCACTCTGGGTCCATGAAGATCTCTCTGGGTGTAGGCGGTACGTCAAGGCGCAAGCGCGACGCGGCTCCAGCAGCACAGGGACCACGACTTGGTACCGCTTACCCTGATTTTACGACTGAGTGTGTTCCGCCTCCAGAACGGGGTGTGTATACCAGTGTATACAGCGACAACAGCGGTCTACAGTTCTCCGTAGGATAGAACAGCATACTTACACGGTTCGGTACGGGCAGGGTTCGGTGATGGTGGGACAAAAATGTCCAGACGATTGGTTTAGGTCCAGAGGGAACACTTGAAACGTCAAGCTTCCGTTATACATCATACCATCCAGGAGCAGGATCTCGTCTCGTGGTCATTGTTTCCGCTACAGCTTCAGCTCACTTTTTGTGGACAGTCCTCTAAAACTTGTCAAGAGTCAACTTCCACGGCTCTTGCCCTCTTCGTTCTTCGACGGCATAGACTTCGAGCAGCGCACGGCAGGAGCGCGCCGACGCGAGCGGAACAGCGGGCCAGCGCGCAGCGTACGCGCAGCGGCGGACTCTAATGATTTTCGCACACATTTCTACACACTACGGGATGCGGGAATCGATGATTAGAGATAAAATGAAGCGCACTCTACTAATACTCTCCACGAAGTCTCAGATCCGGGGGTTTTCCGGACTCAGATCACCGCCCAGTGTTCGCACCAATGATCGTCGATGCGGTGCCTAGCAGGGCCGCTGCCGGTGTCGTGCCATCCCCTTGGATGCCGCCCGCGAAGATCCCCACAGGGCAGTGTACGCGCCGCCAGCGCATCTTTGGATCGTTAGCCGCCTCGAACCTGCAAGGATGGACCAATTAGGTCGTAATCAGGGTCAATCAGGGTCAATCAGGGCCAATCAGAGGACATCAGAGCTTCAGAGGACATCAGAGGTACATCAGAGGTACAAAAGAGGCCATCAGAGGCCATCAGAGCCCTGCATCAGAGGCACTCGGAGGTCATCAGATGAGGCCATCAGAGGCCCACTAGAGACCATCAGATGTCATCAGAGGTCATCAGATGTCATCAGAGGTCATCAGAGGTCATCAAATGTTATCAGAGGTCATCAGATGGTCATCAGAGGGCCTCAGATGTCATTGTCAGCAGAGGTCATCAGATGTCATCAGAGGTCATCAGTGGCGCATCTTCGGATCGAGTCGCACCAGTTCGCAAACCATTCACAGCCCTCACGGAGCCGCGCGAGGTGTGAAGGAGCAAAGAGTTCTACACACTTGCTCGCGACGCACGCCTTGATCGTGTTATGGCACGCCTCGTTGTCGTAGCGATGCTCGGCGCTGCTGGGCGCGCACGCGGGGTGCGGCGGCGAGTCCTGATGACGAAGCTGATTAGTGCAAGTGCTCAAGATGCCGCCATACCTGCAATCAGAGGCCATCAAGGCAATCAGATGCAATCAGATGCAATCAGATGCAATCAGAGGCAATCAGAGGCAGTAAGAGGAAGTTAGAGGCAGATGACCAATCAGACCAACTCCATCAGAGGCAATCAGAGGCAAGACCGACGCCATCAGAGGCAGTCCGAGGCACTCAGCGTACTGCTCCCCGAGGTGCACGCGGCGCTCATGCACGCTCCATTGCTCCGAGCACGCGTCGTAGATGCCCACGCCGCCTGCAGGCACCAAGAGGTCGAATAGGCCCGCATGCATAGAGGCCATCAAGGGAGATCAAGGGAAATTGCCACTCGCCTGCAGGCACCAAGAGGTCGAATAGGCCCGCATGCATAGAGGCCATCAAGGGAGATCAAGGGAAATTGCCACTCGCCTGCAGGCACCAAGAGGTCGAATAGGCCCGCATGCATAGAGGCCATCAAGGGAGATCAAGGGAAATTGCCACTCGCCTGCAGGCACCAAGAGGTCGAATTGGCCTGCATGCACGTCCGAGCCCGTATTGGACGCCTGATGAGGGGCGCAATCAGATAGGCACCAGCAACCATCTGAAGCCATCAGAGGCCATTAGAGAGTCCATGAGAGAGTCCATGAGAGAGGTCATCAGAGGCCATCACCTGGACGATCATCAGCTGGCCTAATGAGAGAGGTCATCAGAGGCCATCACCTGGACGATCATCAGCTTGCCTAATGAGAGAGGTCATCAGAGGCCATCACCTGGACGATCATCCGCTTGCCTAGGAGGCGCATCGAACCGACGTCGCGTGTTTCATCGGGCGGCGGCTGCCCAGGCTGCCCGGGCTGCACATGCGTCGCGTCGTAGTAGCCAGAGCCGCTGAACTCGAACTCGAAGCAGGCTCCACATGCTCGCTTGTCCGGCACTGCAGCATAGCCGTACGAGAGCAACGGATCGGTCGCGTCTCGCCACGGCGCGTCGGCCGCACATGTGTAAGCACATGCCACGCCGACGAGCTCGTTTTTATTGGGTTGGCATGCGGAGGGCATGGCCGAGCTGAAGGCTTCGGCACCTGCAATCAGAGGCCATCACTTCAGAGGCCATCAGAGGCCATCGGAGGCCATCACTTCAGAGGCCATCAGAGGCCATCAGAGGCCATCGGAGGTCATCGGAGGCGATCAGTGGCCGAGCTGACGGCTTCGGTACCGTCGCGCGCACAGAAGCGCGATGGCGTCGCTCCGAGCGGTACGTTATTCGCCCACGAGCAGGTGGGCTTGCAGCAGTCCCAGTACCGGGTCGTATGCCCCTCGCTCCAGCCGGCGACGCCACCGGCGACTATGGGAAAGTCGTTGGTTGGCTGTGGGGGCGGGGGCAGCGGCGGCGGAGGCGGAGGCGGCGGAGGTGGAGGCGGCGGCGTGAAGGGCTCATCGATTTCGATGAACTCGACTGAGTTCAAGACGAGCGCGGCGTCGGAGGGAGCTTGTCCGTGCGAATGAGCATACTGTTGAGGGTGGCTTGCCGCATTCGCCGGGCGTTGCTGAGCGACGGCGGACACATCGGGGACAGTCGTGTGAGATGAACTCCGATGAGGCTGTGGTGACTGTGCTTGTGCCTGGAACTGGTGCAGACCAGCTGCAAAAATGACGAAGAAAATAAGCAGGAACGAGCCGAGGCCACCAAAGATTGCAAGACGCAGTCCAAGCGGAAGCCTTTGGACAAGGTACGAGACGAGCTCAATATTGTGTCGCAGCTGCGTGACGCCAGCCGCCGGCGCTCGGTGAGCATGAGTATTGCCGAGTTGCAACGCGGCGTACGCCGGAGCGCTGTCGTCGACCAGGTTCGCCTTGTCGTCGTCGAGTTCGGAGTCATCCTCGAGGATAGCCGCACACCGACTCGGCGCAGTCGGCTTCTTCTTGTTGGGCATGGCGTTCCTGTGTGGGGAGCCTTTGCAAAAAAGGAAAAAAAGTCGAGAAGTTCGAACGCCTACCCAGGACGCAACCTCCCCCGCACATGCACACCTCCTGAACCGACACAACGACCCTTGGGCTTGGCGACACCACGCGACTGCGACTGTACCCGACCAGTCTCGCACTGCACCCTGCACTGCACCCACTCACGTTGGGGCTCTCTACGGCGCCGTAGTACTGGACTGCACGCCTGTGTTGCCCTCATATGGTATGGATCCGGCCTTTCATAGTATGATTCCGGCGTATGATTCCGGCCTGTACATATGGTATGGATCCGGACGCTTCCAAACTTGCCTCGCAATCCCGGGGGCAGTTCATGCGGGTGTCCCCTCCCTCGGCACGCGCCCGACCACCCTAGTATACCGTTCACAGTTGTGCAATGAACAAGCCTGTGTCGCCTCCAGGCGAGCACTTTGCTGAGCTTTCATCAGTCAGGCTGCCATCCCCGGGAGTCCCTTGCATGCGGCCGGTGCCACATCGCCTCCGTCAGCGTGCGTAGCACACGCCATAACCCCTCGGAGATGCGATGCGATGATATGCGGCCGGTCCCTGATTCGTTACATGCTCAGAGCTGGCACATGCCAGCTCAGAACTCAAGTGCCAGCTCAGAACTTCACCGACGTTCGGTTACGTGGAACTAAACCATGGTCTCATCATCGACATCGCCTCCTTTGGTCTTGTCGGCCGTGGAGGCGGCCGAGCCGGGCGTGAAGGTGGTGAGGAGCGTGGCTCCGAAGACGTTCCCAAAGGTGTTCCCAAAAGTGTTCCCTAAAGTTCGGGACAACGAATCGGGCGTGATGGTGGCGCCGAGCACACCAGCACCACTAGAGCTACCAGCGCCACTCGAGCTGCCCGCACCGCTGCCGGCCGTGTTGGGCATCGTTTCCGGCGCATTCTTGTCAGGCGTGTAGGTCTCAGTGGACCTTTCATCATGCGTACTCACGCCTGGCACGACAGTGGAGTTGAGGACCGTGGACTGGAAGGTCTCTACGTTGCCCGCGCGGTACGACTTGTCGCTCCAGGTCGACGTGTTGCCCGCGCGGTACGACTTGTCGCTCCAGGTCGAGGTGCCGGGCTCGCTCTTCTTGGAGCGGCCCCTGAACTTGTCGCGCCACGACTTCTGCATATCCAAGGCGCGAACCCCATCTGAGGGCGTTTTCGACCTGCCGGAATCACTCTCGGCGCCGCTCTGCTGCACGATGTCTGCCAGCGAGGCGCGCTTCACCGGGCGCTTGTTCTTGATGCGCGCCACGGGGCGCGGATCTGC
>Ga0210246_101997_pt1 | contig 13892 bp, 7 predicted proteins | sample ChrtobMetaP3_8mM_FD_155469 | JGI IMG/M metagenome (GOLD analysis project Ga0210246, IMG submission 155469) | Chrysochromulina tobin associated microbial communities from unialgal haptophyte culture, Seattle, Washington, United States - P3_8mM | ecosystem: Host-associated > Algae > Haptophytes >...
CCAACGCACCCGAGCGACCCGAGCCGACCGAAACAGGCTACAGGGGCACCGAAACAGCGGCGAAGGGTAGGCACCACTAGTCGCGGACCGACGGGGGGCGCGTTCTTTCATGGGGCAACTTGATTATGAACTAAACAGCACCTAAACAGTCAAATAATCCACATAATCTAAGGCTACCTGCGTGCTGTAACGAGGACGAACTGAAGTTATACATGGCGGTTTACATGTACCCCGGGGGGGAAGCCAACCTGGGAGCGCAGCGTCGAGATCATGAAGGACCGCGCGTCGAGCATGGAGCGGGCGCCAAGCGAGCGCCACTGACGCTGAGCTGACGATGACGCAGCCTGAGCAAGGAGGACGCCGACCTCTCTGGACTCGTACTGCAGAAGACCAGGCCGCGAACCGGGGGGAACGGAGCGAGGATATCGACTGCCGTCGGTGCCCCGACTGGGACGGCAGTCCCCGTCCGACTGTACCATGCCGCTGTCCGGGCATCGAGCGCGAGAGATGCCCTGTGCCAGCTCCCTGTGCTCATGCGCCAGGGATATCGGGTCTCACGCTCGCACACGGACGCGGGCGCCATTGAGACGGACGCGCCCGCGAAGGCACTGTGGGATGTGCTTCGGTGCTGGGCCAATAGCCAAGGACAGGGGGTGGGGCAGGATCGCTCCAAGGAGCTCTCGCCCACCTCGCCCGCGTATGCCATCCTATCCCAGGCACCGGCGATCGTTGCGGACTTTCGTCCTCTGAAGGAAGCCGTCCAACTCCTCTCGAAACGAGACGAGGACGCAGGACGGCGTCAAGCTCGGCCGTTGGATGCCGAATCCGGAAGAGTGGGGACCGGGCTCCAAGGCCACTTCGCATGCATCCTTCGACGCAGGCGCGGGAGGCGACGAGGGCGAGGGCGGCGGCGGCGGCGGCGGCGGCGGCGGCGGCGGCGGCGGCGGCGGTGCGCCGTGGCCTTGGGAGGCGCGGCACCGGCGGCTGGCGAAGCGCGCGCGGCTGCAGGGCAAGAGAGGAGGCTCGAAGGATCGCAAGAGGCAGGCGCGCGACCAGGACGGCGCCGAGGCCGAGGGCGGCGGCGAGGAGGAGGGCGGCGAGGAGGGCGGCGGCGAGGGCTCAGGCAGCCCGAAGAATTGACCGAGTCGCGAGATCACCATCCGCCCAGCAGGGACCTCACACACATTGTTGGAACACCATATAAAAGTTTCATAAAGGGTAACTACCTGTGCAGTAGTATAAAAGCCTTCACCCAAAGCCCACTCTCCTCAGATCCTGCGTGTGGAGCCCCTCCTTTGTGGAGCTCTACGGCTGTTATACCGCTTTCAATTGACCGCTTTGTGGGTGGGGCCGAGCGCGCATCGCGCGGCTCAAAAGCGCGCGCTCAACAGGTTCTCAGAGCTAACTCCGCCCCCCCCACGTTGTGTCTCCACGGGACCTGTGGCAGTGCGTCTTGCCGAGATGGCAATTTAACGTGAACGTGAACGTGTTTTCAGAGCGAAGTTTGTCGGAAGTTTCGCTCGACGAAGATTTCGCCGACAGTGTTCAGCGATGTCGCGCGTGCCGTTCCTCTTCATATGGATGACGCCTCTGGTGCGGCGCGGCTGGAGCAGGCAGCTTGAGGCGCCCGACATAGACATTGCGCGATGGATTTCGCCAAAGTGCTCTGATCTCGTCGAGTGGTACGACACGCAGCCGAGTGGTGCGACCTACCGCCGCCGTGCATGGTGTCTGGTGCGCTGGCGGCTGCTGTACTCTGGCTTGCTTTTCGTCGTCTACGTGGCAACGCAGCTCGCCCAGCCACTGCTGCTGCGCCGCCTCGTGCAGGCCGTCGAGTCCAACAGTTCGGATGGCCTGTGGAGCGCCTTTGCAATCGGCGGCTGCGGCATCCTCGGGTCCGTGTGCAAGGAGCAGCAGCTCTTTACCAATTTTCTGCTGGGAGCAAGGCTGCGCGCGGTGACCGTTGCTGTCGTCTATCGCAAGGCGCTCAGCCTGCGCCAAGCAGAGCTCCCTCCTTCAATTTCGAACCTGCTGCTCAACGACGCGCAGAAGCTGCTCGACGCGCTGCCACTGTTCCATCAGCTGTGGGCGACGCCTCTGGTGATCTTCGTGGCGGCGGTGCTGCTCGTGCTGCTCGTGGGCTGGGCGTCGCTCGTCGGCGTCCTCGCTCTGCTCTTCCTCATCCCGGCCAACCTGTACCTCGTCCAAGCGCTGCGACGGGCGCGCGCGTTTCGCATGCCGATCGCGGACCAACGCGTCGCGAGGTGCGTTGAGATGGTCAAGGGCATGCGCGTGCTCAAGTTCAACGGCTGGGACGTGCCCTTTGAGGCGAGCATCCTCGAGCAGCGCGCGCGAGAGCTTCCAGCGATCCGGACAGAGCTCTACATCTTCTCTGGCCAGATGACGATGACGATCGTTCTGCCCCAGATTGCGACCCTCGTCGCGCTCGTCGCGATTGCGTGCGTCTCGCCCGAGCGCGCCATGTCCGCGCAAGTCGCATTCCCGACGCTCTCGCTCATGACCGTGATCCGGTTCCCTCTCATGTTCTTCGGCGACCTCGTAGGCCAACTAGTGCAAGCCTCAGTCGCTCTGCGACGACTGGACGCCTTCTTGAGCGAAGACGACGTCGAGTCACCGACGGCGACGACGACGGCGACGGCGACGGCGACGACGCGCAAGGCCGGCGGCCAGTCGACGGTCAAGATGCCTGATGAGACAACACCGGTCGCCGTCTCCGCGGAGTCCGCCGAGGCCGTGCCAGTCGTCACTGTCGAGATCATCTCGGAGATCATCTCCGACCCACCCGCACCGGCTGTGGGCGAGACGAAACTGGCAGCAACGGCCGCCTCGGAGATCGCCTCGGAGATCGCATCCTCGGAGATCGTGCCTCTGACGCCACCGACGACGATGATCGGGCTGGATGCGGCGACGGCCGACGCTCCGTGGATTGAGGTGAAGGGTGCTAGCGTCACGTGGGAACGTACGAAGAATCACGCCGGTGGCGGCGGTTGTGGCGGTGGCAGTGGGGGCGGTGCGGGCGCCTCGACGTTGCCTAATGAGGCAGATCCCTCGATGGTGCACGCGAAGCTTGAAATCCGCAACCTGAGTCTCAGCGTCCGCGCTGGCGAGCTGTTGCTAGTCGCTGGGCCCGTTGGATCTGGCAAGAGCACGCTCCTCGCCGCCATACTCGGTGAGGTTCCACTCGCATGCGGCAGCCTCAGCATACCGCCCTCCGGCATCGCCTTCTGCAGCCAGGTCGCGTGGGTGCAGAATATGAGCATACGCGACAACATCCTGTTTGGGCGCCCGTTCGAGAGAGAGTGGTACCTAGAGGTGCTGAGGCGGGCTGCCATTGACCTCAATTTGAGTTCATCTGGATTGCATCTGATGGGCCTTGATTGTGTCCCTCATCAGGTGCTCGAGGCGTGCTGCCTGGCCATCGACTTGGCGTCACTCCCGCACGCGGACCGTACCGTCATCGGCGAGCGCGGCGTCACGTTAAGCGGCGGGCAGAAGCAGCGCATCGCGCTCGCGCGTGCGGCCTATGCCCGGCCAACGACACTCCTTCTTGATGACGTCCTCTCCGCAGTCGACGCACCCACCGGCCGCCACATCTTCAACGCCCTGTTTGGGCGGACCAGCGGGCTGTTGCGCCATACCGCGTGCATTCTGATCACGCACGCAACGCAGTTCGCGCCGCTCGCGTCGCGATGCCTATTGCTGCACGATGGCGAGGTCATTGGGTACGGCAGCGTCGACGAGCTGCGCTCGCTCGCGAGCAAGGCACCTAGCCCTGACGAAACCGACGCTGACGAAACCGTCGCTGACGAAACCGACGCTGACAAAACCGTCGCTGACGAAACCGACGCTGACGAAACCGCCGCTGACGAAACCGCCGCGAGGGGACACCGTCACTCGCTAGCGAGCATGCATGCAACTGCCACAACAACAGTTACATGTAACGGCGAGCTCGCTCGCAAGGACGACAGTCAGGCCAAACAGCAGAGCCACGGCGTGCTTGACGAAACCGTGAGCAGCTCTTCCGCGCTCCCCGAGAAGTCCGCAGGCTTGAAGCTCGTGGCCGAGTTCCTCGTGAGCGCCGTGGTGAGCGTGGACGCGGGGGAGAAGGCGCAGCAGCAGATGGAGAGGGGTGATGGTGCTCTTCTTGCGGAGCAAGCGGAGAGGATCACGGCCGAGGATGCATCCATCGACGATGCGATGGATGATAGACTGGCCAAACAGGCAGGCGGCGACGGCGGCGACGGCGGCGACGGCGGCGGCGACGGCGGCGGCGACGGCGGCGGCGACAGCGGCAGCGACGCTGCTGGCCGTGTCGCGAAGCACGCCTCTGCTTCTAACGCTCTCTCCGAGCTGATCGACCAACAGGGCCTGAGTGGTGCGGCCTCGGCCGACTTCAAGAAAGAGGGGGCCGCCACAGAGGAACGACTTGGCCTGCACTCGATCGTGGCGTGGGTCGGGGCCATGGGGGGATGCAGCTGGCTGCTGCTCGAGCTGGCCTTCTTTTTGGGAGAGCGAGGGACCTACGTCGGGGCGGACACGTGGCTGAGCGTCTGGGCGTCGGCGAGCGATGCGACAGTGCCGACGAATGGGTTCTATCGCACCATCGGATTCGGCCCCGTGGGCAGCTTCGACGACACGCGACGGTACATGATCGTGTGGGCGATCCTCATCGGATGTAACGCCTTCTTCGCCTTTGCGCGCACGGCGTGGTTTGTGCACGGCGGTGCGCGCGCCGCGGAAGCCATCTTTGTCCGCTTGCTGCATGGCATCGTTCGCTCGCCGATGGCCTTCTTCGACACGACGCCGGTCGGGCGGCTCACCGCGCGCCTCGCTTATGATACTGAGATCCTCGATGGTCTTCTCGTTCAAAAGGGATTGACGGTGATGGCGTCGATCTGGTGGCTGATCTCGGGGCTCTCCGTGATCCTCTCCATCGTCCCATTCGTCGCCGTCGCATTGCTGCCGTGCGGGCTCATCTACACGACCTTCCACTTGATGTACCTGCGCTCCGGCGTGCAGATCCAACGGCTCTTTGCGCAGTCGCAATCTCCGCTGGTCTCGCACATAGAGGAGTCGCTCGCCGGAGGGGCGACCATTCGGTCCTTTGGGCAGACGGGTCGCTTCAGGAGCAGACTCATGGTGCTCAACGATGACGCTTCCGCCGCCTTCGTCGCCTTCGTCGCCGTTGGCCGTTGGCTCGCGGTGCGCCTCGAGGTCATCGGCGCCATCGTCTCGTTTGCCGTCGCCCTCGCCTGCTGGTCGCTTCGGGACGCGCTCTCCGGGTCCCTCGCAGGGCTCGCAATCATCTGGTCCTTCAACCTGACGATCACGCTCAACTTCTTCGTTCTCTCGACGTCTGAATTCGAGAGCAAGGGCGTCTCCCTCGAGCGGTGCCTCGAGTTCGCCAAGCTCGCGCCCGAGGCGCCGCTGCACACGGACTCGGACACGCGCCTGGCGCCCGACTGGCCACAGCATGGAGCGCTCGAGTTTAGAGCGGTGACGCTGCGATATCGCCCGAGCCTGCCGCCCGCCCTCAACGGCTTCTCGTACGCTTGCGCCGCGGGTACGCACACGGGCATCATCGGCCGCTCCGGCGCGGGCAAGTCGACGATCGCCTCGGCGCTCTTTCGTCTTGTTGAGCTCTCCTCCGGCTCCATTTTCATCGATGGGGTCGATCTCGCAAATCTCGGCCTCGCTGAGGTGCGATCTCGCGCGCTCGCCATCATCCCGCAGGAGCCGTTACTCTTCAAGGGGGCGCTCCGCCGCTCGCTCGATCCGCTTCACGTTCACACCGACGACAAGCTCTGGGACGCGCTGCGCACCGTCGACATGGAGCGCGCCGTTCTGGGCGCTGGCCGCGACGGCCGCGATCGAGGCGCCCAGGACGGCGCCAAGGACGGCGGCAGTGACCGCGGTGCTCTACAGGCGTTATCGGACGAGGGCGGTGCCAACTGGTCCGTGGGCGAGCGCCAGCTGCTCTGCTTCGCACGCGCGCTCCTCCGCACGCCGCGAGTCCTCGTACTCGACGAGGCGACGGCGTCCGTCGACCATGCCGCCGACGAGCGCATCCAGAGAGCTATCCGGACGACCATGCGAAGCACGACACTGCTCACGATCGCGCACCGACTGCAGACGGTTCTTGACTATGACGCGATCATCTGCATGCGCGCGGGCCGGTGCATCGAGGCGGGTGCGCCGCACGAGCTGCTGCAAGCGCCCGACTCGGCGCTCTTCGCTGTCGTGAGCAGCCTCGGTGCGGAGACGGCGGACCGGCTGCGGGCGATCGCGAAGCGCGCTGCCGAGGAGAAGAAGGGACAGTAGCTGGCTGCCTGGGTGAAGGGTCTGGCGCTGTGTTGGGTTTATGACGAAAGTGGTAGAAGGGGTGCGAAGTGTTCTAGCTCGATCTCCAAGTGAACCTCGGGGAGACCGGAGGGACGAAGAAATGTCTGGACTGAAGTGCCTGTTATCAGAAGTCGTGGAGGCCGCAGCTCTTGGCGACCTCCAAACAGTTTCCGCATACACGGGCCACATTGACGCGAGGGTTTCGCACCCATCGCTCCCGCCAGGTTGCACGCTGTTGATGGCAGCCAGCAGCACCGGCCAGGCGGAAATGGTCAAGTTCCTACTCAGTCGTGGGGCATCCATAAATCTGCATGCGCAAGGAGGCATCACAGCGCTCATGTTTTCGGCGATGAGTCAAGATGCTGGCACCGTGAAGCTGCTTTGCGCTGCACGTGCCAGCCCGGAGGCCGTCCAGCTCGAACGGCAGGACCACGTGCGAATTGACGGACGGAGGACAGCGCCAAAATCCCATACCGCGCTGGAGATCGCCGAGACCCAGGGCGATGCGGCCATCGTCGGCATCTTGCGCGAGCATAGCAAAGCATTGCGCATCGAGGCCGATTTGGCAGCGACCGCACTGCTCCTCGAGGAAGACGCCATTCGGAGTCGAGCCGAAGATGGCAAGAAGCGCCGGTCGAGGAAGCGGCAGGCATTGCGCAGTGCGAGATTAGCTCATCAGGACGCCGAAGCAGCAGGCGACGAAGGCAAGGCTCATGTGGATCCCGTTGTAGATCCCACACCACCCTCGTCGTTGGTCATGTCGGCAGCGGCCGAGGCTGCACGACGCTACGGCGCCAGGCTAAGCCAAGTGCCGCCGCCCCCGCCGCCGCCGCCGCCGTCGACCCCAAATAGTCGCCGCCGTGCGCTCAATGGCTTGACGTCGCCCTCATCTTCATTGTCAGCGTCTGTCGAGCTGCCTGATCGATTGTTAGCTCTGTGTGCGTCCTCGGCGGCGGCGTCATCAGTGGCGTCATCAGTGGTGTCATCAGTGGAGGGACCGTCCTCGGCGGGATGGTCCGATGAGATTGCGAGCACATCCAGGGCAAGTGCGACCTCGACGGTCCAGGACGGGCCCAAACGGGCCGATGAGACGGAGGAGCTCGAGCAGCGATTGAGGGAGATGGCGGAGATGGAACGGCGAGCCGCCGCCAAGAACCTTCATATGCAGGAGCTCGACGAGAGGTTTGAGCAGCTGCAGCTGGCCCGGGCCACCTCCAACCACTCCTTAGTTGCCATGGGCTCGAGCACGTCGCTTGCTTCGCTGGACTCGGCGAGCGGCCTAGAGACGGACCAGATGACGTGTGTCATCTGCATGGAGAAGCCCTCGGATGCCACCCTGGTGCATGGCAGAAGCGCTCATGTGTGCTGCTGCCTGGAGTGCGCAGCCAATCTACAGCACATGGGCCACAGCTGCCCCATGTGCCGCAAGCCCATTGAAGCTGTTCTCCAGCTGTATTTTGCATGACGTGATCATGACGGTTCAGTTGGTCCAGCGTGATGACGCCAATGATTATGAAAACGTGCACCGCGTACGATATGTTTGTAGATCGGTCTCTCGACTATCGAGCGTGTTAAGAGTTAACCGTGTCACGATTTTCGTTTTCGTTTTCATGTTCCTTGTTTGGTTCGCGGTGTGTTACAGCCGAGCAGGAACGCGTTGCCCCACCGCCCACTCCGAGGCCCATGACCCATGTGAGAGCTCTTCACAGATTACAGCAATACCACGTCCATGACATAGCGCCGACACATACTCACTTCTGCCTTCACGTCTGAGGTCTCAGGTCACGTCAGAGCACTCCAGCCTCCAGCTCCACAGCTCTTGCCGCTAGCCTCTTCAGGTGGAGGCAGTCCAGTACGATTCGAAGGAGCTCGACTAGCTGTACGTCAACCGTGCCGCCACGGCCTCGCCCATCCCTGGGCGTCCCTACGAGCCATGGTCAGCGGACGGCGCAGCGGCCGCGATGGCGCACACGTGTGTCACCACGCTCTACAGCTCCCCTCCGACACCGCAACTTTGGCACGATCCCCTCCATCGACGAACGTGCGACAGCAGCTTCTTAAGCTGAAGAGCGTCCTGGCGGCAGCACTTTCTGGGACACCGGTACCACTTGTTCGGCCCCTTGATGGTTAGGGTCGCCGAAGTAAGCGCTGCCGCCGTGCTTGGAGACGTCGAGGCCGGCCACCTCGTACTCGGCCGGCACGCGGAAGATGCCCAGCGCCTTGAGTGTGCCGAAGAGAATGAGGGAACAGCACACGACCCAGATGATCACGATGATCGCCGAGACGACCTGCGCGGCCAAGATCTCACCGGTGGTGCCGGGCATGAAGATGCCCGCGTCAGGCTTCACGACGCCGATCGCCGTGTGGTACTCCTTGACGGCGAAGATGCCCACCATGATGGTGCCAAGGAGGCCGTTCGCGCCATGCACCGCAAAGGCGTCGAGAGGGTCGTCGATGCGAAGTCGGCGCATGAGGCACGAGGCGAAGTGGTACGCGAGGGCGGCGAAGAAGCCAATGACGATGGCCGCCCAAGGGTAGATGACCGAACAGCCCGCGGTCACGCCCACCAGACCAGCGAGCAGTGAGTTGCACGTGTGCGCGATGTCGTAGAGGCCCGTCCCGCCAGCCCACTCCGGCAAGTGACGTTTGATGAAGAGTCCCGAGATGCCACCCGCGGCAGCGCCGAGGGTGGTGGTGACCGTCGCACGCGCTGCAACGTTGGCCTGGCCATGGAGCATCAGCGTCGAGCCAGGGTTGAAGCCGTACCTGCGAGCCACCCAGGCACACGTCAGCGATGCGGGCGTCGTGGGACTGACAGTCACCCATGGGAAATGTGTGTGTGCAAAGCGCGGGGCACTATGCGGTTGGAGGCTGGGCGGGGCACGTCGACAGGGCACGTCGACAGGGCACGTACCAGCCGAACCAGAGGAGGAAGGTGCCGATGATCACAAGGGGCGTCGAGTGGCCCTCGAAGAGCTCCGGGCGCTCCCAGCGGCCAATACGCGGGCCGAGGACCCATGCCGCCACCAGGGCCGCCCAGCCGCCGACCATGTGCACGACGCAAGAGCCGGCAAAGTCGGTGCAGCCCGTGTAGATGCGGACACTGTCATCCGAGTTGAAGGCGGAGAGGAAGCCGGCAGGATCCCACACCCAGTGAACCACCACCGGGTAGACGAGGCCCGTGATGACCGCCGTGTAGATCAGGTAAGCGCCGAGTTGGCAGCGCTCAGCGACCGCGCCTGAGACGATGGTCGCCGCCGATGCTGCGAAGGCGTATTGGAACTGCCACATAATCCAGGTCTTGCCCTTATCCTGCCCGGAGTGGTCGCCGACCGACGAGAGCGCGAAGTTCGTCGGGCCGCTGCCGATGAAGCCGATAGCCTTGTGGCCTGCGCGCACGCGACAAGACGAGAGCAAGCACACACACTCAGGACGGAGCCTGGGCCGATCAGAGTGTCAACGTGAGGCAGCGTTGCACGGACCGTTGACGCCATTGTCCGCGTCGTAGGCGAGGCCGTAGCCAACGCAGTACCACACGATCGCACCCACGCACGCGTCCAGCACATTCTTGAGGAGGATGTTCTTCACATTCTTTGCGCGAATGGAGCCAGCTGAGAGGGTGGCGAAGCCAGCTTGCATCATGAAGATCAGTGCGGAGGCCCACAGAAGAAAGAATCTGCGTGCGGCACGTGATACACAACAGTCGCTCACTTGCATGTTGGATACTGCTCACTGGCAGGTGCAACTTGGCAGACGAATGGTTGGCAGACGAATGGTTGGCATTGTGGACGAATGGTTCGACTGCGGGCGGGCGGCGTGCTCACGTGTCCACCTCCAACAGCGTTGCAGCATTCTCTTCTTCAACCGCCGCGAGGCGGCTGATGAGACTGTCGTACTCGGCTATGGCACAGGGGTCTTGACGGACTGAGTCCGAGGAAAGGCGGGGGCAGGATAGGAGAGCCACACGACGCGGAGACTGGCCGCTAGTTTTGGGACGTCAATTTGCCATCTCCTATATTAAGCTCGCTTATTTAAATCAAGGAAGTTGCTGTCGGGTTTTGTCGAGGTCTTGCGCTGCGGACTTGCGTGTGCAACAGATTTTTTAGGCAAGATGCAGATTCGCACATAAATGCGATCTCCATAATGAGCTCGCTTCTATTTTTGATCAACGCGAGTTGTTCCGTGGGAGTGGTCGCAAGGGGACTGTCTGCGCTCGCTCGCCACCGTCAACAAGCTGCTTGCTTGCACCGTCAACGTCGTCGCCGACCATATCAAGTATTATGACGCGAGCCGCCTTTCTTTCTTGTGTGCTCATCGTGTATCGTGGTTACCGTACACGTATGTCTAGAATTTGCGACGGTTCGTGTATGGACCAAGAACCAAGTGGCGGTGCGTTCACGCGAGTCCTTCTGAGCTGACACATACGACCTGACCATTCGCAAAATGGTAAACCTGACCATTCGCAAAATGGTAGTCTGTTAAGTCTGGCCGAAATGAATTATAGAGGTCGTATCAACTCGGTGATCGAGAAGTTCGGTTTTAAGTTCGGTTGTGTACGTTGTGAAGAAAGTTGGTGTTGATGAGTCGTGTCTGAAGAAAGAGAGACTTGTAAGAGAGCAAAAGAGTCGAGTCTGAATACATGTGACGAAAGGCTGTGTTTCGTGACTTGACTTGACTTGACTTGACTTGACTTGACTTGACTTGACTCGTCAGGCGTGGCCGCGAAATTTATGGGGGCGAAATGCGCGCGCTCTCCGCCTCCTCGTCTGACGTTGCCGTGTGCGTGCCACTCTTCCTGGACCCGAAACTATCGCAGCACTGGTTTCATCACGGTTTGCAGCCAGCGGCCGCGGCCGCGGTGGCCATCCGGACGTCGGTGGCGGCGCCGGGTAAGAGCAATGCTGGGTTGCTCCGCCTCTCCCACGACGCTTCATGCACGGTGGTCGCACCGTCACGCTTGGTCTCTGTGCTGCAGAGCAATGCAATGGTTCGCTTCCTGTTTGAGACCGTGCTCTCCCAGGGTCGCTTTCGCATCGCGGGGTACGTGGCTGGCGATTCGACCGCCTCAATTACCCACAGTGCAACCCGGCGCGGATGCATCGGCCAAGATTGGACGGAGGCAAATTTGAGCACCGTGGTCGGCACGCGCTTCCCGGCGGTCAACTACGAGCTGCGCAGCGCGCGGCCCGCCTTCTGGCGAGGGTGCGGGCTCGACGCGATGCCAGCGAGCCGGCCGCTGATGCGTGATGGACGGTATGCACCCATGAGGCGAGTGCTTGTGTATGAGCGCGACGCGAACCGACACGTGGCCAATCTTGAGGCCGTGCTCGCCGCGCTCCGTACCCTCGTTGGTGCCGACGGCAGCGTGCGCCTCGTGCACCATGAGCCGACGCGCAGCCCGTGCGAGCTCGTTCGCGTGGTGGCGGAAGCGGACTTGCTCGTGTCCGTCCACGGGTTCAATAGCGCGCTTCTCCTCTTCCTGCGGCGCGGCGCGGGGTTCGTTGAGATCTTCCCGCGTGGCTACGCGTGGCCCCAGGACGCCATCTCGCGCGTGGCGCCCTACCTCGGGGTGCGCCACGCCCACGTGTACGGCACGCCGCAGGCGCCCAGTCTGTGGAAAGCGCCCGGCCCGGCTTTCCTCGCTCGAACGCTCGACAGCCTGCCTGAATGGGCCACTTCGCGCTCGAGCTTCGTGGCTATGCTCCATCGGACCGGCCGGCGCATGCACGACCTGCACGTGAACACGAGCGCGCTCGGCATCGCCGTTCGGGCCCTTGCCAGCCGGAATGCGACGCGCGTTGGTCGGCGCGATGCCTTTGTGCGCCTGCTGCCCGCACGCTTGGGTCGCACGCACACGACCAAAGCGGGACAGGTCCGTTGGAACGCCGAGGACGCGCGGAGGCAACGGTGACGGCGGCTGCAGCGCCGCCCGCGCACGCCTCTCCCGGGGCTTGTGAGTGTGTGTCTGGCCGTGACCGCGTGAGGGCCTTTACCCTGAAACGTCGATACGGTCGAAAAGCCCGCAACGAAAGACCCTGAAAATGAATGAGTTCCTGATTAAAGAAGCGAGATTACTAAATGAGATCTCAAAATATCGAAAGTGATTGACGACACAAAATAAGCGAAGCATTCGCACACCAGCGTCTTGGACAGTCTCAGCGTCGAGGCTCGCCAAATTCGCGTTGTCCAGAAGCCTCGTCACCCACTCGCCTTCGACTCAGTCCGTCAAGACCCCGTGCCATGGCCAGCATCACCCAGGCCGAGTACGACAGTCTCATCAGCCGCCTCGCGGCGGTTGAAGAAGAGAATGCTGCAACGCTGTTGGAGGTGGACACGTGAGCACGCCGCCCGCCCGCAGTCGAACCATTCGTCCACTATGCCAACCATTCGTCTGCCTAGTGGCACCTGCCATATCCAACATGCAAGTGAGCGACTGTTGTGTATCACGTGCCGCACGCAGATTCTTTCTTCTGTGGGCCTCCGCACTGATCTTCATGATGCAAGCTGGCTTTGCCACCCTCTCAGCTGGCTCCATTCGCGCAAAGAATGTGAAGAACATCCTCCTCAAGAATGTGCTGGACGCGTGCGTGGGTGCGATCGTGTGGTACTGCGTTGGCTACGGCCTCGCCTACGACGCGGACAATGGCGTCAACGGTCCGTGCAACGCTGCCTCACGTTGACACTCTGATCGGCCCAGGCTCCGTCCTGAGTGTGTGTGCTTGCTCTCGTCTTGTCGCGTGCGCGCAGGCCACAAGGCTATCGGCTTCATCGGCAGCGGCCCGACGAACTTCGCGCTCTCGTCGGTCGGCGACCACTCCGGGCAGGATAAGGGCAAGACCTGGATTATGTGGCAGTTCCAATACGCCTTCGCAGCATCGGCGGCGACCATCGTCTCAGGCGCGGTCGCTGAGCGCTGCCAACTCGGCGCTTACCTGATCTACACGGCGGTCATCACGGGCCTCGTCTACCCGGTGGTGGTTCACTGGGTGTGGGATCCTGCCGGCTTCCTCTCCGCCTTCAACTCGGATGACAGTGTCCGCATCTACACGGGCTGCACCGACTTTGCCGGCTCTTGCGTCGTGCACATGGTCGGCGGCTGGGCGGCCCTGGTGGCGGCATGGGTCCTCGGCCCGCGTATTGGCCGCTGGGAGCGCCCGGAGCTCTTCGAGGGCCACTCGACGCCCCTTGTGATCATCGGCACCTTCCTCCTCTGGTTCGGCTGGTACGTGCCCTGTCGACGTGCCCTGTCGACGTGCCCCGCCCAGCCTCCAACCGCATAGTGCCCCGCGCTTTGCACACACACATTTCCCATGGGTGACTGTCAGTCCCACGACGCCCGCATCGCTGACGTGTGCCTGGGTGGCTCGCAGGTACGGCTTCAACCCTGGCTCGACGCTGATGCTCCATGGCCAGGCCAACGTTGCAGCGCGTGCGACGGTCACCACCACCCTCGGCGCTGCCGCGGGTGGCATCTCGGGACTCTTCATCAAACGTCACTTGCCGGAGTGGGCTGGCGGGACGGGCCTCTA
>Ga0210246_102024_pt1 | contig 13737 bp, 8 predicted proteins | sample ChrtobMetaP3_8mM_FD_155469 | JGI IMG/M metagenome (GOLD analysis project Ga0210246, IMG submission 155469) | Chrysochromulina tobin associated microbial communities from unialgal haptophyte culture, Seattle, Washington, United States - P3_8mM | ecosystem: Host-associated > Algae > Haptophytes >...
ATAGAGGCTGATAGGCTGACTGGCACCGACTGGCACCGACTGGCACTGACTGGCACCGACTGGCACTGACTGGCACCGACTGGCACTGACTGGCACCGACTGGCACTGACTGGCACTGACTGGCACCGACTGGCACTGACTGGCACTGACTGGCACTGACTGGCACCGAGTGTCGCCCATGGCCTCGCCTACAGGTACCCTGTCTTCTCGGCGAAGAGTGACGTGGAGGCAATGGGCGAGATTTGGCAGCTTTTCGCTGCTCTCGGGGGTCGCTCGGTGGGAGTTGCAGGCGAGTGTCGTTAATTACCTCTGATTGCCTCTGATTGCCACTGATTGCCACTGATTGCCACTGATTGGGGTCGCTCGGTGGGAGTTGCAGGTGAGGAGCTTCATCCCACAGAGGGGGCACGATTGGGTAGGCTGCTCCTGGTGCGCGGGGTGGGGCGCGCGGCGGCCTCCGGCGCCGGCGCCGGGGACAGCGGCGGCGGCGGTGGCGGTGGCGGCAGCAGCAGCGGCGGCGCAGCGCCCGCCACGCATGGGGACAGTGTGCACGCCACGACGGAGCTCGCCGCCACCGCCACCGCCACCGATGTAACCACCGAAGAGTCCTCGGACACGACCACAGCATGCTCGGATGGGGCCCTGGTGAGGTTGTGGTGCGCCGAGCTGGGCGGCGCGGCCGCGTGGGCCAAGCTACTCGGCGAAGGGCCGGGGGGACTCGAGCCACACGCTCAGCACGACGCCTCGCGCCTTGCACTGTGCGCGGTGCTCGACGGCTGCCTGCGCTTCGACGAGACGGAGAGGCTCACAGCCAGCGACGTGCTCCGGCTCGGCTACTTTGCCCAAAGGACCTGAGACTCACTCTCTCTTCGAATATTTTTACGCTGATAAGTTTTACTCGTACTACAAATACCGCGTACGTCCGAGCGCCTCTGGTAAAGACATGATAGTGCTGGGGCCGCTCTACAAAGCCAAGTTCAATTCGCGGTGATATTTTCCGAACGTGTGACAGTCACTGCGACTGGGCTCCTCGGGTAGAGGGGAGCCAGCCGGTAAGTACCTGCCTGAGGGGGACCTCGGAGGCATAGAGGTCGTTGAGTCCCGAGAGGCTGAAGACTGGTGCTTAGACTGAACAGGGTCACGAACACTCTCGTCTCTAACCCTGAGAATCTTCCTACACCTCGTCGGAGCTCCACGATACCTCGTCGGATCTCCCGCCGGTATCTCTCGGATCTCCCAGGGATCCGCCGGTATCTCGACGGAGCTCACTTACCGGTCTCTAGGAATGTTCCGTAAGCAGGTTAACGGACCCCCACCGGGGGAATGACCCCCCCTACCGCTCGCAGTCACTGTCCCCCATCGCCTTTTTAATTCTCGAATCTGTATTCATACGTCTCGTCTCCTGCGTGCGTCGTCACCGGCACCGCGGCGCCTTCAAAAATTGGCGTGAGAAGCTTTCAACCGAAGGGATGTCCTCGGATGCGAGGGAGGCTGTCAAGCTGGGAGGTTCGACGAGCAAGGCTTCTGGCCGCGTTCTGTCGAAGGACAACATCCGGATTGAGGAACGATACGAGGCTCCACCTCCGTCGCCGGACAAAAGTGTGAGGCGATACCTGGGCCGCAAAGTGACATGGCGCTCCGCAATCTATCTGACCCTGGATGACCCATCGTTCTCCAGGGCAGCCGCATTGTATTGCTGCTTCATGCTTTCGGTGATTTTGCTCGTTACGACTACCTACGTGCTGGAGTCCGAGACGAGCATCGAAGATGGCACTTTGTATGGCACGAACGCGTTGCCCATCTTTCAGTGGATCGAGTTCATCGCGGTGATCCTCTTTACCGTCGAGTACTTGCTTCGCTTGGCGACATTCCCGATTAAAAAGCAGCATGGCTGCATCGGGGGCACTTTCAGATATGTGTTCGGCCCATTGAACGTGATTGATGCCGTCGCGTGCTTTCCATACTGGTACACCTACTACGTGAGGGTCGTCAACCCGACCATCGACCAGTCAGGGCTGGGCTTTGTGCGGGTGATTCGCCTCATCCGAGTCTTCCGCATCTTCCGCATTGGCAAGTACTCGACGGGCATCCAGATGTTTGCGGCCGCCATGACGCGCTCGGCCAATCCGCTGTCCATCCTGGTTCTGATGCTCGGCATCGCGATTCTTCTCCTCTCGTCGATCATGTACATCGTCGAAGGGTCGATCCAAGGCCCTAACTCGACCTCGGGAGTCGACCCCGAGGCGCTCGCGGCAATGGCCAGGCCACACGAGGTGCATCTCGCGTGCTACGGCACCATCCCGCGTTGCTTCTGGTGGGCGATGGTCACGATGACGACAGTCGGGTATGGCGATTGCTTCCCTATTAGCGCCTTAGGCAAGCTGATCGGCGGGATCACGACGCTCACCGGCGTGCTCATCCTCGCACTGCCCATCACCGTGGTGGGGTCCAACTTCTCGCAAGTCGTCGAGATGTACGAGGCCGACAGACAGGCTCTGAAAGAGACCGGGATCGCCGACCTAGACGGTGATGGGGTCATCGACGACCTCGAGCTCCGAGAGTTCCTCGTCGCGAAGCGCAAGGTCAACGCGCTCCGGCTCGACATCCAGACGCACCCGGAGGCGCTGATGAGCAGGTTCGACGTGGATAAGAAAGGCCACCTGTACCCGGACGAGTTCATGCAGCTCCAGGAGTATGTCATCGAGAAGAAGGATCCGCTTGAGATGACCAAAAAGTTGGTGACAGCCTCTGAGGAGAACGACAAGCGGTTGGCCGACATGAAGGACAGTATACGCCAGATGGATGCGCGCTTCGAGGCGGGGATGGCGAAGATGGAGCGCATGCTCCATACGATCGCCGCACAGCTCGAGAAGAGCTCATCGCACTCTCCGGGGGTCACACCTCGCAGGCAGGCGAAACTCACCACCGGGTCGCCGACCGACAGTGCGAAAGGGGAGCAGCCGGGGCCGGAGGACGGGCCGCGCCTGAGTGGGCTGCCAGCGGGAGGGCAAAAGCTGCTCAAGCCCAAGGATAGCTTTGCTCGGGCGCCCCGGGAATACAGGCCTCCGGGGGCGCGGCCGGAGGTGCTGAAGCCGATGGCCACACCCAAATGCGAACCCGTCGCTGCGTCGCCACGAGCGATGAATTCAGTGACGTCTTTCAAGATTTAGGTGGGCTGGGCTGCGCGAAAGCACGCCGCCTCGTGAATCAGCTGGCCGGGCGGCGCGAGCACTCCGCCCGCCTCGTTCATCAACTTGCCGAACTCAAGACGTTGCCACACGCTGTGTGGGGGCGTGTGGAGCGTCGGCGGCGCCGCGAGTCGCGAGTGTCGCTGAGTGACGGTGATCGGTGTAGAGTGTGGAGTTGAAGTGGACTGTGGTTCGCATTGCGTGTGATATTGCGACTTGAAATTCGAACTTGCATGGTCCGGAGCACGTTCATGGGTGGTGCTCGGATAGCATGGGCCATGGCGCATGGCGGCTCGGGTCGCGACACCGAGACCGCAGACGCCCGGGGCGGGACAACCGGACAACTTTTTCAACCCATCAACCGGGCGCTCCTTCTACAACCAGAGCTCGCGATAGAGGCTCGTGGTCGACTTCGCGACGTGGGCGCGCGGCGGTGTGCGCGGCAAGTCGTCCTGGCTCAGGATCTCGTACGATTCCTGTTCGTTTGCGGAGAAGAAGTCCTCGTTCTCTTCGTCGTCCGAGCTGTCCAAGTTCGGGTCGAGTGCACGCGGCGGGACCAAAGACGGAGGCACGAGAGGCGAGAGCGTCGTCACGGGCGGAGGGAGTGTCGGCAGCTGCTCAGTGCTCGGCACGGCGCTCGTGAGCGGCAAGATGAGCGGCGGCATGGGCAGCTCGGCGCTGGGCGGGGGCGCATTGGGCGAAAAAGGGCTGCGCGGCGACGTGGGCGCGTCTGCGCTCGACGCACGCAGCCGGCGCGGCGGCGTACTTTGCCCTTCGGCGAGGAGCAGGCGCGCCCGGTGCTTGCGTCGCAGCGCGTCCACACGCGCGCGAGGGAAGGAGCGAAGGAAGGAATACCGGTCGAAGGCGAGGGTCATCAGGCGCTCGCAGTCGAAGCAGCCCGCCTGCTCCTCCTGTAGCGTGCAGAGCAACTCCTGCTGATCCTGACACTGCAGCAGCCGCGCCTCGGCGACACGCAGCATAGCCAGCCCGACACGATGCAGCACCTTCTGCCCTTCGAGGAGGAACGCATCCCACACGCGCAGGGTCGTCTCGATCGGGAGCGAATTGGCGAAGAGCGCAACGAACCATCGAGTAGCAAACAACTCGGCGATCACACCGTGGACCCGAAGCTGCTTCGACACCTTGGGCAGCTTGATCGCGACAAGGTCGTTAAAGACTGCCTGCTCGATGCGCAGCCCGAGCAGCGTGGCGGAGAAGAAGTCCACAGGCAGCAGGAACTCGACCACGGCGGCGAGGCACCAGAAGGCCGTCTCGGGCTCCTCCACGAAGATGAGGAGTAGCGCCGCCACGAAGCCCATCCCTTGCACATAGCCCACCGCCGGCGCGCGGCGCGCGTACGCGAGCAGTACCTGGCGCAGCCGGTTGATCCCGCCCTCGCCGTTGAGCGCTCGGTGGCCCGGGAAGGTACGCGCGAGGTCGAGCTCGATCTGTCGCTCGGCCGCGAAGCCCGGCTGGCCGGGTGTCGCATTCGGCTCCGCGAGGAGCGCCGCAAAGTATCCGGGCGCCTCCGTCGCGCGAAGCTCATCGGCCTTACACAGCTTCGGCCACAGGACGCACCGCCGGCGTGCCGGGATGCCGAGGCGCGAAAGCCGCTTGAGCTCGGAGCGCGGCAACGCGTCGAGTGCATACTGCTCGTGCACCGGGTGCGGAATGTCGCTCATGTGCCGTGCCCAGCGCTGCTCCTGCTGCTCGATCCGCTCCTCGTACGCTGCAAGGAAGGCCTCCTCGCGCTCGAGTTTGCTTGCGTCGCGCCGGAAGCCGTGCCGATCGTAGCGCGGGTCGTCCCTGGGATTGTCGCCCGGCAGGAAGTCCCACGCCGAGTTCGATGTCGAGGGATTCTGGTCACAGCTCTCGTCCGCAGACGGAGACGGGACGACTTCTTCAGAAGCTTGGCTCACCGCAGGCGGCTCCCCGGCCGCAAATGGCAGCACGAGCTTTGGCGCCAGCTGTGGATCATGCGATGACATCAAGAAGGTGAGCATGTTTCGGTCGGTGAAGAAGTAGTTTTAAGGCCAAGTATCCATACAGTCGACACTATTCGTATGAAGTGAGAATTCTCGCGCGCACACTGAGGAAGTTCGCAACGCGAGCGGCCGACCGCGCCCATGGCGCCCTTTCGCCATGAAAGGGTCTGTGTGTCCCGTCGCGCGGCCATGCTCGCCGCGTCGAGCGCGAGCCTCTACTGCAAATGGCCGTCGTCTGCAGCGGCTACAAGCCAGCTGACATTGCCACTCGAGCTGACAGCTGGCGGCGTGCTGACGACGGGCATCTTCATTGATGGCGAGCCCTTTCGTGTCATCATTGACACCGGCAGTCCATATCTGGTGGTGCCCGTGGACGACTGCAACACGCAGCCGCCGCGGATCAGTGCGTACGGCTGTGCGGCACCCGACTTATTCGCCCCGGCAGGCCGCGCAGATACCTCGGAGCAATATGGCGCTCTGCCGGGCACGATGCAGTGGCTGCGTGGCGACCTGGAGTTTGGCGACACTGAGCTGGAGCAGGCTCAGGACGGAAACCTACGCCTCCAGCTGCGCTTGCGCGAGCAGGGCGGGCGTGCCGGCCTCGTCTTCGGCGGCGGCGACCGCAACGTCATGTCGCAGAGCGGCGGCGCGCTGCTCGGGCTGATTCGGGAAGTCAACCACGGGCCGAGTAGCACGATCTCGGCTTCCGATCTGCGCCCGACAGTGCTCTCGCAGCTCGGGCTGAGCTCGTACCGGCTGAGCGCGCCGCAGCGCACGCTCACGCTCTCGAGCGCGCCCTTGATCGCGCCGCCCTCCGAGTCGGACGCGTTGCCTCTGGTCGATCCGCGCCTCGACGGTGACGGCGTCGAGCACGTGTGCTGCCGCGTCGATGGTGACGAACTGTGGATCGATGGGATCGTGCGGCGTGCGCGGCGGCCGATCCTGTGCGTCTTCGACAGCGGCCTCTCCGGCCTCGTCCTCTCCCAATCTCTCGTCGACGAGCTCGGAATGGCCGATCGCGTCACCACGGCCGCGGAGCGCCGCGTGCGCTCAGTGCAGCTGGGGCTGCGCACCGAGCGCGGCAGACGCGTGGAGCTGCAGAGTGGGGTGGACGAGTCGGCCCTCTTCTACACGCAGGCCATCCGGCTCAACTGGTTCGTGGATTCGCTCAACGGCCCACACGTCGTCGCTGTCGGCCAGTGCGTCCTGGGCCGTGGAACGCTCACGGTCGACTCGGCCACGCGACGCGCAACGTGGGAGCCCGCCTAGTGTAGACAGTATCGGTGCGCGGAGTTCCCCTAAAGCATGCAAAAGGTTACTTGCAAAAGGTGCGCCACGACCCACCAACCCTGCGAATTCCAATTGAGATGTTCACACACACAAGCGCGAGGGATTTTGTCGCGTGGCACTGTTTTTTAGATCCGGTCTCGACACTGCGCGTGCGAAAGATGGCGACCCCAGCGCCGCTCATTGAGCGCCCGTTCTCGAAGAATCAGCTCTTCTGCTCCAACCTTCCCTGGTCAGTCAATGGCCAGATGCTGCGCACTGCTTTCGAGAAGCATGGTGAGGTGACTGACGCGTTCGTGGCGCATAATGGCCGAAGCTCTCGTGGCTTCGGTTACGTTACCTTCAAGGACCCGGTCGCCGCGGCCGCGGCGTTGAACGCTGCTAACGGTGATGGCGGGATCCAGCTCGGCGAGGAGAATGGCGGCCGCGAGATCCGCGTCGAGATGGCACGCGAGCGCCCGGGGCCTCGGCCCGAGCCCAGGGACCGAGCCCAGACGCCGCGCGAGCCCGATGGCGCGCCGCGCGAGCGACGTGACGGCGACAAAACTCCGCGCGCGGCGGGCGACAAGCCCTCCAAGGGTGGCGAGGGAGGGCGCGGCAAGGGCGCCGCCGATGGAGCCAAGGGCGCCGCAGGCCGCGGCGGCCGCGGGCGCGGAGAGGGCGGCGGCGGCGGCGGCGGCGGCGGGGGCGGCGGGGGCGGCGGCGGGGGAGGCCGTGGCGAGGGGCGGCGAGGCGGCGGGCGCGGCGAGGGGCGCAGCGAGGGGCGCGGCGAGGGGCGCGGCGGCCACGGCCGCGGCGACGGCTCGGCGCCCTCCGCGGCCGACGCGATGCCAGCCGCGCCACCGCCCCCGCCGCCGACCGAGGAGGAGGAGTCCTCGGAGTCGTGAACGGCTCACGGCGGACCGCGGCGGCCTGGCCGCGTGTATGCTGCGCGCGTGCCGCCCGACAAGGGCCGTGCGTGCGCGTACATGTGGCATGTGGCATGTGGGGCGCTAGTCGGCGGCTTGAGCGTACCGGCGCAGGCCCCACGGCTGTGGCCTGCGAGCGGGCTTCTGAGCAAGGGTGGTATGGAGAGGAGGGCGGCCGCTGCGGGTAATGCTCTTCTTCCCACAGCAGCAGCCCTGATGGCGGCAAAAGACTCGCGCGCGGCGGAGAGCGGCGCGGGCCTTGTGTATTTGCGATGCGCCACAGGGCCGCAGGGGCAAGAGGCGCCACAGGACGAGCGAGGTGTGAAGAGGGACAGGAACGAGGAGCGTGGGCGAGTCGAGATACAGTCGAGATACAAGGACGGGCAGCGCGGGCGAGGGCGTCAGCTCGCGTGCCATGATCACATGAGAGCACCGATGGCCAGCGATGGCCACGCGCACGCCGCCGCCACCCAGCCCGCCGCCTAATCCCAGGGGTGCACGCGCCTCCTCACCTGCCCGCCGCCAAACTCTTTGGCACGTGTGTTCAAGCAAGGAGCGGGACTGGGGGCTGCTGCGAGGCTGCTGCGGAGGTGCTGCGGAGATGCACGCGGCGGGGAAGGGGCGCGGGCATGACGATCACGAGCTCCGATCGCTTCCGCGCCATTACCTCCCCGCTTGGAGCGGCGGGTGCCGCTTGGTGCAGCGGATGTATTGCCATAGCTAGGCGCCGGCGGACAGTGAGGAGGGACGCCTCTCGCCTCTGGGCCGCCGGACACCGGACCATCACCGGACCGACACGTTCATTTCGTTATTCGCGGGCGACGCAGTCTCGTGCGGTGCCTCGACGGCCGCATCGGGCAGGCCGTGAGTGTGCTGTCTTCATGCTCCCGTATCGGTGCTGCCCGGGTCGAGTAGTAGACGCGATGTGTAGCTTTCCTGTGTTCACGTGTGCGCTTGTGTGACTGATGTGTGCGTTGTGACTTCTCCCCTGTCCAGAGATCGCTGTCCCCCAATTCTCAGCGCGCGTGCTCGGGCGCCCACACGGTGACGGTTCGCGGGTGGGCCTGAGCCCTGACGCGCCTGCCGCCTCCGGCTGACGGCCGCGTCGGGCCGGGCGCACTTTTTTCGCCTAGGGGGACCTTCCCACTACACTCCCCCAGGAGGTAATCACCTCATAGGTTTTGAACACGCGCACTGTGCGGGCGTCGCGGGTCGCGCGACGCCGCGCGAGTTCTTTTTTATTTTGAGCTTGCACCCGGTGTCGACCCGGGCTCCCGGCTGCGGCTCCCGCCCGCGCCGACATCGCTGACGTGACCGGTGGGCCCGAATCCCGCCCTGCCCTAGCCCCGCCCCGATCGATGACCAACCGGCGCGGGATTTGCACGAATACGTTACTATAACAAGTCCAACAACTACAGGGGTGGAAGGCATACCGACCGCGCTACAAAACAGCCCCCGAGGGCACTTCCTACACTACACATGCTCCACGACCTCGAGACCTGCGGCATGACCTCAGAACCGATCATCATTAGAACATCATGCCGCCGCCCATCATGCCGCCGCCCATCATGTGCCGCCGCCCTTCATGACGCCACCACCAACTTACACTACTCAGCCGATACCTGGTTGGCGCCGCGTCATCCAGGCCGCTAACTTTCTCGCCTTGACTTCAACGGTGTTGACTTCTTCTTTGGTGGGCGTCATAGGCACCGCCGCGTCCAGCTTGCGCTGCTCAGCCAGTGCCTGGTTGACACGGCGCGCGCGCTCCTCCGCGTCGGTCAATTTTCTCGCCTTGACTCCTTCTTTGATGGGTCTCATAGCACCCACGATGTAGGCGTCAACTGGATCCTTCTTGACGTCCTCTGTGATCGCAGGCACCACAGCACTCACGATGGAGGCGTCAGCTGGGTTCGTCTTCACCTTCTCTCTGACGGGCTCTACTACGACAGCGCAGCTGGCCTGGAAGAGGTCCCAGAACGTCTCGAACTCATCGAGCTGCAGCTCGCCGTCGCCACTGAAATCGACCTGATCTAAGAGGCTCTGGATCTCTGCCTCGGACGCCTTCGAACTGCCCTTGACGAGCGCCGCCTTGAGCTCGCTGACGCCGATGCTACCGCTGCCGTCCCTATCCAGCTCACTAAAGGCCCTGTTGTACGACATGCTCGGCGTGATGCCCGATTTCTTCGAGAAGCCGAATCCTGAGAAGATCTCTAGCGCAGGCCCGGACAGAGACGGCTTTCCGTAGCCCAGGCGACGGAGCTCTTCGGTCTCTGCTGAAGGTTTGTCTTGGCCAAAGAGAGACGCAATGAAATAGGTCAGGGGCACAGCAGAGACGCCCGCGACAGTCACAGCGACGAGGTCCAGGACCAAGTTTTCTTGGATGATGAAGTCTTCTGCGATGATGTCGGCATGACGCTTGTGGCTATGCATGTCAGCGTGGTTCATCGTTGCGCTGAAGGCGATGGGCGGCGCCACGAACGAGAGAGCGAGGAATGAGGCCCCGAACATTTTTCTCTGGCTGTGCCGCCGACGCGCGCGCTTGGTATCGCCTGCGCGTGTGTCGGCGATGAACAGAATCGATGGATGGGTCGAGTCGAGAAGCGAACCTGAGCGCGCGTGAGTTCTTCAGTTCCTGCACTTCAGTTCTTTCCTAAAATAGGTCTGAAACATGTATCGGGGGACGTTTCGAAGATGTCCCAAAACGGCTCTTTTTGCTTTCTCGGCCTTGGCGACCGGGATCTGGAGACCGATCCAGCTGCAGGCAAACGGGATGAGCCCTGCGTACCGTCAGCTCGTTAAGGTATTGATTATAAAATGCCGCTGACGCTCGCCACCCTCCATAGCGCGAGTTTCCTACGGTCCCACACAGTAACACACAGTACTGGTGGTGTCAAGGGGATGGTGGTGGTTTCGCTGAAAAACCGCCAAGCACACGAGTGCTCACGAGCATGTGTTGGCCCTGACTGCTGGTGCTGCGCGCTGGGCCTCGTGCCCTCGACTCGTGGGGTTGCCACCGAAGATGTCAAATTCAAACTTCTACCGTACTAGATACTTTATTTCGTTGTCTGTTCTCGCCCTGGCCAGTGGTCGTGCGCACGTGACCCGTACTCCAGTAGGTGCCCGGGTCGCGATTGGCGATTGCGTGTTCCGCCCATCGCGGTGTTGCCCATCAGCGCATCAGGTGTTGCGTAAAACATACTCTCTCCTCGTTACCCGACGCCTCTCTCGCACACGCACCTCTCTCTCACATGAACTCAAGAACTCAAGAAGACCCTGTTTCCGCCACCCGCCCGCTCCACCCGCGATACAGCACCCGAATACCACACAATTTGATGGTCAAATCCCACAGCGCACCCCTGGCATGTCGAACAATGATGCGTCCTGACGCCTGCGGGCCGCCACACGAGGCACGAGCGGACGCACGGCAGTAGACACGCCCATCATCATCCACCACATTATCGAGTAATTATCGAGGCCATCGGGACTCATGCCCTTACGCAGCCTCTCTGCGACGATATCAAGGCAGCGTGAAGCACAGCTGTCAGCCGTTCGCCTCACAACGCCAGGGGATCACGCCACAGGATTCCAGCCAAAGCAAGCCAGCGCTTGACTGTACGAAGTATAGTGTGATGATGACCAGCGCTTCGATCCAGAGCACACTTCCCATCGCATCGTTCCCAGCTTCCTGTCATATCATGCTTCGAGTTGGACGGAGTCTCAAATGCGAGCCGCACCAAGAGCCTGCTCCACACTCATTGTCACGTTATCGAGGAACAAGCTCGTGTCGCCTGCCAAGTCACAAACGTCAAACTTCTGCCCGCTGCCGTGAGCCGTCTTACGGAACTTTTCAGTCATCGCATCGGTAGACGTGTTCATCTTAAAGAAGAAGAAATGACACTTGAACCCGTGCGTGAGCTTTTTCAGCATGTCGCACGCTGCAGCAGTATGCGCAAACAAGAGGTGCGCGAATCAGCTGTGGATCTTGAAGCATGTGGGTGGCGGGAACTCAGACAACCATGGTTAGAGTCCTGCGGCGGCAGCATACGATCGGGATCTTGGTGCCCTGGGTAATTGTCGCCCATTCCGCCATTGTACTCCGAGCCGTGCGCCGGAGCGTCGGCGATGTGGATGATTATGCGCGTATCTCCCTTCCAAGTGAGGGACAGCGCCTTCTTTAGGCCGCCAGCGACGTCTTCGGGGCCGTCCCCACCGCCCATGGCATTTGAGCGGGCAATAAACTTGTGCAGGTCCGCCATATCCTTCTCCTCGACAAAGTCTTTGAAGTCGTAACGGTCCTTGTCCGAGCAGTCAAAGTCACGGTCTGCGCATGGTTCGATCCGCCACGTCAGATGGTGTGATCTCAGAGCAGCGTATGGGAGCGAGACAGTGAGCAAGCAGTGGAGGCGTGGAAAGAAGGCAGTTAACTGAGCTAAAATGCTGCAAGGAAGGACGACGGTTCAATTCCGAAGGGCTGTAAGCCGAGCGCACATCCGACATAGGCGACGCGCATTTTGACTCCGAGCTTCGCCTTGGTGTTCTCGACAATCTTGAAAAGCTGCGTCTTCGCCACTTCGATCCACGAAGCCATCGAGCCGGTGCAGTCCATCAGGAATGCGAGGTCCACAGAGCCGGAGCCGCAGTGCTTATCGGCCACTTCATGCAGCATCGACAGCAGCTTGTGCCGCGGAAGCTTGCGCAGGTAGTACTTGCGCGTGTTTTCGAGCAGCTCAAACGTTTGGTTATGCGCGTCGCGGAAGGACTCAGCCTTTGTGCACTGCTGCGCGAAGCCCTCAGAGCACGCGGCGTTGCGCAGCTCGTCAATGCGCTTGTAGAGCTGGCTCGCGCTCATCGAGGCGGCAGAAAGCTTCAACTCATCCGCCTTGGTCGGGTTGACGCGCTCCCGCACATCGGCCCAGTTGAGAATGAGGGCGTAGCTGCCCGGCTCATTCTTACGCGCGACGCGGCCACGGATCTGCACCTCGTCCGCTTTATTGACCGAGAGGAAGAGCTGGATGGCGTGGCCACCACCCTTCTCGAGCACGGACGGCCGATACTTGAAGTCTTCTCCTCGACCGTAGGTGGCGGTCGCGAAGGTGATGGCCTTCGGCTCGCCAGCACTCCGGTAGATGATCGTCTCTTTGTCTTTGCGCTCGCCCTCCGTGGAGTCAAGCTTGTGGATCTTGCCGAAGCTCGCCTTAGCGTGATCGTAAAACTTGTTGAGCATTTCTGAGTCGCGCACAAAGACGAGCACCGAACGCTCTAGGCGCACCACCTCTTTGATCTGCGCCATTGCCTGCTCAAACGCCTCCGGCCAGCCTTGGGCCACCTGGAAGTGGTTTTCCATTGTGTCCTTGGTGAGATCGTTCTCAGCCCATGCGAGCTGGCGGTGCCCCCAGAAGCTTGGAAAGTAGCTGAACTGTGAGACGTCGTAGAACTCTTTGAGAACGGAAAGTTGCTTGGGTGGCAACACGCCCAAACTGCCTGTGACACCGAAGATGGCCGAGAATTTCTTAGGAAGCTCTGCGTACGACAGCTTGCCCAATGGCACATTGAGGTACCCATACTTGAATTCGCAACTGCGCCCCTTCTCGCCGAAGCCCTCCTGGCACAGCCTGAGGTACTGGAAGGCGTTTTGGTAGCCGAGGATGATGCTCTTGTCGAACATCTCAATGCCATGCTCCACGTGCTTGTAGAGCACGAAGCCCTTTTTCTCAGGGCCATCCTTGTCAGTGCCGATGCAAAAAGCGCAGTCGGGTGGCACAGATTTGTCGGCCATCACTGTGCGCAGCCCATCTGCCATCTTCTCGAGGTGGCCCGCAAACATCTGCGAGTTATGCAGCTCTATGTCCGCGTCGCCGCCTTCAAGGCCCGTGAGCACGGCCTTGGTCGTCAACTCATCGAGGGGCGCCTTTGCATCCCACATCTTGCTCTGCAGGTCGCCGCACTCCTTGGATGCCACCAACGAGACTGGGTTGATGCTGGTGCCGTACAACTCGCCAAAAAGCACATCGACCTCATCGATGAGTAGCACTGTTTTGCTTTCCATGCCCAGCTGGTATGAGTCCATCTTCTCATACGCCTCCTCTTCCGCGGCCTTTGGGTTGGCGATCGCGTCTGCGATGAGCCCTTCAATGCCGAGCGGCCCAACCGTCTTGTTTGCTGTCTTGGCGGTGCTCTCGAGCATCGACCAGCACATCTCGCGGTACGTCTGGTAGCGCACGTCGCCGAGCGAGTATTTCTTCACCGCTGGCATCTTGCCGCGGCCTTTGTCTGCTTTGTCGTCTGGCGGTGGCGGAGGCTCGGCAACGCGCTTCAACAGCTCGAGAAACGCAACTGCGTCATCGCGGTCACGCTTGACGAGATCGGCGT
>Ga0210246_102032_pt1 | contig 13687 bp, 7 predicted proteins | sample ChrtobMetaP3_8mM_FD_155469 | JGI IMG/M metagenome (GOLD analysis project Ga0210246, IMG submission 155469) | Chrysochromulina tobin associated microbial communities from unialgal haptophyte culture, Seattle, Washington, United States - P3_8mM | ecosystem: Host-associated > Algae > Haptophytes >...
CAAAGCGCTTCAAGACGGCTGCACAGCTCGCTCGTGAATGAGCCTTGTTTTTGTATACAAATGTATGACAAATGTATGACAATTGTAAACAAATTCGGGGTTTCTCTGTGTACTCTTGTGTTTGAATGAGTATGTTCCTAGACTCCTCCAGGACCCTCCCGGACACCAAGGAGGGTCTCGGAAATCCGGACATGTCAGGAATCTTGCTAGATTCCCCCACTTTACTGCTCAGTTGGCCGCCTGGGCGCCTGGGCAGTCGGTACTTGAAGTACTTCCGTCGTGGGGCACATCTCCAGGCGGCTATGCGGAGCCTGCTTTGGCAACGCGGCTTTTATTTATGGGCGTGTGCTGTGCGCGCCTGGTGCGGGTGACTGTGCTGGTGTGTCAGTGGCCTGCCCGGATGTGAGATGTGCGCGGTTTTGATTTTCTTGAGCAATATGAATCATGTTGAAGGTTAAACTTAGATATACGGCCCACCAGCCCCGGCCGCGGCCCAAAGGGACCATGCCGCGTACCTGAATGAATTGTCTGACTTGATCTGACGCGCTGACAGAACCGAAGATGTTTACCTTTCTATCTTAGAGCGAAGCCTTGTGCCGCGCCTGCTATGTTGCTCGGCGTCAATGGCGCCGCCGGATTTCCAGGCGACGGCAGCGTGCCTCGCGGCGACAGGCTCGCCGCCGCGCCGGCTGCCCGCACTGGTGACACCACTGGCGGCTGCGAGCCCGCAAAAGCGGCCCGGCATCCCTCGTACTCGTCCACGATCGTCTGCATGTACTCGGCGCGCTCCGCGATGAACTCGGTGCTCACGCCATGCCGCTCGAAGTGGTGCACGTATGCCTTGCCGAGCAGCTGCAGCCTCGCGCGGATTAGGATCTGCTCGAGCTGCGGGCCGGCGCTACTTCGGTTGCTCACGAGCGTCAGGGAGCGCAGCGCGTTCTGCGAGGGCAGCGCGGTCGCCGGAGAGGCCGACAGCTTGTAGTCGACCGGGAATGGCGAGCACGGCGAGCCGCCGAGCAGCTGCAGGAGCCTGTGCTTGATGCGCTCATCCGGCGGCTCTCCCGCGACGCCACGCCCGATGACCTGTGAGGCGAGTGAGAGGACCGGACGGTCGAGCAGGTCGTACCGGCTAGTGCGACTCACGAGGTCGCCTACGAGCGTCTCCCACGGCGCCGGCCGCCCCGCGCCGCTTCCGAGCCGCGAAATGGACGCGACGGCGCCGACGCCACCGACGCCAGAGCCGCCGCTGCCGCCCGAGGCGCCGGCGCTGCCAGCAGCGGCCGGTATCATCGGCGCGGGCGCTGTCTGGAGCGTGAGGCATTTGAGAGACGGCATCGGGCACACGCTGGTCACCAGATCGGCCGCGTCAAAGGGGCGGCGGCCCAAGGGGCCATCGGTGGGGAACGTGAGGCCGGCGAGGCCGCTCCCGACATACGCATCCAGATGCTTCATGTCGAGTCGCGCGGGCTGCTGCGACGAGTGCGATGCCGCGTGCGACTGAACGGCTGCGCTGCTCGTCAGGTGGCGCAGCAGCTGCGTGTTGTCGAAGAGGATGATCGCATCGGCAAACTCCTGAAGGAAGGAGAGCGCGAGCGTCGCGTTGTAGTGGCCAAGCGGCAGCTCGCCCGCGGCAAAGGGGCACATGGCCGCCGCAGTGAGATAGTGTCGTGGATGCTCGTCGCGCAGCTCCTGGAGCAGCAGTGAGCCTAGGCCCGATCCCGTGCCACCCCCAATGGAATGGCTCAGCACAACGCCCGTGCACCAATCGCACCGCTCCCACTGCCAGCGCAGCGCCTCCAGCGCCGCGTCCGCGATGCCGTTGCGCCCTCCGCCATCCACACCGCCGTAGCCCATTGCCCAGTTGTTGCCACGCCCGCTCTGCTCGACGAGCGCGCAGCGCGGATGGACGCGCTCAGGTCCCAGGCTGCGCACCACGCCGCGCACAACCTTGGGCTCGGTGTCAACAAAGACGGCACGTGCTGTGCCACGCTCGTCAAAGAACCAGCGCCGAGGCGGCTTCTCGGCCCACGCGAGCCGCCACACTACGCCACCGATCTCGTTGCCTGCCTGGCCGCAGTGGACGAAGATGGTCGACATCAATAGTCCTAGGTGCGACCCGCAAGTACCCTCGCGATGCGCTCCGGCGTCCGGCGCTTCGCGGGCAGCAAAGGGCTCCACACTCTCGCCCGACCCGAAGCGGTGAATTCGGTGTGAAGAAGACAAGTGAGTTCCGTTCACCCCCTTCGGATTGTTTTCTTGTGTCAAGTCAAGTCAAGTCTATACATAAACAACAGACAACCATACGGAAGCCTATCGAATGTGCTCCGGAAGCCAGCAGGGGAGGACGGGAGTGGGCGGAGATGGCGGAGGGGGTCCATGATGAGGTGACACGTCATAAATGCTTGACTTGACTTGACTTGACTTGACTTGACTTGACTTGACTTGACTTCTTGTGAACAGAGTTCGCGGGAATTCGCGGGGTTTGTCTCACCGAACTCGACGGGCGACTATGGCAGCGAACATGCTGACACCGTGCATCCAGAACATCTTCCGCGACGCGCTGCCCAGCAAGCCGACCGTGCAGATCATCGAGATCAAGCAGATCGCTACTGCCGCTAATGGCGAGGCTCCAACCCGCATCAAGTGCGTGCCCCACTCCCATCCCACCCAATAGGGTAGTACGCGCGCACGTGCGATTCAACGCGTGACGACGCCTTCGCGCGCGCGCGACGCGACACCCGCAGCGCACCGGCCTCTTCTGACGCTCTCTCTTCTTCCGCGTCGATCGGCGCAGGGTGCACATCTCGGATGGCGAGCAGTACGGCCTGGCGGTGCTTACGGGCGAGTGCGCCAAGATGGTGACCTCGGAGACGGTCAAGCTGCACAGCCTCATCGTGCTTAAAAATTACGTAGTCAATCAGCTCGCCAACTCCAAGTTCGCCATCATCATGGAGATGGCCGTTGCCGAGACGCAGCCTGCAGAGCTCGAGAAGCTCGGTGAGCCTGTCAAGTGGGATACGGTGCAGGCGGCGACCCCCCAGGGCAAGCCCAGCCAGGCAGGCTCGCCCGTGACGGGCGGCACCAGCCGCATCGCGCCCAGCAACTTTGGCGCCGCCGCCGCCGTTGGCCCGGCTGGCGGCCGCGCGCCGGTCAACTACCAGCCGCTCGCGTCCTCGCCGCTGTCCGCGGCTAAGGCGACGCCCATCGACGGCCTGAATCCGTACTCGAACAAGTGGATGATCAAGGCGCGTGTGATGAACAAGAGCGACATGCGCACCTTTTCGAATGCCAAGACGGGCGATTCCTCCGTCTTCTCCTTCGACGTGTGCGACGAATCGGCCGAGATTCGAATCTCCGCGTGGCGCGAGATCGCGGAGCGGCTGCACCCGATCATCGAGGTTGGCAAGACGTACCTCATCTCCAAAGGGCAGCTCAAGCCGGCAAACAAGCGGTACTCCACGCTCAACAACGCGTACGAGATCACGCTCAACTTCGACACGACTTTGCAGCTCGTCGCCGACGCCGACGACTTCAAGCCCAAAGTCCATTACAGCTTCGTGCCCATCGGCGACATCGCCTCGCGCCCGGCCAACGCGACGGTAGATGTGCTCGGCGTCGTCACGGACGTGTCGGCCGCCACGACGATCAACACGAAGACGGGGCGCGAGCTCACGAAGCGCACCATGAAGATTGCAGACGACTCGGGCTCGGCCATCGAGCTCACGCTCTGGGGCACACAGGCCTCCTCTTTCCCGGACGACCTTGGCAATGCGTCCGTGGTCGCGTTCAAGGGACTGCGCGTGACCGACTGGAACCAGCGCTCGCTGGGCGCGCAGAACGGCACGGTCTTCGAGGTGAACCCCGAGCTGGATGCCACCGAGCGGCTCAAGTCGTGGTGGGAGGGCGGCGGCGGCGGCACGACCGTCTCTCTCTCTCAGGACACGCGGGGGAGCGGCGCGGGCCCCAAGATCGACCCCGACGCGCGCTCGACGACGACTGAGCTCTTTGAGCGCGGCAACGCGTCGGGCGAGGTCGCGTACGGCACCTTCCGCGGCGTGGTCTCGAAGCTGCTGCTCTCGTCGTCGCAAGGTGGCGAAGAGAAGCCGGCGTGGTATTCGGCCTGCCCCAAATGCAACAAGAAGGTCGTGGGAGATGAGACCTCGGGGCACACGTGCGAAAGCTGCGGCTGGAGCGGCGCCGAGTGTTCGTACAGGTACATCGTGCCGCTCGTGCTCCTCGACGCTGAGGGCTCGATTGTCGCGACGGCATTCAACGACCAGGGCACCCAGCTCCTGGGCAAGAAGGCCGACGAGCTCAAGCGGCTCAAGGACGAGAACCGGCCCGCCTACGATGCGGTGGTGCAGCGCGCGACGTGGCGTCCGATGCTCTACCGGCTACGAGCCAAGATGGAGACGTACAACGACCAGTCTCGCTTCAAGGGCGCCATCATGAGCGCGACGCCCATCAACTTTGCCACCGAGGGCAAGCTCCTTCTGGCCGACATCAAGAAGTACGAGCTGCCGTCCGCCGACCTCGAGGCGGCCGCCGTCGCATCGCTCGCGCCCAAGCAGGAGTTCGTCAAGCAGGAGCGCAAGGAGCGCAAAGCGAAGGTGACGGTCAAGCCCGAGCCCATGGATGAGGTCGAGCCCGAGGCGACGGGCTCCCAGCCGCAGCCCGACCTGTCACAGTTCGACGACTAGAGCTGGCACGCGTGTCGCCGACAACCAGGCGATGGCACGAGGCCAGCGCGGCAAGCATCGCGGCCAGCCAGGGCTGCTCGCGCGAGGGCTTTCGAGGGCGATGGACGCAGGCAGCCGCGGAAATCGGCAGCAGTGGAGTGGCGCCTGCGCGTGGAGGGCGCGAGGCTGGGCGCGAGGCTGGGCGCGAGGAGGCATGGCGTGGGCAGACAGTGTGTTGGCATGCACAGGGAGGCATCGCTGCGGGAGTGGAGCAGACCCGTGCCCACGGAGGCAGGGTGATTTACGGTCTAGTGGGCATGCGAGAGGGTGCTGGCGGCGCGGGCAGGCGCACCGGCGAGCTCGGCGCGTTCGTTCGGCACGGAGCTTGCCCTGTGCTACCACAGGTGGTACTACCAGAGAACAGAGCAAATGGTGCGCTGACGCGTGACGGCTTTCCATCGACGACCGCGACCGGGGCTCGCCACTCGACTCTCGCACCTGTACCGTAGAGACTCGAGTTTGTGGTCACATGGTGCGGCCCGTCCTATTCACTGCCCGTCCTATTTCTGAAATTAATGTCTAATTTCAATATTTATTACTTCGACGATCGACCAGCAAGAACGAAGAAGCAAAGACAGCAGGCTAGCCGTAACAAGCAAGCAAGTAACTAGTTGCTTGCTTAGCCGTAACGAGCCGGACCCTCGCCATGAATTTCCCTACCCCCAAACATTATAAGTAACGCTGTGCCGGGAGTGCCGGGACCGTTTTAAGAATTTCACGGTGTTTGAGTAACAACCAATTTCACACGTGAACGATGCGACCTCCCTGATCCCGTGTCTCGGGACCGGGAGCGGTATCCGGATAGTCGATGTTCGAGACTAGCACGTCAAAGTCGACGACGGGCTCCCACAAGGTGCAACGCGTCGTCGTGACAGGCGGCACACACGGCAACGAGTACACCGGCGTCTACGTCATCAACCGCCTCAAAGCAAGACCGGACCTATTGTCTAGCTACCGGTCCCTCGCGGTGGAGACGGTGCTGACTAATGTGCGTGCTTTTTCTGAAAACAAGCGGTACGTCGACGAGGACCTCAATCGCCTTTTCTCGATGGAGAGACTCGCGGAGACGGCGACCACGGCCGAAGCGAAAAGAGCGGCAGAGCTCAACGAGCGGCTCGGACCAAAGGGCAGTGCATCCGCATGCGATCTGATCATAGACTTGCACACGACCACGGGCAACATGGGCGCTACCATCATCGTAGACCGCTGGTGCCCCCTGGCGTTGCGAGCCGCCGCTTTTGTGCAGGCCGAGATGGCCGCAGACGATGTGCACATCCTGTACTACGAGCTCGACAAGCCTGAGGCGCCCTCGCTCGCCTCGATCGGAAAGGCTGGCCTGCGAATAGAGGTAGGGCCAACGCCCCAGGGTGTCCTGCGCCACGACGTCGTGCAGTCCACCGAGCGCGTTCTTCACTCGTTACTGTCCTTCTTCGAGCGACGCAACGCAGGCGAGCTCTTGCCGCTACCAGACACGATCTCCGTCTTTGCAACGGCCGGCTCAAACGCCAAGATTGCATGGCCTGTTGATGATGACGGGTTCCCGACGGCTCTTGTGCACGCAAGCCGTCAAGACCGTGACTGGGTCCCAATCTCCGCCGGTGACCCGTTATTTGAGACCCTTGGTGGCGAGGTTATCTGCTACCAGGGTGAGTTTGGGCCCACAGCCGTGCCCATCTTTGTCAACGAGGGCGGCTACTACGGCAAGAGCTCAGGCCGTGGCATTGGCTTTGCAGTCGAGCGCGTTGTCAAGCTCGTGCCCGAGGACACCGTGTCAGAGCCGTAACTTGAGACAGAGAGCCTGTAAAGCGAACTACTAGCGTAACATCATCGATAACGACAGATGTACCCCGCGTCTGGCCGGTCCGCGCGCGTCCGGGTCCGCGACGGGCCGGCCCCACACCGTCGCACATGAAATCATGATCGTTCGCCCGGGCCCGGCACATGTCCGCGCGGCGCTCGTCGCGCCTTTCGCACGAACGCAACTTAAAAACCAGTTAACTTAAAACGCATCAGCCATCACCTCATGCGTCATGGCGGCCGCCCCGGCCCCCGCCCCCGGAGCGCACCGACATGCGGAGGATCCGGCGATCGATAGGTAACAAGGTAAGCGCTTCCACGTAGGTTCGATCACACACGCAAGTGACATAACCGTCGGACAGACCTAGTCTCCGTGATCGGATACACACCTTCATACACACAACTTCGGACGCACTGTCACACCGAACACCCCTCATCCGGACCGTACTATACATACGACCGAGAGAAAAATCTCCAGTACAGGGGCACTGTGCTTCCCAGCATACGCCTCCACACTCGCAAATGTTGACCTGCAACGTGTGAGGATTTTGGCCGCGTGCGTGCGGAGGGCCTATGCCGCATCCCACCTCCCGATCCCGCACCCAACGCCCAAGCGGTGATCTCCTGCAGGCGCGTGCACGCGCGCTGCTCACTCAACGGTTGACAGTGCCGAAAAGGGACCATCATCGAGCACAACTTGGGTTTGCTTACGCTCTGGGCGAGGAGTAGAGCTCATTGAAGACGCACCCCGACGGCATGGGGGTCTGGGCGAGGCACCCGAGGCGCACGCCCCGCATGCGGAGCGAGCAGCCCTGGCCGGCCACGCAATCCGTGATGCCAAAGCCGTTGTGCCCGACGTCTGAGAACGGCACCTTGGGCGTTGGGCTCGCGGCGATGATCGTATCGTAGGGTACGCCCCCCGCGAACTGCCCAACGCTGGTGAGCACGCGCGTCACCTCGGCTGGAGACGTGACGCGCGACTGCAGCATGTTGATCCGGTCGAAGGCGAGGGACTGGGCGATGGCCCCTTGGATGGTCGCCACGTTAGTGTTTGGGAGCGTCGTGACAAAGTTCTGCGTCAGGCCAACGGCGGAGACCGACGGCGAGGTCAGCTCGCGCGTCTTCGCCGTCAGCTGGCTGACGTAGCCGTTGTGGACGTCGCCGGAGAGGATGATGCAACCGCGAGGCCGCAGATCGCAAGCGGCGGTGATCTGTTGCAGCTGCACCTGCGCATGCGCCGTCGTGTCCTCGCTGCGGTAGAGGCCGTACAGCATAGAAAGTAGCAGGTCCGCGGTGCCCGCCCCCCCGACGGCGGGCGTGGAAAAGGCGCGCGGAAGGGTGGCCACGGCCTCCAGTGCAGGCTGGAACGTCGAACCCGCAAGGGTGAGGGTGCCGTAGTTCCACATGTTCGACACGAATTGCGTGCCCGAGAGCAGCACGAGGTTCTCCGCCGTCGAGGTGCGGATGGTATCCAGGATGTACGAAAGCTGATCGGACGTGAACTGCGAGCGAGCCTCTTGAAGGGCCACCATCTGGGCCCGCACGGCAAGGAAGCCCGGCAGGCGCGTCATGTCAGTGAAGGGCGAGATGAAGGAGGTGCCGTTCAAGAAGATGTTCTGGTTGTGCAGGGCCCAGATGTCGTCATTGCGGTGGAAGGCAGTGCCGTTGCGGGTGTCCATCGAGACGACCTCCATCAGCCCGCCAAAGGCGAAGCGGCGGTAGCCCACCGTGCGGCCGCCGTCCGTCGAGCGCGCACCCTTACGCGTCGGGATGTACTCTCGCCACGCCTGCATGCCGGCCGCCTTGCGTGCAGCCCACGTGACGCCATCCTCCACAGACGAGGTGGCATTGCCGTGGCCCTCTGCGCCGCCCGCCCACGCGTTGTTGGCGGTCTCATGGTCGTCGACGATCTGACCGACGTTCACGCCAGCGGCGCGCAGCCGCATCAGGTTGGGATCGGTCAGGTATTGCTTATGGCGGAGGCGGTAGTCGTCGATACGGAGGATCTCGTGGGGGGGTGAGTAAAACGCCGTGCTGTTGGGGGTCCCATCGCGGCCGGAAAATGACCACCCGCCCATGGCGTAGCCGGAGGCGCCGTACTCGTAAATGTAGTCACCGACGTGCGTCCACGCGTCGAGCGCTCCCGTTTCGAGCATGCGTGCCATCTCGCCGTACACGTGGAAGTGGCCGTGCGGGAAGTTGGAACACGACGTGTGCGCGATCTTGATGCTCTGAGGGTTGCTCAGCGTGCGCGTCTGCCCGATGCGTGAGCACCTCTGGTTGTCCTCCGTGGCGAAGGCATAGGAGAACCTCCCCTCGGCGAGGCCTGTCACCTCGATGTTCATAGTGTAGTCGTTGGCCGCAGACGCTGGCGCAACGCCGCGAGCGACGATCGTGCCGCTGGCGTCGCGCACGGCCCATTTCGCGGAGCATGAAGTCGCCGACGCGCAGCAGGTAGGGTCGACACGCGACCAGATCACGAACCCGCCGGTCGACGGGTCTCCGCTCGCCACGCCCTGTGCGAAGCAGCTGGACTCCCTGCCCGAGAAGCAGAAAAAGTCGTTCTCCGCCGGGGCATCGACAAGCGGGAGCTGGGGCTTGTACGCGTACAACTGGCCACCGCGGTCGCCGGCCATGGCGCTAATGATGCCGCCGACCAGGTTGTGCGACTGCAGGCCCATGACGATGGTCTTGTTGTTGATGGGGACCATGCGCTCGGCCATGCGCTTGGTGGCGCCGACGCCGGCCTTGGCGATCCAGTTGCCCGAGGCGTCGCGCGCGAGCAAGCCCGAAAGGTCGATTAGGCCCGAGAACTCGTGCCCGGTGGGCGACGCCGTGTTGGTGAGGGCCGGCACGCCCACGCGAGCCGAATTGCGCGTATTAGAAGCGCCGCCCGCCATGGCGATGAAGTAGTACGTCATCGGGACGCCGTCCGTTCGCACCTTAGAAATGAAGGTGCGCTCGCCCATCCGGTTGCCGCCGTCCTCCTGGATGATGATGTAGCCATTGGTGGTGCCCGCCGCCGCGATCCACTCGAGGCCGTCAATGGCAACGAAGGTGGTCACCCCGCCGCCGGGGCCCGCCGCAACGCCCGCCGAGTCGATAAAGTAGCGCGCATCGTTGCCGTTGGCATACTTGCCCTTGCCGCCGAGCTGGATCTGGCTGACGACGTCGCGCTCGCCCTGAAGGGCCATGTACGTGGTCGCGATGCGGGTCGGGAACCAGGAGCCGTCGAGGCGTGCGGCCTCGAGCTTCGCGAAGACCTCGGACGAGAAATCGTAGATGCCCATGTAGCCGCAGGTGGACGACTGGAGCACGCGCGCGCCGCCGTACGGGTCGGGCGAGTTGTGCTCGCACTTGCACGAGCTGGCACGGTCGAAGGTCGAGCCGGCGGTTTTGCCGCCGTTGTTCCAAAAGTAGAGGCCGTCGAAGGTCTTGTGCTGGAAAGCCCACGAGCCATCGTGCAGGAAGGAGGTGACGGTGCCGTTCCAGCGCCAGTCGATCGGGTAGAAGCCACCCGCAACGGTGTTGCCCGCGACCGCGACGTTCTTGTGCCAGTCCTCCAGGTAGCGGCCGCCCGTCGTCTGGGCGACGTTGGTCGCGAAGCCGTAGACCTTGCCGTACGCGAGGCCGTTGCGCGAGAGGAAGTCGGTCGCGGGCTGGCCGAGCGCGTTGCGGCCCTTGACGCCGACGTAGATGCGCGTGGGGTGAACGTTCTCCGGGTCGACGTAGGGGGTGCCATCTGGGCGCGGACCCAGCGCGTTCTTCGCCGCGGCAATCCCGTTGTTGTAGCTGCCAAAGTTGCCGTTGTAGCCCGAGGGGGCGAAGCACACGTAGGCGGTGTGGCCGCAGTTGACCTCGACGATCTTCTCGAAGCCACCGAGGGTGAAGACGCCGGTGGCGTACATGTTCTTGGTCGCCAGGTCGATGACATGCGCCGGGATGCCCGTGGCCTGAGCGTGGGCGGCCGGGGTGTTGTGGAACGAGGTCCACTCCTCGTTGGTGATGAAGAGCGTGTCCACGACGCCGGTCGAGCCCCACTGGAGGCGCTCCTCGAGGTGGGCAGAGCACAGGGACTGCATGATCCAGTCGGCGCGCGAGGGCAGGCGAGCGTTGTTGATGGTCGTCCAGCAGCCGCAGCCGTCGGCGTTGGTGTTCGAGAAGTGCGGCGCCGCCGAGCAGCAGTTCTCGGTCGCGTTGTCGTTGCGCCTGGAAATGAGCTGGCCCTTGAGGTTGTACGCGGCCTCGACCGCGTTGCCGGCGCCCTTCACGATGGAGACGGCCGCGTCGTTGTTGTTCATGAAGTCAGCGAGGCCCGCGCGGTCGTAGTCGACGTACATGACGTGCGAGCCCGTGAAGGAGGCGCCGTTGGGGTTGACAATGAAGGGGTAGGACTCGTACGTGCTGAAGGTGCCGTACGACTCGGACTGCCAGATGATGCGGACCGTGGTCGAGTCGAGCAGGTACGCACCCATGCCGTCCGGCACGCCGACGAGCATGAAGCCGGTCGCCGGCGAGTACTCGCCGACGGTGCACAACACCTTGATTTTTCCGAACGGGTAGTCGGTGTCGCCCGATTGGCCATCGGCGACGACGGCCGTGGTCGAGAAGGCGGCATCGGTGGCCTCGCAGATGTGCGCCGTGTGGGTGCCAACCGGCTTGAAGGTCGACATGATCGACTTGGACTGGGAGCCGAACAGAGTGAAGTTCGCCGACATGTGCAGGAACTGATTGAAGGCGCTGGGCATCTGGGCGATGGACTCCGCCGTCGGACCGCTCAGAGGCCTCACGAGCTGCTTGCCCAAGTTGGACGCGCAGCACCTGCATGACAAATGTTGAGCGAACCCGATGAGTCACGCGCGCGCGCGTGGGCGGGTGGCACTTGGTAGAGCTGGCGCTTACGAGTTGTCCGAGAACGCTTCATGAACGTCAGCGCACGTCTGCTGGCCAGCCGCGACGGCGGCGATGGCGGGGAGAAGTGTCTTGTACAGCATCGTGCCGTCGGCGTTCCAAAAGTTTATGCCCCGACGGTGATCGCCAAGGGGTTTTCGATCGAAAATAGCTTTACGTACGAAACGCCGACGGCGACGGTTTTTGCGGCGCCGCTCCGCGATTGCAGTGTAGGAGTCTCACAATAGAAATCACGGGCAATGACGCCGGCAATTGCGCGCCGGGCGCAGCGCAGCGCACAGCGCACACAGGCTCTCCTACGTCCGTCGAAACATCCTCATTTTGATTTTGCATTTTCTACGCACCCTCCGTCAACGGTCCGAAAAGAGGTATCGACCTTTTTGAGCCACTCGCTCGGTATTTTTAGCAGCTGCTGCATAGGACTCCACACATATAGACGCGCGCGTTTACGTCCGTATGCGCAGGGAATGTGCACCACTCGTCGGACGTCCTGCACGTCTTCGAGAACGGTGCCACGCCGGACATGTTGCACGTGGCCTGCACTAGGCCTTCAAGCGTGCGATTGAGCAGCTGGCATGCGCCACTCAGCTGTGTGACGCAGCACGACCACCACGGCGTCTCGACGCAATTGAGGTAGTCGCACACGTCGCAACGGCGCATCTCGTCGCGCAGCTCGGCGGAGCTGACTGCGCAGGCCGCGCCGAGGGCAAGCAGGACAAGCAGAAGGGTCGCAAGGAGTGCGCACGTCTCTTGCGAGGCGGTGTGCCGCCGCTCGCCCGTGTGCCGATCGTAGCTCTTCCTGGCCATGAGCGACACGCCCACGACAATGCCAGCGACGAGGCCGCCCAGGTGCATGAAGTTGTCTACCCACGGAGTCAGGCCGATCGAGATGTTGAGCACGGTGGAGGTGATAAGGCCGCAAAGGCCCGAACCACGCAGTGTGCCGCGTGCGGCGAAGTTGACGAACACATCCGCCCACGCAGCGCCCACCAGTCCAAAGACGGAGGCGGAGGCGCCGACGGAGAGCACGTGGGGTATGAAGATGATCGAGACGATCGTGCCAAAGATGCCCGCAAGCAAGTAGAGCGTGCCGATGCGCCAGAAGCCAAACGCTCTCTCGAGCGGCACGCCAAGTTGGAAGATGGCCGCCATGTTGAACAAGAGGTGAATGAAGCCGGCGTGGAGCCAGTTGCACGCGAGCACGCGCCACCACTCGCCCCGCTCAAAGATCGCCGGGTCATTCTTCGCGCCCATGCGATCGAGCACGGCCACTGATGGTCCGAGCATGACATTTGCCTCACACGGGCTGCCATCGTCATTGCACGGTGCTCCGGCGCAAGTTGTCGGGCACGTGAACGGCTGGAACATCCAGCCATTCTGCTGGATCTGCAGTATAAAAGTGCCGGTGCACATGCAGATTGCAAGCCAGCAGAAGACGGGGCGGGGCGGTGGCATCAAAGGACGCGTCACCCGTGTCACCTCAATGCCATCATTTTCCACGATTTGCACCGGTCCTCGGCTCCGGTTTCTTGCAGGACTGCGAGTACGAGTGCTGGAAGCGTCCTGCACGTCGCCGTCGAAGCCGTCGCCATCAAACCTGCGAGACTCCATCACTCACGATGGGAGTGTGAACGTTAACACGACAGACTTGACTAAACTGTGAACGCACCGGCGTTCTGTATACCCTCCCAGGACCCTTATGTAGCGTAGATAGGTCGAAGTGTGATTCTCGGGTACGGGTCGTTCGGTTTCGCTAAGGTTTCGCACGCCTCGCGCCCCGGGCCCGGCCCCGGGTTCTTTGCGTTTTCTTTGCGGTTCGTCGCTCACCGTAGTCCGCAGATGCTGCGACTGGGCTCCTCGGGTAGAGGGGAGCCAGCCGGTAAGAACCTGCCTGAGGGGGACCTCGGAGGCATAGGGGTCGTTGAGCCCCGAGAGGTAGAAGACTGGTGCTTAGACTGAACAGGGTCACGAACACTCTCGTCTCACCCCTGAGAATCTTCCTACACCTCGTCAGAGCTCCACGATACCTCGTCGGATCTCCCGCCGGTATCTCTCGGATCTCCCAGGGATCCGCCGGTATCTCGACGGAGCTCACTTACCGGTCTCTAGGAATGTTCCGTAAGCAGGTTAACGGACCCCCACCGGGGGAATGACCCCCCTACCGCTCGCACCCCCCACGCTTGAGGCAGCTTGTGCCGTGAAGCGAACAGAGCGGTATTTCATAGGGGTGGTGCCTCTGG
>Ga0210246_102044_pt1 | contig 13622 bp, 8 predicted proteins | sample ChrtobMetaP3_8mM_FD_155469 | JGI IMG/M metagenome (GOLD analysis project Ga0210246, IMG submission 155469) | Chrysochromulina tobin associated microbial communities from unialgal haptophyte culture, Seattle, Washington, United States - P3_8mM | ecosystem: Host-associated > Algae > Haptophytes >...
CTCGCCAAGCCTCAGCGTCTGCAGCGAGCGGCCCGCCGAGACGAGCGCGACCGCCTCGTCCGCGCCCAGGCCGCTCCCGCTCACATCGAGCTCCGCCACCACGCACGACGCCGCGCCCAGCGCCGCCGCGAGCGTCGCGCCGTCGCCCTCGGCCCACGCGCCGCTGCCGCCCAGCCGCAGCGTGCGCAGCGCGTTGCCCTCGCGACCCATCAGCGCGCACAGCGGCCGCAGCATCGCGAGGCGCCCCGCCACGTCAGCTATCGCGGCACCCTCGATGCACACCTCGACCGTCCCATGAAACAAGCTGACACCAAAGTGCACGCTGCTCGGCACGCCGCGCACCTCGGCGGCCCTCTGGCCGTTGATGTGCCACGCGAGCACGCCGTCGGCGAGCGTCATGCGGATCCGATCGCCCGCCTTGTAGGTGGGCAGGCCGCTCTGGACCAGGGAGCCCTTGTGCACGATTCTACCGTCCGCCGCGTAGCCCCAGCTCTCGGCGTCTGCACCCAGAGAGCTGGACAGGGCTTCCTTGCCCGGCAGCGCCGCGCCGATGAGGCAGACGATATCAGGACCGGTGTTTCGCTCTTGTACTTGTGCTTGATTCTACCGTCCCCCGTGTAACCCCAGCTCTCGGCGTCTTCACCCAGAGAGCTGGACAGGGCGTCCTTGCCCGGCAGCGCCGCGCCAATGCAGCAGCGACCAGGATCGGTGCCCTGCTGCACGACGAGCTCGACCATCGGCGAGACCGCGCCGAGAAGCGCCCGCCCGTCGTTGCCGAACCCTTCGCTCTTTTCGAGCCTCACGCTCCGCCCGCCGTCGCAGAGCGTGGCGCTCGCGACCTTGAGCTCCGGCGCAAACAGCAGCGCGAGCCGCTGCAGTGTGGCGGTCTCCGTCGCTTCGATCGCCTGCGCCGAGCAGTCGACCTCACGCAGTGACAGACGGCACGCGCCGCTCATCAGGGCCGCCTGCCGCTCCAGGACCGCCTCAAACGACATCCGACCGCCCGTCGTGTACAGCACGTTCGCGAGCCGCAGCTCGGCGAGCGGCGCCGCACTCTCGCGCAGGCCCTCGCCGATGAGACGCGCCGCCTCGGCCGCGCATGACGAGCCGCTCAGATCGAGCGTCGACAGGCTGGTGCTCGTCTTGAGGAGCGCGCCCACGACGGCGCCCTCGGCCTCGCCCACGGCCTGGTCGCCCAGCCGCAGCTCGGCCAGCGGCGCCGCGCTCGCCCTCAGGCCCTCGAAGATCCGCGACAGCGCCGCTGCCGCGCATGACGAGCCGCTCAGATCGAGCGTCGACAGGCTGGTGCTCGTCTTGAGGAGCGCGCCCACGACGGCGCCCTCGGCCTCGTCCACCGCCAGGCCGCTCATCGACACCGATTTGCTTGATCGCAGCTCGCCCACGGGCATCACCCACTCGCCAAGCCTCAGCGTCTGCAACGAGCGGCCCGCCGAGACGAGCGCGGCCGCCTCGTCCGCGCCCAGGCCGCTCCCGCTCACATCGAGCTCCGCCACCACGCACGACGCCGCGCCCAGCGCCGCCGCGAGCGTCGCGCCGTCGCCCTCGGCCCACGCGCCGTTGCCGCCCAGCCGCAGCGTGCGCAGCGCGTTGCCCTCGCGACCCATCAGCGCGCACAGCGGCCGCAGCATCGCGAGGCGCCCCGCCACGTCAGCTACCGCGGCACCTTCGATGCGCACCTCGACCGACCCACTGAAAAACCGGCTGACACCAAAGTGCACGCTGCTCGGCACGCCGCGCACCTCGGCTGCCCTTTGGCCGTTGATGTGCCACGCGAGCACGCCGCCGGCGAGCGTCATGCGGATCCGATCGCCCGCCTTGTAGGTGGGCAGGCCGCCCTGGACATCGGAGCCCTTGTGGACTAACCTACCGTCCCCCGAGTAGCCCCAGCTCTCGGCGTCTGCACCCAGAGAGCTGGACAGGGCTTCCTTGCCCGGCAGCGCCGCACCGATGAAGCAGACACCCAAACACTGTTGCACGACGAGCTCGACCATCGGCGAGACCGCGCCGAGCAGCGCCCGCCCGATGTCCGCGAGCCTCACGCTCTGCCCGTCGTCGCCGAGCGTGGCGCTCGCGACCTTGAGCTCCGGCGCAAACAGCAGCGCGAGCCGCTGCGCCGAGCAGTCGACCTCACGCAGTGACAGACGGCACGCGCCGCTCATCAGGGCCGCCTGCCGCTCCAGGACCGCCTCAAACGACATCCGACCGCCCGTCGTGTACAGCACGTTCGCGAGCCGCAGCTCGGCGAGCGGCGCCGCACTCTCGCGCAGGCCCTCGCCGATGAGACGCGCCGCCTCGGCCGCGCATGACGAGCCGCTCAGATCGAGCGTCGACAGGCTGGTGCTCGTCTTGAGGAGCGCACCCACGACGGCGCCCTCGGCCTCGCCCACGGCCTGGTCGCCCAGCCGCAGCTCGGCCAGCGGCGCCGCGCTCGCCCTCAGGCCCTCGAGGATCCGCGACAGCGCCGCTGCCGCGCATGGCGTGCCGCTCAGATCGAGCGTCGACAGGCTGGTGCTCGTCTTGAGGAGCGCGCCCACGACGGCGCCATCGGCCTCGCCCACCGCCAGGCCGCTCATCGACACCGATTTGCTTGATCGCAGCTCGCCCACGGGCATCACCCACGTATCCAGCCCCAGCGTCTGCAGCGAGCGTCCCGCCGAGACGAGCGCGAGCGCCTCGTCCGCGCCCACCTTGAGGCCGCCGAGGACGAGGTGGCGCAGGTGCGCCGCGAGCGTGAGCACGCTCTGCACCAGGTCGGCGCGCACCTCGGGGCCGAAGACGCTCCCATCCGAGCCGGGCCCCAGCCCGCCCAGCCGCAGTTCGGCCAGCGACATAGCAGGTATGAGAGCAGCGACGACCATGCCGCCCTCGTCGCCGATCTTCTTGTCCTTCAGGTCGAGCTCGGTGATGGAGTTGGCGCGCATCTCCTTGATCGGGATCCCGTTGAACATCTCGATCTTGAGGTTGCCGAGGACAGCCGCTGAGAGCTGCGCAGCGATGTCGCCCGTGATGTTGTTGCCTCGCATGTCGATGCGTGCTATTGAGCCTGTAGCAATGTCCGACGCGATCAGGATGATGTCCGCTGGGCTGAGGCTCGCCTGCGCCGGAGCCGGTCCACCAAAACTAAATGAAGAGCTCTGTTTGGCAAAATCGGCCTCTTTCTGGTCGCGCTTGATGCCGAAGAGCATGATGCCCTTCTCGACACCGATCTTGGCGAGCACCTTGGCCGACTCGCTGTCCAAGTTGTTGCCGCGCACGTTGCACTCGGTGATCATTGTGGAAGCAGAGAGGTACTTAGCCAGTGGCGTAGCGATCCCAGGGCCCAAGTTCTCGCCGGACAGGTCCCATGCGGTGATCTTGCTGGTGGGGCTGTCGCACAGGGCGTTGAAGATACTGGTCCAGCCCTCGTCGCCCAAATTGTTGCCGCTGAGGTCGACAGTTGCTAGCAGAGCAGTTACCGCGTGGCCGCCTCGCAGCAACCCACAGAGCCGCTCGAGGGCCACTCTGTTGGCGCCGTTTGCGGTCAGATCCGTCCCCTTGAACGAGAGCGACGACACGCTCGGACTCAGCGCCCAGCATGCGACCGCGAGGGTTTCAGGGCTCGCCTTGACGCCCTCCAAGTTGATGCTCAAGGGCACCTCATTAGCGGCGGCGTGCCACGCGAGGCAGCAGAGCCCGTCGGCCTCGTCCCGCGACATTGTGGGAGCGAGAGCGGGATCGAGAGCGGGAGTGGCACCGCCGGACAGACCGCCACCGCCAAAGCCGACAGCACCGCCGCCAAAGCCTGTGGCACCCCTGCCAAAGCCGGCAGCACACCCGCCAAAGCCGCCGGCGCCCCCGCCAAAGCCGCCAGCACCCCCGCCAAAGCCTGTGGCACCACCGCCAAAGGGAGACGGCGCAGCACCAAACAAATTCGGCTCTGCGGCTCCAAAGAGGCCACCGCCGCCGAGACCTCCCGCCGCTGCAACGCCGAATGGTCCCGCTGCCGGCGCTGCCGGGGCGCCAAACGGGTTCTTCGGCGCTGCTCCGAAGGCATTTGGGGCTTGGGAGGCAGGAGCAGGTGCTGCCCCAAAGGGGGATGGGCCAGCTCCGAAAGGCGCCGTTACCAGCGTAGAAGCAGCCCCAGCAGCGACAAACTGCGACGCGGCGGCGGCCCCTTCCTCGCCACCGCCGTCCAGCTCATGTAGCAGCGCCTCGGCCTCCGTGCCAAGCCTCTGCTGGAGCCAAGCCCGGGGCCGCGCCGCGAGCGCCTTCAGCCCCTCGGGCCAGCGAGAAACACTATCGGCGAGAGCCACCGCCTCCTGGATGGCGTCGCCGAGCGGGCCGTTCTCATTGTAGTGCGTCACCTCGTGCTCGGCGAGGGGCGCGAGCATGCCCTCGAAGAAGCGATCCACGGCCGGGCAGAGGCCGTCGGCGTCGCGGAGTCTCACCCACGCCGGATTGGTCTCGACATCACGCTGCGCGCCGCGCCGCAGCTGCTCGACCATGTCTCGCACGATCTTCTGCCGTTTGCCAAGCACCTGCTCAATCGTGAGCGCCGTCAGGTTGATGGAGAAGCTGCACTCGATCACGACAACCGAACCATCGATGCGTGTGCGCAGCACCTCGATGCCGGTGAGTGGCCCAAAGCTGCGCATGCCATGCACGGGAGCGAGAGCGATCCGGCATGCAATCGGGCGCGTCAGGATGCACAAGGCGAGCGCGTGCGCAGCGGCGGGACCGCATGAAGATGCAATTGGGGACGGGTTGGCACATCAGAGAGGAGGTGGTGCGCGCGCACAGGATCTCTCTCTCGTGTGGGTACTGCGAGAGGCGGCTGATATCGGCGCCCCGATTGACCATGCCCTGCTGCACCTCGATCACGATGCCCACGGAGGCTTGTTTTGCGCCCCGGCCACCCGAAGCATACCCCATGGCTACTGCTTGCTCCGTGGTCGTCGACATGAACGCCTTCTCGACGCCGCCTCGCACGCCGAACTCGTTCGGGATCCAAAACTCGCTCGGGAGCTTCATCCCGGCGATGCCGCGGTACACCTTGATGGCCTTGGTGAGCTTGCCCAGCTTGATGATCGCCGAGTTGATGGCGTGCAGCGTCGTCGTGTACTTGTTCAGCGACTGCTTGGCCACCTCGAAGGTGATCTTGCCCGCCGCCACCAGGAAGAGCTTGTCGCGCGGCGTCGAGCCGAGGTACGCGTCGGCAACGTCCTTGGGGCAGCAGAGGCTCACCATCTGGTTGCACAGGAAAGGAATCTCGGAGGCGAGGCCGCGGAGCAGAGCATTATACTTGACAAACATCGGCCCCGTGTATAAACACGCGGCGATGATTTCCTCCAACATCATCTCGGGCTGGTTGGCCTCGCGAAGATGCCGGTTGTTGTCGGCGACGGCCGCCTCCAGTGCCTCGAGAGAGCGGCGCCGCCGAGCGCACGCCCTGTCGGGCAACTTTTCCGCGGACTCGTTCGGCCAGCACGGGATACGAAGCTGCTCGGGGGTCACATCCGAACTTGCCACGAAATGCCACTCGATCCGCGACTGCGTCTCCACGCCGTAGTTGCTCGTGGTGAAGACGTCGGACGACTCGGTGCCGGGGCCTTTCAAGTGGTCGTTCCGGATCCCCTCAAGCACCTTGGGATTGGGCGAGCCCACAATGCCTTCGAGGCCCCCAAAGAACGTATCGAGGGTCGAGTACGAAAGCGCCACCGCTCCGGCAAACTTGCTCTCCAAGTTCTTGCTCGTCGCCGCACCCACACTCTGCAGCGTACGCACCTCGTTCCAAACCATATCAACCACGGTGGCCAGAAAGGCCCTCGTGCCGAGGAGCTGGGCGACCTGCTCGCGCGATTTCAGGCCCTTGACGTACTCCAAGGCAGCGCCGGGGTCGTTGGCCCGCTGCTCAGCTGTCAGCGGGGCTAGCAGCGCCGCCGCGACCGCGCGATGCACGCACACGCCCTTGATCCACTCGACGATGCGCCACTCCTCCGTCGGGCTCCCGTCCTCGTCCGCAAGGAGCTCGAGAGTGACGTCCTCGGCTTCAACTCCTCTATCTCGTGATGCTGCGTCTGCCTGTTGTGTGCCAGCACCTTGCAGTGTTGACAACACCTTTGCGGCGAACGCCTGGGCTGTCTCGAGCTGTGCCTTGAGCTGCGTGACAGTGTCATTGGCCAGTCGTCTCGCGTCCTCGACTGCGTCCTCCTTCAGTAGTCTGATCTCGCTGGCAGCGGAGCTGAACTGAGCTCCGCCTGTTGCCATGCGTGAAAGACTAACGGAAACCTCTTTGATCACTCTGACCGAGCGCCTCAAGAGCGCACCGCGGTCAATACGCGATGGTGTCGCCTCGATCGATCGCGAAGCACTCGGAAACTCCGAGCCGACGGAGAACCGCGGCACACAACTTTTGTGTGAGTGTGAATGTGAATGTGTGTCTGTGTGACTTGAAACACAACTTACAAGTTTGGGAGAGGCACGGCCAGTCATTCAGTCGTTCGTCGCGGTCCCCCCGCGTGGTGCATCGTTAGAGGCCCTTGCCACTGCACTTGCCTTTGCGAGTGCCCCAATGTTCACAGGAATGTGGATGCACTTTCCCTTACTCGCCATTGCCTCGATCGTGAGAGTCTCGGACACGTCACGACGAGAGAGGTCTCCAGACCAGACCCTACTTTCTCATTGTGAATGGTGCACACGCACCGGTTTCGCGTCTGTCGTGTTAACGTTCACACGGTGGGCCGGACCAGCACAAAAACGCGATGCTTGCACTACGCGACGCCGAACGAGCAGATTCTGGCGCTCCAGTGCCCATTATAGAAGCGGCCGCCACGCGAGCTCTGTGCCTCATCTGCCTCGAGGAGGTCAGCACGCGCCGCGGGCTCGCCTGCCCCGAGGGCCACCTGATCTGCTCGGCATGCCTTCAGGGGTACATTTGCAGCCTCGCTGGCTTGGCGAAGCTGCGCAGCTCGAATGGCGCCCTCGACTGCCTCGGCGAACACCAGCAGCCATTCTCCTTTTGCCGCAGCATGGTTGAGCCCCTCCTCTTCGGAGATGGGCTGCGGCTCTACCTCGAGACGATGGAGACGACGGAGGCGCCAGACGAGGCAGAGATTAACACTCCCGAGTCGATTCAGCCAGAGCTCCACAAGGCCCTGAACCTCAGCTGCCCATCTTGCGGGGTGTTCTGCGACCCGGATCCAGACGGTTGCATCGCTATGTCGTGCAGCAGCTGCCACGTGGCGTTCTGCTGGCTGTGCTTTCAGGCATGCGGCAGCGATGCGCACCCTCACTGCCACATGGAGCACGGCGGGTACTTTCCTCCGAGATCCGACGTGGACCGATGGAATCGGCGGCTCCGATGGCGCCTGGTCGATGGGGTGCTGCAGCGCTCGTTTGGGGGCCGCCGCCTGCCCGAGCGGGAGGAGGCCTTGCGCCTCTGTGAGTTGAACCTCGCGGATAGCAAGATTGGGCTGTGGCCCTTCCCAAACGTGCAGCCGTCAGTGGGAGGCATGCTCGGAGCCCTGCCGCACGTGCAGTCTGCGCAGTTTGGGCAGATCGACGAGCTTCGAGCGCTCCTCGACGAAACGCCGGAGCTGATCGACCAGGCCGACGGCCGCGGCATGAGTGCGCTTATGGCCGCAGCGCACGGAGGGCACGCTGCAGTCGTGAAGGACCTCCTCGAGCGCGGGGCGGACGTTACCTGCCGGGACGATCGTGGCGTGAGCGCTCTGGACTATGCGATCAGGGAGGACAGGCTGGAAGTTGTCTTGGCTATCCTCGCGCACGCGGGGCAGGTCGTGAACGCAGTCGGCCCGAGCGGGAAAACGGCGCTGATGGTGGCTGCCGAGACTGGCCATGACTCGTGCGCTCACGTCCTGCTGGAGGCGGGCGCCGTCGTGAGCACTCAGGACAACGCCGGCGTGACCGCCTTGATGAGAGCTGCCGAAAATGGCCACGAGCAGGTTGCTCTTGTCCTGCTCAAGGCAAAGGCGGACCCCAGTAAGGCGAGGCCCGATGGCGTGACCGCCTTGATGAAAGCTGCCCAAAAGGGCCACGAGCAGGTTGCTCGCGTCCTGCTGGAGGCGGGCGCCGTCGTGAGCGCTCATAACAACGCCGGTTTCACCGCCTTGATGCTCGCTGCCCAAAATGGCCACGAGCAGGTTGCTCTCGTCCTGCTCGAGGCAAAGGCGGACCCAAATCAGGCACAGCCCGACGGCTTCACCGCCTTGATGTACGCTGCCCAAGATGGCCACGAGCAGGTTGCTCGCGTCCTGCTCGAGGCGGGCGCCGTCGTGAGCGCTCAGAACAACGCCGGTGCGACCGCCTTGATGCTCGCTGCCCAAGATGGCCACGGGCAGGTTGCTCTCGTCCTGCTCGAGGCAAAGGCGGACCCAAATATGGCACTGACCGACGGCGGGACCGCCTTGATGTGCGCTGCCCAAGATGGCCACGAGCAGGTTGTTCTCGCCCTGCTCGAAGCGGGCGCCGTCTTGAGCGCTCAGAACAACGCCGGTGCGACCGCCTTGATGCTCGCTGCCCATAATGGCCACGAGCTGGTCGCTCTCGTCCTGCTCGAGGCGAAGGCTGACCCAAATAAGGAAATGTCCGACGGCTTCACCGCCTTGATGTTGGCTGCAAATAATGGCCACGAGCAGTTTGCTCTCGTCCTGCTCAAGGCAAAGGCGGACCCAAATAAGGCAAGTTCCGACGGCGCGACTGCCTTGATGTTTGCTGCCCAAAATGGCCACATGCAGGTTGCACGCGTCCTACTCAAGGCGGGGGCGGATCCGAATCGGACTGCAACAGATCCGGATGAAGGGGGAGGGTGGACTGCACTTCTTGCTGCTTGCTGCGGCGGGCATGCGCTGACTGCCAGCTTGCTCATCCATGCCAAGGCTGTAGTTGATCATACAGCAGACGATGGTCGCTCTGGCCTGATTGTAGCATCCCAGAAGGGTCATGAGCTGTGCGTTCTCGTCCTGCTCAAGGCGGGCGCCGTCGTGGACACTCAACTGCCAAGTGGGTCTACAGCCTTGATCTTAGCTGCTCAAAATGGCCACGAGCAGGTTGCTCTCGTCCTGCTCGAGGCGAAGAGGGACCCAAATCAGGCAAATTCCGACGGTTGGACCGCCTTGATGTCTGCTGCCCAAAATGGCCATGAGCTGTGAGTTCTCATCCTGCTCGATGAAAGCTGCCCAAAATGGCCACGAGCAGGTTGCTTGCATCCGGCAACGAAGAAAATAAGGGGTGGTGTGACGAGTCCGGCGGAAGGGGCGGCGCCCGCGGGGGCTAGTGATAATGCATGGGGACTTACATGTAACGTTACACTCGGTTCTGGCCGGCCGTCGACAATAATCCGACAAGAGTGCGCAGTGTGCGTAGAGTGCGCGGACGGAGGTTCCTTATGCGTTATGGACCCCGACGGGATCCCTCCTTACTGTCAGTAATCTCAAATAAAGTCAGAAGAAAAATCTGGCCGGGCGTCAAGGGCGGGCAGGAAGGGCAAGGTCCAAGGAGGGTGGCGCCGCGATAGGTACTAGATACCCGCTGGCGGTGGCCCGCGTGCCGGTGGCCTCTCTTGACACTTGAGTCGGCTGCCGTGTGGCTGACCTGTCGTGTGGGCCGAGGAATGGCCCCGGGGGTTGCGGTTCGCTTGCGCGGACCGCGGATTCGATTAACCGCGGTCCCATATCAATCGCGGTCCCACGCCAAATTAACCGCGGTCACATAAAAACTTAAAGTACGTTACCAACCCCGCGCCCAGGGCATGGCCCAGGCTCGCTCTGCTCCAGGCCTCCAGCGGCCTCGGACATTCAAAGTTAAGGCTTTAACGCGGTTATACTGAGGGAAGGGGAAGGGGGAGAGGACTACTGAAGCGATGGACTACGGTCCGGCCCACGCGCATCGCCCACGCGCATGGGGTTTCCGTAACGACCTTGACGAATCGCCCAAGGCAGCTCGATCAACTTTCCTTCTGTGGAAGTGACGAATTGCTCAGGGCCTCCCAAATCTAGCTCAAGACGGTACGACGGCTGACAGGACATTGGCCTTTCAGCAGCCGCTCCCCCGCTTTGTGCTCCTGCAGACATCCAAAACCTGAATATCATGGCAGCATCAGATCCTCAGCCACGCGCCAGCACGTCGAGTTCGTCGGCAACCCGACGTCCAACGCGAACAAGATCAAGGCGTTGGGCAGCAACGACGGTGCAGTCGTGCTGCTCGAACCGGATAGTCTCCTGGCATCCATGCTGCCTGAGGCGCTAAACAGGCACGAGTTCGCGAACAAGGTCGCGATCACGATGAAGGACATCCTCTACCTCACACTCGGTGGACTCGCGCTGCACCCCGAGGTCAACACTGGCGGCGTGCACTTCTTCATTGATGCGTCTCGTCTGACAAAAAATTGTGTATCGACCTCGAAGCCGGAGGCTACCCCCCGGTGAGCATCAAGGGAGACAAGACAAGGCGATGCCAAAGGCTCGAAAGTACATCATCGAGCAGATCCTCGCCCTGCCGATTGATAAGCGCATCCTCGAACCTGCGGACGTCATCTACGAGGGGGCCCGCGACAACGCAGAAACAGGCACTTGGTACGTCTGGATCGCGTGTGGCGACTTCATCAACGGCGAGGGGCACGAGCGCCACGAGCAACTCAACCAGTGGGTGCTTCTTCTCCCGGACGACTATTTCGTCAAGGGTTCTGCCCACAACGAGAGCGGCCGCAACGGCCGCGAGTTCATCGAGACGCGCCAATAAACGCGTGGCGGGACGCACTACGCGCCGCCGACGAAACTATGCAGGCCAAAATCATGCAGGCTAAAATTAAGCAGCTGCAGCGCCTCGACCTGAACGATTCCGACGCGTCCGAAGACAAGGCACCCGTCGGCGGCATGCACTCGACGTCGAGGGGCACGCACAATCTCGCCATGTCCGGCAACATGGCGATCGCACACCCGGACACGCGGTCGCTCCTCGCCTACCTCAACATGGCGCTCGATGGCAACGACGAGGAAGCTGCGCGACGCGCCAGATCGCTGGCCGCACACACGGGCCACGGCAGCAGTGACACGTACAGGTCATGCAAAGGAATTACGGCGGCGTGTCTATGCATCATCCCATCATGCGACCTGAGAGGTACGGCGCTCCGGAGGACGCCGCCAAAGCACGCGGGTGCAGCACAAGAAACTGCTACAAGTGGATGCGAATCCTGCGCGACAGCATCCGCGACGAGGCTTCTACGGTCGACGCCCTGGTCCTCTTGCAGCTGAGTGCCCTAACGACGCCAACTACGTCTGCGCCTACGGCCGTTACCGGCCAACTGGCAGCGGTGCAGCTCGACCTACGAGAGGCACTCCCCCGGGCACCCGCACCGCCGTCCACACCACCGTCTCCGGCTGCCAACACCCCTAGTTCGCAGCGGGGGCTCGACAGGGGTACGAGCGACCGGACCCCCTCTCGCCACTGGATCGCACGAAGACGTCAGCTCGCGACCAAGACCAATGCCGTCGAGACATCGACGCGCTCGGCGAGGAGGATACCATCGCCCTTTGGAGCATGATTATCGACGTTGCGGCGAGCGACGATGCGGCGATCGACGAGTTTCATCGCCCACGGGATGCCCTACGCGAGCATGGGAGACAACCACGGCAATGCACGGCGAGGTATCGCCCACGTGGTACCTATTGCGAGTGAGGACGGCCACTACGATGAGACTCAGGCGGCCATTCTAACTCATAACATGGCGCACGCATACTCTCTCGACGACGCGGCTGGGGTAAACCTAGCCCCTAGCTGGCTCGAAACGGGCTCGCGGGAGGAACTGACCAGGACGGTCAGCAATTTCGAGCTGGGTTTTGACGTCGGCCTCCAGCTCGACTGGTACAGGCTGCGCACGACGTCGCTGAACGGCTAACGCAGAACGACTCCGCCTACGCGCTGTTCCCAGATCGACCCGAGCTGCTGCGCGGCGGCGTCATCGACGCGGCTGCAGCGCAGGAAGCCGGCATCCCACGCGGCACCGAGAGCGCTGACAAGTGGGGCTTCCAATGGGTCCGAAAGTTCGGCCTCACGACGAACAACAGGTGGATGTGCCCAAGGGCCGCGCCCACCGCTCTCCAAGAAGTCGGCCCAGCTGAAGCTGTGGCCGCCTGGACGAGCAGCACGCCGCCACGGCGTGCGCTGCGGAAGACGGCTCTCTCAACCGTCCCATGTTATACGACCTTCGGCCGCTCCCATCCCATAACCCCGCGCTCCCCGAGATGGCGGCCCAGCTGAAGCTGTGGCCGCCCGGACGAGCAGCACGCCATCGGGCGTACCTCGCATAGGACGGCCTCTGGACGTCGACATGACTGACGGCCTTTCGGTCGTAAACACACGTGCAGGGACTAGCGCTCGACGCAGCGTACCTGCATGCGTCATGCATGCGGCGACGCAACATGCGACGTGCCCAGGCGGGAGGAGAGTGGGTGACCCGTGTGTGGTGTACGGGGACAAGAAGATGTTGAACCGTACCACGGACTCATCCCCCCAATACACCACCACATTGCGCGCATCTAGCGCCGCAAACATGCGCACTGCGGGCACTTCCATGCCCTGCTCTGTTGTAACTCCAACCACTGCGGGTATCAAACTCTGCGTGCTTTTACCTACTCTATTCTCGAATAGCATCTAAGCCAAGGTACAGGGCACCTGCTCGTGGCAGGAAGCACCACCGTTCTTCAGGCATACGCCACCGGCGGTCTGCGCCGAAGATCGGAACACCGAGGCTTACAGGTATCAAGGCGAGCGCTCACTATGCTCGCTGCCTAAAATAAGCCAGACGAGCGACCGATGAGAAGAGTACCTGCACAGCTTGACACTTCTTCGCGGGCGGCAACGTCAGGGTACCATCGGTCTCGACTCAGGCACGACCCGCTCCTAACTATTGGCGTCTCGTGCTACAGGCGCCTCGGGCAACCTGAAAAGCGCTCTGTGGGCCTCGAGCGCCAAGCGGGCACTCTTGAACATTGCACCCCTGCATGCCAAGGCACCGCGGGCGGCAACAAAGACGATCACCGTTCCTCCGCGTGAGATGAGCACTGCGGACGACGGAGGCGCGGCCCTGTGTGCAAGGGCACCACGGGCGTCAGGAAAGCTCCCGAAAGGGGACTTCTTACATCAGGATTCAGGCCGGGAATAACTCCGCCGAATTCCAAGCAACAAGGCTCGATACGGCAACGCGAGCGAGGGCACGGCACACACGCGCACCTCGCTCACTCCGTGCGTGGTCCGTGTTGCCACTTATACAGGCCGTCCTACGGCATGATCAACGACCGCAACCCCGCCGCCCCGTTGGACCCAGGCGACAAGGGCGAGGACGATGTCGAGATGACGCAAGCAAACGCTTGGCTGCGGCCATTTCAGAGCGTCAGCGACGACAAGGCGCCCAGCAACGTTACTACGATCACGTTCTCGTGCGCTGGCATCGCCAACCACGACACCGAGCTTGCACGTGTACTGCGGGCACTTCCATGCCCTGCGTGTTGTCACTCTAATCACTGCGGGTATCAAACTCTGCGTGCTTTTACCTACTCTATTCTCGAATAGCATCTAAGCCAAGGTACAGGGCACCTGCTCGTGGC
>Ga0210246_102049_pt1 | contig 13595 bp, 17 predicted proteins | sample ChrtobMetaP3_8mM_FD_155469 | JGI IMG/M metagenome (GOLD analysis project Ga0210246, IMG submission 155469) | Chrysochromulina tobin associated microbial communities from unialgal haptophyte culture, Seattle, Washington, United States - P3_8mM | ecosystem: Host-associated > Algae > Haptophytes >...
ACGCCGCGCCTCACCCCTGCGGAACGCCGGGTGCTCACGGTCCAGCGTAAGCGGCGGCGAAGGGAGGAGCAGGAGGCAGACTCAACCGTCCAGTTTCTTCTCGCTAAACGACGCCTCGATGCGTGCCCGGGAGCCGCTGACATGGTCGATCGGGCTCGCGCTGCTGCGCGCAGGTGTCGCGCGAACGTCTTGAGCCTCGACGATCGACTACGGGCGACCCGCCGATCGGCGATCGTGGCCAGCTACATGGCTTTGCGCCGCGAGGTGGCGGGCGCTAGCCACGCGGTGCAGGAGATCGTGCTGCGTATGCGCACGGCTGCGCGCGACATGCGCAGAGGGGTGCTGGCTCGGAGACTTCACGGGCCCCCCCCTCGGATGGGGTACGAGTGGCGCGTGCGGATTCGGCTCGCGGGGCTAACGCCGCCGCGGCGCTCGCGCGTGCGCGCGGCGGCAGCTGTGGCTGCCGCGAACAGCGGTCCTATTGGTACCTCTACTATACATTCGGGGGAAGGGTGGCACCAGGCTGGCGCAGATGCTAGTCCGGTGCTCTCCCTTCCCCCAAGATCCGCCGATTAACGGCTTGTGTTCACACGAGTTCTTTGTGTTAGCACGGGCTGTGTCGGCCACACCTCCGTCCATAGTGATAGTGGCTCTCGTGCTTGGGGGTCCGGAGCGTGTGCGCGTTGTGTTGAACAGCAGCAGCACCCAGAGCGTCCACACCTCCGTCCATAGCGATAGAGGCCCTCGTGCTTGGGGGTCCGGAGGTTGTGCGCGTGTGTGTTTCACAGCAGCAGCATCCAGAGCGTGGGCGCGAATCCTACATCGGAAGTTGTTCATGCCAGGCACCGTGGCCCAGCTGCGAAGCGCGCTGGGCAAGCGCAAACTGTCGACCACGGGCCTCAAGTCCGAGCTCGAAGCAAGGCTGGAAGCCGCCAAAGCTACGGAGGAGCTCGAGACTGTGCAACTCGAGGCCAAGCGATGCAAGAGCGTGATGAACTCCCTTGCAGACGAGTACATTTGCCCCATCACGCAGGAGCTGCCCATCGAGCCGGTGATTGCGGAGGACGGCAAGGTGTACGAAAAGGGGGCCATCGAGGAATGGCTAGGAAAGCAACAGCGCAGCCCGTTCACAGGCTTGCCCATGGGGACGCGGCTGATGCCTGCGACCCAGGCACGTAACACGATCGAGCAGCTGGTGCAGAGCGGCGCCATCGAGGGCGAAAAGGCAGCGAGCTGGAAAAAGAAGCTCGAGGGTGAGAAGAAACTCAAGCAGCTGCGGGAAAAGGCCGAGGCAGGCGATGCTGGCGCCATGCACTCCATGTATCGTGCGTACACGTCCGATGTTGCTGAATACGGCCTCACGCGGGACTCAAGGCAGGCGCGTGCGTGGCTCGAGCGCGGTGCGAGACTGCAGCATCCGAAGTGCATGACTCACTATAGTATCTACCTCATCAGCGGCAAAGGTGGCGAGAAGCTGCCCGCGCTTGGGCTCGTCTTTCTCGGTCAGGCGGCAAGCCTCGGCTCGGATCTAGCAGCCTGGTTGCTCGGGAGAGCATTCATCGAGGGCAGCGTCGGACTCCCAAAGGACATTGAAATGGGAAAACACTGGCTCCGGAAGGCGAGCGATGGCCAGGCGACCATCAAGCACTTGAAGCCTGAATTCATTGAGAAAGCTGTCGCGATGCTCGCGCAGGCAAGCGCATGACATCAAAGATGCAGGATCCGCGCGAAGATCTCGCGCGTCCCGGCGCGCAGCATCCGGATGCATACACGAATTCGGGCTCAGTCGTTCAATGCGGCGCTTGGACTTCTCCGCTCGCGTGCGGCCTGCCTTTCCTGCGTCTGCTTCTCCTACAGCCAATTCATGAACATGATGGTGGTACGCAGCTTTGAACTTACGCATTGGCATCGACCGTCCCGTTGTGATGGCGGATGGGCGACTCTGCCGCATGGAGTTACGGTAGGACGTTGTACAAAGATAGACTCGCAATGTCGAGATGTTTGCCGGGTGGCATGTGTCAATGCTCGGTCCACTGTTCGGTCGGACCCGTTACGGCGTATAATTTAAGTGAGGAACGACGAAAACGGTCCCGGGGAGCGGGCGCCGCGCACGCACGCCGAGGCGCCGCGTTGTAACGTAACTTGTATGTGGTTGTAACAGAGGACCACCGCGCGCGCTGCGCGGCGCGATCCTCTGCGTGTGCGTCGCCATCCCTGACCGTGTCCGTCCGCCCGAGAAGTCGCGTCGAGGCATGTAGTAAAGTACGTTCGCGCGGCGGCACTCCATCATGCACTCCACCTCCACTCTCAAGTCTCAACCTGAGTCTTATAGGTCGTAAACGGTCCCCGCTTCTCGTGCTGGCGTGCGCCGACTCAGAGCCGGGCTCGGCAGCGTGTCGGACTTCTTCGTGCTCGCTGCTAGCGCCTTGAGAGCCTTCCGGCGCGCTGCGCTTCTGGGTTTGCACCAAGCAGCACTGGCCTCCTCTTGGGACTGCCCCACCTGATGGTCGGCAGTGAACAGAGGGATGCGAGCCTCGGGTTCGGCGACCTTGTCGCCCGTGGGACGGAAGCTGTCCTCTTTCAAGTATGCGACGGCGTCGTTGAATGAGGCCGCCATAAACTTCTCGAGGTTGAAGTCGCCTATGGGGTTTGAGAGTTGCACCGCGAGCCCTTGAATGCCAAGAAGGAAGATCGAGATGAGGACCATCACCGCTGTGGCAAAGTACCACTCGTCCGGTCCGAACCTTGCAGCGAGGGTATACGCCGTGAGGCACAGCTGCATGAAGATCATCACGTTCAGCAAGTGGAAGTACGGAAAAGGGACAGGCTCCTGGAGCAGGCTGATGATCTGGCCGCAGTGGGCGCGGAACCGGAAGGCGACCTCACGGAACTGCGAATGGATGATCTCCTCGCGCATGCCCTGCCCGAGGTCGCGATTCAAGCTCTCGTCCGAGCGGCTCTGCGCTTCTGTTTGCGACCTTGCCTCTTCCATCGCCCACGTGATCGCAATGTAAGGCTTGAAGCCGCCATACTTTTTGAGCGCCGCGACCTCGTTCCTGCTGAGCATGCAGCGATCCACCACGACCTGCCATTCATCGTCCTCAAACTTCGCGCCGCGCCCCGGCAAGGCGTAGAATAGAATGTGCTGCGCCGCGAGGATCAGCCGCACGGCATTCCATTGCGAGATCTTGTCCTTCGGCAGCAAGGAGCGGACGAGCCCAGTCCATTCCATCGTGGTGCCGCCGACGCCGACGCAGTGGCCATAGAGCGTGTAGAAGCGCTGATACGAGATGTTGTTGTAGAAGACACTGCGGAGCGCAACAGCGAGGCATGAGTGAGCTAAAGGTGCAAGGGACTACGAGCACCTAGCTGGTCGTTTGCGCGTTCGCGCTCGCTGCTGGTCGATGGGGACACATGGATAGATGACATGTGGCGGCGGAGTGTACATGAAGAAGAAGAGCAGCCCCAGACCGACGATCGACACGCCCCAGTCGAGCGGCGGTAGCTCAAATTCCTCGTAGCCCTCGCCGGAGCCAGATCCCTCGGCACGGAGCCTGTTGTACTCGTTGACCAACCAAGGAGATAGGATGAGAGCGCCGTGGATGATGTTCACGATCCAGAACACCGGCGTGCAGAACACCCCGATGAAGATGGTGCCTCTGCAGCGGCAGAAGAGTGTCGTCAGACTACACCAGCCCACGAGCGCTTCGGCGTCGTACTGGATGGTCATCGCGCACGCTGTGCACGCAGTCCAACCAGCCGGGATCGCGGGCCGCGGTTTTACCCAGAAGTTGGATGAGGAATTTGGGACAGTGATTGTCGTCGTCATCACGCGGCGCCGCTCGGTGGTCAGCGCGGAACTTTGGCGATGCCGTCTGTACAGTGATGACAGAAACAAACCTGCTTGTAAACCCACAGTACGCATGCAAAGCAACAGCCGCTAATCAGTGGACCTAAGGGATATGAGGATCGGTAACAGTTGTAGTAGGCAATAGGGAATTTTGAGCTCGAGTGACGAGTCGCGTTCACTGAGTGCGCCAGACAGGTAGCCGTCTGTGTGCGTCGCGAGTGCCCGAGTCGCGAGTGGCGAGTCGCGAGTGGCTCGAGCCCGAGCAGCTTCTGGACGAGAAGCCGAGCGCCCTAGGCGTGCGTGCGGACTGATGGCTTTGGTGGCTTTGGTGGCTTTGGTGGCTCAGATGATGGCTCACCATCCGAATCCCCATGAACGTGATTTGATGATGGCTCACCATCCGAATCCCCATGAACGAGATTTGGACGCCTCCTCAGCCGCCGCCGCCGCCGCCTGTGCGGCTGCGAGCTCTCGCTCTGCGGCAGCTCGCTCTAAGGGGGTTTTCGCATCTTTGGCCCTCTGGGTCATGTGTGCGATCGCCTCCGGGCTTCGGGCGTCCACGAGCACCCCATTGAGGTTATAGAGCCTTCGGAATGTACTCTTCTGCAGCGCCTCCGCCTCCGAGGCCGAGGCGAAGCGCCGACCGTACTCATGCTTGCGCATCTGGCGCTTTCGCTCGAGGTCGGCAGAGCGCGTCGCGTTGATGGCGGCCATGTTGCGAACCTTCATCGCATCGCCCTCCTTTAGCCGATGGGCCTTCTGGTTCTCTAGATTCTTGCGCATTCGCGACCTAACCTCCTCTGCATGCTGACGGTTGGCGTTGGCTCGCGCCAAGCGCTCCTTTTCGTTCTGCTCAAACTGCTTCTTCCACTCGCTCTTGGCCTCGCGTGCCTCGTTGGCCATCGAGGTCTTGAGATGCTCGAGCTTCTCGGCTGCGGCCTTCTTCGCATGCTCCACCTCCTCGCGCACGCGCCCGGCTTGCTGGTTGATCGCGCTGCGCTTGGCAGCGTTGCGCTTCTTTTCTCGCTCGAGGAACGCGTGGTGCTCCTTCTGCTGCTTGTCGCGCCGATCCTTGAGCATTTTAGCCTCGATCTCACCAATGCGCGCATTGTGGAAGTCGGCCGAGCCGCGCGCGTGCACATCCTTCACCATCGCATTGTGCTTCAACTGGCGGAGGTTTTCCCATTCCTTCTCCTCAGCCTTAATCCGGCTCGCATTCTTGCGGTTGGCTGCTTTGAGCCGCGCAGTCGCCTCGCGATCAAGATCTTTCGTCGCTGAGCGCAGCTTCTGTATGCGCTCATGCTGCTCCGCCATGCGCTCCTCCAAGAGCTTCTGCCGTTCCTCCTTCGCCTTCCGCTCAGCGTCCGCCTTCTCTCGATTGGCCTTCGACACCTGGAATTTGAGCAGCATACCACGTGGCACATCTGTCTGATGACCGAAGAGCGCGAGCAGCTCCGAAACCTCCTCTGCCTCGTCTTTTGCAGGTGATGGCATCGTCCAGCGACGTGACTGGACTGGACTCGCTTCGTTTCCTCCCAAACCGAGAGCGTCACAGTTTCAAACTCGTTGCATCCAAAATCCGCAAGTTTCTATTTCGGGATCAATGCCAGGGCCTACATCTACGTTGCCTACCATCTACGTTGTACTATGCTGAGCAAGAAACGACTGAAGCAAGAACAAACGGCTGACGCCTCAATGCAAGTTTGAGCCGTTGGCCCAACAGGAGGCACGTCTCTCGTCAGTGTCGTTAGCCATGAGCAGCAGAAGCTTTGCCTGTTGACGGTGTCCGTCGTGCAGCTTGTGATCATTAGGACACGTGCGCGCGCGGCATCCGCAGACGGGCAGCCCTGCGTCATTCGATGATACCATCAGTCGATTTGCGCGGGTGTGAGTGTGCGGCCGCCCAATGTGATGAAAGATGGCTGCTCACGCGCAGCTCCAGCCAGTGGGTGCCTCAAAAGTCCACCCAATATCTCAGCTGCACAAATTGTGAGCTGCCGCTGCACTTGTCCATCATCATGTGCACCACCTTATTTCCCTTGGTAACAACCTCGACTGCAACCGACAGCGAGTGGACACAGCGCAGTCAGAAATGAAAGGTCACTAGCGAGCGGCTAGTCGTTATAGACGGGGCGCATGCGTACGTTGTCCACAACAATTGCGTCGCGAGTCCTCCTTGATGATGCTGCCGCGCTTCTCAAGAATATGCTTCAGCTCGTGGTCGAGTGCCTCGACGGCCATGGCGTACGTGGCGATCATGCGGTGCTGGCTCTGGTATAGGATCTTTTTCTCCTCACCCGGCGGCATCACCAGCCCATGAAAGTCCTCAACCTTTTCACCAGTAATCATGGCCGCTCACGAAAGGGGCCACGAGCAGCTGCGGCGAGGGACGGGCCGCCGAGCCGCCCCGAGCCGCGACGGAAAAACGACGCTCGCGTTTTCCACGTTCACACATGCTTAGTTCACAGTGCGCGGCGCGCACTTACGGCCGCGGCCCTCAATCAGCTATTTGGCAGCTCTAAAACTCAGCTAGATACGATTCACACCCGGATCTACTACCCGTGAAGCACCTTGAGATCTTTGATATTGGTCGCCATATCTATGCCACCGCCCACAGAGCTTTTCCTCCCCATGAGGGAGGTGGTGGTGCCGAGCTGCGGCTCGAGGTCACCTTTCTTGTACTTGAGCAGCACGTTCTTGCCCAGGCACCTCGTCTCGTACACCTTCACGAACTCAAAGTTGTCGGCGATGTTGCCGGAGCGCGCCTTCTCGATTGACTTGTACTTGGATCCGTAGTACAGGGCGATCTGCATCGTCTCGACGCCGTCTTCGAAGGTACTGTTCACCACAGTTTGCCCGGGCATGCACCCGTTGTTGCGCAGAGCCGTGCCCACGTATCCGTTCGGATCGCGCCCGGTCACCACGAGCTCGAACACATTCTGGCCGACGATCACGGCGATGATCTCGTCATCCTTGTTCTTGTTGACGATCTCAACGCAGCCCCACTTGGGCGCCGCCATGCCGCGTCGCTCGCCCTCCTCGTTGGCGTGGCCGGGCTCGAGCGAGAGCGGAGCCGGCTTGTTGACCGCCGCGGCCGTCATCTGAACCTCCTCCACCATCTCGCTGACGTTGCAGCCGAACATCAGGCAGATGCTCGAAATCAAGCTGGGCGCCTTTTGCGGCTTGTTAACCTTCGTCGGCGAGCGATCGCCCATCGTGCTCGGCGGCATGGGCCGCAGCGCGCCGGCGACCAGCGACGCTTGTGACGGAGCAAGTTTCTGAGGGTTGACGCTTCGTCCGGGCGCCTTTCAAGAAAAGATTCGGCGCATCCGGGGCGCCGTTCTGGTTTTCCTTCGCTTCAATTCCGCAAGGTCCAAACAAGGTCAGTCGGTCCGTCAGTCCGCCGGACCCCGCAGCTACGATACTGAGCGATGAGCACTCGCATGCAATGGCAACGCTCAACGCTCAACCGTCGGGTACCGGTAGCACCATCTCCAGATCTGTAGTTCCGGCCTCTCCTGGGTCTCTCGCTATGCCCGTGCCTTCGCGCCCGCCAGCTCCCTGACGTAGCTGCCTCCGCGGAGCGGCGTGTATCCGGAGGCAGTGTACACGCGGTCAAGGTACATGCGGATCTCAATGCTCTCGCTCAGCTCAACGCCCGTGTTCGGGTCCACCAAATGCGGTACCTGGAATGCTCGCCCAGTGCGTGCCGCCAGCGGCGCGCGGTGTGCGGAGCCACGGCCCGTAGGCACGACCAAATGCGGAAGGCCGAGTGCGCACAGCTTCTCACGCACCTGCCATCACACGCGATTCGAGGCCATCAGAGGAGCCCATCATGAACCATGCAATCAGAGGCCATCAGAGGCCATCCGAGGAGCCCATCATTAACCATGCAATCAGAGGCAATCAGAGGCCATCAGAGGAGCCCATCATGAACCATCAGGAGCACATCAACTGCAATCATCCACTGCAATCATGAACCATCAGGAGCACACTGGGGCACAGCGATTCACAGCAACGATTCACACGTACCGGGTGCACGAAAGGACTGCCCTCATGCCCATACAGCGTGAGCGGGCGCATCAAGTGGTTGTCGGGCCGCGCATCCACTTGTAACTTATCCGCCGGCATCCCGCGCACAATGGCGGCCATGCCGCAAGAGATGAGGGCAAACGTGCCTCGCAAACTCAAGGGCGGCCGGCGTGCAGGCACCGGCCCGTAGCGTTCGTACAGGTGAGTGACGATCTCCTCGCTCTCATACAGACCAACGCCCGCGCCCTCGTCCAGCAGAAAGGGCACCGTGCGTCGCCCGTGTAGCGCGAGGTGTTCGTTGCCAAAAAAGTTCGGGGGCGCAATGCCGGCGCCTGGGCACGGGCGCATCTCGACGACGAGATCGAGGTGCGTGCATGCATCGCGCACCTTGCGGCAAAAGGGCGAGCTGTCGAACTCGTAGAGGATCAGACGACCGCGCGGTCGGCCGGCCACAGCGCCACGCAACACGTCACTCGTATCGCTTAGGTAGAGAGGTCCGAGACGAAGGCAGTACTCGCCCTTTGGCGGCGGGCGAAAGGAGAGGCGCGGCCTCCAGCCGACGACGAAAAGGCCCGCGAGGCAGCGGATCAGGAGCGCAGCTACCGCCGAGAGCAGCGTCATGTAGTCGCCCGTCGGAACAAACGGCCTCGCGAGCGGCGGCGCAAAGCCCGGAGGCAGCGCGACCGTCGGGTGCTCCCTTGGAGGATCCTCAGGTATGACCAAGAGCTTAGCCGACGCCGTTGTGGGAATGCTACGCTTCCCGCCGAAGACGATCCGCAGCTTCTCGAGCGGACTCTTTCGGGTTACGGGCGGTGGCGCCGCCGCTCGCTCCGCGGCAAACTTGGCCTGCTCCATCTCTGCGAGCCGAGCGAGCAACTCCTCCTTACTGGGATTCGCGGATGAGACGAATCGTGCTGATCGTGCTGGATTCTTCAGACATCGGGCGCACGATGCGAATGCCGAATAGCCAGCTAGAAGCGGCAGTGAGGCTCCGAGGCCGACCAGGACGAGTGTTCTCATGTCTGATATCAATTCACACTTGTATGGTGTGAATTTGTGTCTTTACCACGCATCACCCATGAGCGCCGCCCGGAGGTTACTAACTTTCAACTTTGTCTTTTAAGGCTCGTTTCAACGCCCTCCAATTCGAGTTCACAACCCCGACGCGACTGCAGCCATTCCTTCGAGCGACGCGAGCGCATGCAAGACGATCCGCTCCGCTCCCTGCGGCGCGGCAGACTGCACGAGGCTCGAGGGCGGCCCTTGTCCATTGGGCGCACGTCCCCGCGCCCTATCCGAACCTCGTATCAGACGTCCGCGTAGGTTGGAGTACACCTGTGGGGATGGAAGGACGCCGTGGTGAGCACATGCATGCAAGCCACGTCCGCGTAGGTTGGAGTACACCTGCGGCGCCACGCCATCAAGTTCGAGCAGTGCGACGCGCCCAATGCGCGCGGCGGCGTCCGCGCCGTCAGTGGCGGAGGCAGTGCCCATCTCCGCGCCATCCGAGGGCGGTGCTATGCAGACCGTCCAAGGCGCAAAGCGCACACCCAGCTGCCGGGCGAGCCGCCGGCCTCGCTGTATGAGCCGAGCGCCGAGCGCTGCGCGCGTCGCCGCGTCCTGGGCCGCGTCGCCCGCGCTCAGGTGGTGGCCAAAGATGGGCTGGTCGAGGAACAGAATCGGCTCCCCGGTGCCTTCGGCCCCGAGAAGTCGAGCCACCGTGCGGCAGGCCGTGCGGCGCCGGGCGCCGTGGTGGGCGTCGGGGCGGCTGCCCTCGTCGCCGTCCTTAGCGCTGCTCCTCCTACGGCTCTCAGCGCTATCTTCCCCGCTGCTCACGCTGCTGCTCGCACTGCCGCCCGCGAGGTCGAGCTCATCGTCGTAGACCGAGAGGACTCGCACGCAGCCCTGCGCTAGGACTCCAAGCAGCGCCGCGTTCTCGCGCACGCACTGCACATCGATCCGCATGCAGGTGCGAAGCTCGTGCCCCATCATAAAGAGGGATTGCGCGTCGCACACGCCGAGCAGAGCGCCAGACGGCCCAACAGGCGCCCCAGTAGAACCAACAACCGCCTCGGTAGACCCAATGATCGCCGCGGTAGCGTCCGCCGTCGCCGCCGCCATCGCCCCGGTAGCGTCCGCCGTCGCCGCCGCCATGCGATCAACCTTCCCCATCTCCGCGAGCATCTCCGCGAGATCACCATCTCCGCGCAAGGTCTCCATCTCCGCGAGCTCGTCGGTGGTTTGGTCGAGCCCGATGCAATCCGCCTCCCTCCAGCGCGCCACCGCCGCTAGCGCCGCCGGCCCGCTCTGATCGCACGAGCACACGATCACATGGGATGGTCAGCAGCCATCACGGCTGATCGAGAGGCCATCAGAGGCGCTCAGGAGGCCATCAGCGTGGGCGCAACCGCGAGCATCCGCGAGTACCTGCTCAAGCCATTCAAAGTGATGCCTGCAATCATTCAAGTGCAATCATTCAAGTACCTGCTCAAGCCATTCAAAGTGATGAGCATTCTCGCGCGCGTGGCATCGTAATGCATGCATCGACTCGGGCCCCAAGCCGAGAAGCGCAACCAGCCAGCGCCGGGCGAGGCGCACGACCTCCGACGCCCCCTCTGAGTAGGGGGCCGCTGAGGCCGACACGTACTGCTCGGCATTCGCCTTGTGCATGGCTGCGTCCGAAACGGAGGAGCCATCAGTGGCGGTCAGTGGCGATCCGGTGCATGCAAAGGAGATCCGTGGCGATCCGGTGCATGCAAAGGAGATCCGTGAGCACGCGCTTACCTAAATAGGCAAACAGGAGCTCTGGCCGCTCCCATCGCAACAACCTCGAGGCAGCCGCCGCCACTCGCGACTCACTCCACTCGCCTTCCGACAACGACGACGACGAGCCCTCCACCGAGCCCTCCACCTCCGCCGCCTCCGCCGCATCGTCCTGCACCTCAAGCGCAAGCGCCGTGCCGAGCAGCTTCCACAGTACGCCAGGTCGCGTGTGGGGTTTCGCCATCGCCTCTCGATAGCGCGGGCGCAGCTGCTCCGAACGATCGAGCAATGAGAGTGGCAATCAGAGGCCATCAGTGGCCATCAGTGGCCATCAGAGGCAATTGACGAGACTCACCTGCTCCGAACGCTCGAGCAAGGAGCAGGCCAGCATGACCGCACGCACGCGCTCCACTACCAGTGCCGCCCGCGACGGCGCGCTGCTCGCCCCTCGATTGACACTCGTGGCTGGCGGGGAGTCATCGCGCGCCGTCTCGGGCGGAAGTTGCATGCTCTCCGCCTCCTCGAGCGCCGTCTCGGCAGCAAGGAGCATCAGCCAGACCGCGTGCCCTATCCGCCCGACAGCCCCGAGCCATCGCTTCTGCTGCCGGCTGCTCCATTACACGTGGGGAGCAATGAGAGTGGCAATCAGTGGCCATCAGAGTGGCAATCAGAGGCAATCAGTGGCCATCAGAGGCAATTGACGAGACTCACCTGCTCCCTTTGACGAGGGGAGCATGCGTCACGAGCAGGAGCCGCGCCGCCTCGCTCCCATACGCGCGCGCGAGCACACTGCTCGAGCCTGATGAGGGAGGTCATCAGCGGTCATCAGCGGTCATCAGCGGTCATCAGAGGTCATCAGCGGTCATCAGCGGTCGGTATGGGAGCACACTGCTCGGCGCATCGCTCGAGCCTGATGAGGGAGGTCATCAGAGGTCATCAGCGGTCATCAGCGGTCATCAGAGGTCATCAGCGGCAATCATACTGCTCGGATCATCGCTAGTGCCCTCTGGAAACTCGAGCGCCTCCACCAACGCGTCCACCGCCCAGCGTGCGATCGCCTGCCCCACCCGGGCACCTTCATCGCCGGCTTCGCACACGAGCAGCCAGAGCAGCGCCGACGCGCCGTGGCGGGCGATATCTCCTCCCAGCTCGCCGCTACCGCCACCGCTAGTGCCACCGCTACCGCCACCGCTACTGCCAACGCTACTGCCGCCGCTGCTGCAAACCCTACTGCCGCCGCTGCTGCCAACCCTACTGCCGCCGCTGCGCTCGCTTTCGCTACCGCGTTCGCCGCCGCCGCCGCCGCCGCCGCCGCCGCCGCGCTCACTGCCGCCGCGCTCGTCGCCATCGCCGGACGCCTTGGCAGCCGCGCCTGCGCCGCCGTCGACAGCGGAGTCGCCCTTGCCATATTTGGCAGCGGCGGAGTCGCCTTTGCCATATTTGGAAGCGTCGACAGCGTGGTCAAGCGCCGTCTCAAGCGCCGCGAGACGGCGGCCCAGAGCGAGCGTGTGCGCGGGCCACGCGCCGTCCTGGGCGTCGCACCCCTCGAGCCAGAGCCACAGAGGCGTTTGGAGCAGCGGCAGCGAGGAGCGCAGCAGCCTCGAATGCCGTCGAAGTGACTCTGGCGCCGACCGAAGCGCCGTCTCGAGCGCTGTGTCGGCGGTGCATGGCGTCGTGGAGTCGGTGCGCGCAGCGAGCAGCTGCTGGCAAGTCCCCTTGCCGATGCGCCAGCCGTGAGGTCCGCTGCCAAAGCCCGGGGTGTGGAAGCCGCGGCACAGCACGATGAGCGAGCGCAGCCGTGCGCCAGTGGGCGTCGTCTGCGAGATCGGCCGCGCGGCGCTGAGGAGGCGCGCGCGCTCGGTCGGACTGAGCACCGCATACGTGCCCATGAGCACACCGAGCTCGGCGAGGCACCGCTCGCACGCGCGCGCCGACGTGGCCAGGTTGCCGTTGCGCTTGAGAGAGAGCTTGGCGACCGCGTGCAGCTCTGGGTGGTCCTCGCTCGTGGACGCCACGAGCGATTCGGCGATGCGGCGAGCGCAGGCGTGTGGGGCGCGGCTGTGCAGCAGCGTGCTGCTGCCCTCTGCGCTCGCACTGGCAGCAGCCAGCTCGCAGCACGAGTCTCGCAACAGCTCCGCCGTCTCGGTCCACTCCTTGGCCGTCACCGCGCCCGCCGTGCGAGCGAGGTGGCCGTGCAAAGAAAGGCCCAGCTTGTCGACGATGGTCAGCGATGGCGGCGCGGATTCTCTCAGCGGCGATGCGCTGGGGACGAGGAGTAGGAGTGTCGCCGCAAGCAGCCCCATGTTCGCCTACCAAAATGCGCTCAACATCGCGAGAGAGAGCGTGTGAACGTTAACACGACAGAGGCACTGTGCCGTCGTGTCCTGACGGACCATCGATGACGACAGCAATTGGGCCTGTTTCAAAGGCCACACACGTATTCTGAGCGGGCAGTAACAGAAGTGCCGTAGCACCGGGGGGTTGGGTTGCCCGACCGGTTGTCGCGTCTGCCGTGTATACGTTCACCCCTTTCTTTATGACTAGGAATTCCTGTTTCGTCTGCCGCAGACAGCTTTTCACACCGCAGACGGCTGTTTTCCTCAAAATCTGGTTTCACGCGCCGAGGATAACTACCCGATTGCGGCCCCTGTGCTTGGGGGTCCGGAGAGTTGCGCGTTGTGTTGAACAGCAGCACCCGGGTTTGCCGCGCGTGGTGCATGTGAGACAGGTGACACTTCTACTACGGGGGGAGACGCCACCGCGGCGTGCGCGCGTGCGCGCCGCCGCGGCGGCTGCCGCCGCGAGCAGCGGTCCGATCGGTACTATCGGTTTACTCTAGAGGGGGAGGCTGCGCCTCCCCCCATGCCGCCGATTAACGGCCTGTGTAATAGCAGGTTGTGTCGGCCACACCTCCGTCCATAGCGATAGAGGCCCTCGTGCTTGGGGGTCC
>Ga0210246_102053_pt1 | contig 13580 bp, 11 predicted proteins | sample ChrtobMetaP3_8mM_FD_155469 | JGI IMG/M metagenome (GOLD analysis project Ga0210246, IMG submission 155469) | Chrysochromulina tobin associated microbial communities from unialgal haptophyte culture, Seattle, Washington, United States - P3_8mM | ecosystem: Host-associated > Algae > Haptophytes >...
GTGCCTGTGCCTGTGCCTGTGCCTGTGCCTGTGCCTGTGCCTGTGCCTGTGCCTGTGCCTGTGCCTGTGCCTGTGCCTGTGCCTGTGCCTGTGCCTGTGCCTGTGCCCAGAGCATGGCTCCGCCAGGATCAAAGCGGTCTGGTCGCATCGTTTCGAAAGGGTCTTGCACCTCGAGGCCCCGGTGAAGATGGGGCGCATTGCACTCGTATTGGGCATTTCGCGGGGGTCAACTCATTCATCAGACCCCACTGGTGGCAAGGACCTCGGCGAACTCATCTGCAAGTGAAACCACGCCCCGACCCGAGTTGCCAAACACCCTAAGAGCCAAAAAGTTTCCCCGGGGAAACTTCCTTCGAGACTCACGACCGACCTAGAGACGCAAACCGTCAGGAACCACCCCACCAGTACGCGGTCACTCATCCACTGCATCAGCCAACAGAACAAATGAGGTCAGCACAGAAAAGTTTCCCCAGGGAAACTTCTTGGCCGCAATTGTGTTTCCAGCTGGGGCTCGCCCAAACTCGACGCCCGTCACGAAGCCCAGAAGCATCGGTGACCATTTATGGGAAGCCATAGGTGACCAACTATGGGATAACTCTGAGTGAATGACTTTGATCGCAAACAAGGTGGCTGGCTTCCCCTCAAAGTTTCCCCGGGGAAACCACTTGGGCAGGGAACTAACGTCTTGGTAAAACAGTGTCTCCGACAACGAGTCGAGGCCCGTGCCGATGCCTACAACCAACGGACTCCGCCGTACCCATAACTATCTTAGAAAAGTTTCAGTTATTCACTGGACGAACGATCACGGCGCCTTGACAATGGTAGCAAGTGGGATACCTTGAACATCACAGCGATACGTTGTTGTTATGCGCTGCAATATAGGAGTAAATATGATCATCATCATCGGCGCTGAAAAAGGCGGCGTTGGCAAGAGCCAAATCGCGTTCAACCTAGCTGCCTACATCGCCACGCATCAGACCGTCCCCGAAGGGAAAAAGAAGAGGGCGGCTCGTGTCATGCTGGTGGACACCGATACCCAGCGAACGTCATCCAAATGGGGCGCGCTGCGTGGGACCGACGGACCACTTCCGTTTCGCGTCATGGAGAAGACCTCCAATCCAGCGCCAGAGATCGTCGCCATTGCTCAGGATTACGACGCAATCGTGGTGGATGTGGGCGCGCGCGACTACGCTGGCCTCGCAGAGCTCGCGCGCATCGCTGACCTGTGGATTGCGCCAACCAGGGTGGGGCAGGGCGACCTGATGTCTTCGTTGGAAATGGCCACAGCCCTGAACACGGCCCACAGCAAACACAAAAACGGCCACATTCCCTTGTGCTTCTTGATCAACGCTGTGCCAGGCGCTTGGAACTCAACCGAGGGACAAGACGCCATTGAAGTGCTCCAGGCCGCTCTGCCGACCGGGAAGGTGCTCCAGAACTCGATCCGGGATCGGCGAGTCTGGCGCGATGCACACAAGCTCGGCCGCCACATTTTCGAGATGCCGCCAGCGGCGAGGGATAAGGCAGAGCAGGAGTTCCTTGCCGTCATCCAGGAGGCGTTCACGGCCTACCCGCAAACCTGATCGGAGTCGCACACCATGTCCAAGAAAATCAAACCCAACCTCAGCCTGGGCATCCGGCCCAACTCCGACGGCAACGCAATGCTCGACGCACTTGGCGCCGGTGCCAAGCCCACTGCCGTGCTGCTCGACACAGCGCCCGGCGCGAGCCCGATCACCGGCGAGGGACACCAGGCTGTCGCCTTCAACGTCAAGACTATGACGGTCAGTGACCTCAGGATCGGCTCTACCTACGAGCTGCCGCTGGCACTCCTGTCCCGCAGCGACAACAACGCCAGGGTCTACTACAACCCTGAAGAGATCGACGAAACGGCCGAGAGCATTGCACGCAACGGCCAAGAGGTGCCGGCGCTGGGCTACGTCAAGGGCGATACCGTGGTGATCGTGGACGGGCAAAAGCGTTTCAATGCCTGTGCTGACCGCAAGATCCCCACGCTGCGGGTAGTCATTCGAGAGGCTCCTGCCAGCGGGGCAGAAGAGTACGAGGCATCGCGTCGAATCAACATCGAGCGGAGCGCGCAAACCCCGTTCGATGACGCGGTGCGCTGGTCGGAGATGCTCACCAGGGGCGACTACAAGACGCAGGACGAGCTCGCCCAGCGTCTCGCTCTAACCCCGTCAACCGTGTCCAAAACGCTCGGACTCAACCGCATCCCGGTGCCATTGCGCAGGCTGATGATTGAACACCCTCAGACGGCCACCCTCGCAGTCGCCTACGAGATCAGCAACATCTTCGGCAAGGCCAGTGAGACGAACATGGATGAGCTGGAGGCCATCGCTGAGGACGTGGCCAACACAGTCATCAAGAAGGGCCTGGGCCGTGAGCAAACGATCGAGCTGGTGCGCTCCAAGATTGACGGACCGAAGACCCGTGTGAGGGGCGACAGCGTCCCGGTGAAGTACGGCCAACACAAGGGCGCCATCAAGATCGTTCCGTCCCGCGGCGAGTTCAGCATGAGCTTTCGTGGCCTGAGCGAGGAGGAGATTGAAGAACTCAAGCGCCGCGTTGAGTCCATCTTGGCTGGGCAGCAGGTTCTTTGACGCGGCACTGTGCCCACGTGCGGCCTGGCCCCTGATCGGCCAGGCCGCCGTTGTTTGGGGGTCGCAGACCGGTGCCAACTATTAGCGCTGCTGCACGCTTTGGTCGGGCGGTCACGAAGCTATGGGTGGTTTTGGGGTCGTATCCCCCATTGACGCGCTGTTTTCAACCAACTATTAGCTCTGGCGCACGATGCCAGAATCCAAAACCGTGATGTTGTTGAAATTAGCGACATTCAGCGATAGTAACCACTTACACCAACCGCCAGCACGCCTGTTTCGACCCTTTTTCGCGCTGCATATGCCGTGCTGCAGCGCTAGTAGTTCGGCATTCATGTCGCGATACCAGCCGTGCTGCAGCGCTAGTAGTTGGAGCCTTTGCCACAGTGCGGTTTTCATAGGGGAAAGGACGAACAAACCCCCTGGATCCCACACCCGTGCACCAGCGCTAATAGTTTCAGTTCGACGGCAACCGGTCGACCGGCCCAGCGCAACTGGCAACTGATAAATTGTTCGTGCTGTTCCGCTAGTAGTGCCTGCAGTCGAAGATCGCGCGCCACACCCTGCTCGATGATTCTTCCAGTGAGCTGCCCGGCCAACAACTCATTCGGGCCAATCCCAGCCTGCGACGTGCTGTTCCGCTAGTAGTGCAGCGACTGAGCGAGCAGTGATCGTGCTGCTGCGCTAGTAGTTCGCCGGTTGCGGCCAGCTAACTGCATGACACCGCCCAGACCTTCGGCTGAGCGCAATCCGCTATCGTGCTGTTCCGCTAGTACCCTTGACCATCTGTAGATCGCTCCCGTCGACCGGCTTCGCGCCATGGGTCGTGCCGTTCCGCTAGTAGTGGGCGGGGAAACAATCACCACTGGGCGATGGACGCCGCAGGGAACGTGCGCGGCGCGAGTGGTAATCGTGCTGCTCCGCTAGTACCTGCGTAGACCAGGAGGTCCCAACAGGCTCCCATGGAAAAGGGAAGACCGATCGTGCTGCTCCGCTAATAGTTGGTCACCGCTGCTCAGGGCATTCCTGAAGCCGACGTACAGACTGGAGCGTGCGTGCTGCTCCGCTAGTAGTTCATGAGCAGAGAGCAAAAGAGCGGTGCCAGGCTGTGCCGTGCGTGGGTGGCCGGTGCTGTCATATCGCTATCAACACCGCCAAATCGTGCTGTTGCGCTAATAGTCTGTGCGCACAAGCGGTGCAAACTGGGCTGGCCGCACAGAGTCCAGAAGGACGATGAGGCATGCTGCCAACAGGCGATCTGCAAAACGTGCTGCTCCGCTAATAGCTGAACGGCACGTTCACCACTGTGGATAAGTATCTGTGAAGCCATAGCGCAGTGCCACATCGCTAGTAGCGTGGTGCCATACCGCTAATAGCGGAGTGCTGTTGCGCTAGTAGCGAAGCAGCACACGAATCGACCTGCAGCCCGCATAAACACTGGTGTTGCGAGACCCTAAGTGTTTTGGAAGTCCTTATTAAATCTGTCTTTAGTCGGCGGCACCTGTGGAGAACACCACCATGTGAGCTAGCGCAGCGTTCTTTTTTTGAATGAAAAAGAAGCCGGGGATTTATCGTGCTGCTCCGCTAGTACCGTGCGTTGACCAACGCGATCTGACTCCGGTCTAATTGGAAAACTCTTCTGGAGCCTGCATGTCTGCAAAGCCAATTCCCAAAATCAACAACCTCGACTTTGAGCAACTGTCCCAGCTGGTGCCGAAGATCGGGCAGTCCGTGAAGAAGGTTGATCTGGCTGGCGACGTTGTTGAACCTACTGAAACAAAGGCGCGGGTCAAACGGAGCAGGAGCTACGAAGAATCGCTTGAAGCTGTACGGGCCCGTTCGGCGGCGCTGCTCGAGAAGAAGCAGATCGATTTCGAAGCACGGGTGATGCAGGAGAGCTTCCCCTGGTGGGATGACGAACACCGAGGCGTCCCAAACCCGTTCATCCGTAGTGGCTTGTTCAGTGTCAGGACCACGACCAAGCGAGAGTACCTGCCCAACCTGCATGTCAGCAGTTTGAGCAACTACGAAATCAACTACACCGGGCAAGAGCTCCAGCAGGATGACCTGAGTGTCTGGCTCAGCTTGATCAATCTTGCACGCGACAACAAGATGTCAGACAAGGTCCGCTTCACGGGCTACCAGTTGGTTACCGACTTGGGCTGGCGAATGCACTCAGAGTCGTACACACGCGCAAAGGAGTCGATCGCTCGCTTGAAGGTTACAGGTATCAACATCACCTCAAAGGACAGCTCAGAGGGGTACAGTGGGTCGCTGATTCGAGAGTACGCATGGGCAGATGCCGACGACAACGGCAAGACCAAATGGATGGTGCGTTTTGAGCCTCGGGTGTCAGTTCTGTTCATGGACGACACGACCACCATGCTGGAATGGGAGACTCGCAAGCGCATCGGACCAAGAGCCGCTGTTGCAATGTGGCTCCATGCCTTCTACTCCAGCCACCGTGAACCCATTCCATTGGCAGTGAGCAAGCTGCATGAACTGTCCCAATCAGGGGCCCCACTCAGCACATTCCGCCGCAACCTCAAAACGGCGCTGGACAAGTTGGTGGATGTTGGTTTCCTCGAAGACTTCAAGATCGTGAACGACACGGTCTATTTGAAGAAGGCCGCCAGGATTAAAGCGGTGACCAGCTCGGCACCGCGCACTGTCAAACGGTTGACCACCAAGCGCTGACGTTGGGCGTCACGTCCGCCCGTATGGCGTGTCCATGCGAGGCCACCTTGCTTCCTGGAAAAAGTCACTTTTTGCTGCGACCGACAAAGCGTCGTTTCAGCACTTTGTTGCCTGCTGTTTCCACGGTCTTGTGAGGTTCGAGTTGTCTTGCCCTGCGTTCAACATGATCTAAACCGACAAGGAGTTGACTTGGACACAAAGCCCTCCAGCGAATGCAAATACGACGATGACGGGAATTATTTCTGTTCTGCATGCGACGCGCCACTCTACGAAGAGCACCTTCAAGATCACACGCGGCCTCGCGGTATGCCCACTTGCTTGCAGTCCTGTACATGCGCTGAATGCGGCCACGTATGTTGCTGCACACGAGATGCGCCCAAGCCAAGACTCGAACCTATTGTCGAGGTCAAGAGCAAGCCGCCGCGCATGGGCTAGAACCGCGTTCTCTGTGACAGATCAGAAGCGGGATTTGTGCATTTCAATCATTCGAAGGCCGCCGTGCTGGTAGTTGGACTTGATCCTGGGGGTAACAACGCTTTTGGCTGGGTAATTGCCGCTGGCACATTTGCAGCACCTCGGTTCTTGTCCGGGGGTGTTTGCAGCAGCGCCCAGGCCGCCATCACGGAGGTCCAGAACAACCTCACTTGTGAAATGGCAGCTGTGGGAATCGATGCGCCACTCTTTTGGTCTTCCTCGGGCGACCGCCGCGCCGACGTTCACGTCAGAAGGCTGGTCTGCGCAGCTGGAGGCCAAGCAGGAACTGTCGGCCATGTGAACTCACTTCAAGGCGCGTGCTTGGTTCAGGGTGCGATAGCTGCACGGCTTGTGAATGAAAAATGGCCGGCTGCAGCAATCACTGAGGCACATCCCAAGGCCCTGTTGAGGGTCTGCTCCGATGTCCACGAATTCGCTGCCATTCAAGACCTGCAAGGCGAGGGACATCACATTCGCGATGCTGGACTTGGTGCGATCTCCGCGCTGGCCATGATTGAGAAACGTGCGTCCTGGCAGGATCTCGCAGCGACGGAACCTGAGCCGCTGTATCCCCTGGGGGTTCAGGTCGCCTACTGGTTTCCGCGACGGGCGGACCCTTCGCGCTGAGTACTCTCCACCTGTCAGCGGAATTGCAGCGGAGTGACGCCCACACGCTCACTTGCATGCAGAAAAGTTGCACAGATCCAGGTACCTGCTGAACTGGCCTGCAACGAGCCCTTCATGCACGCACCGCAACCCACCGACCGTGCCGGCCAGCTGCTCGTAGTGACCTGAGCTGACAGTCAGTCCAAACTGGGACCAAAACATTCGTCTAGCATGCTCCAGCCGCGTTTTCTGGTCCGTTGGATCGGAGGGGTTGGAGAGGATGCCCGAAACAGGGGCGTCTGGCTCGTAGGTTTTTTGCAGCACTTGCACTGCCAAGTTAACGGCGAAAGTGCCAAAGCCTCGGCGGTGCAATTTGCTGCCGTATCCGTTGCCAGTCAGGTCACCGAAGCGGGCGGACTGGTGCTGAAGAGGTACCCACAGGCGCATGCAGGGGGTTGCATCTTTACTCTTCCACCAAACATCCACGTCCAATTTGTAGCCTGGTTGGAAGTCTAGGCGCACGCGAACTTGATCATTTGTGCCACCTTCCCAGGAGTAGCAACCGGCATTCATGGGGAACATGACCATTTCAGACCGTTGCGCCCTGCATCCAGGCACGGCTGGGCGTGTACTGGTGCCAGTGATCCAGTTCAATCTCGCCTTCGCTACTCAGGTCCGGCCAATGGTCCGTCAGGGTGCACGCCTTGTAGATGGACAGGCACTCCTGAAACTTCTTCGCGCCATTGGTGAGGAATGACTCGCTAGCCGTCAGGCGATGGATGGAATGGGGCGCGCTCGTCTCTGCCGCCAGAAACACGAAGGGCTTGGGTGTGGCGCTTCCCTCGTAGAGCGAACGGCCCATCGAATACATGAACGCCTGAAGGTCGTAGTCCATGTCAACCGCGTCACGCCCGAACTTGGCGACTGTTCCGTGCCGTGTTGACTTGAGATCCAGAGTCATGTCGGGATGGTAGATGTCGGGCCGGATGCGCAGCTTCAAGCCAGTCGTGGGCTCAGTGAAGTAGATGCTGACCTCGGTAAGTGCCTCTTCCAAGAACAGACCGATCTTGCGACCCTTGAAAGTCGTCTCCTGCACCTTGGCGGTCAACGCGCGCGCCTCGGAGAACGTGGGCTCATCAACGACCAGCTTGAGCACATTGGCTTCGAGGAAGCTCTTGTAAGCACGGTCACGGCCGTTGCCAATACCAGGGTACACCGCGACTTCCTGACCGGCGAGGTGGGGCTGCAGAAGCAGCAGGTGCAGCAATGACCCAAAGTCCTTGGCGCTACTGGATGTGTACTGTTGAACGAGCGCGGTCTTGAAATGGGCTGGCGAAATCAGGAGAGGCTTTAGCAACGAACAGCTGAGTGATTCGCGGCCCGCGTGATACACGTGCGCCGGCAAGTCCTTGTACAGGAAGGAGCCGGGGGAGAACCCAACGGTGGCTTGCTCTTCCTGAGTGGCAACAGCGGCCATGCTCAGGGCGTCTGCGAAGTCAGTGAAAGTGTCCATGTGTCTGCGTGCTCTCTGGTGTTCTGCGCCTGCGCGTGTGCGGGCTTCGATCTATGAAAACACGCCGCGCTCTGTTGTCAAGGCCGTGTTGTGCAAAAACGCACAAAAGATATCGAACTGGTTCGCGTCAACGACTGGTTTTCCAGTGACTGGGGACCTTGAAGGTCGAAATCGACGTGATACCTTAATCAGGCAAGCCATCCAACAACAACCCATGACACAGACCAACATTCAGCACGCACCCGGCATGAACACTCTTCGTCCCCTTGACGCCAACCTCTGGCAGTCGCAACTGGATGAAGCGATCCGTAGTAGCAACGACGCGCAGATGTGGGACCTGGTGCGCCAACAGGGCGACCAGGAAGAGGCGCACGAGATCGTCGCTACCCGTCTTTCGCGACTGGCATTCCGTATCGACAACAAGTCGCGATATTCCGAACTGTTCCTCATGCCTCTCATCGACCATGCAGGTTGCGTGGTGGACAACGCCGATGCGTGGAAAAGGGCCAGTCACCCCATCGGCGAAGCTCTTGACCAGTGGCTTCCGGCCAAGTCCTCCAAGATCATCTTCAATGGCGTTCGCCCATTCGATTGGGTTGGTACGTGGCAGTCGAAGATCATTCGAAGTCATCTCCACCGTGCGGTGCCAGGATACGAACAAGTGCGGTTGACCACTGTCGCCGAGAAAATCCTGCTACCTGAAAACGCCCCGCGCCTGGGGTTCGTCAGCATGGTCCTGACGAGTCAACTCGGTTGGCTCTCTATGGGGCAGGCCACAACATTGCGAGATAAGCGACTTCGCGATGTTGTACGTTTCTCGCTTCAAGGTGAGGATGACACGCCGCCTTGCACCGTGCTCGCTCCTGATCGCGTTCAGTTCGCTGTCACGGATGGTGTTTGCGTTTGGCTCAACGAGCTTCACCAGGTGGTCCCCATCACCGGCTGGATGGTCGGCCTGGTACCGACGACCCCCGATGTCGTGAAGATTACGCTGAGCTTGGCAGACGAAAACGTGGGCCTGACCCAGTTCACTGTGCGCAGGCATCAGATTGGGTTACGCGGCTTGGACGACATCCTTTGCGTGCTCAATGACATTGCTCCATGTATGGAGCAACTGAAGGATGGCGCAACGCCTAAAAAGCCCTCGAAGCGCCCTTGACATACGAGCGCCGCGTGTTTTGATGTTTTGAAGCACCCCATCACTCACGTAGCCAACACACCATGAATCTCAATCGCATCTCCATCGCACCCTTTGTTCAGGGCGTCATTCGCGTCGACGTGGATGGCGAAGCTGACACGCTCAAGACCAGCCCGAACATGGTCATCTGCGCTCGCACGCATCTGCCTGTCGAGGCTGGCGCCCCCAAACTCGCGCCGCATCCCATTCAGGCGAAGGTGTTGGAGTCGGTGGTGGCCAACAAGGAGGCGGGCAAAGTCGTGGAAGTGCCTATCACCATGTTCTTCAACAAAGCAGAGAACGGCATTGGCATCCAGTACAAAGCCTATGACCGCGAGAAGGGGACCCCCTTGTGCGCAGGCGACGGCAAAACTGCGCATCGCTTGGCCACGGCGCCAGACCAGACCCAGACGCTCATCGAGGTGGCTTGTCCAGGCGCAGAAACCTGTGCCTTCGCCAACAGCGAAGCCGCGGCCTGCCGCCGTCAGGTGAAGATGGTCGTCCAGATCGTTGGGCAGGATGACCCGTTGAGTGTGTTCGAGGTCCGCTCGGGCTCATTGAACAACTACCGCACGCTTGCAGCGCAACTCAAGATCGTGGAACGCCGCTATGGTGGTCTGCGCCATGTGCCTTTGAAGCTCACGATGTGGCAGGCCAGCAATCAAGCCAGCAACTATGAGGCGTTTGATCTCATGCGATTGAGCATCGGCGCACCAACCGAAGCGCAGGCGATGGAACAAGCAAAAAAGGCTCGCGAACAGGTGGCGGCTGACGGCCTGGTCGACGACATGGACGATTTGTTCATCACTGGCGATGAGCGCCCCACCTTCGCCGAACTCATGGCTGATGACTTTCAGATGGTGCGCGACTTCTACGAAGAGTCGCCGGTTCGCCCGAACGCCGTCAAGCACAGCGGTCGCTCACCAGTGCGTGCGGCCGCAATCATGGATGGAGGCGTGAGCATGGCCAGCAGCATGATCGCGGACGCACTTCGAAACGCAAACAATGCCAGCGCTGCAGAACACGCCGCAAGCGTGCCTCCGGTCGCCAGCCAGGTGGCGGTGCCTGTCGCTTCAGAAGAGCCTGTTCTGGATGCAATCGGAGAGGGGACGTTCCTGTGAGCCAAGCTGACATCACTCGCCTGGTGGTGGGCGAGCCCATCACCATCGCCCTCGGGCAACCAGTAGGGCAGGCCCTCGCCGGCGCACGCGACCTTGGTTCCGGCGATCTGTCCAAAACACTGCGCTGGAGCGACGGAAAGTGGATGGGACAAGAGAGCCTGCTGGACAAGTTCACCCGAGCAAAGCGCTCAGACAAGTTGGTGATCAAGCCTCTGGGGGCCGCATCCGAGTCGAGCGCGTTGATCGTGGTACCGCCCAAGGTTGCGGCCATCGGCGCAGCTATCCTGGTGGCAAGCGCCGCTTTGGTAGTGGCTACCTTCGCCGGCATCGGCCCGTTCGTCGCGACCGCTCCTGAGCCAGTGGTTGAGGCGGAACAGCCTCTGCCCTTCGCCCCGCCTTCTGAGCCTTCCCCGGTACGCAGCATCAACGAACCGTTCGGCACCACGGCTGCAGGCCAGACCGGTCTCAGCATCATCCAGCAGGTCGACGGCGCGGGGCCTGGACCGAGCGTTGCGCCGCTTCCATTCGACGGCCCCAGCCCGACCATGCCGCTGGTGGCCAGCGTTCCAGATGCGCCTCCAATGAGGCTTGCACCGACAAAGGTTGCACCCTCACCACCTGATCGGTCTGCGAGTGCGAGAGAGCCGGACAAGGACAAGGCCGGCAAAGAAGACGAGCCCAAGCGCAACCGCGCCGTGATCCTTGATGAAGGCCCGGACCTCAACCAGAAGCCAGCCAGCAAACCCACAACGGCGGCAAAACCCGAAGCCACAGCTGCAGCGACAGTGGCCAAGCCAGCAACATCTCCCGCGGTCCCACAAGTTGCTGCGACAGCGCCGGCTGTGCCCGCACCTCCTGCACTCAAGCCCTCAGCTGGTTTGGTCGCCATCACCCCAGATGGGAAGGCGGCGCTGTTTACCAACCCGTCAACGCGGCTGCCTCAGCAATTCAAGGTGGGCGACAAGTTGCCCTCGGGTGAAACCATCAAATCGATCGATGCCTCGAACGGCAAGGTCACAACCGCAACGAAGGAGTACGGTCTTGACTGATCGCATCAACAAAGAAGAAATCGTGATTGACCCGGTGGCGATGAAGATCGTCAACCGGATCGCTCCTGGCTCAAAGTTCAGCGGCACACTGGAGTGCTCTGGAGGGCTGTTTGTCGAAGGTGAGTTCAGCGGCACGGCCATCGTCACAGGTGGCCCACTGGTGCTGATGCAAACCGGTGTGATGCGTGGCTCCATCAACTGTGATCAGAACGCGTTCCTCTTCGGTGAGATTGGCGCGTTGGAGAACGGTGATCTGAGCGAGCTGGAATGTCACGGCGCAGCCTTCATGACTGAAACGCTTCGTGCCAAGGCCAACATCACTGCAGGTTCCTTCAAGTCATACGATGGTTTTGAGGTCGAGGGCCGAATCAAGACCATCAAGCGCAGCTGAGCGCTAGCGTGGCCATGCAGCAGATATCCGCTCGATGGGTGCGACAAGTCCTCGCTGACCGGGGCATCACTGCGCCAGGTCTCCACCAACTGGAGTGGTATATCGCCGATCTGGATGGCAATGGAGTGGAGGCACTCCAGAAGCTCCTGCGCAGCATCCAGATCGGGGTGGAAAGCACGCTCGACCTGCAGGCCTTTCTGGAGCGGGTACATGCCATCGTTGTGCCTGAACAGGCCGGCAAAGGTGCAGAGACGCCATCCGCTGCTGCGCCCCTTCCTTTTGCTCGCGATCGCGCGAAGCCAGCGAAAACCGCTCAGTCCGCCTCTCGCCCACCCGTTGAGCGTCTTTGGGTGCGTGATCACGGTGTGCACATCTATGGCGGTAAGGCGGCCATGAAAGTTGAGTTGGACACGCTGCGCTCCGACGTAGAGGAAGCGGTTCGCTACACGGTGCAGGTTGAGATGGCCGGCGCCACCGCGCCTCGCACTTACGACTGGACGAAGAAGATTGCTTTTCAGTTCACTCGAAGGGAGTTGCCGCTGCTGGCTGTCCGGTTGCTGGGGTACTCCGCTGGTCCGCTGCGCCTCACGAACCATGGCCCGGACCATGACAAGCAGATCGAGATTCGCGACCAAGGGGACTCAATGTTTGTGGTCATGAAGCAGGGCGCGCGAACACTCGCTCTTCCCGTGGAGCCAGCCGATGTTTACCAGTGGCTTGCCATCGCCCTGGTGGCGCTCCAGAAAAACCACCCCGAGCTTGACGGCACGCTGTTGCTGGAGATGGTCAAGCGCACTGGCCAGATAGTGGCCACACCGAGGAACGAAGCATGAGCACATACAGCATTGGTTCGCGGACGCTGTTTATCGACGCGCAGCACAGCCAGGGAGCCGTGGCGATATCGATGGCACTTCTGGCCTTCCTGCTGGGTGTTGGCCTGGGCTGGGCAGGATGGGGTGAGGGCAGGGCGCCGGCATTGGCCGCAATGCTGCCACTGGTGGTGGCGCTATCCCGCACACGCGCGCAGGCATTCATGGTTGCCGCGGGCTACTCTGTGGGAGTTTTGCGTGAGGTACCGGCCTTCATCTCCAGCTGGTTCGATGGCGACCTGCGTATTGGTGCCGGTGCACTGTTGGCCTACGCGTTGATTGGGGGGGTGACCTGGTGCCTTGGCTTTAGCCGATCCCCCAAACCATGGCGCGGTGCACTGGCCGTCTGCATTGGGTGGACAGTCGCATTGCTGCCCCCCGTTACCATCGGCATTGCCGGGCATCCAGTCATCGCATGGGGCACACTGGCTCCGGGCTGGGGGTGGGTAGGCGTTGCCTTGAGCGTGGCTGTGCCGGCCGCTCTGGTCTACCTTCTGCGTGCTTATCGAACGGCGGCCAGGTATCAAGCCGCTTTGCTGGTTGCCCTAGCAGCGCTCCTTGCAACAGTCGGGCTCTTGCGCGATGAGTCCCACTCAAGCTACGCAGGTTCTGCGGTGGGTGTCACCACGCAATGGGGAAAGACCAGCGGCAAGATCGATGATGTCCTCGACCGGGTCAGCAGCATGGGCGCCATGGCCAAGACGCTGGCTGCAGAATCCCGAGTCACCACGGTGCTCTGGCCTGAGTCCATTGTTGGCGAATACAACCCAGCCCTGTACCCGGTGCTGAACATCGAACTGCTCAAGCCCGCGCGCGCGTCTGGGCAGACGCATATCGTTGGCATGGACCTGCCCTTGAAGGACAAGCGCTTCGAAAACGCAGCGGTGGCTTTCTACCCGGACGGCCGCAGTTCTCGCGTGGTAGCCCGTCAGCCCGCGCCAGTGTCGCTCTGGCGCCCATGGGACCCGGTTGGTTCCTTCACAGCAGACTGGCAGGGCGTCAACGTTCTGGCGCTGGGCGGTGGGCTTCGAGGTGCGGTGATCTTCTGCTACGAGGAATACCTGC
>Ga0210246_102057_pt1 | contig 13563 bp, 21 predicted proteins | sample ChrtobMetaP3_8mM_FD_155469 | JGI IMG/M metagenome (GOLD analysis project Ga0210246, IMG submission 155469) | Chrysochromulina tobin associated microbial communities from unialgal haptophyte culture, Seattle, Washington, United States - P3_8mM | ecosystem: Host-associated > Algae > Haptophytes >...
GATATATTGTGATATCGACAATGATACACAATGATACACAATGATAGCAACGTGATATGTAATGATATATAATGATATCTTGTATCGAAAAGAGCCTTTTCTTGTATCGAAAAAAACCCCAATACCCCTAGCCCGAGGCCGCGTGACGGCAGCGTGCACCATGCTGATGCGAAGTGTGCGAGAGCACGATGCCGTTGGAACGCAGGCGCGCGCCTCCTTGCGCCACCTCATGGTGTGCTTGGAGGCACGGAGAACGCACGCGCTGAGCAAGGCGCTGAGTGCGCTGAACATGTCTTGGACGGAGCAAGGACGGAGAGCTATTTAGTTGGCGAGCCGGGCCAGCTCAGGTGACTCGACACACGAATGACACGCTCGGCGACCGTGGTCGTGATGAGCACAGCCTTAAATATCCAATCGACACCGTCGCATGACGACAATGTTGAGTGTGGGCCGGCGGATGCTGATGTGTGATGAGCCTCGTTTTGCGAGAAGCAGCAAGCACTCGGATAAGCGCGCCTTCCTTCTCGACATTTGACCTGGATGTCGCGAGTGTTCGTGCGCAAATCCAGCATGAAGGAGAGCGCGGGGGGAGCCTCGGACATGACCGACGATGCCCTGATCGATGCCGCCAAGCTTCAGGCAGACCTCGAGCGGTCGTGGCCCTTGACACCAACTTGCTCAAGTTCGACATCCCGGGTGACAAGCTGAACCCGAACCCCATACGAACCCCAGGTTCCGGAAGCACGCCTACTGGCCTACTGCCGTAGGCAACGAGCTCACATGGCACGTTCGGCTTTTACTGCCGCGGAAGACGCGCCCCCGCCGTGAGCTCAGTCAAGCTGAAGGCGTGGCTTGACGGCAAGCCATCACGCAAGGCGCTGTACGACAAGGCGAAGGCGCTCGGCTACTCGGGCAACCTCAAGGGCTTGCGCCACGACGCAAACCTGCAGGGTGCCGACGCCGACCTGCAGCTCTCCAAAATGGATGCGGAGAACCTCACTGCTCTCCTCTTGTTTAAGGCCAACCGCCAACGAGCTTGAGCAGCATGAGCGTGCCGCCGTTGCTGCGGCTGCTGCTGCCGGTCCCGCCCGGTTACTGGCGCTCTTAGGCACCCCTGTACTACCCCTGTACCCCTCGCCCCTGAGCCGATGGACGTGGACACCGCAGGTGGCGCCCAGGTGGTGGGTGGTGGTCGGCGGGAGGGGCTCCGCACCGCCACCGCGACGGCCCTCAGTGCCGCAACAGCAGCGGCAGTGGCGGCCGCCCTCGCAGTCGCCGCCCCCGCCGCCTCCGCCTTCTTTCCTCCTTACCCTTCTGATGGATCCTGTTTTCTCGCCGCGCCTTTCTGGAACTGACAGTCCCTTTCCTTTACAAGCGCTTGGTTCAATTCTGGGCTATGGTGAGGATCCCGTTGGGATACACGCGAGCAGCGATGGATTTCCGGTCAGCGCGTTTACAACCGTAAACAACCTCAGCTCTTAAATGCGGCCTACGAACGTATGTGCGCCGTGCTTGCAAACGAGGTGTTCACGCTGCAGATCGTGCAAACGGAGTGGGACTAAAGTGGGACGCCTACATAGGCGGCATGGCGGATAGATTGGAGGCGTCCGACGGGGGCCATGGTTCCCCCATTGGTGGCCAACGTCATCAACCAGACCGCCGAAAGCCTCGCCCGCCGCCTGTGCGACGGGCACAAGACGCAACGCAGCCAGCACGGCCGGCTGCTAGGCAACAGAGAGGCGTGCTCTCTAAGGGTCTCGAGGTGACGCACCTCATCGCCGCGCCTGCCTTTGAATGTGCGGCCGATAGGGCGTCCTGGAAGCACGACGCGCAGGCCCTGGCGATGCGAGACATGCAGCGGTTTCATCATGGTCTGGGCTTAAGACTTGTGGCAACCCCGGTAGATGTTCATTAAACGGCGGCACGAAAGCTTCGTGTGTGATTCAAAGGTACGAAGAGGGGCAGGAGCGTATGGAAGAAGCGATCATTTCAGGGCAATATGTTTTATATGATTATATGATATATGACCCCGCAGCTCGACGGAGCCAAGATCCTGGGCGTATCCTGGGCGACCGGATCACCAAAAACCCGAAGCCCGACCTCAAGCCCAACGGCAAGGCCGCCGGTGCGGACATGCATGTCGCCGCATCGGCGGGCTCGCTGACACGCAGTGGCCTCTCCGTCGGACGCGATCTCCTGAGTCGAGTGAGATTACTCCTCCTCGGTGGTCGTGTCCGGTTGGAATCGTGCTCGCGCTCGATTCTCGTCACAGGACACGTCTCCGCCGATGAGAGGCCTACTCTCGGCGAGACGTGTGCTGGTACAGTCGTCTAGTTGTTCAGTTCGCTGGGATGTATTGATGGAATTAATGAAAGAAGAGCCGGGCTCAAGCTCGAGCAAGAAGCCTTGCGCTGACTTCAACGCTGGGCGTCCGTGCAAGAAGCTCAAGCCGGATGGGGTTGCTTGCTCGATGTGCAGCTGCCGCAAGTTAAGAACGGAAAGCGTGCAGAGCCAGAGGTGTGATCGGAGCGCGCACCTGACGCGCCGGGCGTGTGGATGCGAGTAAAAGTAAGAAACCGGGCGCGAGCTTATAACAATGAAGAACACACGTGCCCCACAGCCCACACCTCGATTCTCGTCACAGGACACGTCTCCGCCGATGAGAGGCCTACTCTCGGCGAGACGTGTGCTGGTACAGTCGTCTAGTTGTTCAGTTCGCTGGGATGTATTGATGGAATTAATGAAAGAAGAGCCGGGCTCAAGCTCGAGCAAGAAGCCTTGCGCTGACTTCAACGCTGGGCGTCCGTGCAAGAAGCTCAAGCCGGATGGGGTTGCTTGCTCGATGTGCAGCTGCCGCAAGTTAAGACGGCTGTTCAAGACTATGCTTCGACAAGGGGTGTCTCTGTCCAGGTGGCAACTGATTTCCTGGCAGCGGAGTTCTTGGCGGAAGCCATTTCGAATGGTTTTGTCGCCAGCAGGCAAGGCTTGGACCAGGTGTCATGACGCGTGTGTACCCTGGTGCTATCTCTAGTGTGGGTACTGTGGTGTCGTGTCGTCTTTAGTGACTTGTGTAAAGTGTCTGCCGCTGCGAACGGCCTAACTGTTCGCGTTGTCTGAATTTGTCAAAAGCTCAACCTCATAGTGTCAGCATTCGAATTATCCCGGCGTACGGCGGCACGTTCCTGCTTTCGAACCCGGTACTTCCGACAAAACACCCCTTCCCCCCCCTTCCCCCTCTTCCCACCTTGTGCATGCAGACTTGATTGCAAGTCATCATGCTTCACGCTTTGAATCGAAACTTGTCACGTCGTGTGGGCACGAGGGCGGAAGCGCGCCTCCGCCTTGACTCAGATCGGTCCAAGTACCATGCCCAAGAGTAGGAGCTGGGCAGCCATCAGCTTCGACGATGTCGCGATGCGCTTCGCCAAGCAATCGGGCTTCATCGGCCTCGAGATGATCGAGGAGCCGATGAGCGCCGATGAAGCCGCCGCCGTGCGGAACACGATTCCGGCTGCCGACGGCGCTGCGGATACCAAGGTCAGGAAGAGTGGCAAGAAGAGGAAGGCTACGTCACCCGCCGAAGCAACGGACGCCGCGGCCGATGAGCCCGAGCAGCCGCCGCCGCCGCCGCAGCCGCCGCAGCCGCCGCTGCCGCAGCAGGCCAGCACGTCCGAGCAGCCGCCCAACGCGTCGTACATCAAAGCTCTGGAGAAGAAGCTGCGCCACATCAAGGAGCTCCGGCAGCGCGAGCAGCAGGGCTTCGAGCTTGACGCCGCTCAGCGCCAGAAGCTCGGGAGGGAGGCAGAGCTCCTCTCCAGCCTTGAGGCCGCGCAGCGCCAGGCCCAGATCGACCCAAATAAGGCAGCTAAGAAGCCGAAGCGCAAGAAGCTGGAAGCGGCCGCAGGTGCGACTCTGGAGGGCGAGGAGGAGGGCGGTGCTGGGGAGGCCCCAATAAGGCAACCAGCCGGCAACCTCTTCGCGTCGCTCACAGCAGAGCTCCAGGCTGCAAAGGAGGCGAAGGCGGAGGCTGCGAGGCGTGAAAGAGATTTGCTCGCTCAACTGGCGGCGGAGCGAAAGGCAGGCACGGCGGCGGCCAAGGAGGCGAAGGCGGGTATGGCGGCGGCCAAGGAGGCGAAGGCGGGCACGGCGGCGGCCAAGGAGGGGAAGGCGGGCACGGCGGCGGCCAAGAAGGCGGCCAAAAAGGCGAAACGGGCGGCAACCCAAGGCGCTGACGTTGACGTTGACGCCGACGCCGACGCCGACGCCGACGCCGACGCCGACGACGACGACGACGACGCTGTCGAGGACGCTGACATGAGCGGCACGAGCTGCGCCGACGGCGCGCCCGCCACCGCGCTCGTGAGTGAGGCCTGGGCGGTGCTCGGGCTGCACGAGGCGATCCTCGGGCGGCTCGCCGCGGCGGGGTTCAAGGAGCCGACGCCCATCCAGCGGGAGTGTCTGCCGGCGGCCCTCCATGGGCGTCGAGACGTCATTGGAGCCGCCGAGGTGAGTGCCACTGATGACCACTGATGGCCCCTGGATGACCTGTGATGACCTCTGATGACCTCTGATGACCTCTGATGACCACTGATGAACCCTGGATGACCTCTGATGACCGCTGATGACCCCTGCTGACTTTCGGACCGCGCTCTCGACCACAGACGGGCTCCGGCAAGACGCTCGCCTTCGGGCTACCCATGATCCAACGGCTCCTCGAGGAGCGGCCCGAGCTGCTGAGCTCGCCCAAGATCTCGTCCAGATCTCGCCCCAATCTCGGCAGCGCGAGCTCAGCCATCGTCCACGCGAGCGGCTTCGTCAAAGGCGACGTGATCGCCGCTGCCAGCGCCGCCGCCAGCGCCGCCGGTGATGCGCGGCCCACGCCGCCTCTCTTTGCCCTCGTGGTGACGCCGACGCGCGAGCTGGCCGCACAAGTCGCCGACCATCTGCGTGCGGTAGCGCCACCCTCGGTGGCCATCGTCAACGTGGTGGGCGGCATGTCGATTGAAAAGCAGCGTCGACTCCTCTCCCACGCTCCCCCGATCGTCGTAGCCACCCCGGGGCGCTTATGGGAGCTGATCACGGACGGCACGTGCCCGCATCTGAGCCACCTCGGGCAGCTGCGCGTCTTCGTGCTCGATGAGGTCGATCGTATGGTGGAGCAGGTGCGTCTCGTCAATTGCCTCTGATTGCCTCGGATGGCTTCTGATTGCCTCTGATTGCCACTCTCGATCGTATGGTGGAGCAGGTGCGTCTGAGTGCATCTGAGTGCATCTGAGTTCCGTCTGAGTGCATCTGAATGCGTCTGAATGCGTCTGAATGCGTCTGAGTGCGTCTGAGTGCGTCTGAGTGCATCTGATCGTCATGCCGATGGCTGCTGATGAGCAGGGCCATTTTAAGGAGCTCGAGAGCTTGCTTCGCCTGCTGGAGCAGCCGAAACCAGACGATGACGTGGCCGCCGCGCCTCCCGAAGAGGACGAGGAGGACGGGGCCATCGTGCTGGCCGAAGATGGCGACGCGAGTGGGGGGAGTGGGTCGCATCGCCAGACGTTCCTGTTCAGTGCGACGCTCATGCTCCCTCCGAAAGCGCGCGATGCGTACGCCAAGCGGCTTCTGAAGCGCAAGGTGCTCACCGCGACGCGCGCCCGCCAAGGATCGCCACTGATCACTTTGAGATGAGATCGACATGAGATTGCCCTTGATTGCGATGGGCTGCTCTAGAGGGCCACCCTGAGGGCCATCTTGATTGCCCTTGATTGCTTTCGCCAAAGGATGAGACCCAACACTTCCGGCGCATGACGGGATGGCCTCGCCACCTGACCTCACCAAATTAGGATGTCTCTGACGGCGAGATTACCCCGAGATTCCGGCGCATGACGGGATGGCCTCGCCACCTCAGCTCAAGGAGCACCTGATGGCCTCCGAGTGCCACTGATGGCCTCGCTCATCAGCTCGCGCCATTCGCGATGCGCAGATGAGCTCCAGCCCAGATGATTGCAACTGATTGCGACTGATTGCGACTGATTGCAACTAATATCGACTGATTACGATGCGCAGATGAGCTCCAGCCCAGCCGCCTCGAGCAGCACCGTCGACAAGCTCCTCCGGATGGTGCGCTTCCAAAACAGGCTCAAGGTGGTCGACCTCTCTCGCACGGAACTCGTGGCCAAAGGCCTCGAGCAGGTGCGCTGATGGCCTCTGATGGCCTCTGATGGCCTCTGATGGCCTCTGATGGCCTCTGATGGCCTCTGATGGCCTCTGATGGCCTCTGATGGCCTCTGATGGCCTCTGATGGCCTCTGATGTTCGCGTCGGAGTGGATCTGCCGCGCATGGCCATTCCTAATATGGATCTGCCGCGCATGACCATTCCTAATATGGATCTGCCGCGCATGGCCATTCCTAATATGGATCTGCCGCGCATGGCCATTCCTAATATGGATCTGCCGCGCATGACCATTCCGTTGTTTTGATTGCGACTGATTGCGACTGATTGCGACTGATTGCTCCGCCTGCCTCCTAGTACTGCTGATTGCGGTGGACGGCTCCCTCGCTCGTGCAGGCCCAGCTCTCGTGTACGCCCGATGAGAAGGATGCCTTTTTGCTGCTCCTGCTGCGCACTCGCCTCGCCCACGGGCGCACCATCCTGTTCGCCAACGCCATCACGGCGCTTCAGCGCCTCAAGTCGTTGCTCGCGCTTCTGGAGGTGCCTGCGCTCGTGCTGCAGGGCGGCATGCAGCAGCGCGCGCGCCTCAAGGCTCTCGAGCGCTTCCGAGAGGGTGGCGAGCACGCGAGTGTGCTGCTCGCCACGGACGTAGCGGCCCGGGGACTCGACATCGAGGGGGTCGAGTACGTGGTGCACTACCAGCTGCCCAGATCGGCCGAGGTGTACGTGCACCGCTCGGGACGGACGGCGCGCGCCGCCGCGAGCGGGCTGAGCATCGCTCTCGTTGAGCCAGCGGACCATAAGACGTACGCGCTGATTGCTTCTGATTGCATCTGATTGCATCTGAGTACAACTGATTGCATCGCGCTCGTTGAGCCAGCGGACCATAAGACGTACGCGCTGCCCACAGCGCACCCCAGCATGCAAATGCGAGTTGCTCACCACGGCGCGACCAACGGCACACCGCAACATGCGAGTGCTCACCACGGCGCCGAGCCCTCGCCCTCCTTCCCCACAGGTATCGTCGGCTATGCCACGAACTCGGCATGCCGGAAGGTCTTCCCGAGCTCCCGATCGAGACGAAGATGTTGCCGCGGGTGCGCGAGGCGCTCTCGATCGCGCGCCAGCTCGACCAGGCGGCGCACCAGGAGGCGCGGAGGGCGTCGACGAAAAACTTTCGGCAAAAGCTCCAAAAGGAGATGGACCTGCCCTCCGATTCGGACGACGACGAGGGCGGCGACGACGACGAGGTGGAGCGCCGTCGCAAGCTCGCCGTGAGGCAAGAGAAGCTGCGGCTGTCGGCGCAACTCAAGCGGGTACTGAGCCGGCTCGAGCGGCCGCAGCCGGGCGTCCCGATGCACGAGGTCGCGAGGGCGATGCCGTCATCAGCCGGGCGATGACTCTTTTCATCAGCCGGGCGTCCCGATGCACGCCTGGTCGCGAGGGCGATGCCGTCATCAGCCGGGCGATGACTCTTTTCATCAGCCGGGCGTCCCGATGCACGCCTGGTCGCGAGGGCGATGCCGTCATCAGCCGGGCGATGACTCTTTTCATCAGCCGGGCGTCCCGATGCACGCCTGGTCGCGAGGGCGACGAACGTCACGGGGATGACGTCAGGGCGATGACGATTGACGTCGGTGGTCCAGGGCGATGGCATGTGTCAAGGTTCACCTTTCACTGTCGTCAAGGTTCACCTCTGTGTTCTTGGCACATTCTTTCGCGGAGGCCTAGTAAGAAAGTAGATTTTCGCATTTTCCACACGCCGCTGCATGGTGCATGTGTAGCCCCCTCCGTGCGGCCGAGCACGGCGTGCTCTGACCGCCCGCTTGAACGTTGAAGCGGACTGCGCTTGGGACTGCGGTGTGCGGACGTATCCTCGAGAGCCCCCCCCCCTCCCCGATCCCGACCTCCCCGAGACTCACACGGGGGCCCGAGCCGCGAGCGCTGCCGGTGGGCTATGGGTTGGTCACCGATGAGATGGTGGTTGAAGACCCCCCGGGCCGTGGACCCCAAGTGCGCGCGTTCTCGAAGGCACCTGATGACCGCGCGGTACAGGGCGGATACTCCCGCCGGGGTTGCTACGAGCTGGGGTCGCACAGAGCTGACGAAATTCGCACAGAGCTGACGAAATTCGGCCCATCGAGCGCGAGAGATCAGGTCTGCCAGGACGTTGGCGTCGCCATAGAGATGCGCGACTCGAAGGCGCCCGTACAGGGCACGCCATTCAGGGGAGGCGATGAGGTGCTGGTAGGCTTCAACGATGACGGTGCTTTTGGCTGATTCCGCAGCGAGAACGCGCGCGGTGGTAAAAGCATCGGTGTAGAGGTCGACCCAGGCGGGCGACGACGCGGATCCCATACAGTGGAGATGAGGATAGAAGGTGAGCACGTTGAAGGCTGCGCCCAGGAACTCGAGGATGGGTATCGAAAGGAATACGAAAGGAAGGGGATGTCGGCCGCCGGCACAGGGAAGTACCAGTAGAGGCCGTGCAAGTACCCCCCCACCCCTGGAACGGCGACGTCTGCGTAGCAAGCATCCGAGAAAAGCTCGAAGGACACGGATGGCAGAACCTCCAGGTTCTCGCGAAGTAGAGCGCGCTTGACGCTGACCCCGCAGGAGTCCGTGAGGATACGCAGCCAGCGTTCCAGCTGACTTCTCATCAATTGGTCGCATCGGACGATGCCCGAGGGCCCCTCCTGAGATGAGCAAGGTGGGCATTCTCCTCGATCGCGCGGATGGCACAGGCCCTCGCTTTGTCTCCGAGCGCGTCCTCGGTTTTGGTTTGCACGGTTCCTCAAACCTGGCACAGCGCTTCAGTGACTCGCTGGTCATCCTCTACTATCAGGACATGGACGCAGAATACTTCGCCCCGGGCGCGTCGTATTCTTCGGCTGAACGGAGCTGGCTCGAGCACAGGCTAGCGCTTCAGCGGCGGGAGGGTGCGCCGTGCTTAGATATCTACCGGTGGACGGCACTCCCTGCGGAGCGAAAACCGCCCATTCCCGCACCAGCCGCCCTGCGCGACATCCCGGCAGGCTACGTCTGCCCGCAGCTGCGCCCTTATCGGTGCTACTTCTTCACCGATGACGCCCAGATGTTTGCCGTCGGCGTTAGAGTGAAACTCATGTCACTGCGAAACTGGCGTCGGCTGACCAATCGTATGCGGTTGCGCATGGCTATCACAGAGAAGCGCAGCCTCGGCACCTGGTGCAAGTGGATCGGCGTGCTCCTTATCCCCATCCTTGGCTTGGTCGTCGTCACGCGGGACAAGATCCTGCGCGCCAGCGCCGCCATTGGTGAGGCGCTCAGCGGCCGGATGGAGTATCATGTCTACCGGGCTCTGTGCGGGCTGCTTGAGCATCTCCACGCCGTCAACCTTCGGGGGCGAAACATCATGCACGGGCTCTACCATCCGCACGGCCCCGGTGGCGGAGCTCAGAGGTGGTCACGACGAGGTGGTTAAAGTAATCCTTGATGTCATCGTTGGAGCAGTAGAGCGCGGTGTCCCACCGGGCCGCGGCGCGGCCGAGAACGGCCATGTCGCGCATGACATCCTCGAGCGCGGGTTTCACTTCCTTCGGCCACTTGGTCGGATGCTTCCGCCCATCAGACGGAGGGATAGGGTTGGCGCGCGGCAGGCCGCGCTGGCGCAGCCAGCTGAGGAATTCTGGGCGCTGATCGGATAGGAAGTGCTCGGGCATGTGGTAAACACGCGCGGCCTCGTTGAGGGATAGGGCTCGCACGCCACCGGCGTCGAAGGTCGCTTGACGCGGCCCTCCCCCCTCAGTTGTGCGGCGCCACCGATCGGGCTCGAGCTTGCGCGCCGTTGCACCCTGACCGTTGAGATACATGGGCGCGTAGGGGATTGAGGGGAAGGATCGGTACCACTGGTAGCTTTCGAGGCGATCCACCTCCGAGATCACGGACTTGAATCCGAAAGGAAGGGTCGTGAGGTGCGGCACGAGCACGAACTGGAGCTCGACGTCAGCATCAGTGCGGGCGCCGAGGAGCAGATGGGAAACGAGAGACTGATCTGGGTAGTGAGCGAGGCTGCGCTGAACCTCTGCCCGGTCGATAATCTCGAGTGGCGGGTGGTGGAACGAGGACACCACGCAGCAAGGGCTCTGATCAAAAGTGCAGTCCCAGACTCGACCACGTGCCCAACTCTGAAATTCCGACTGGCCGATGGCGATTGGCCCGGGGCGGTCGCGCATGATCGCGCCCGGTGCGACGCCGAGCGCGAGCTCAGAGCGCACCTGAGCGAGGTCTCGAAGCTGGTGGTCGATCCATCCCGAGAGACGCGCAGCGCCTGAAGGAGTAAGGAGCTCGAAAGCGCTCTTCGGGCAGAAAGGAGCTTCGGGAGGAGCGCCGGGCTGCTCGGGGGGTAGAGGATACCAGTCGGTAGTGAGGGGCTGTAGGACCTGGCTGAGCGGTAATCCGTGAAGTCTGGAAGCGAGTCGAGGAGATAGGCCGGGATCTCCCCGACCACTAGTGGTGTGATGCGGTCGATCCAGCCATCCAGTAGGGGGTCGGATGCCTCGAGCTCCAAGGCCCTCCTGAGCGCTGCGTCCGCCACAGTGGCCGCATGCAGGGCGCGAGCAGCCGATCCTGCAGGCTGCGGATCTTGGTGACTCCGAACAAGAACTCGACGGTGGCGGAGAGGGGGACGTCTAGCGGGCGAGCGCTGGGTCCCTGGAACATGCATTGCGAAGGCCTGTGCAAGGCGGCACCGCCCTCGGGGGGAGGTTCGAAAGCGCCCGGCGGCTGGACCTCAGGTTTCCTCGGGCTGCTCGAGGTCCTCGATCGGAAGCGTCCTGTCGGGCGCGTCCTTCTGCTTGGAATTTAGAACTTTGGCGCTGCGCCCAACAATCAGCATGCCACGCCGGTTCGTGCCGAAGCGCGTCGTCCACGGGCTACGGCCTGCCCTGCATGCAAGCGCTCACCACGGCGCCCCTTCCCCATCCCTACCCCTCGCGCTCCACAGGTTCGTCCAGATGCTCGTCGCCCACGGGCGCGTGGTGATGCACCGCTCGCCATCCGCCATGTATCACTCCGAGATCGCTGCCGGCAATAAGGAGGCCTTGCATCATTTGACCTTCCCAACCAACCTCTTTGTCAAGGACACGCGGATCCAGGGCATGCGCTGCGGCGAGTGGTAAGAGTGGAACGTCTGGTGGGCTCCGCAGTGGCAATGGTCACCCCAAACATACTACATGGGGGTCATCCCCCTGCCCCCCTTTTTCCACCCAGGCACCACACTCAAGACGGTGGATGCGGATGGCGATGAACTCCCGGACGACTACAATCCGCTCAATTGCACCCAACTCTCCGAACGAGTCGAAGCGCATGATCGACGGGCACGCGCACGGCAAAAGGTGACGCCCAAGACGGCGCCCGTGACGGCCTCGGCAAAGGACGACGCCCAAGACGGCGCTCAAGACGGCGCTATACACGAGCAAGGGCGCCGCCTGTCGATCAAGTCGAAGCTTCGACGGATGGTACGGGCCGCTGATGGCCTTTGATGGCCGCTGGTGGCATCTGGTGGCTTCGACTTGATTGCATCGGATGACCCCTCTGATTGCCTCCCTCCTCAGGTGCGGACCCGCGGCCTGGGCATGTATGGCGCACAGCTCCAGAGCAACGTGACTGTGAGTCCGAGTCCCTCGAAGATTGCCAACTACGCATGATGCTCATCCGCCGGTACGACCTCTGATTGCATGCTGATTGCATGCTGATTGCATGTTGCGCATGATGCTCAACCGCCAGTACGACCAGGCGAGCGTCTTTCTCTCGACGCCCAGGGTGGCACAGATGACCTCTGATTGCATGCTGATTGCATGCTGATTGCATTCTGATTGCATGCTGATTGCATGCTGATTTGCATGCTGATTGCATGCTGATTTCCTTCCTCATCAGGTACGTCCAGGGCAGCGTCCAGGGCGCCAGGGTGGGAGCGGCGAAAGCGCTTACCCGTTTCGCCAGGGCGGCGAAAGCGCTCCGCCGTCTTGGCGGGGGATGCAGCGGGCGCTAGTACTGAGGATCGGCTTTATAAAGCGGCGTTGTAAACGCGGCAGGATCAGGATCGACAATTTGAATGCACCGCGGAAGGCTTACAGTTTCAATGCAACGGGAGGCGTGTGCTGCACGATTCCCTCAAGGATGAGCGTCTTGCTTGATGCTTCGAATCAGTCCTTCGAGAGCTTGTTCTCCACACATTATTGTTATGTAGTTTCTGAATTCCATGCACATGCGGCCGCGTCGGTGATAGTGGATAGAAGACTCCGCGGGGGGAGCCAGTGCGCCCAGCCGGGACCGACACACCTACTTCCATTTCTCGTACCGTACGTGTAACGTGAGCTCGTTAAGGGCATGGTTAAGGGATTGCGTTGAATATAAGAATATACAATATTTAGAATGCCGCGGACGCTCCATGGGACGCTCGCCAGATGCCACTACTTCTACGCCACATCTGGCGTGCGGGCCGCGGGCGCGAGCCTCCTACCGCGCCTACCTATACGTATCCTCCGACCTACATGTAGCAGCACACGCCCGGCGAGATGACAATAATCTGAAGCAGGAGCAACCGCTTCCACATGTAAACCAGTATCAGTAAACGGTGTGTGCCTCGTGGGTCGTCGGTGTGCTGTGCCGGTAACAACGTGATACCGCTGAGTGTGGTACCCGCGGTATCTAACTGTAACGGTACTCCAGAGGTAGCTCGTTCGCGCCGCGGTGCGCCCGCAAGCCCGCTCGGCGCTGCTTGGATCAACATCCCCGCGGTGAACTCCACAGTACTGTACACAGCAAAACAACTACAATGTAGGCAACCCACTTGTTACTTGGTGCTTGTGAGTTACTCACTTTGAGGGTAAAGTGAGTAACTCACTCCAAGAAATAATGAGTAACTAAGTGAGTACATCGGGGAGATGAATTCCTATTGCCGTATCGTAGGGTTAGTATGAGATCCGACGAGATTACACGGTACACATGAATAACAGCGCGATTCACCACGCACCGTACTCTGCGCGCGATCGCATCGTTCTGCACCATCCACCAGGATTCACCATGCGATATGCACATTATAGGTACTCAAACAACTGCCCGTGAAACGAATGTTCCGCGTCGCTGCCGAGTCCACTGTCTCGACTCCTGAAAGCACGCCCTCATGCTCACCCGCGCCTTCCAGCCCCACCTTGACACCCCCCTATCCAACACACTGCTTCCCGCCGCGCACGGCGTGCTCGCTCCCACACATTTCCGCGTCAGCTCTTGATTGACTTGATCACCTCAATCATGATCGTGATCAGCAGGTTGAGCGATTCGACGATGACCTCGCCGCACAGGTTGGCGCAGAACGCGCTCGCGAATAGCATGGGCAGCCCCTTGGATGCGAGGATGATCA
>Ga0210246_102060_pt1 | contig 13551 bp, 8 predicted proteins | sample ChrtobMetaP3_8mM_FD_155469 | JGI IMG/M metagenome (GOLD analysis project Ga0210246, IMG submission 155469) | Chrysochromulina tobin associated microbial communities from unialgal haptophyte culture, Seattle, Washington, United States - P3_8mM | ecosystem: Host-associated > Algae > Haptophytes >...
CCATGCCGCCGCCGCCCATGCCGCCGCCGCCCATGCCGCCGCCGCCCATGCCGCCGCCGCCTCCCATGCCGCCGCCGCCGCCCATGCCGCCGCCACCACGGAAACCGCCACCGCCACCGCCCGAAGCCGACTCAGATCCGTAGAGTTGCTGCTGCTGGCCGGAGCGCACGTTGTTACTCTTGACCTGGCGTCGCTGCTGCTGCTGCGGCGGCGGCGGCGGCGGCGGCTGCGGCTGCGGCTGCTGCCGTCGTTGCAGCTGCTGCTGATGATGATGATGATGCTGCTGCTGCTGCTGCTGCTGCTGCTGCTGCCCGGGAAAGTGCGGCTGGCCACCCGAAAAGCCACCCAGGCAGTTTTGCGCCGATGGCAGCCCGAGCGCACCGGGCGTTGCCGGCAGCAGGCCGCCGGTAGAATCGCCGCCAAAGCTAAAGTCGGGAAGTTGAGCGCTAGGCAGCTGCGCGCCGGTAAGCTGCCTGCCGGGAAGCTGAGCACCTCGTAACATCTGCTGCTGCTGCTGCTGCTGCTGCTGCTGCCCCGATCCGCTGTTCCTGCACAGCGATCACAGGGCAGGAGGGTGGGTGAGTGAGTGTGCCTCGCGGATGGCGAACCACCACGTCGCGACGGTTCCGTAGAGTTTGCGCGCACCCATCGAGGTCCGCGCTCCATTCTGACATGCGGCCCCGTCGCCGCGTCGCCGGGCGCAGCAAGGTCGACGCGCTGTTTCGGTCGGGTGCAATGCGCGCATGCATAGGGGGGAAACGGGGGGGAACGGGGTCGCGGGGAGAAGCAGTTTGAAAGCAGGGCTGATTCTTCGGGTCGTGTGGATTGTGCGTGACCTTGTCCGCAGCGAGCTCAGGGGACAGCGGCGCGGCGAACGATAAGCGGATAATATGAATAAGCGGTCGCGGCTCTAACTCCACCGCAACGGACCAATCACGTCGCGCAAGGCCCAGGCTAGTGGCATCCTCATCACTGTGAAGACGGCCACGATGATGATGGCGTCTTCGCGCTCCCACCCGCTTTGAGTGAGCTGCACAGGCAGCCGGGCGCGTGCCGTGCCGTCCCTGCTCCTCGTGCACCGTAACAAGCACCGCCAGCCGGCCAGGGCATCCCCGCCATACATCTGCAGCTCCAGAAGGCGGGCGTCTGTAACCAGGAGCTTGTCTGCCATCCCGTCCGTGAGCGAGCATGAGCTCTGGGATGCACGCATCCTCATCGTGGACTCCCGGTGCTGCGGTGCACTTGAAAGGCTCCAGAGCTGCATGGCCAGAGTGTGAGCCTCCGCGTACTTCGAGACCATGTGGAACTCGTTAGAGTCCACAAGGTCAAGCATGAGATTGGCAAGAGGGAGAAACATGTCAGGGATGGGGCGCTCAATTGCCGCGCGGAGCATGTCGCATGCATCCTCGACATCTACAGTGTAGAGGCCCGAGTGCGAGGCGTACTTGATAACATCGGCAAAGTAGTCCAGCTCCTCGGGGCTAAAAATGCTCCTTAGTCTGGATTGCCCTTCTCTGGGAACTCGTACTCATCTTGCCTGCAGCGCCTGGCAGCATGTCGAATTGCTCGAATGAGATCTTGACATCAACGGTTCGTTTGCCTGCCATTATAGTAGTTGTTCGGGATGGTATGGATCCGGGTGTTCCCGGCGGTTGCACCACGCTGTAGATCGGGGGGTTGGTACTGGTACGTACGAACTGGATTGGTGGGTCGATACTTGTACGAACGGGCGGGATGGTACCTGTACATGATGCTCGACGGCGCCTCAGTGGCGCTCGTCGCCGTTGAAGTACGTGTCATCGGCCGTGCCGGTGATGTTGACGGCCGGGTGGCGGCGCTGGACCTCGCACAGCATCCGATGGTGCGCACCGACGCACAGCATTGTCGAGAGCGGGCGGCGCCAGGCCATCCACCGCCTGGTTAGCAATACGTGTGTCTCGAGCGAACGCGTCGCCCTCGGCCATGACTACGTCGCCATCCACGTCAGATACCTCACCTTGCTCCATAATGAGCGTCGGCACGGGCAAGTGCGATGAGTTCAGCGCCTGAGAGGATGATGAAATATGCGAAGGTGCTTCTGAGAACACGTGCATCTCGCCCGCGCGAACGCCCACGTCACTCCCAAAGTCGATCGCCAAAGAGACGCCTGGAATTTGGACTGCTTCAGGTGCCGTGAGAGCGGGTGCGGACCCTGTGCCCGAGCGCTTGGCATGGCGGGAATCGACGGAGGGAGAAGTGTGCCACTTGTTCTCGCTGCGTGCCTTCGTACATGTGTGCTTCAGACGCCTCGTAGGAGCCAGGCAGCCCGGGCACGAGCTCGTATCGACGGGCGCAAGAACGACTGGGGTGATGACCAGTTCTTGACTCTCGGTCACACGGATGGGCGTGGTGGGTGGGTGTTGGGGTGCGACCTCGAGCGAGCGTGAGGGTGACCGACTGACCGTGAGCGCACGGAAGCGCCATCTGGTGCGCAGTTTTGAGAGTGTCCATTGAGTGTCTCGAGAGAATTTTGGTGCAGGGGCGTCTGTAACAGAAAACTCGACACAGAAACATCAAATAGGTACCAAAAAAGGGATGTGGTGAATGAAATGCATGCAACTTTGGCAGGCGCGCTCCGTGCACGTCCAGCGTGTCCCCAGACGCTCATCTTCGGCCGACCGAAGGCCACACACCGGCCCAAGGCAACGCACGCGTGAGCGCGGGCACGTACTCCCCCACCCCTTTCCAAGCTATTTGGAGCCGAGGTGGAGAGTGCGCTGGGGGACCGCGACGAAACTGACTTACTGACTGATTGGGACAGATAGTTCAGCTATCCACACAAGAGTGTTCATGCATGATTTCATGTTGTCACCCTGCGTCACGGTGTACGCTACGGGCGCCAGATGGCATTCGCACGAGCGTCTTGGCAACGATAGTTTTTCTCGGCTCCGTTTGGCTCATTCATGATTGGCACCGAGCCACCTCGCTCGTGTGGCTCATCTACTTGTTCAAGCGGCCACCGCCAGTCTTGTGGGACTACATCCACTCTCGGGCGAATGGCTCGTCTGGTATCTGGCGCTACGGTTCTTCAGTGCACCCCGAGCTCTTGTGCTACATCGAGAGCCATCATCCTGAGTACGACTCGCTGCTCGACGTCGCGAGCAATTTAGGCATCATGCTCGGGCGGCTCGCGACATCTCGCCCGAACGCATCACACGTGGGCACAGACATCTCTTCGGAGATGGTGTCCTCGACGCGTCGACGGTGCCCATCGTGCTCGACGCACCAGTTCGATTTGCAGCGCCTTTTGGACGATGCGAGCTTCAAGCCGGGTCGTGCCGGCGTGCCAGAAGCTGCCGACTTGGTCCTGGTCAGTGACGTCTTGTACTACATGGCCTGGGGCGGTTGGCCGCCTGTGCTCCTGCAGAGGCCTGGCTTGGTCCCGCCCTCGTCGTTGCGAGCGTCACAGGCGCTCTTCTTTCGCCGACTGCGGAGCCTGGCAAGGGTGGAGGTCATCTTCTCGACGCACCAGTACAACCCCGTCGTTCTGGGCGCGTTCGCGTCCAATGGTGTCCAGCTGCGTCATGGCGTGTACAGCGCGGCTGGTACCGCCAGGCCGCATCTGATGCATCCTCAGGCCACGCAAAACAGGAGCGGCAGACGCAACTCCAAGGCGTGGTGGTTGCGCAGCGTGGCGGAGCAGCATGCCATGAAGCAGAAATTCCAGAGTTGCCTCAGTAGCGTCACGGCCACGGGCAGCCGAGTCCCGGAGCTGGTTGTTGAGAGGAGTGACGTGCGACAGTGAGGGCACAGGCCGACGGTGCGTCTGAAAAGCGTAGTATAGAGTGACATGACAGTGTGGGCTGTGGGCACAGGCCGACAGTGACTGAAAATCGTCGTCGAAAACCTCAGCGATGCGATGCGACTCCGACCGCCACGCGCGGGCGCACCGTGCCCTGGCGCGTGGCCATGGGCGGGGCGCGCGCGCGTGGGCGAGGTTCCGCGCGCCACGCGCAAGAGGCGCGGCGCTGCGCCGCGAGCCGGCACACCAACGCCTATGCTGCTCCAGACAACGCCACGGCAACTGCAGTCTGCACCCGTCCACCACCCCCGTGAATGACCCCGCAACTATACCAAACATCCATGTCGCCAAAAGTCCGCCGTTGACGCTGCGTGTCGCCTCGTCAAGAATGCAAGCGGCCTCCTGACGGTTCGGGCTGCGGACATGAGCTAGCTCGACCCCCACGACTCCGGCATGGCCTTGAGCGCTCTCGCGCGATTGCAAGGCCTGCCATCATTCCTTTCGTGAGCGATCCGAGCCATCTGCTTGCGGCCCTGGAGAAGCTGCCAAAGCCCACCTGCTACACGGCAAGGATTCTTACCGTGTACCAAGTGGGCTTAGCCTCAGCAACCTGTCGACTCGGCCGACGTGCCCGAGGCCTTCGTGATCGAGAGCGTGGTAAACTGTTCCACATTGGTCGGGTGGATGCCGACCGTGCTGTCAAAGTGCGCCTTGGTCGCGCCGCATTTGAGCGCGACGGCGAAGCCCTGCGTCATCTCGCCCGCGTTGGGGCCGCAGATGTGCAGCCCGACGACCAGCTCCCCTTTGGTCTTGTCGCAGAGCAGCTTGGCGTAGCACTTATTCTCGCCGCGATGGGGCACCGTCCACTCGAGTGGCGTGAAGTATGTGTGGTACACCTCCAGATTCTCCTTGCCTAGGGCCGCCTCGGCCGCCTCCTCGGAGAGGCCGACGCATCCATACTCGATGGGCGTGTACACGGTGGTGGGCACGCCATGGTAGTCCATCTGCTCCGTCCCGCCGCCGTACAGGCGCGCCGCGAGCAGCTTGCCCGCTTGGATGGCCACGGGCGTGAGCTCGGTGAGCTGCGAAGGCGGCGAGAGCGCCTCGCCGTCGATGACGTCACCGATGGCATAAATGTGCTCGACGTTGGTCCGCTCGGCCACCGTGGGGATCTTACCCGATTTGGGGTTCACGGCCACACCCGCCTTGTCGACGCCCATCTGGCCGGGGGTGACGTCGCGCCCGACGGCCATGAGCACGGTGTCGTACTCGGCAGAGGCGGTCGTGCCGTCATTGTGCGCCCACGTGACGAGCTTCTTGCCCGAGGGCGTGAGCTCGACCTTAGTGGGCACGGCGCCCTCGATGAAGTTGATGCCGTGCTCCTGCATGTACGTCTTGATGTGCATCGCCATCTGCTGGTCGAAGCCGCGCAGCGGGATGGAGCGCATCATGACGTGCGTCTCGAAGCCGACGCCGTGGATGAAGCCTGCGCACTCGAGCGCCACGTACGAGGCGCCCACGACGAGCGTCTTGCCCGGAGCCGTCGGCATCGCGAACACGTCGTCCGACGTAATGCAGTGCTCCTTGCACCCCGGAATGTCGAGGTACTTGGGGCGGCCGCCGCACGCAATCACGAAGGCATCCGCCGTGAGCACCGTCTCCTTGCCCTTCTTGTCGACGGCGACCACCGTCTTGTGGTCGATGAAGGTGGCGTACGCGTTGTAGTACTTGACGTTGTTACTCATGAGCTCGGCGCGGTAGCCAAAGTTGAGCGACTTGATGTGCAACTGCACATTGTTCACCATCGACTCCCAATTGTGCTTGGGCTCGGGCGCCTCCCAGCCGTAGGCAGCGGCGTCCGTCTTCATCAGCTCACCAATCTGGGCCGCTTGGTGCATGAGCTTCTTCGGGATGCAGCCCACATTGACGCAGGTGCCGCCGAGCCCCCACGTGGTGCCGGCCTCGGATGGCTTGACAAAGTCGCAGACGGCAACCTTTTTGCCGTACTTGGCGGCCGCCTTGCTGCACGCGAGGCCACCCGAGCCGCCTCCAATGACCAGGAGGTCGTAGTGGACGGGAGGAGGAGGAGGAGGGCTAGGGTTGCTCATCTCTACGGGAGGAGGAGAAAGAAGAGAGGTCGGCGCGTCGGAGCCCTTCGGGGTGCCTTTCGGGGTGGCTCTCGGAGTCGCTTTCGGCGCCTTTCCGGCCTTCGCCGGGGGTTTCTTCTTCCGCGCGATGGTTGTCGACGGCGTCGGCGAACCTCGCGACGATGCCGCGCGAAGAAAAGTCAAACTTGCGGTTTCGTCATCGACTTTTTCCTACTTTACTTCACGTAGTTTAAAGCACCCATTACATGCACCTGCCGAATAGGGGGGGGTCGCGTCAAACTTCGGCGCAGAAAGACACTAGTCGCCTTCACTAGCGGTCTTCACTCTTGCGACCTTTGCTCAGCACACCCGCTTCGCAGACGTCGCGCCTGTCTTCCCACGAATGAGCTTGTTGGATCTCGAACAGCAGCCGACGGCACTCAATCCGGCCTCACTATCCTTCCAGGGTGAAAGCGCACTCAGAAGCAGCCCTGGCACGCCATCGCGCGTTCTTCGTCGCTCACGCTCTCTGTCACCTCCTGTCTCTGCGCTGTGACAGACTTTGGGACGAGCTCCAGCGGCAGCTCTGGCGGTGCGGGCCCCGCGCCGTCGATGGGCAGCATGGGCTCATCGATGAGCTCAAAAGGCGTCGGTTCGCTCAACTTCGATGCGGAGCCACAGCGCACCGCCAGTGATCCGAGCAGCGCGAGCTTCTGGTCCATCACATACTACCAGCCGCTCTTCGACGTCGACACGGTGCAGGTGCTCAACCGCATCAAGGGCTCGCTATTGCCGCGCCCCAAGGGCGCTTTTTGGGAGCTCATCGACACAAACCCCGACCTCTACGGACCCTTTTGGATCGCGACGACGCTCATCTTCTCGATGGCGATGACAGGCAACCTGGCCTCGTACTTTGCGGCCGCCGACAAGACGATGTGGACGTACAACTTCAACATCCTCACGCTCGCCGGTACGGTCATCTACGCGTACGTGACGCTGCTGCCACTGCTCGTCTGGATCCTGCTGCGATACTACGAGGCTTCCAAGAAGCTCGTGGACGTGCTGTGCATCTACGGGTACACTCTCGCCATCTTCGTACCCATCTCGATCGCGTGCGTGATCCCGTCCGAGTTTCTGCGATGGCTGCTCCTGGCCATCGGCGGCGGCATCTCCGCCATCTTTCTGCTCTCCAACTTCCATGCGCACCTCGCCGACTGCTTCCCGTATGGCGAGGGCGACGCCAAGCGTAAAATGACCCTGCTCTTGGGCGCCATGGCCGGCTTCCACTTCGTCCTTCTCGTCATCTTCAAAATCTACTTCTTCGCGTACGCTTGAGCGGCCGGAGGCGCAGCAGCAGCAGGTGTGCATTAGCGTGGAGCTGGACGATCGTTACGCTCAAACATGCGGGGACCGGGGTCGTGCGGTCGTGCGGTGGCGCTCTCCTGACCATAGAGTACGTCCGTGCCCCGCGCTCGCGTGTTATCGTTCTCGAGTCCTGTTCACTTCCCTCATGTTCGCTGCGGCTCGCGCGGTTGTGCCTCCACGCAGTATAGTCGCTTTACTATAACGCTTTACCTGTGCACCACGCAATTCCTAATTATTGCTGCAACGCGATCATAGGTACACGTTAATAACGTCACGTTTTCGAGGCACGAGGGTACGTTTTACTTTTGTTCACTTGTTCCAGCCCGTCCGTTCAGCTTCAGGCTTCAGCGGCCGCGCACCCGGGGCCCCCCACCGATTCCAATACGGAGGTATATATCCACAAAGTTATGTCGACTCACTCGACGACGCCATTTAGGGCCTCAGCAGATGATGTGGGAAAGAGGTACTGTTCCTTTAGAGTTCCGCCGTACGTATAGTACCGAGACGCAGCCGGACCCAAACATGCACTGAGGGCCGGCACACGCACGCACGCACGCACTCCAACCTACGCCCGGTACTCTTCGCATGAATGTATAGAGGGACCGCACGGCGAGACTTAGTACATCTGGCAAGCGAGGGCGCACGGAGAGGAGAAGCGCGCGCAGTGAGCACTTGGCTGCGCAAAGGGGAAAGGCGCTTGGCCTGATGGCAAGGGAGGGAGGAGCATACCTGGCCCTTGGTCTTGGGCTTCTTGTCGCAAATCTCAAAGTGCTTTGCGCGCTTGATGGGCTTCAGGCGGACGGTCTTGCAGTTGGTGCACGTCAAACGCAGGGTGATCTTCTTGGTAGTCTTCGCCTTCTTGTGGAAGACGGGCTTCGTCTGACCACCAAACCCAGCCTGCTTGCTGTCGTACCGCCGCTTGCCCTGCGCCACAAGCGAGGCCTTGCCGGCCTTGTACTGCGTAATCTTGAAGACCTGGTGGTTGCGGCACTTGGGCGCCTTGCAGAAGGTCTTGGTCGTCTTCGGGGCGTTCACCATTGCAAAGTGCCTGCGAGGGTGGGGGCCGAGACGCAGGCGTCATCAGGTGCAACCGGCAACGAAAGAAGTGCAACTGGTGTCCCCAGGGGGCAGCCGGCCGATGTGGGCAGCATCCCGAACAAACGCCAGTTCCAGCTGCGCCAGTCTCCGCCCGGCGCCGCGCCCCTGCACCCGATGACGACCACCCCTCATCTTCTGTGGCCGACTCTTCGATGTCGCCGCTGGTCTCCAGAGGCTCCAATCGGCATTCTGAGGCGGTTGACGTCCATGGGATACGTTATACTGCCACGAGCGCCATCGCTCGCCCTCCTACGTCCATCGCGTCCCCTCCGCGTCCCCTCCGGCACAAGCCTGCGCCGCAAGGCTGGCGACCATGACTGTGTACCTTGGTGTGTCCACGCGTTCCACGAGCGACCCTGCCTTCTCGTTCACGCCGCACCCGAAAGTCAAACTTCTTCACAAAGAGACAACACACGAGTGCGCTTCCGGTGTGGCGGCGACTTGCCCTGCTCATGTGGGGCAAGAGTTCAATAATCAACCCAGGCGCGCATCTCGCAATTGGCTATCGCCATGTTCGTGTGCTTATTAAATGCGGCCGCCGTGCTGGCGCCAACGACGCCGTGGTTGGCTCGGATGCCCGCCCACAGTGAACGCAGCCATCTTCGATGCGTCCGTGCGCAAGTCGTCCGCGCGCAAGTTGACTCGCTCACGCTCGAGCGGCAGTCTGAGGTCCTCGAGGTGCTCTCCGCTGCAGACGACATGGCGCTCGTTGACCACCTCGATCCGACGCTGTCGGCTGACATCGTCTCGCTCGGACTCGTGCGGCGCGTCGACGTCGATACGGATAGTTCAACCGTGTCAATTGCCCTCGAGCTTCCCACTGAGGCTGCCGCGGCCGGCGCTGGCGATCGGCTGACCGCACGCTGCACTGAGCTGCTGCAAGCTGAGCTGCCGTGGGTGAAGAACGTGCGCATGGAGCTGGTGCGCCAGGAAGCTGCCGCCAAGCCCACCGATGTGAGCGCTCTACAGCAGCTGGCCAGCAGCATGCGCCGGCAGCCGGCTAGCGCTGCTGCCAACGGCGCCGCCGCTGAGGTCGCGCCGGGCGTGGAGGCGGTGTCGCACATCGTAGCGGTCGCGAGCTGCAAGGGCGGCGTGGGCAAGTCGACCACGGCCGTCAACCTGGCCTACGCGCTCGCGGCGCGCGGGCTGCGCGTCGGCCTGGTGGACCTCGACGTGTACGGCCCGTCGCTTCCGACCATGGTGAAGCCGGACGCACCGCTGCAGTTGGATGGTGAAGCGCTGCTGCCGCTGCAGGCGCACGGCGTGAAGCTGATGTCGATGGGATACATCAACCCGGGCGTGATGCCGCTGCGGGGCGCCAAGGTCACGCCGATCGTGCAGCAGCTCGTCGGGCGCACGCGTTGGGGAGTTCTCGACTTCCTCATCGTCGACCTGCCGCCGGGCACGGGCGATGTGCAGCTGACGCTCTCCCAAGACTTTCGCGTCGCGGCCGCCGTGCTCGTGACCACGCCGCAGCGCCTCTCCTTCGTCGACGTCGTCAAGGGCGTCGAGATGTTCGACAAGGTCGGCATCCCCACTGTCGCCGTCGTGGAGAACATGGCTGGGATGCGAATGGACCATCTCGCAGAGCAGGCGGAGGCGCTCATCCGCAAGCACAGCCTGAGCGATGCGGCCGCGGACGAGCTGCGCGCGCTCCTGAGCGCGCCCCAGCCCGTCTTCGGCGAGTCCCACGTGCCGCAGCTCCGCCAGATGTGGGGAATCGACGCGTCGTACTCAATCCCGCTATTGCCCGAGATTGCAAGCTCGGCCGACGGCGGCGTGCCTCTGGTGGTGAGCACGCCCGACGGCCCCGCGGCGGCGCTCTACGCGCAGCTCGCTGCGGCTGTCGAGACCGAGGTGACGGGGCTCGTGGGCAAGCAGCTGCCCGCGATGTTCTTCTCGACAGAGGAGCAGATGGTGGTGATTGCCGTGCCGGACGGCAGCACGCAGCGCATCGCCCCGCATGATCTACGCCGCCGCTGCCGCTCGCCCTCGAACCGGCCCGACCAGCTGCCGACCGAGCTCGCGCCCCTCGACTTTGTGCCCATGGGCAACTACGCCGTCTCCGTCATGTGGTCCGACGGCCACCAGTCGCTACTGCCATACTCCTCCTTCATCGATGGCCTGTGACGCGACAGCCGCACGCAAATATGTGTTTCGAACACAGTAGGTTCCTACGGATAGCCGGTCGGGGCGTGACCCTGGGAGCTGGGTCCGAAACTCAATCCGCAGCCCTCTGCCCGCCCGTTACCTTTTGGCCATGTAGAAGGCTCGGCTTAATACATGGTAAATGCATGGAAACGCGTGAACCAGTCGCGTGGGTGTGTAACGCGGCCGTGGCGTGTGAACTGTGAATGCAAGCGCGTTCGGTTCCCGATCGGCAATTTGGACAAGTCTCGGCTCAATGCCGAGCCCCCGTCCCAAGTCGTCACGCTCGCCCGGCAAGAAGGAGAAGTCGCCCAAGTCGACACGCTCGCCCAGCAAGAAGAAGCTGCTGAAATGCTCGTCCTGCGACCAGAAGTTTCCTAAATGCGACTACAGCCCTGATGAGTTGGATAAAGAGGCCGACGAGCGCCGATGCATGAGCTGTGTGGCATCTACGCAGTCTCTCTTCACAGCCATCCGCGTCTCCACCAGCTCCCGCACGAACGAGCAGTCGGCCGAAGCCGAGGTACAGCGTCTGCGCTCCAGAGACCCAGCCGTGCAGGCCGAAGCTGCCAACCGCATCTGGGAGCTCTCACGGTCGGGGGACGAAGAGACCGATCGCGAACTAGCTGCGGCAGGTGCCATTGGCCCGCTCGTCGAGCTGCTGCGATGCCGCGATGCCGCCTGGTTCGCCGCAGGCGCACTGCAGTCGCTCTCGTGCCGGTCCGGGACTCGCAAGACCGCCATCGTGACCGCCGGAGCGCTGCCGCACCTGGTTGCCTTGCTGCGCTCCGGCGACGCCGACGACCAGGAGGTGGTCGCGATGGCGCTGGCGAACATCGCCATGGGAGAGGAGCCCACAACTCCCAACGGACAAGCGCTGCTGGCCGAGCGCCAGCGCGCCATCGTGCGCTCGGGCGCGCTCGGTCCCTTGGTGGATCTGCTGGCAGAAGAGGGGCACGAGGGTAGCCAGGAGGCTGTGGCGGGTATCATCGCCAACCTGGCAGCGAGCACGGACGAGCACGGCGAGCAGGCGGAGCTGCAGGCGGAGCTGCAGGCGGCCCTGACGGCCGATGTGTGCGCCGATGCGGCGGGAGCGCTCCCCGCTCTTGCGACGCTCCTGCGCTCACCGGACAGCCTACCGGAGGTACATCTCGAGGCTGCCCGCGCGCTGCGGCTGCTGGCGAGCAAGGACGATAGCGAGCGCATCGCCGCGGTGGCGCGGGCGCTCGGCCTTGAGGCTGGCAGCGGCGCGGTGGGCGATGTGCCCGACGAGCGATGCGTCGACGAGGAGGTCAAGAGGATCCTCCGCGAGCATAGCGAACGCTTCTTGGAGCGACAGCACGCGCAAGAGGAGGACACTGAGGTGAACTGAAGCTGTGGGGAAGCTCTCGACCTCGTGTTTGGCGGTAGCGCTTCATGCCGTGGTTCGTGCAGTCAACCCTGGGTCGAACACTGGGGCCAATATGCCCTCAGAGCCTGCTCTGGGTCTCAGAGCCGACAGCACGTATTCAGACGCCGAGTACCGAGATACGATGGCCGTTTCTCACCGGCCGCACGGCATTTTCATGCAGCGTAAATCTTGCCGATCGTGAATCGAGAGAGTTGTGTTACAGTTCGTGTGAAATTCCTTCCGAAGTTCCGTGATCCGAGCGTGATGTGAATTTCTTGTGAGCACACGCCTTCGCTTGCGTGAAGCGTGATTCGGCTCGGACGTACGTCTCTCGGCCCTCATTCATATGATAAGTCCCTACATGGTCCAGCTACCGTAAGTACGCATCATGTTTCCGTAAGCATCCTCTCCCCTTATAATCACCCGCCAATCAGTCGGGAGAGGGTCACCCGGTCATTAGCGTCAGCTATACATGCAATGCCATGCATGCGTGAGCTCCCAAGATCTCGGGAGCTCTATTCACGGACACAGACCCCTCACGTGGTTAGAGCGAGACAGTCACTGTCCCTTCGCTTCCTGAACTTCTGCGCGTTGCCTAGTGCCTGAACGATAATAAAGATTATTCACGATAAACGAGCGTTGGCCAAGCTCAACAACACCATGGAGCACACGCCATTAACGCACGCGAGTCCGCCTTTGAGCCGGCCTATGGGTGGTAGGAAGACGATGCCACGACTTGGAAGGTACGCTGAAGGAACGCTGAAGGTACGCCAGTCCGGACGCAGATCCGAGATCGCGTCACGCGCCAGGTGAGAGCCCTTGGTTCTTGAGAGCGCCACAAAGCGCCACGAGGTCGACTGGCCGCTCTATGATTGCATGCACCGAGCTCCAGAGAGGTCGAGGAGGGTTGTCGAGGCACGAGGGCAATGCACGAGGGAAATGCACAAGAACCGACGGGGGAGAGAGGCGTCGGTAAAGCGTCGGTCGGAAGTACGAAAGATGCATGCTACCCACTTTTTTATTAAAAAAAAGGAAAAGCTGTTTTCTGGGCCTAATAAGCTGATAACTGTGCCGCATCCAATGTCGGTTTTCGTCGTTATTGCCGCCTCTTCGGCCGCGAAGCTGAGCTCATGCGCATTATTGGTGGCGAACGGTCACTGCACGAAGCCGTGGGCCCAGAACCTTTGCCAAATAGAGTGCAAAAACATCGTGAGCTCACGCGGAATGGAGAAGCACGGTCATGTTCCAAACGCCGCCGCCGCCGCCGCCACCGCCACCGCCGCCACCACCGCCCGAACCACCGCTCTCACAATGATTCCAGAAAGTACCCGAGATGAGTTGCCAGCCGGAAAGTGGCAGGATGGCCCGGTGCGTCACCAGCACGTTCCCACGAGATTAAATCACCGGGAGATGTTATTCCATCGCCACCATCCACACACACCGCACACGCACTACCCCCCGCCGCCCTCGCCACCGCCGCCCTCGCCACCGCCCCCGTCACCGCCCTCGCCCCCGCCGCAGCCGCCATCGCCGCAGCCGCCATCGCCGCCGCCGCCCCCACCGTCGCCTCCTCCGCCCTCGCCCCCGCCCCCCCCGCCCCCGCCCCCTCCCCCTCCCCCCCCCCCCCCACCTCCCCCACCCCCACCCCCCCCCCCCCCCCCCCCCACCCCCCCCCCCCCCCC
>Ga0210246_102062_pt1 | contig 13533 bp, 8 predicted proteins | sample ChrtobMetaP3_8mM_FD_155469 | JGI IMG/M metagenome (GOLD analysis project Ga0210246, IMG submission 155469) | Chrysochromulina tobin associated microbial communities from unialgal haptophyte culture, Seattle, Washington, United States - P3_8mM | ecosystem: Host-associated > Algae > Haptophytes >...
CATAGAGGATACATGCGGGATACATCAGGGATACATCATGAGAGACATGTATCTCAAATGTATGCAGAGAGGTACGTATCTGAGGTGCAAGATACATGCGAGATACATGCAGGATACATGTATCCTCAGAGGTGATCAAGATACATACAGGATACATCCGAGATACATAAAGAAATACATAGTGAGATACATGTATCTCAACTGCATCCGGACTTCCGGAGAGGCATCCGGAGAGAGATGTATCTGATATGAAGGGATACATGCGGGATACATGCGGGATACATGCGGGATACATGCGGGATACATGCGGGATACATGTATCCTCAGTGGTAATCAAGATACATGCTGGACACATGCGAGATACATGCGGGATACATGCGGGATACATGCAGGATACATATCTCGGGGGTTGGGGGAATGTTTCGATGCCATCATCATAGCCAAAGTGACAGATACAAATGTATCTTGATGTATCTTGATGTATCTTGATGTATCTTGATGTATCTTGATGTCTATGAACGGGACACATCGAAATACATGCAAGATACATGCAAGATACATGCAGGATACATAAGGAGTTAACGTATTGTATAGGAAACCACCCCCAATTTGTATAGGAAACCCCCCGTCACCCGGGGAGCCGGGACACACACCGTACGGTAAAAAGACACCGGGGGGAGCCGGGACACACACGGACACGGGCACTCGGATCACACGGACGATTCTCCAACCTTCCCAACCCCATCCCAACCCACTTTCCGAAACTTTCCGAGACAGTTCGGGAGAATCGCCAGGTCGCGTGCGGAAAAGGGGATCTCCACCTCCGACGATGGCCTGTATCCTCGTCTTGGCCACTGCGTTCGTAGCACCACCGGTGACGGTCCACCGTCATCGAGTCAATGATCTGCATATCAATGCGCTAACTGATGTCAATCTTTTGATTGAGGCTGCGGTCGGGATCTTCGGTGCTGGCTTTGCGGGGTGGAAGATGAGCCAAGATGGTAAGGACGCTGAGCCGAGTGCGGCTATCACCGCGAAAATGCCCCCTCTTGATGGCAAGGTGGTCAGCTCCTGGTACGATTCTGGCATGCGTCTCACATCTGAAGCCAAGGTCATGGTATCTGCCACGGAAGCCCCGGCCAAGCCGGTGGTGAGCTGGTACGATTCTGGCAAGAGGCTCGGTGGTGAAGCAGTCAGCTCTGAGCCGAAGGCCATTAAGTCGCCCGTCGCCATGCGGAACGTGAAATCCATCCTGAGTAAGCCCATGCCCCCTCCGGGCTTTGTTTGGGCCGAGGACCTCGCTGACGCGGCTCCGGCGACGCCTCCGGCCAAGCCGGTGGTGAGCTGGTATGACAGCGGCAAGCGCCTCAGTGCGCCCGTTACGGTGGCGACGAAGACGGCTTCCACGCAGGTCGAATGGCCGGCGCTCGGCGGCAGCGGCGCGTTCCACCCGATGCGCGGACCGTGGCCAAAAGCGGCTGCACGTGAGCAGTGGACGCCACCTCCAGGCTGGACTAAGCCAAGCAAGCCGGTCACGTCATGGTACGACAGGGGCGATCGCCTGACCTCGACCGTGACGGCCAAGGCGACAGTGATGGCTCCCGCTCCGATCGATCCGGCAGAGACGGCTCTCGCCGAGTCGATCGCTGCGTCCACTGTCGCGCTCCTGAGCCCGGCCAACGCCCTCACCTACCTCAGCGGCGCGGCGACCCGCCAATCGCTGATCTCAAAGGGCGTTTCCCTCGATGTGATCAACGAGGCCACGGCGGTCGTCCGTGAGGCGGTCGCGTCCATGCCGAAGGAATGGCCGGCGCTCGGCGGCAGCGGCGCGTTCCACCCAATGCGCGGACCGTGGCCGAAAGCGCCTGCGCGTGAGCAGTGGACGCCACCTCCAGGCTGGACTAAGCCAAGCAAGCCGGTCACGTCATGGTACGACAGGGGCGATCGCCTGACCGTGACAAAGGCAGCTTCCACGCAGGTCGAATGGCCGGCGCTCGGCGGCAGCGGTGCATTCCACCCGATGCGCGGACCGTGGCCGAAAGCGCCTGCGCGTGAGCAGTGGACTCCACCTCCAGGCTGGATTAAGCCAAGCAAGCCGGTGCTCAGCTGGTATGATAAAGGCGAGCGACTCACCTCAGCCGTGGCGATGGCGGCGGCAGAAACGACACCCTCCGCTCCGGTGGACACGGGTGCCTACCCTGCGCTCGGCGGCAGCGGCGCGTTCCACCCAATGCGCGGACCGTGGCCGAAAGCGCCTGCGCGTGAGCAGTGGACGCCACCTCCTGGCTGGACTAAGCCAAGCAAGCCGGTCACGTCATGGTACGACAGGGGCGATCGCCTGACCGTGACGAAGGCAGCTTCCACGCAGGTCGAATGGCCGGCGCTCGGCGGCAGCGGTGCATTCCACCCGATGCGCGGACCGTGGCCGAAAGCGCCTGCACGTGAGCAGTGGACTCCACCTCCTGGCTGGACTAAGCCAAGCAAGCCTGTGCTCAGCTGGTATGATAAAGGCGAGCGACTGAGCTCCCAGCAGGCCCCCATCATCCAGGCTACCAAAGCAAACATCATGCCAAAGGGGGGTTGGGTCGTCACCCAGCCCGACGGGGCGACGGAGCAAGTGGGCTGGTCGACAGGCATGCCATCTGAGACAAGTTTGGCGACCCCAGGCTCGCCAAACCGGGCGCCGCAAATTGTACTGTTGGGCGCTGTCCTGGGAGGAGCTTTCCTGGCTGCTCGCTCCTTCGGCATCCGGATGCTGTAAGGTCATGTTGGTCACCATGTGCGCACGTGTGCGCACGTGGTGTTCGACGTCTTGCGCTCAACCCGTGCTGGTATGTTGTTCAAGTGCCTGGCGCGAGCGCTTCAACAGCGCGGCGAAAAAGGAGCGCGGCCGCGCGCCACGGCCCGGGGTGGCGTGTTGGGTTATCGACCGGCGTCGCGAACTCGTCACAAGGCTAAAAAGCTGCCCGCGGTCCTCCGTAAAGTTACTCGCCGTACTCCCGATCTCCCGTAGCATGTTCTGTGCTCTTCTATATGTTTATTTCTGAAAAGAGAAAATCTTTCGTATACGAAGGCTTTTTCGCAGCCCCACACGCCGCGCGGCGTTTCCGTTGGTGCGGCAGTACTCGACGGTGGTGCCGCGCACTGAAACGTGTGTGGAGTGTGCGGAGTGTGCAGTAAGTGTGCAGAAGTGCAGCTGAAGCGCTGTGCTGCTAGTATGCGTGCGCAGAATCTGTTGCCGGGCCTTCAGCCTCGGGGCTCTTCCTCCCGGCCTGTGTTCGTCGCTGCTTGGCGAGCCGGTCGTACATGAGCACGCTGCCGGCCACAGCCACGTTGAAGGACTCGTACCTGACCGACGGGATCTCGACACTAAGATGGGACGCCTTGAGGACCGACTCCGGCAGCCCGCTATCCTCCGAGCCAAGGAGGTAGACGGCGCGCTCGGGATGCTCGAAGGTTTCGAGCGGCTCGCCGCCCATCTCGCACGCCACCCAGACAGCCCCAAAGGGCGACGCGGCAGCAAACGCGTTCCAGTCGGCGTGGCTCACGAGTGGCACGTGACGCCACGCCTTGACTGTGTCGCTCGTCTGCGGCGAGTAGCGATCGCCCACCACAAAGATCGATGCGGCACCCATCTGGTACGCCGAGCGCCAGAGCGTACCCAAATTGTGCGTGGACTTCAGACCGACCACGCCAATAGTGAAAAATCCCTCTGAAGTCTTTCCCCCACGCTCCTCGGCCTCACGATCCCGGAAGAGCTGCACATCGACGCGGCTTGAGGCGTTTGTGTCGAACTGTGTGTCCTCCAAGAGCGGCGCCCAAGCCGAGCGCGCCGGATCGTACACGCGTGGCGTGAAGCGCTTGAGATCGGCGCCGTCATCGCGCAGGGCTGCGAGCGCAGACCCTCCGTGCACAGTGTCGCCGACGACAGGCAGCAATCGGCCGTCTCTCTTCAAGGTGCCGCCCTCGTAGCAGTAGCGGATGCACGGAGAGGAATCAGCTGGTAATGGCTGTGATGGCCAACCGCTTAGCGCCAGGCTAAATGACGTCGTCGCGTGGTTTAGGACCGTCAGCATGATGGAGACTCTTCACGCGGCCTCGTGCTGTTCTCAGGTTTGGGCGCCGCGCCGTGGGCGCCTCTTCGACGCCCTTCTCCCTCTCGGCGGGTCGGCACTGCGCGAAAGTGTTGGGTGTTCGTAAGGTAAGTGGTGATGATTCACACTTTCTGTCAAGTGTCAACGGCCGCCGGCCGCGGGGAGGAACCGAACCGATCTGTAAGCGAGCGGAGGCACCCATGAGCGATATCAAGGGAAAGGTGGCTCTCATGATGAAGCTTCCGAAGGCGGAGCGCTTGAATCAGCTTGTCGAGATGTCACAGGAATGCATATCGCGTGGGGAGGATGCTGCGCCCTTGCTCGAGCTCATTCAGATGGAGATGGATGACTGGGAGACTGCATCCAATGCATCCAGTGTAGCCAGCAGCCGGCCGACTTCTGTCGCATCCAGTGCAGCCATTCGACCAGCATCCAGCGCATCCAGTGCAGCGGCTGATCCGAAAGAAAAGTCGATGCGGCGACAGCTTACCGAGAAGCGCAACGAGCTGAGAACGATGCTTGCTCAAGTGAACGCCGCTTTGGGCGAAGCCCCCTCTGCGCCCAGCAGTCGGGGTGCTACACCCAGCAGCCAGCAGGGCCCGAAGAAGGCAAGTGGCCCAGACGCCGGCGGCTCTGGTCGCCTGTCGCAGGCCGAGATCGATGCCCTACTCAGGAAGGTCGAAGGCGGCAGGGCACCTGGCGAGTGCAATGCTCGATCGAGATCGAGCGTTGCGAGCATTCTTTGATGTGCGTGGACACGCATGGCAGCTTTGCTGCGTCGCAACGGCGATGGCCAGATGGGTGAGTTGCATTTGGGACCCAGGGGTTGAGGCAGGGGTTCAAAGGGAGCCCACAGCCCTGGTGTTTTCTGTTTTGAAGGGGATACACAGTCGAGAATATCGTACCATTATTCCGAGCTGACAAGACCGCCGTCGAGTCAGAGAGGCAGTATCCGATCCGCATCGGCGGTTTCGGATAGCGTGTTGGCGTTGGTTGCGAACGTCAAAATACGTCTATCTTCTCGCGGCTTTTGAGTTTTTTCTGACTTGGGAGCGCGAGTCCTACAATATCCCGTCCGGATTGCGCTTTGCGGATAGACGGACAGTCGACCGCTGAGGTCGCGGTTTTGGCGTGGTGGACTAAGTTGAACTTGAACTTGAACTTGAAGCAAGCAAGCTAGTTAGTCGAAACAACACAAGTACATGTACCTAAACGAGCATAATTGCTTGCTTGCTTGCTTGAACAGTTGAACTTGAACTTGAACTGCAAACTTGTCACCCTCGCATGCAAACCGTTACGATTTGGTGTCGGTTTCGGGGACCGTCGAATTGACCGCGGTGGTGGACCCCTTTGTGTCCCCATGCCCACATATGAGGTCGGATATCAGAGCATCAACAATCCTTGGGGCTCGCATTCGCCAAGCGTCGGCACCTTGCGCCCCGGCTACCTCCCCAAGAAGAGCTCACACTTGTCCATTCATGCCCGGTCGATCGCGCCCGAGCTGTCACCGAGCGAGCTTTTCAATTTGAGAGGCAGCAGTGGCGGCGACTACAAGCGACTGCTTCAGTCGTGCGCATGCTGCGACGAGCGGGAGCGGGAGAGGGTGTCCGAGGAAGAGCATAGGCGTGAGGTAGATGAGATCCAGCAGCGATTCGAGACCGAGCGACGCGGGCGGCTCGTCGCGGAGGCCAAGGTGAGCGAGTTGGCGAGGGCGTTTGAGCAGACGCGAGAGGGGCGAGTCGACGCGTACCACAGGAAGGCACTGCGCAAGTTCGCCAACATGCACCTCTCGCGCGGCTGGCAGAGCTTCCTCACACTCTACAACGACGTCCTCTACTCGCGCTCGCTGATGCAGCAGACGAAGGGCAAACTGTTCCACCTGATACCAACGGTTCCATCAGCGTTTGCCCTCTGGCAGATGCTCGCGACTGAGCGTCGCGAGCGGCAACGTGGTCGGGCGTCCACCTCCAAGGAGTACGAGCAGCAACTCGCCCACGACGCCGAGGTGGCTGAGCGAGAGGCCGAGCGTGCGGCACTCGAGGCGCATCTCGCGGCGGTGGAGCACGCAAATGAAGCGCTTCGGATGGAGCTCAAGCAGGTCGCCACACATTGCCACACACTGAGTGCCACACAATATCATCGAACGCATCCGGTTGTCGCTGATAGTTGACATCTTTCGACATCTTATGGCCACTGACTGCTACCGATGGCTAACCGATGGCTAACCGATGGCTGCCAGCCGAGCCGCTGCCGCATCACACCTCCGCGGCTTTTCATGACGGCTTTCATCCGTTGTGTGCGCACAGGTCGCGACCGCACGTGATGAGCTGCAGCTGCTCGTCGACGCCCGTGATGAGACGATGCGCCTCGCCAAGATCGAGCTGATCTCCCGCGACGCTCTGTACCGCATCAAGCACAAGGGGCTGCTGCGCGGCTGGACGACGTGGGCGGCCTCGCACCGGCAGCATAAGGCGGACCAGCGCCGTGCCCGTATCTTCAGAGAAGCGCAGCAGCGTTGGATGAAGCCCGGGCTCGCGGTCCCGTTCATCCACTGGCGCACGCGCTGGCAGGCTACGATCAAGCGCCTCCGGGCTGCGGATCACATGACCGACGAGGAGAAGCTCGGGCTCCTAGAGGCGACCACACGGGCGGCCGTGGAGGAGGCGATGGCGCTTCGTCTACAGGTATGTGCTCGAGCTCTGTGCCCCGTCGTGCTCCTATCGTGCCCGGTCGTGCCCCCCCGGGCACACGTCCTGCGGGCTGCCTCCGGGCTGCCGGGCACGTTTGCAACTGATTGTCCGCGCCCTCTCTGATGCCGAGCTCGTATACTGTGCTCTTCTGCGCGTAACTCTCTGATGCTGAGCTCGTATGCTGTGCTCTTCTGCGCGTGACTCTCTGCTACCTCCACCTTCTCTCGTCTCCTTCCACATATGACCTCTGCCCCCCTATCCCCCCAACACAGCTTCGCGAGAGCCGTCAGAATCTGAAACTCGCTCAGATTGCCATCGAGGAGGAGCGCCGGGCGATGGCGGCCATGCGCGAAGAGGCCGCAAAGGCAACCACGACGGCGCTGCAGGCACGCGAGGCGATCGGCAAGGCGGCAGCCGCGACAGCACGTGCGCGCGAGCTGCAACAGAAGCTTGATGAGCAGACTCATCACGGCGAGCGCGAGCGTGCCGCAAGCAAGATTGCGGTCGCGCAGCTGCGTGCGGCGGCTGAGCGTGAGCTCAAACGGCTCCTCGCGGAGCAGCGGCGGGAGCTCGAGCTTCAGATTGCGAGCATCAAGGCCGAGGAGGCCGCGCGCATCGCGATGATGGAAGATGACTATAGGCGGCGCTGTGCTGAGGTCGAGGCGCTCCGATCGCAGCGGGAGGCTGAGAGGCGCGAGCTTTGGGCGCCCGAATCGCCGCCCGCACTTGGCGAGGCGAGCTTGCAATGGAGCCCGCGGCGGCGCGAGGGGGTGTGGGGTAAGGGACCCGATCTGTACACGGCCGAACGAGCTCTCGCTTGGGAGAAGATGGAGAAGAGGCGCGAAGAGCAAATGAAGGCCGCCGCCTCGACCGACCTGTGGGGACAAGCGCTCACGTCAGCCAAGGCCTTCCGCCTCGCCCGCCGTTACCCAATGGATACCAAGGACACGAACGCCCTCGAGGCTCTCAAAGCGGTGCCAGGCTCGCTCGTGAGCGTGACGGGCGCTGGAGGGCTCAGCGGCAAACTCAACTTGCTCGGAATGGCAGGGGCGGCGGCGGCCGGCGCGGCGGCGGTGGCCGTGCGGGTCGCCCGCGGGCCAGCGACAGGGGGCGCGTCAGGGGGGACGACCGCGGCAGCAGCATCACCGAACATTCCAACCTCGACGAGCTCCACCCCCCTGCACCTTCGACGCAGCTCGAGCGCTGTCTCGAGCGCTAGGGAGTCTCACGGGGAGATGTCGAGCGGCTCCTCGCGTGGCTCGGCGTCGCATTGGGACCGACGCAAGCCGCAGGTGCTTCAAGTCTCGATCGAACCAACCAGTGTCGGGAGCGCTGAAGTGAGCACCGCTTCTGCCAGAGCGCAGGCTTCTAACATTAGCGCGGGGACAGATGGAGGGGCAGACGGAGCAAGTGCCGTTTCAAGTGCCGTACTCTCCCACTACTACTACGAGAGGAGCCGTACTCTCCGCGTGCTTACGCGCCCCTCTGGGACATCTGTCTCGACAGCAGGTGTGTCGCCCGTCCGCACGCCGGTCGCGGTGAAGTGAAACGCTCTGGTGTCATCGACGTTGTGGTATGTGCGCGGTGTGACCGGTGCCATCGACGTTGGATGCAAAAGCAGCTGTAATAATAAATAAAGTAAGAATGATCTAAGAAGAGCTGAAGACATGGCTGAAGATTTATAATATATTAAGGAGCTCACGTCAGTAAAAGAGTCAAGTGACTAACCAAGTGGCAAGTGAGCTGCGTGACGTGTGAGTGAGAGTGTGAGGACAGCGGCGCCTCGCCTCAGGTACACAGACGAGAGGGCTATACACTCAGGGCAGCGAGGCAGCCGAGGAGTTCGGAGCGGAGCGGGACCACGGAGCTGACAGCTCACACTCAGCTGGCGAGTGGCGACTGGCCTCTGGCGTGTGGCGCTCTGTGGGTGCAGGGACCTACCTGGTGCCGACCTGGGTGGGTGGCTGCTGGTCTCGTGATAATGGTGAATGCGTTGGCGCATGGCGAGCGGAACGATATTTCCGTTGTACTACGTTGTCGACCATTTCCCCCCGGTACTTCCCGACGCGGCAGCGACCGTGCGCGCGCGGTGTATGGTGTATGGCCGCTCGGCATGCCGCGTGCCCTGTCCGGTCCTTTCATGCGACACTACGAAGTTTTCCAATCGGTTTCTTGGACAATTCTGCGCGACTGAACCAAATCTCCGCAAACCAAATCTCCGCAAACGAGCAGACACGTGTAAAGCCCGGTATAGGTGTCACCCATCGCCCCCGAATGGTCGATCGGAAGCGCTCGGAACGACGCTCAATAGGAAGCGCTCGGCATCTCGCAGCGCACGGAGCCAGCAGAGACGTCCGAACCCCTCCCGCACAGACGTCAGACCCGCGCGCGCACATGATGTTCCGAGACGTCCAATGCCACGTCGGCAGACAACCTCCCCCCCCCAAAGCGCGCCACTTTGCCCAAAGAAAGGTAGCCGCACCAGCGCCCACAATGAGCCAAACCAGCCGCCAACCCACCGCTCAGAAGAGGCCGCCACCCTCGAGGTAGATGAGCTTGAGGATCATCGGCAGTTTGTCCAGCCGCTCGGGTCCAAGGATGGCCTGGATGTCGGCCACGAGCGCATCATCATCCTCCTCCTCAACGACCTTCTGCAAGCGTGCATGCGCCTTTTCGAAGCAGCCGCTCCCGAGAATGCGGACGAGCTTCTGCCGAAGCGCCTCCGCCGAGTCCTCACCACCACCTGCAAGGGCTGCATCCTCGGGAATCAACTCAGCACCGTTCGCCGCGTCTACCGAAAATGGTTCGGCCCTCTCTTGCGCATCCGCAAAGACGTCCTCCTCAACCTCGCCGCCATCGCCGCCAAAGATGCAGTCCTTGGCAATGGGCGACCCACCACCGGTCTGCATGAGCTCCTGCAGCGTTTGCAGCAGCTCGCCGTACGCGAGGGCCTCACGATCATCGGCCGCGGCGCTGTCCGACGGCAGCGGCGCCTTGCGAGGGGACATTGGCTTGCGCTTGCTCTCGTGAGCGCCCTCCCCGGCGGCATCCGGCCAGTGGGAATCGAGGCCAGCGCCATGGCCGAGGCGTAACGTCCCCCCGGGCAGCAGCATCGTCTGCCCGTCGGCCAGTCGGTCGCCCGGTGAGCCCTTCGCTTTTCGACCGCTCGGCGAGGCGAGGGCTCCCACGACGGCGCCCGCCGAGGGAGAGTGCCCGAGGACGAGCCCAGGCAAGCCCTCAGCAGCGGCGGATGCGGCGGCGCTCGCGTACCGTGCTGCAGCGAGGCGCGCGCCGTCGGCCGCAATCCATTGCCGAATGGCCGCGAGCTTGGACGCCTCGCTCTCGCCCGAGACGGCACCTCCGCGGCGATCCGAGAGCTGGGCGCCGTCTCGGGCGCCATCTCGGGCGCCGAGCTCGAGGCGCTGCGGGCCGCCAAACTGCTCGCGCTGCTGCTCCTGCACGAACTTCTGCTGCTCGACCTGCAGCCGACGATCCGAGTTGCGACGGTCGAGCTTGCGAGCGAGCGCGTCCGGCATCTTGACGGGCCCAACCACGCCTGCTACCGGTACAATCGGCGGGCATGCGCCCGCGCCCGCGCCCGCGCCCGCGCCGGCGCCGGTACGGCGCGGAGTGCCGCCCAGCTGCGCACGGGCCTCAACCTCCTCCAGCACCTTCTGCCGGTTCCGATCCGCCGCAGCTTTGGCCTCCTCGTACTGCCGACGCCGGTACGCCGCGCTGATCTCAATCGCCGTCGGCGCATCCGACGATGACGGGCGCTGCTCGGCATCGCCACCGCCGCCACCGCCGCCACCGCCGCCACCGCCGCCACCGCCGGCGTCGCCACTGCCGGCGCCGTCACCGCCACCGTCGCCAGCACCAGCGTCGCCCACAGCCTCAGGCTCCAGAGCCCTGCGCCGGTTACGCTCCGCGGCGGCGCGTGCCTCCATGAACTCACGACGGCGCGCCTCGGCTGAGATTTCAATCGCAATTGGCCCTTTGACCTTCGGACCGATCGTCTCCGCCAAGTCGGTCGGCTCCGACGGGCCGCGGAGCATTGTGGCCAAGGGGGGCTGCTCGTAGCGATCGGGCGCGCGGCCAACGGCCATACTAATCGGTGGCGCTGCGGGGGGCGGCGGTGGCGCGTCGTCGCCGCCTAGGTAGCGCTGACGGTTGCGGGCGGCGGCAGCTTGGTTCTCCTCCCACACACGTCGGCCTGCCTGGCGCGCTGCCTCTTCCTTATCCGCCAACGCCTTCTTTCGGCGCGCTTCCGCCATCGCCTTCACCTCGCCCGCACGCCCGTGGTCCTCCTCACCGCCATCCCCCCCGTAATTCCCCGGCGGGCCCTCGCGGTAATGGTCGCCAAAGCCGCCGCCCACTGCGACGCCGCCATCGCCGCCGCGCGGGGGCACGTAGGGCACCGGCGCGAGCGCGGCACCGTTCAGGTGGCTCCAAACCTTGGTCTCCGCTGCCGCGGCCGGTGGCGTCACGCCACGCGCCGCACCGCGAGCTGCAGCCTTGGCCTCCTCAACTGCCCTCTCGCGCGCCAACTGCTCCCGGCGTGCTTGCAGCAGCTCGCGCTGGCGCTGCAGCCGCTCATACTCTGGCGACACCACGTCTCCACCGTAGCCGTCGTAACCACCGTAACCACCGCCACCACCACCGCCACCGTAGCCGCCGCCGCCGCCGCCGCCGCCGCCGCCGCCGCGCGCCGCGCCGCCCCCCCTCTCCGCATCGCGGCGCAACGCCTCGGCAACGGCCGCCTCCCTCGCCGCCGCCTGCTGCCGCCGATGCTCATCCTCGTCGCGAGCCCGCCGCTCGGCATCGGCGCGTACCTTGAGCAGCGTGAGGATCATGCAATCAGCATGCAATCAGCATGCAATCATCATGCAATCAGAGGCAATCAGCGCGCGCGCGCACCTTGAGCTCCTCCTTCATCCACTTCTCCGCCAGCTCGCCACGACGACGCGCCTCCTCCTGCCGCCGTGCGTGCAGCGCCGCCGCCCTCTCCGCCTCCTCCGCTGCACGCTTCTCCCGCTCCCGCCGCTCCTCCGCCTCGAGCTCCCGCCGCCGGGCCGCCCGCTTCTCCCTCTCGCGCCGCTCCTCCGCCAGCCGCTCCTCCGCCTTGGCGCGCTCCGCGCGCTCCTCCGCCAGCCGCTCCCGTGCCAACTGCTCCTCGGCTGCCTTGCGCAGCTTGCGCTCCTCGTGTCGGCGTGCCTCGAGGGCTTCCAAGGCCCGTGCCGACGGCGGCGGCTGCGCCGTCGGCGGCGCCGGCATCGGCGTGGCGCCGGCGCCGGCGCCGCCCGCGACCATCGTCGGGTCGGCGGGCCCGATCGGCTGGTCCGCCGGCCCCGGCGTCGCCGCAGGGTGTGGGTGATTCTTGCGGGGGTTGGCGTGGAGCATCGTGTGTGCAAACTCGGCCTGATGCTGCGCCTCGGTGAGGAACTTCTCGATGCGCCGGCGCACGACGCCCATGGCGAGGAGCTCGTTCACGCTCGGCCGGTTCGCCGGCCGGCGGTCGAGGCACTTGGCCACCAGCACTGACAAGTCTGTTGAAAAGGTGCGAGGCAGCGGAGCGTACGCCCCGCGCAGGATCTTGACGATCAGACCCTTCATATCGCGCGCATCAAAGGGGCACTTGAGCGTCGCCATCTCGTAGAGCAAGCAGCCCATCGACCACACGTCCGAGCGGTCATTGTACGACTTGCCGTCGCAGATTTCCGGGCTCATGTAGTACGGCGTGCCGCACGAGGTCTTCGCCATCGCCCCCGTCTCCGTTAGAACGCGCGCGATGCCAAAGTCTCCCAGCTTGATCACGCGCCGGTTCTGCGTGAGGAAGACGTTCTGCGATTTGATGTCGCGGTGCAGCACCTTGCGGTCGTGCACGTGCTTCATCGCGAGGCAGATCTGCACAAAGTAGTCGAGCACCTGGTCCTCGTGTAGGAGGCGCGTGCCCTGCTCCTTGAGCAGGTTGTTCAGATCGCCTCCCTCGGCAAAATCCATTACGATGTGCAGGAGGCCGCCCTCGACGAAGGAATCGCGATAGCGCACGATGTTCGGGTGGTGGAAGCTTGCGAGCAGCTTGATCTCTTTCTTGGCCTCGTCCTTCTCCTTTTGTTTCATCTTCGACACGTCCACCTGCTTGACAACGTATTGCTCTCGCGGATTGTTCTTTGCGTGCACGAGCACCGCCGCCCCAAATGCGCCCTTGCCGACTATCCTGACCACTTTGTACGCGTCCATGGTGGCGCAGCCGCTCGCTCCGCTCGGCGGCGCGCCGGCAGGTCCCCACAGCAGGGACGCCAGGAATTCTCGTTCGCGTCTTCGTGTGAACCGTTTACTCCCATTCCCCCCTACCACCCCCAAGTTTGTTGCGTGCCGGCCGGTCATTCCACAATCAATACCTTCGAAACTTGTGCTAGCCATGCGGAATTTATTATACACCCCACAGAGGGCAGAGTGCTCCGACGAACGCACCCCGCCGTCCACCTCCCCCCGCCCTCGACATGGCGGGCACCGCCGGCCAAAAGGAGCAGGCCGCAACGCGCCCGGCGTGCCGGCGAGCGGCGAGTTGAGGCTTACTCCACTTGGAGCGACGAGCGCACGACGCGGCATCACCTTCCCTCGGCCTCGCCTCGAAGCGCTCATTTTGCGTGATTTTGTTTGAACACGTTCAGGTGACGAGCGGCACAATCGAGTCGTGCGACCAAGCCTCATGGCTTCAACAAGCAGTGAACCTACAGGGAAACTCC